>Ga0189286_100040_pt1 | contig 114177 bp, 102 predicted proteins | sample UW69minimetaG_FD_130330 | JGI IMG/M metagenome (GOLD analysis project Ga0189286, IMG submission 130330) | Marine microbial communities from the Costa Rica Dome - UW69 mini metaG | ecosystem: Environmental > Aquatic > Marine > Oceanic > Photic zone | place: Costa Rica: the Eastern Pacific... | reverse complement strand
TACACACTTGGCACCGTGCAATCGGGCAAAGGCGTTTCCTACACAGGGTCCCTCCTGTGAAGAAACGCGTCGCGATTTTCATTTCGGGCGGCGGCTCCAATATGGTCCGCCTGCTCGAAGACATGGCTCAGCCCGGCCACGCCGCTGAACCCGCTTTGGTGCTGGCCAACAGCGCCGACGCGGGTGGCTTGGCTAAGGCCGAAGCCATGGGCGTGAAAACTGTCTCAGTCGATCACCGCCCCTTCAAAGGCGACCGTCCCGCGTTTGAGGCCGCGCTTCAGGCGGAACTTGATAAAGTCCAGCCGGACATCCTGTGTCTTGCCGGCTTTATGCGCGTTCTGACAGAAGGCTTTGTGGCACCGTGGGAAGGCCGGATGCTCAACATCCACCCGTCGCTGCTGCCAAAATACAAAGGCCTACACACCCATGCCCGCGCTTTGGAAGCCGGCGACAAGGAGCATGGCTGCACGGTGCACCTCGTGACCCCTGCGCTGGATGATGGTCCGATCCTTGGCCAAGCCCGCGTGCCTGTGGAGGCTGGCGACACGCCTGACGACCTGGCCGCGCGCGTTTTGGTTCAGGAACACAAACTCTACCCAGCGGTTCTGCGCCAATTTGCGGCAGGAAATACCACACCGATCACTCTTTAAGAGTGGATCAATTGCTTTCCTCTACGTTTGTGCGTAGTGCTGTTATCCACAGCTTTACAGAACACACCAAGAAGACACGCTGCATATGAAAACCCTCACGACGACCGAAGAGCTCGCGCAATTCTGTGAAATGGCGCGCAAAGAGCCTTATGTGACCATCGACACGGAATTCCTGCGCGAGCGTACCTACTATTCCAAACTCTGCTTGGTGCAGATGGCGATGCCCGGCGACGGCACGGACAACGCTGTGCTGGTCGATCCGCTGGTCGACGGCATGTCGCTAGAGCCAATGTATGAGCTCTTCCGCGACACCAATGTTGTGAAAGTCTTCCACGCGGCCCGTCAGGATTTGGAGATCTTCTTTGTCGAAGCGGGTGTGTTCCCAGATCCTCTATTTGATACCCAAGTCGCCGCCATGGTCTGCGGCTTTGGCGAACAGGCAGGCTACGAGACTTTGGTGCGCAAAATTGCCAAGCAGAGCCTGGACAAAAGCTCCCGCTTCACTGACTGGTCCCGACGCCCGCTGACCGATGCGCAGAAAACCTATGCCATTGGTGATGTGACCCACCTGCGCAAGATTTACGAGTTTCTCTCCGCCAAACTGGCTGAAACCGGCCGCGCGCATTGGGTTGAGGAAGAGCTACAGCTTCTGACCCGCCCGGAGACCTACATCATCGATCCGGAGAATGCCTGGAAGCGCGTGAAAACCCGCACCACATCGCCAAAATTCCTCGCCATCGTGCGCGAGTTGGCGAAGTTCCGTGAAGCCCACGCCCAAAGCCGCAACATCCCGCGCAACCGTGTGTTCAAGGATGATGCACTGGTCGAGCTGGCATCCACCAAACCGGCCAACATGAATGATCTGGGGCGCTCGCGCTTGCTGCTGCGCGAGGCGCGCAAAGGAGATATCGCCGACGGTATTCTCGCCGCCATCAAAGCAGGCAAAGAATGTCCGCAGGATCAGATGCCGCGCCTGCCAAAGCGTGACGACAAAGTGCAAGTAAACCCGGCCCTGGCCGACCTTCTGCGGGTTCTGCTGAAAGCCAAAACCGAAAGCTCCAGCGTTGCACCGAAGCTGATCGCCTCTTCCGCGGATCTGGACGCGCTTGCCTCTGGCGGCCGCGACGTCCAGGCCCTGCATGGCTGGCGGCACGAGGTTTTTGGCGCAGATGCCCTACGTCTGTGCGAAGGCAAAGTGGCTCTCGCGGCCAAAGGCAACCACGTCAAAATCGTCGCTTTGTAAGCCAGCCCGAATCCGCGAGCAGCTTACTCTTTGGATTTCATAGATTTGACAACCGCCTTGGCGATTCCACCGGCAACACTAGGAGCAATCCCGCCCAGCGGATTGGCTGCCATGGCCTTCACCGCGTCCACCGCCGATTTTGCCTCATCCGCCGCCTGACGCACCTCCGCTTCCAGGTCCTCAATCGCCATGTCACGAACTTCCGTGACGGCTGTAATGTCTTCCTCAATACCGGATTTGGACGAAGCCAAAGCCACAAACAGCCCCGCGAGCACAAAGTTCATCACGCCGACAATCAAGGCTGCTGCTGCCGGTGTCATCACCTCCTCCAGCGCAAAGAACCCGGCCACGTTCAACATCACCAGCCCAATGCCCGCCACAACCAGCGCCATCACTATCAAACCGGTCTGACGTCGCAACACCGCCAGATGCCGCTGCGCGATTAATCTTTCGGACCGCAGGATGATGGAGATATTGCGCGAAATTCGATTGCTCATTGTCCTGCTCCTATTTCATCCGGCCAATCAGGTAGCCCACGGCAAAAGCCCCCAGTGCGAACATCAATGGCTTTTTGTGCGGAAACTCCTCCAACTCTGCTAGGATCTCTCCGATGTCCGCTTCCAAACTTGGCGACTCGTCATCCATTGCTGGCTCTGTGTCCACCTTTGGCGTCTCTTTGACTTCCGCCGCAGCATCCCGCTCTGCCAGTTCCGCCCGCAGCTGCTTTAGCTCCGCTTCCAATTCCGCTTTTGTGGCCATCTTGCCGGTCCAATCTGTTTCTGAGGCATTGCAAAACTCTGCACAATTACAGGGCTCCACGAGGTGGAAATGCCAACAAATCTCTTCAAATCACGTTGGTTAACAAAGCCATCAACGCGATCTATGTGCAAGAGAAACAACCTTTAGCCCCACGTATTCGACATTTGAACGCCGCTACCATTGGGGGGCTTAAATCAAGAATTATCTATAACCAACTGACTATATGATAGAAATTGACCTCAGAAATCGTCCAAAACCGCTATCAAACTCCGACAAACCCTATACACCTTTGCCTCAACTCTTAACCGATCCGCACAAAAACGCCCAATTTCCGGCATCACAGTTCCACCTTGATCCTTAAAATCCTTCCTACATCTGCTGGCGATCTCCACGTTTGGGAAAGGGAGATGTGTTGGCATGACATCAAAGGAGGCATACCATGTCACAGTCCAAGAAAGACCAGCCGCGCAAGCCGGAAAAACAGTCCAAACCAGCACCAAGCAATACGCCAATTTTCAGCGATTAGGCAATGATCTAACCCGCTGAAATTTGCATTCAAAATACTGCGGTCATCGCTTGCCCCTGCCAGACCGGGCGGTCTAATGTGCCGCCATGTCAGAACCAATTTCCAGCATTCGCAACCTGGGCCCAGCCTATGAAGAGGCCTGCGCCCGCGCCGGTATTTATACTGCGGAAGAAGTCCGCACACTGGGCGCGGATGAAACTTACGCCCGTCTGCTCAAGACCGGCACAAAACCTCATTTCATTGGCTATTATGTTCTGGTCATGGGCCTGCAAGGCCGTCCGTGGAACGATTGCAAGGGCAAAGAAAAAGACGCCCTGCGCAAACGCTTTGACGCGCTCAAGGCCAAGTCCCATGACAAAGGCCGCTCAGACCTTGAGGCGGCGTTGAACGTGATTGGCGTGATCGAAAAACGCAAAGCCTAAACCCCGCTTTCTCCTTCCCCAAATATCCCGGGGAGTGTGAGGGGCTGGCCCCTCACTCAACATCGCCACAAAAGAGAAACGCGAGAGGTTGCCCTCCCGCGTTTCCATGTCGTTCTCGGTAAAACCGGTAGGCTTAGCCCACCAGCTCCAGACCGGAGAAGAAGTATGCGATTTCAACCGCTGCGGTTTCTGGTGCGTCAGAACCGTGTACAGAGTTTTCGCCAACAGATTCTGCGAACTCGGCGCGGATGGTGCCGGCTGCCGCGTCTGCTGGGTTGGTTGCGCCCATAACTTCGCGGTTTTTCGCGATCGCGCCTTCACCTTCCAGAACCTGTGCAACGATTGGCGCGGACGCCATGAATTCGCACAGTTCGTCGTAGAATGGACGCTCAGCGTGCACAGCGTAGAAAACGCCCGCTTGCTCTTTGGTCAGGTGGATGCGCTTCTGTGCAACGATGCGCAGGCCAGCTTCTTCGAACTTGGCGTTGATTGCGCCGGTCAGGTTGCGGCGGGTGGCATCAGGTTTGATGATCGAGAAGGTGCGTTCCAGAGCCATGTCTGTATCTCCATTAAAGTGAGGGCCAGACACCACGTCCGGCCAGCATTCGAATTGGCGCTCCGATACCACGGGTTTGCGGACTTGAAAAGCGATGATTGACGCCGTCGCAATACTGCGCCAAACCCGCCCCATGCTTAAGATTTCAGACATCTCCTATTCCGTCGAAGGCCGCCCCCTGTTTGAGGGTGCTTCCGCAACCATTCCTACCGGCCACAAAGTGGGTTTGATTGGCCGCAATGGCGCAGGCAAAACCACGCTTTTTCGTCTGATACGTGGGGAGTTGTCCTTAGAAGGCGGCGGCATCACCCTGCCCCAACGCGCCCGCATCGGCGGTGTTGCGCAGGAGGTGCCGTCCAACGAAGTCTCGTTGATCGACACAGTTCTGGCGGCGGACACCGAACGGGCGGCCTTGTTGGCCGAGTCAGAAACCGCCACTGATTCCAATCGCATCGCGGAGATCCAGACCCGTCTGAGCGACATCGACGCGTGGAGTGCCGAGGCCCGCGCTGCCTCCATCCTCAAAGGCCTGGGCTTTGACCATGAAGACCAGCAACTGCCCTGCTCCGCCTATTCCGGCGGCTGGCGTATGCGTGTGGCGCTGGCGGCGGTGTTGTTCTCGCAGCCGGACTACCTGTTGCTTGACGAGCCTACCAACTACCTAGACCTCGAAGGCGCGCTGTGGCTGGAAAACTATCTGGTCAAATACCCCCACACCGTGCTGATCATCTCGCATGACCGCGAGTTGCTCAACCGCTCCGTCGGCGCGATCCTGCATTTGGATGAGCGCAAGCTGGCCTACTACACCGGCACTTATGATCAGTTTGCGAAGCAACGCGCGGAACAACGTGCAGTACAGGCGGCTGCGGCCAAGAAACAACAGGCACAACGCGAACACCTGCAAGCCTTTGTGGACCGCTTCAAAGCCAAGGCGTCCAAAGCCAAACAGGCCCAGAGCCGCGTAAAAATGCTGGAAAAAATGACGCCGATCACAGCGCCTGAAGATGCGGCCCGTGTGGTGTTCACTTTTCCCAAGCCCGAAGAGCTCTCCCCGCCAATCATTGCCATTGAAGGTGGCTCCACAGGCTATGGCGACACGGTGGTGCTCGACAAGCTAAACCTGCGCATCGATCAGGACGACCGCATCGCGCTTTTGGGCAAAAACGGTCAGGGTAAGTCGACGTTGGCCAAACTGCTGTCCAGCCGTTTGGAGCCAATGAGCGGGAAATTCACATCTTCCTCAAAGCTGCGCATCGGCTTCTTTGCCCAGCACCAGGTGGATGAGCTCTACGTCGACGAAACCCCGATCCAGCACCTGATGCGGGAACGCCCCGCTGAAGGTCAGGCCCGTCTGCGGGCCCGTCTGGCTGGGTTTGGACTTGGCGCGGCACAAGCGGAAACCGAAGTGGGTCGCCTGTCCGGTGGTCAAAAAGCGCGCCTGTCGCTCCTGCTGGCCACCTTGGACGCACCGCATCTGTTGATCCTCGACGAACCGACCAATCACCTCGACATCGAAAGTCGCGAATCGCTGGTTGAGGCGCTCACCGCTTATTCTGGCGCTGTCATTCTGGTCAGCCACGACATGCACCTACTGACTTTGGTGGCGGATCGCCTGTGGCTGGTCAAAGACGGCACAGTGAAGCCATATGAGGAAGATCTACAGGCCTATCGTAAGTTGCTGCTAACCGCCGACAAGCCGGTCAGCAATAAGCCGAAAGCGAAGCCAGCCCCCAAACGCGCCAGCCGAGATGACATCCTCGCGCTGCGGGCAGAGGTACGCAAATCCGAACAGCGCGTCGAGAAGCTCAACGACATGGCTGACAAACTGGCCAAGAAACTGGCCGACCCAACGCTTTATGAAGACGAGAAGCTTGGCGAGATGGAAGTCTGGCAAAAGAAATACGCCGAAGTCCGGGATGCCCAGGACCGCGCCGAAGATCTTTGGATGAAGGCACTGGAAAAGCTGGAAAAAGCCGAAGTCTAAGCGTAGCGTCTGTTTCACCACCAACAGGAGCCCAAACTCACCATGGACAGCGCCGCCTTCATCACGGCTTTTGTGACGCTTTTTGTGATCATCGACCCGATCGGCTTGTTTCCGATCTTTGTGTCTCTCACTCAGGGCGTGCCGCAGCGGGAACGCCGCAAAATCGCGATCCGCGCTTGTGTGACTGCTTTTGTCATCCTGTCGATCTTTGCGTTCTTGGGCGAAGCCGCACTTGGCGGCATCGGCATTTCCATGCCTGCCTTCCGCATTGCTGGCGGCATCTTGTTGTTCCTGACTGCGTTGGACATGCTGTTTGAACGCCGCACCAAACGCCGAGAGGATCAGGCAGAAGAAGCCGAGGAAGACTATCCAGATCCATCGATCTTCCCGCTCGCCATTCCGCTGCTGTCCGGTCCCGGCGCCATCACATCGGTCATCCTGCTTGCAGGCCAGGACACCGGCATCCAGACCACCTTGTCTGTCCTCGCCGTGGCGGCGCTTGTCCTGGCCATTGTCTTCACACTCTTTCTGACAGCCAGCGCGTTGGAGCGCCTACTGGGCCGCACAGGCATCACTGTCATCACCCGCTTGCTCGGTATGTTGCTGGCGGCCCTGGCGGTGCAGTTCATTCTGGACGGGCTCAAAAACTTCGGATTTGCAGGCTAACCCCATGGACGACATCTCCTTTGGCAACCTCGCCTATCTGCTTTTGTTGCTGGTCATGGTGCTGATCTGGACCATTGGGTCCGGCCGCATCAACCTCGGCCAAACCCTGCGATACGGTGCCATTTGGGCGCTGATCTTTCTCGGCACCATTGCTGTAGTTGGGATGTGGGAAGATATCCGCAGCACCGTCACACCCACTCAGGTGGTTTTGGCCGACGAAGGCCGCATCGAAATCCCACGCAGTAATGACGGCCACTACTATGCCACACTGTCCGTGAACGGTGCGGAGGTGTATTTTGTTGTCGATACCGGTGCCACTGACGTGGTTCTGACCCAAGCGGATGCCCGCCGCGCCGGTCTGGACCCAGACAACCTGCCCTACTTTGGCCGCGCCATGACCGCCAATGGAGAAGTGCGCATCGCGCCGGTGCGGTTGGAGGAAGTGGCTTTGGGGGACTACGTCGACACAAATGTCCGGGCCAGCGTCAACGAAGGCGAGATGGGCCAATCGCTCCTGGGCATGAGCTATCTCCAACTCTTCGATCAGATCACCATCACCGGCAGCAAGCTTATTCTGACACGTTAGGATTGACGCCTAACCACCTCCGGATTCGGCCTTTTTCTGCCAATTTCCGGTCTCTTCGGACCAGTATTGCGCCGCGCACCCCGCATCGGTCAGCGCCTTCCACTGACCCCGCGCATGTTGCACCGCCTCCGGGTCGTGCCCGTCAAACAGGATGCACACCCGCTCCACCGCATTGACCTCTTCTGCACTCACATCCGCGCCGTCCACGCTCATTACGCAGCCAACAGCATCCGGGGTCTCAGTCGACGTCGTCAGCAACACCGGTTGCAACGCATCATGCGGCCCGCCGGCCAGACCATGGGCCAGAAAACTTGTGTCCCCCAACGCCCACAGTTTCTGATCCAGCCAATCCATCCGGCCTTCGTCACATCCCCGCACGACAATCTTCCACCCGGCCCCGCGCGCCTTTTCCAAAAGACGCGGCAGGGTGACCTCCATGGAGTTCTGGGTCAGATGGTAGAAATAGGCAGCGCCCAAGGCTTAACCCTCAAACTTATCCGCAACCAAGCGGCTTAGCGCGCTCACGCCCCAACCGGTGGCACCTGCTGGCGCCAACGCGGTTTCGGCTTTCACGCTGGCCACACCGGCGATGTCGAGGTGAATCCACGGTGTGCCGTCTTGTACAAACCGCTGCAGGAACTCGGCGGCGGTAATTGAACCAGCAGGACGCCCGCCAACGTTTTTCACATCAGCAATCCGGGATTTCAACTGTTTGGCATAGCCTTTGCCCAGCGGCATCCGCCAAGCGCCTTCGCCTTCGGCCTCTGCAGCTTTTAGGAACCCATTGCACAGCGCATCGTCATTGGAAAATACGCCTGCGTTTTCGTGGCCCAAGCCAATGATGATCGCACCGGTCAAGGTGGCCAAATCGATCATGCCGGCTGGCTTAAACCGCTCTTGCGCGTAGTGCATGACGTCGCACAGCACCAAACGCCCTTCGGCGTCGGTGTTGATCACCTCAATGGTGTCGCCCTTCATTGAGCTCACCACATCGCCGGGACGAGTCGCCCGGCCAGATGGCATGTTTTCCACCAGACCAACCAGGCCCACCACATTGGCTTTGGCCTTGCGCAGCGCCAGAGCCTTCATCGCGCCTGCAACAACGCCTGCGCCGCCCATATCCATGGTCATCTCTTCCATGCCAGCGGCTGGCTTCAGAGAAATGCCCCCAGTGTCAAACACCACGCCTTTGCCCACCAGTGCCAACGGCGCCGCGCCTTTCTCGCCGCCGTTCCATTGCATCACTGCAACCTTGGACGGGCTCTCAGAGCCTTCCCCAACCGACAACAGTGCGCCCATGCCCAGTTCCTTGAGCTTGTCCTCTTCCAGAACTTCAACCTCAAGACCAATGTCTTTTAGAGCCACCAGACGGTTTGCAAACTCGGTGGTGGTCAGAACGTTGGCAGGTTCGTTCACAAGGTCACGGGTGAAGAAGGTGCCTTCTGCCACAGCCAACAAAGGTGCAGCGGCCGCTTCAACTTCGTCCGGCTTGCTGACCATCATGGTCACAGAACGCGCGTCCTCTTTGGCGTCTGCAGTTTTATGATCATCAAAGCCATAATCGCGCATGGCGATACCAAAAGCGATTTCCGCAGCTTTCGGGTTGGTGCCCGCCAGAACAGTCAGTGCGGCATTGCCACGGACCTTCCCAAGACCCGCACCGGCTTTGCGCGCATCCTCAACAGAACAGCGCCGCGGCAGGATCACCACGTCCACGGCTTCTCCCGCCACACCTGCCGGATAGGACAAGCTGAACACAGTGCCGAGGCTGGCGTCTTCGGCCTTGTCCTCCCGCAAGCGCTCAACGGCCCCACGGGTCAAGCGGTTCAGGCGGCGCGCGCCCTGATCCAGATTACCTTCTGCCGGTACAAAGACCGCAATGCGCCCTTCCACACTGCCAATTTCATCCAGTTGGGTCTCTTCAAAAGAAATCGTCACAGGGCGCATCACTTACCTCCAAAATCGCGTTTTGAAACACCTAACGCGCGCCTTCTCGCTTGACCAGAGCACATCGCCAGATAGCAGTTTCGCCACCCGGATATTTGCCTTAAAGTGCCGCTCAATAATAAGGTTCGGGGGATTCTTAGCAGGTGAGCAGATTCGACAGATATATCCTGTCGCAATTCCTGACTCTGTTCGGTTTTTTTGCGCTGATCCTTGTGTCCGTTTACTGGGTCAATCGTGCGGTGTCGCTGTTTGATCAGCTGATTGCCAGCGGCCAAAATGTCTCCGTCTTTCTGGAATTGTCGGTCCTGACGCTGCCCAACGTGATCCGTTTGGTGCTGCCCATCGCGGTGTTTGCTGGCACGGTCTATGTGACCAACCGCTTGTCCAGCGAAAGTGAACTGACCGTCATGCAGGCGACCGGCTTCAGCCCCTGGCGCCTTGCGCGCCCTGTCGCAATTTTCGGCGTAATCACCGCCCTGATGCTGTCCGCCCTGACCCATTTTCTGGTACCGACAAGCAATGCCGAGTTGAGTAAGCGGCAAAAAGAAATCACTGAAAATGTAACTGCCCGCTTGCTGACCGATGGCACCTTCCTGCATCCTGCGGATGGCGTGACGTTCTACATCCGTGAAATCACCCCGAACGGTGTGCTCAAGGACGTGTTTCTGGCCGACCACCGGTCCGAAGGTCGTTCCACCTCGTACACCGCGTCCGACGCCTATCTGGTGCAGGATGAAACCGGCCCTAAGCTGGTTATGGTTGATGGGTTGGCGCAACTGCACCGGCACGACACTGACACGCTGCTGACCACTAACTTTGCTGACTTTTCCTATGACATCAGTTCCCTGATTGATCCGGGGTCTGCACCGCGGGTATCAGCTAAGCACTTTCCGTCTTGGGAAATCATCGGAAACAAGGAAGCAATTGCACAGGAAACGGGAGAGAGTATCGGAGGCATTACCGAGGATTTGCATGATCGGTTTGCCATGCCGCTCTCCACAATAAGTTTCGCCTTGATAGGCTTTGCCATGTTGCTGGCTGGCGGGTTCAGCCGTTTTGGGGTGTGGCGGCAAATTATCGCCGCCTTTGTCATTATTGTCATCCTGGAAGCCATGAAAAACGCCATTGCCGATCCGGTCCGCGCCAACCCGGAGCTTTGGCCATTGATGTATGTGCCAAGTTCTCTTGGCTTCGTAATTGCTGGTATGCTGCTTTACCTCTCCGCCAACCCTATTCGGTGGCGTCGGAGGGCTGCAACATGACCGTGCACTTTTACTTCGCACGTAAGTTCCTCTGGATTTTCATTGGCATCTGCACTGTGTTCTTTGTGTTGACCGTGTTGGTCGACATGATGGAGCAAATCCGCCGTTATGATGTGGAAACCGTAGGTTTTGGCAAAGTCCTCAACCTCACGCTGCTCCGCACGCCGGAAAGCCTCTATCAATTAATGCCGCTGATTGTGATCCTCGCAACAATCGCGCTGTTCATCAATCTCTCCCGAAGCTCTGAACTGGTTGTGGTCCGCGCCGCCGGGCGCTCCGGCATTGTTTCGGTGCTCTCGCCCACCACAGTCTCCTTGATCATCGGCCTTTTGTCGGTGACCACGCTCAACCCCATCGTGGCCGCCACCTCAGTGCAATATGAGCTGCAAAGCGACATGCTGAAATCCGGCGGCCGCAGCGCATTGTCACTGTCGGATGAGGGCATTTGGTTGCGTCAGGGGGGCGAAGCGGGCCATGCAGTAATTCACGCCGGTAGCACCAATGCCGACGCCTCGGTCTTCCTCGACATCACCATTGTCACCTACGCGCTGGAAGGCGGACCACAAAAACGCATCGAGGCTGATTCCGCCCGTTTGGTGGAAGGTGGCTGGGAACTGTCCAACGTGCGGTCTTGGCCGCTAGTTGTCGGCATCAATGAAGGCGCAGAACCGACACGTGAAGACGCGGTGACTTTCCCAAGCACCCTGACCGCAGATCGCATCCGCGAGCGCTTCGGAACCCCGTCCTCTATCTCGATCTGGAAACTCCCGGCCTTTATCGAAGAACTCAACGACTCCGGCTTTTCTGCGCGCCGCCACCAAGTCTGGCTGCAAATGGAACTGGCGCAACCCCTCTTCATGATGGCAATGGTTCTGGTGGCCTCTGCTTTCACCATGCGCCACACCCGTTTTGGCAGCACCGGCATCGCCGTGCTGACCTCGGTATTGATTGGCTTTAGCCTGCATTTCATCCGAAACTTCGCCCAGATCCTCGGAGAAAACGGTCAAATCCCAGTGATGCTCGCCGCTTGGGCGCCGCCGATCGCAAGTGTGCTGTTGGCTCTTGGTCTGCTGTTGCATATGGAGGACGGATGACAATCTCTCCGCGCTTCCTCTGTCCCGTTTTGGCCGCAACGGCCCTCATTTTGGGACAGCCTTCTGAAGCCCCTGCCCAATCCGCACAGCCATCAGGCGCCACACAGCAAGCCGCAGAAAAGGAACCACAAAACGTGGTTCTTGTGGCGGATTCGGTCAACCTGACGGCCGACGGCCTGCTGATCGCCCGCGGCAATGTCGAGGCACTGACAGATGACGTACGCCTGATCGCCAAGGAAATCACCTACAACGACAAGACCGGTGAAATTTCGCTGGTTGGCCCGATCCGCATCACCCAGGGCGAGTCTATTTCGGTGGTCGCTGATGCTGCCGAGTTGGACGCCGATCTGCGCAATGGCCTGATCCATAGTGCCCGCGTGGTTATGGCGGATCAGGTTCAACTGGCCGCCGCTCGTTTGACACGGGTCGAAGGCCGCTACAGCGTGCTTGATAAAACCACGGTAAGCTCCTGCCATGTCTGCGAAAATGGCGAGCCTCCCCTCTGGCGCATCCGCGCCCGTCGGGTGGTGCATGACCAACTCGAGAAGCAGCTCTATTTTGACCATGCCAGCGTGCTCGTGCGGGATGTCCCGGTGTTCTACTTCCCACATTTGCGCATGCCGGACCCAACTTTGGACCGGGCGCAGGGTTTCCTGATCCCGGAGTTCAACCACTCCACCCTTCTGAGCTACGGCGTGAAAGTGCCGTATTTCATCCCTTGGGGCACCGATCGCGACTTAGTGCTCTCGCCCTATCTGTCCTCCAAAACCCGCACTATGGAGTTCCGCTACCGCCAGGCCTTTGAACGCGGCGGCATCCAGCTCGACGGCGCCATTTCGGACGACGACATCAGAACCGACATCATCCGTGGCTATGTCTTTGCCGAGGGCCTGTTCCAATTGGGGCAGGACTACAAACTGACGTTTGATCTAAAGGCGGTGTCAGATGACACTTATCTAACAGACTATGATTATTCGGATGAAGACCGCCTCAACAGCGACATCACCATCGCCCGCGCCAGCCGGACGGAAAACACCCGCTTTGCCGCCTACCACTACCAAACGTTGCGCGAAGATGAGGACAACGACGAAATCCCGTTCCTTGTACTTAAGGCGGAAACCGAACGTCGGTATCTCAACATATGGGGCGGCGAGTTGCGCACCAGCGTTGAAGCGCACGCTCACCAGCGCCGCTCTACAAAAGATGGTGACGCGGGACGGGACGTCGGCCGGGCCAATGCAAATGTACAATGGCTTGGCGACTGGACCCTAGGCAATGGACTGCGCACAGGTGTCACAGGCGCAGTGGCATTTGACGCCTATCGTACCGAAAACGACAGTTCGGTAAGCACCTTTGACAGCAGATTTGCGCCCTCTGTCGCGGCTTATATGCGCTATCCAATGATCAAATCCGGTCAGGACGGCGCAAGCTACATTCTTGAGCCGGTGGCACAGGTGGCGTGGACCGGCGGCGACATGCTGGATGTCGCCAATGACGAGAGCACCCATGTGGAGTTTGATGAAGGCAATCTCCTGTCCTTATCCCGGTTCCCGTCCTATGATCGGCGCGAACGAGGGCTGTCATCGGCTCTAGGCATGAACTGGTCCCGCGTCAGCGCCACCGGATGGCGGGGAAACCTGACATTTGGCCAGGTTTTCCGTCAGGAGGTGCAGCCGGACTTTTCCAAGAGCTCAGGCCTATCCGGCACATCATCCGATCTTCTGATCGCCGGACAACTCAGCAACCAAAGCGGATTGCTGTTTACGGGACGTGCGTTGCTGGACAACCAGGGAGATCTGGACAAAGTCGGGGCGCGTCTGGGATGGACCAACGACCGTCTGTGGCTGGACGCCAGCTACATCTGGCTGCAAAAAGACCTCGCGGAATCCCGCGACAAAGACATCTCCGACATGAAATTTGATGGTAGTTACCGCATCAACCGCCACTGGACCGGTATGATGGATTGGCAGTTTGACGCCGTCAGTGGCGAAACGTCCGAGGCCGGCCTTGGCCTAGAATACCGCAACGAATGTCTGCGCGTTGAGCTTTCGCTCTCGCGCCGGTTCTCAACATCCTCTACCGTGCAATCGAGCACCAAAGTGGGCTTCAACGTGGCCCTGCTTGGATTTTCGGTCAATTCAAACGATAAGAGCTACGACCGCAAATGCGGCTGACCTACAGGAAGACGACGTAAAGATGATGCCACGCAAGATGATCCGCTCCGTATTTCGCGCCTTTGCCAGCACCACCGCCGCTTGTGCCATGATAGGCGCCGCAGCGTTGCCTACTGCCGCTCAAAATGCCTTTAGCTCAGCAATTTTTGTAAATGACTCGGTGGTCACCCACTACGAAATCGAACAACGTGCCCGCCTGCTTCTGATCATGAGCGCCCCAGGCGATCCCCTGGAACTTGCGCGCGAACAATTGATCGAGGATCGCATCAAAGGGCAAGCCGCGCGCCAGGCTGGAATCGTGGCCTCTGAAGAAGGCGTGACCGCTGGGCTGGAAAACTTCGCCAAACGCGTGAACATGAAACCTGAAGATATGATCAAGGCGCTCGCGGCTGAAGGTATTTATGAGGAGGCGCTGCGCGACTTCATTACCTCACAAATTGAATGGGGTGGCGTCGTGCAATCTCGCTTTGGCGCCAACGCCGAAGTCAGCGAAGAAGAAATCGACCGCGCCATTGCCCAAAGTAGTGGTCAAGGCGGCGTCCGCGTTCTGCTGTCGGAAATCATCATTCCAGTCACTCCGCAAACCCGTCCGCAAGTGGACAGTCTGGCAGCACAAATTTCAGAACTCGATAGCTTTTCGGAGTTCGAAGCGGCTGCGCGGATCTATTCTGCTTCGGGTACCAAGGACCAAGGTGGACATGTCGACTGGATGAATGTCACCAACCTTCCAGCCCCGCTTCGACCCGTGGTAACATCTCTTCGCAAAGGAGATGTGACGCCCCCTTTGCAATTGCCCAACGCCGTGGCCTTGTTCCAATTGCGCGGTATTGCGGAAACCGGTCGCCGCTCGCCACGCTACTCTGCTGTTGACTACGCCAAGTTCTATATCCCAGGTGGCCGCACCGAAGAAGCCTTGCAAGAAGCAGCCAAAGTGCGCGCCTTAGTTGACAAATGCGACGATCTCTTTGGCGTAGGATTTGGCCTGCCAGCTGAGCGTCTGTTCCGGGAAACCCAAAAGCCCAACGAAATCCCGCGTGATGTTGCGATTGAACTTGCCAAACTCGATGACAATGAAATCTCGACAAACCTGACCACGGCGGATGGGCAAAACCTGATTGTGTTGATGCTGTGTGGTCGCACCGCTGAGATCAATGACAAAGACCTGTCCCGCGAAGATGTCGCGGGGTCCTTGCGCAACCTGCGTCTGGAAAGCTATGCCAACAGCTACCTCAGCCAATTGCGCGCACAGGCCCGGATCACCGAAAAATGAGCTGCGCGCCCATTGCTTTGACCTGCGGTGAACCGGCTGGCGTTGGTTTGGAAATTGCCGAAAAGGCGTGGTCCGCGCTCAAGAATGATCTGCCGTTTTTTCTGATTGCAGACCCGGCACATTTGCCGGGCACTGTGCCACATGTGCTTCTGCAAAGCCCGCAAGACGCCGTTGATGTGATGCCCAACGCTCTGCCCGTGCTGCCTCACCCTTTTGCCGCAGATCGCACACCCGGCACAGCCCATCCCGACAACGCTGAAGGTGTCATCGACGTCATCGCCCATGCGGTCGACCTCGCGATGAGCGGTGAGGCCAGCGCGGTCTGCACCCTGCCCATCCACAAAAAGGCGTTAAAAGACGGCGCGGACTTTCCTTACCCCGGCCACACCGAATATCTCGCCGACCTTGGCGGCGTGGAAAATGTGGTGATGATGCTGGCCTCGGACATACTGCGCGTCGTGCCAACGACAATCCACATTCCCTTGGCGGATGTGCCTTCTACACTGACACCAGAATTGTTGGAAGAGACCATCCGGATCACCGCCAAGGGGCTTCAGACACAGTTTGGCATTTCAACCCCTCGCATTGCGGTGGCTGGCCTGAACCCACACGCCGGCGAAGGCGGCGCCATGGGCCAGGAAGATTCCGCTGTGATTGCACCTGTCCTCGACAAACTGCGCAGTGAGGGGTTCGATCTCTCCGGTCCACTGCCGGCCGACACCATGTTCCACGCCGCCGCCCGCGCGCGCTATGATGTCGCGATCTGCGCCTACCATGACCAGGCCCTGATCCCGATCAAGACGCTGGACTTTGACGGCGGCGTCAATGTCACCCTTGGCCTGCCGTTCATCCGCACCTCGCCGGATCACGGCACCGCCTTTGACATTGCCGGCACCGGCAAGGCCAGCCCGTCCAGCACCATCGCCGCCCTGCGCATGGCCGCGCAAATGGCACAAAGCGCTTGACCCTTCATTTGGCGGGAAATATCTCCGCCGGAGGCAACTACCCGCGGCGCAGCCGCTCGAACCAAGGCTATTTGCATGAGTGCCATTGATGATCTTCCTCCGTTGCGTCAGGTGATCGAGACCCACGGCCTTTCCGCCCGCAAGTCCTTGGGCCAGAACTTCCTGCTGGATCTCAACCTCACCGCCAAGATTGCCCGCCGCGCAGGCGAATTAACCGATTGTGACGTGTTGGAAATTGGCCCCGGCCCCGGTGGTCTGACCCGCGGCCTGCTCGCCGAGGGTGCCCGCAAAGTCCTTGCCATTGAAAAAGACCATCGCTGTATGCCAGCCCTGGCAGAAATCGAAGCCGCCTACCCCGGTCGCCTGGAGGTCATCAACGGCGACGCGCTGGAAGTCGATCCCTTGAGCCACCTCACGCCACCTATCCGCGTGGCGGCCAACCTGCCCTACAACGTCGGCACCGAGCTTCTGGTGCGCTGGCTTACGCCCAAAGACTGGCCGCCGTTCTGGCAAAGCCTGACCCTGATGTTCCAGCGCGAAGTGGCTGAGCGCATCACCGCACAGCCTGGGTCCAAAGCATACGGCCGCCTCGCCATCCTGTCGCAATGGCGCGCCAACGCCAATATCGTCATGTCCCTGCCGCCGGGCGCGTTTTCACCCCCGCCCAAAGTGCATTCCGCCGTGGTACATCTCACCGCACTGCCGGAGCCACGCTATCCCGCAGACGCCCACACCTTGTCTCGGACTGTGGCCGCTGCATTCAATCAGCGCCGCAAGATGCTCCGCGCGGCGCTCAAAGGTCAGGCGCCAGACATCGAAGACCGTCTGATCGCCGCCGGCATCAAACCAACCGACCGTGCCGAAGTGGTCAGCCTGGAGCAATTCTGCGCCCTCGCACGGGTTATGAAATAAAACTGAGCCGCGCGCACGCTCTTTGGCGTACTTTCACAGAACCTCGACCGGTTTTCACAAAGCAACCTTCGGTCGCATCGCTATCTCTGAACCACGCAAGGCGATGCCTGTGACACGCTCACATAACCGCGCTGCGTACCCCTGTTGCCCGTGCCGCTCCCTCCCTCCATTTGCTTGGCACGGGCCACTTTCCCAATAGCCAAGCCTACCAATCGTCAAGGCGGCTACCCTCGCTGCTTGACGGCGAAACCCTGCCAATAAATCTGTCACTTGGCCAATTTTTGCAAATGGCAGGAATTCTCATAACCTTGGCAAAACCTCCCCATTCTCCTGCCTTTGCAGGCCACTTATATTAGGCCTGAAAGATCCAGCCTTCCCGTTACCACAACCCACCGATATGCGCGCACAACGCATGGTTGTGTCATTGATTTGGGCACTTTCCCCCTGCCACCCCTGCGCGGTGGCGGGCAGGATCTCTCTATCCGTCCGCCGGTCTGCCCAAACGGCTGCAACAACAGAATGTGAGGTTCCTTTGGCCAAAGACATGATCCCAAATCCACGGCTTGAACCGACCGACACCACTTTGGTGCTCAGCACACGCACGGCCGCATTGGACATGTTGCAGGTCTCGAACCAGGACACCTCTGCACCCATCCTTCTGTTGCCCGGCCCGACTGAAAAAGATGCCGAGACCACCGCACGTCTGGCACAAGACCTACGACGCTTGGTGTCTAACACAGGACCCGCCATTTATCTGATCCGATGGAAATCCCTTTGGGCACCGCAGGGACAAACCCGTTTTGCGCCCCTTATGCGGGACCTGAGTGAAATTCTGAAACACCTGACCAAGGCTACGGCTGCGCCCCATATAATGGCCCTTGGTCACGGCGCACTTATTATGTTGCGCGCCAATGGGAATGACGCCGTCTACGATCCAAAGACTTCATTACCTAGTCTCAGTTTTATGTACCCAAGGTTGGACATTGAGGGAAGAAAGCCACGCCTCTACCCAACTATTTTTTCAATCAAGGTCAGCCTGATACGATCTGAAGTTGATGTAAAAACCATCGCGCCATCACTGGTGAAACGCGTCTCCCGATCATCGGTTGAGCTTTTTGAAGTCGAGAATGAACACTGGTTTGTCCGGTCTCAGATCAGCGCCGATCCGGCGGTTTTCCCGGACCAAACGCCACGCGGATATGCGGGCAATTGGCTGCGCAGTTGGTTAGATTGGCTGCCACAAGACAACGCAATCCGCTAAGCGGCGGCAATGGCCTTGCCAAGGCTCGGATCACCAAAGGCAACCACCTGCCCCTGCAGAGCCAGCACGCCGCCCCAAACCCCGGCCGACGGGCTTAACCGTAGCGCGAACGCCTTGCCACGCTGCAAAGCTGCAAACACATCCGGCGGGCTCAAACGTGGTACATCTACCGTGACCAGCCTGTCTCCCAGATCACTGTCCAATTGCTGGCTATCCGCAACGGCCCGTACAATGCCTGGATGCCCCGGCACGTCCACTTCGTTGGCGATCAACGTCGCGGCCACATCCGCCAAGGCCGCCGAGCTGGCCAAGACCGTCACCGCATCCGCAATCCCAAACGACAGGCTCCGCCCGCGCCACCCGGACGTGGCAACGCCGCGGACACAGCCCGACCCGTGCAAGGTTGCACGCGCGATGCCGCCGCCCAGATCGGCCACCATCTCTTCATTTGGTCCCAAAACCAGCGCCACATCACCGCCGTTGTTGACATAGGCTTTGTCAATATTTGGGGCCTCGGCAATCACGCGCGCGATCTCATCCGCCACCGCACCTGCCACAGCGGCCATCGGCGTCACAAAGCCCGGCAAATGCCACTCAACCGCCCCCTGCATGGCACGCGCAATGCCGCCATGAAAACACGCTTGCAGATCCGCAGCTTGACGCAATTTGGGGAGTTCATCCACCAGCTCTTGCAACACGGTCTGAAACCGCAACGCTGCGCATTGATACGCAACTGTTTGGCCAGCGCCCCAGATTTCTACAATCAAATCAATGGGGCCATGGTGCAGATGCATCCGCTTACCATCCGGTAACCAGGTGATCTGCGCCCCACCTTTCATGGATTTTTCAACTTGGTGGGCACGATATGCGTGCTGCGCGCATATTGGCCGCCGCCTGCCAGAACGTCGCTTACGCTCCGGACCTGCTCCACGTGCCCGCCCAGCTTCTCGTATACGTCTTGCGACACAGTAAACTCCAACGGCGCAACAATAGCTGGCGTGGGCACCATGCCAAAGGCGCCATCTGGCATCTTGGTCACATCCGCCATCAAGGTAATGCCACCGCCCGGCCAGACATAAGCCGGCGCCCCGCCAACCGTGACCTTGGCGCACTGATCCTGTACCGCGCGGGTTAGTTTCACCGGGTTTTGCGTAACTCCGGATCGCAACGACCCTCCAGCCCCCCCCATGAACATGACGGTGCACATCGCCGGCTCACAGTTTTCCGCAATTAGTTCAACAGATGGCAGCAGCGCTTCCGGTATCGGGCGTTTTTGCGGCATCAGATCAGCGTCCAACTCATAGTATTCCGCATGTTCGCCAGTGGTGCTCACCATCAACAATGTCAGCCCCTTGCGCGCACCTTTTTCCGGCCGCCACGGTCCCAGGATGTCGAGCGGATCCTCAATGTCGGTGCCGCCCCAACCAAGTCCCGGTTGCGCCACCTGAAAATACCGCCCGGGCGTGCTGCGCCGTCCTTTGATGCGAATACCCGTGTCAGGCCAATCAATCACTTTGCCCGCCTGATGCTCGCTGACCACGCCAGTGATATGGTCATCCACCACCACAACTTCGTCCACTAAGCCTTTCCACTGGCTTGCAAACATCCCGATCGTCGCAGAGCCACAACCAACCCGCATCCGGTCCTCTTTGGTGCCATCAACAATCGGCGCGGCACCGGCTTGAACAACCACTTCCGCCCCATCATCCACCTCCAGAACGACCGGTGCCCGGTTCAAAAGTTGCAGCAACACATCGCAGGTCACACGTCCTTCCGCCTTGCTGCCGCCGGTCAGATGATCCACACCGCCGAGGCTCATCATTTGGGACCCGTACTCAGATGTTACCATCAGCCCGACAGCCTCGCCCTGACACCGCACAACCGCACCTTCTGTGCCCAGATGCCGGTCGGTATCGATCTTCACCTTCACGCCGCAGTAGGAGAAAATCGCCTCTGTCACGACAGTGACAAAATCCACACCGTCAATGTCACGGCTCACCAAAAATGGTGCTGGCTTGAAATCCGGATAGGTCGTGCCCGCGCCCACAGCGGTGACAAACAGATCGTCAGTGGACAGTCCGTCATGCCAATCGCGCCCTAAGAATGGCCGCACCTCGGTCCCGGCCTCAATGGCACGGTCCAACACCGTTAGCGAATCACAGCGTACAATCTCGCCATTTATATTGGCATAGCGATCACAAGCCCCTATCCGGCCTTCCGCCACATAACACATCACCGGACAGGCATCACATCGGATCTTCTCCTCGCGCTGTCTCGGTGTCCGGCTCATGACGCCGCCGCCTTGATCGCCGCCAGCACCCGATCGGGGCGCGCTGGCAACTGTGTCAACACCGCGCCGGTGGCATGGCGGATCGCATTCAAGATCGCCGGTGCTGTCGGGATCAACACGTGCTCCCCCAAGCCTTTGGCGCCCATGGGGCCCTCGGGATCAGGTACCTCAATCAGATGAGATACGACCTCCGGCATATCCCCCGTGGTCGGGATCAGATAGTCATGCAGGTTTTCGGTTTTGCCAGGATGGAACTCCTCCATCAGGGCCATCCCCAGCCCCTGCGCAATCCCGCCTTCGATTTGCCCCTCGGCCAGCAAGGGGTTGATCACCTTACCCAAATCATGGGCCGCAGTGATCCTGAGGACCTTCACCGTCCCCAGCGCCACATCCACCTCGACCTCCGCCAGTTGCGCGCCGTAGCCGTAAACCGCATAGGGCGCGCCCTGCCCGTTTTCGTCCAGAGCCTCGGTTGGCGGATCATAGGTTTCCTCCGCCCACAGCACGTACCCATGCGCCATCTCCGGCAGATCTCGCAGCGCTATGTCCCGCTGTGCCGCGCCATCTCTCAGCGACAACACGCCGCCGCTCAAAGACATTTCCGCCGCCGCGCCCATGTTGCCCAGCTGCAAAATCCGCGCCCGCAACGTTTGCGCCGCCAAAACTGCTGCTTTGCCGCTCACCACCGTCTGCCGACTGGCCGAGGTCTTGCCACAGTCCGGCGTTACCGCCGTATCCGCATCAATCAAAGTGATCTGATGCACCTGAACACCCAACGCGTCCGCCGCCATCTGTGCAATAACCGTATTGGCACCCTGCCCGATGTCCATCGCGCCTTGGTGCAAGCAAATCTGACCGTCAGCTGTGATCCCGATCCGCATGGTGGACGGGTTTGGCAAGGCCGTATTCCCGCAGCCATACCAACAGCTTGCCACGCCAACACCGCGCATTGTTTTGCGCGCCGTTGCATTCGCGCCAGCCGCTTCAATCAAAGCTGCATCCCAACGCGACTGCAGCGCCTCCAAACAAGCCCCGATGCCCACGCCGGCGAGCTCTTGGCCACATACAGTCGCAACACCATCGGACAGCGCATTCAACTGGCGAAACGCCAATCGGTCCATTCCCACCTGATCCGCCAGTTGATCAAACAACTGTTCTTGCAACGCCGCCGCCTGCGGCACGCCAAACCCACGAAACGCGCCCGCAACTGGTCCGTTGGTGTGCACCGCGCGCGCTTCAGAATCATAGTTCGGGATCACATAGGGCCCGCTGGCATGCACCGGAACGCGCACCGCCACAGTTGGTCCCCAGCTGGCATACGCCCCGGTATCAAAATCGCCATCAAAGGCCATCCCGACCAGCCGCCCATCCGCATCGGCGCCAATTTTGGCTGTCATCTCAGCAGGATGGCGCTTGGTGCTTGCAGCCATGCTTTCCCGCCGTGAGTAGACCATAACACTGGGCTGACCGGTCAGTAAGGTCACCAGACCAAGCAGCGGCTGCACCGACAAATCCAGTTTTGCGCCAAATCCACCCCCCGTGGCCGCAGGCTGGATGCGCACACGTTCTTTCGGCAGACCAAGGACTTTGGCGGTGCTCTCCTTATCCAAAACCGGCGCTTGTGTGCAGGCCCGAATGTTGAGCACCTCGCCCTCCATCCATGCTGCGCCAGCCTCCGGCTCGATATAGGCATGTTCCACATGCCCGGTGCGCAACGACCCTTCGACAATATGTGCCGCCGTATCAAGTGCAGCTTTTGCATCTCCGCGCCTGACAACGCCCGCAATCAGCTGATTGTCCTTACGCGCGGCGTGTAAAAGTGCCGTCTCAGGATCGGTCGCGCTTCGCGTCTCCAGAACCGGCGGCAAAGTCTCCCAAGCCACCGGAAACGCATCCAACTCCAATGCCTCTACAACCGCCTTTGGTCCAGCAACCAAAGCCACAACTTCACCGGCCATACGCACGGTATCTTCTGCAAGCGCTGGCTGGTCGGCAAAGCGTTCAATCACGCCAAAACAATTCACGCCGGGAATGTCCTGAGCCGTGAAAACGCGCACGCCTTGCGCAGCGGCCCAAGCCTCCAAGTCCCCAAAGGCAAACCGCGCCGAGGCATACGGGCTGCGCACCGCCCGCATATAAAGCGCGCCGTCTGGAACCACGTCCGCCCCAAAGGCCTCACGCCCCATCACTTTTGCCACGCCGTCCAACCGCTCCACCCGCGCACCAACAGCGGCTCCCGCCTCCGGCTCCGGCCCCGCGCCACTGCCCGCCGCATCCAGTACCGCGTCGATGATTTTTGTGTACCCCGTGCAACGGCACAACACGCCCCCTAACGCGGTTTCAACAGCGCCTCGGTCGGGCGTTGAATTTGAACGCAGCAGGGCCTCCGCCGCCATCACCATGCCCGGCGAACAGATCCCGCATTGCGCCGCCCCATGCCGCAAAAACGCTTTTTGCAACGCGCTTGGCCCTGCGGCGCCCACGCCTTCAATGGTTTCAACTTTACGCGCAGCAACCTGCGCCACCGGCGTCAAACAGGCACACACCGCAGCGTCATCCACCAACACCGTGCAAGCCCCACAATCGCCCGCATCGCAGCCCACCTTGGTGCCTCGCAAGTGCAAATCCTCTCGCAACACCTGTGACAAACGTCGCCCCAAAGGCACGTCCACGGACCGAGGTTGCCCATTGAGATCAAAGGAAATCATGGAACCTGCTCCAGCACATCCACGATCGACCTCTGCACAATTTCCAGCGCCGCCGCCTCCCGATAGGCCGCATCTCCGCGTACATCCGAAATGGGCGCAAGAACGTCCTTCAAAAGCGCAGGTCTTACCAATTGGTCAGCGCCTTCTCTGCTCGCCCCTACCAGCGACGTTTCCAACGCGGAGGCCCTCTTGGCCACAGGCCCACAAGCGCCCACACAAATCGCTGCGTCAGTGATCTCCCCCTCTTCCACAGCCAAACGCACCGCCACCATCGCAATCGAAATCACCAAATGTTTGCGTGCCCCCAATTTCAGGAATCGGCTGTGTCCGCGCGCGCTTTTGGATGGGAGCAAAATCGCACTGACCAACTCGTCGGATCGCAGCACAGTTTCCCGTGGACCGGTAACAAACTGCGCCAAATCCAGCACGCGCAGGCCGCGCTCGGACACCAACTCAATCTGTGCATCGAGCGCCAACAACGGCGGCATGCCATCTGCCGCTGGCGAGGCATTGCAGATATTACCCGCGACAGTGCCCGCATTTTGCACCTGCGCACCGCCAACCTCACGGGCCGCCTGTTGCAACATGTCAAACGCGCGTGGAAGCCGCACATCTACGATGTCCCGCCAGGTTGTTGCCGCGCCAATACGCCAGCCAGACGCGGTTTCAGAGATGCCGCGCAGCCCTTCAATGGCCGTGACATCCAACACATCGCCGCCCAGGTTTTGTGCTTCGGTGGCGGCAAAAACGTCGGTACAGCCCGCCACTGGCCGCGCACCAGTTGTCGCCAACACAGCGAGCGCATCTTTCAACTTGCCGGGGCGATGATAAATCCCCATGGTGACCTCTCAAATCGTCAGGGCGCGGCACAAAAACTTGTGTGTATACCAATGGATTTTGCGGCAGCACCGGCACATCTGTCAACAAGCCCCAGCGCGTGTCCGCAACAAGGCCCTTTGTGATGACCCCTGAAAGCTCCCAAATGACCCCATCCGAAGCCGCCGATGCTTACGCTTTGGACGAGCAGGTTGGCTTCCTGATGCGCCGCGCCAATCAACGGCATTTGGCGATCTTTGCGGAGGGCATTTCCGAGCTGACCCCCACCCAGTTTGCCGCGCTTGCCAAACTGTGCGAGCTGGGCGCTGTGTCTCAAAACGCCTTGGGCCGCGCCACCGCCATGGATGGCGCCACCATCAAAGGCGTGGTGGATCGCCTGCGTGCCAAGGATCTTGTGGCCAGTTCGCCAGATCCAGACGATCAGCGTCGCATCCTGCTGAAGCCAACCGCCGCCGGCTGGGATCTGTTTGAAGCCGTCGCGCCGACCGCGCACGCCATCACCAAAGACACGCTGGCCCCGCTCAATGAAGCGGAACAAACCATCTTCCTTTTGCTGCTTCAAAAACTGACCTAACCTCAAAATCACCCCCCAATTTGCACCTCCGCAAAACAGTCGCGATACAGACGCAATACCGACGTGGTTTTTGAGGCTTCAAACCCCAAGATGATGCGCCAGTTTTTTCGGCTCATCCGCCACCTCTTCTCGGCTCAGAACACCACGCATCCGACCGTTCTCGAGCAGCGCTACCTGATCGGCTAAGGCCACAATTGCGTCCATCCGCTGCTCCACAAGAACAACGGCGACCCCTTGATCGCGCATCTGCTCCGTCGCGTCGCGAATGGCGTCAATCATGGAAGGCTGCAACCCTTCCGTGGGCTCATCCAACAACAATACCTTGGGCCGCAAACACATCGCCCGCCCCATCGCCAACATCTGTTGCTCGCCCCCACTCAGCGTGTTGGCGCGTTGGCCATAGCGCTCTTTAAGTCTTGGAAAAAGCTGGAGTACTTCCTCCAGAACGGAAGCGTCCTTACCATTTGTCAAGCGCCCCACCGCAAGGTTCTCACCCACGGTCAACTCGCCGAAAAGCCGCCGTCCTTGAGGCACGTAGCCGACGCCTTGTTGCGGCACTTTATGCGGTGCCAGATCGTACAAAAGGGCGTCTCCCAAACGCACCGCACCAGCCATCAACGGCAGCAATCCCATGATCGCCTTCACCGTGGTGGTCTTCCCGGCCCCATTGCGCCCAACAAGACACAAAATCTCACCTGGCCGCGCCTCAAAGGACACATCCCGCAACACCTGCGCGCGCGCATACCCGGCAGAAACACCCTCAAGCCGCAGCATCGCCACCTCCCAGATAGGCCGCCTGCACCACGGCACTGGCTTTAACGTCGTCAGGCGCGCCCTCGAAAAGAACCTTTCCAGCGTCCAAAACCGTCACAAAATCAGCGACTTGCATAACCACATCCATGTTGTGTTCAATCAGCAAAACCGTAGTTTTTCCGCGCAATTCGTCGATCAGTTCATTGAACGCAGCCACCTCTCCATCCGCCAATCCTTGCGTCGGCTCGTCCAAAATCAACAGTTTTGGGGACTGCGCCAATCCCATGGCAATTTCCAACAACCGTTGATGCCCATAGGACAAATCACCGGCATCCTCAGACCGCCGATCCAAAAGCCCAACGCGCTCCAGGGCCGCATTCACGGCCTCATTCACGCGCCGATTTTCCGAAACCTTCCGCCGCGCCGCCAGCACTACGTTTTCCCACACACTTAAGTTTGGAAAAACTGACGTGATTTGAAAGGTATAGCCCATACCCGCGGCAATCCGCTTGTGCGCGGGCCACGCCGTCACGTCCTGACCATTAAATGAAACGGCTCCCGACGACGGAGCAATCCGCCCTGACAGCATACCCACCAGTGTGGTTTTTCCTGCCCCATTTGGCCCAATCAACGCCCGGACCTGACCTTTAGGCACTGAGAGCGAAACATCCTCAACAGCCACCAAGCCGTTGAAGTGCTTACTCAAACCATTCGCGGTCAGCAAACTCATGGCAACCACCTCCAGACGCGGCGGCGCAACTCTCCAATCAAACCCTGCGGAGCAAAAAGCGTCAAGAACACCAACACCACACCAGCGATCAGCATGTAGGCCGTGGTGATCCCGGAGCTGAGGTCAATCAGGTAGAACATAAACAGCGTGCCGATCAACGGCCCCAACACCGTGCCCGCTCCGCCCAAGAGCACCCAAAGCAATGGAAAAATGGAGTATTGAACAGAGGCAAACGACGCGCCCACATAGCCAAACAACAACCCATAGCTGGCTCCGGCCAGTGCGGACAAACTGGCGGACAACACGACGGCGGCCAGCTTATATCGTGCCACGTCATACCCAAGCATTCGGGCCCGCTCTTCATTTTCACGAATGGCAATGAGCACTTTGCCAAACCGGGATTTTACAGCCAGATAACACATTACGAAGGTAGTGCAAAACACTGAAAAGGCGGCAAAATACCGTACCGTTGGATCGGAAAGATCCAACAAAAGAAGTTCACGATCCGCCTGCGCAATCACAAAGCCCTCGTCGCCGCGCGTGTATGCTCCAAAGTACAACACAGTCAGATAGCCAGCTTGGGCAAACATCAGCGTCACGATCATAAAGGCCACGCCTTCAGTGCGCAGTGCAAGAGCACCAATGACCGCGCCGACCAGTGCGCCCAGTAGGATGCCAGCCAACAAGGCAATGCCCGCGCTCAAGCCAAACTGCGACATCGCCAGTCCCATGCCATATAGCCCGGCTGCAAAGAACAACGCGTGGCCAAGGCTCAACAACCCCGTGTAGCCGAATAACAAATTGTAGCCCATCGCGTAGCTGGCCAGCACCATGATCCGCGCCAAATTGCCGTGATGATAGGCCGGCAGCACAAACTGCAACGCAAACAATACGACCAAGACACCACCATGAAGCAGCAGCGATTTCCGCGTATCTCCCATCATGCCTTTCGAGCTCCAAACAAGCCCTGCGGGCGGAACACCAACACAAGCGCCACCAGAAGCGTCGCGAGGATTTTTGCCAGTGTTGGAGAGAAGAAAACCGAAATAATTCCGTCAGATAACCCAATCAACAGAGCCGCCAGGACCGTACCGGGTAAGCTGCCCAGGCCCCCGATGATGACCACAATGAAGCTGAGCAAAAGTGGATCATGCCCCATCAAGTAGTGCGCCTGTTGTATCGGCACGATCAGCACCGCAGCCAAAGCCGCCATTCCAGCCCCAAGGCCAAACACCAACGCATAAACCCGCTCCACCGGGATGCCAAAGGCCAAGGCCATATCGCGGTCCTGTTCGGTGGCGCGCATCAAGAGCCCCAGTTTGGAGCGCGTCATCAAGAGCCAAAGCCCAATCAATACCGCACCCGCTGCGCCGATCACGGCCAGTTTGTAGCTGGTGATCGAAAGACCCCAAGGCCAATAAAGACTGATCTTCCCATCGATAAACTCAAACCATGGCAATGCAATGCGTGTGTTGAACGGCGGCACAACCGGCCGCGCATCCGGCCCGTAAGTCATCAACGTAACCTGCTGCAAAACATATAGGATACCAATTGTCGCGACGATCGTGCGCTCAGGATCGTAGTCAATCCTCTTCAGGATGGTCATGTCCGTGAAAGCAGCCAAAAGCCCCACCAATACCGGCACGACAAAAAGCGCGACGACAAAGCCAAAAGCGGCTGAGCCCCCCAGCATGTGAGTCACCCACCAGGCCAACACCGCTCCAAGCATAAAAAAATCACCATGGGCGACATTCACCACCCGCATCACGCCAAACACCAGCGCCAATCCCGAGGCCGTCAACGCCAAAACCGCCGCAGTGACGGCGCCCTCCAGCGTGGCGAGCATCAAATAAGGTCCAAAATCCATCTACACCCCTGCCTCAATATGGGCGCGACGCAGTCGCCGCGCCCAAGCTCTCATCAGAGTGCCTGCGTGGTGTAGTCCACCTCGTCAGGATAGAACGTGTCCTCAATCGACGTGGTGTGCACGAGAAGCAATTTTCCATCCACTACCTTAGTGATGTACTGATGCCCAAACACTTGGTGGGTTTTGCCGTTGAAGATCTTTGCGCCCTGCGGATGCGCGGTGGAGTGCGGCATGTCAGTCATGGCCTCCACGGCCTCGATCAACGCGGCACGGTCCTGCGGGCCGCGGTATCCAGCACTCTCCATCCCGGCTTTCACCACGTGCAGAGTTTCCCAACATCCAAACATATGTGCATAGGTCGACACGTCTTTTGGATCGCTTACCGAGGCACCGTTGGCATCAACACCAACCCGCTCGCGGAAGAAGGCGTCATATTCGGACTGATCTTCCTGTGCATAGCGAGGATTGCCTTCCCAGAAGTAGGTGCCATCCAGGAATTCAAGCCCTGGGCTGCCAATATCGACCGCTTCCAAACTGTCGATAAAGCCAAACATCTCAGGGCGTTGCGGCCCAAAGAACTCCCCCAGTTCCTTCACAAAGGTCAGCACAGCCGGTCCGACCATGACGTGATAAATCACTTCTGTGTCACGCGGAACTTTTGGGAAATACTTCGTAAAGGAGGTTTCGGTTGGTGGGATCGCAATGTGCTCCAGAACCTCGCCCCCCTGCGCCTCAATCGCCGCAGTAAAGTAGTCGCGATGGTCATGGCCAAATGCAAAGTCCGGGAAGATCATAGTGACCTTCTTGCCAAGGTTACCTGCCACAAACGGCGCCATGGCCTGAACCTGGCTTTTCACGTCTGTGATGCCCGGCTGCAACGTGTAGCGGTTCAGCATCCCGCTTGCCACGTGATGGCCTTCCGACACCACAAAATACGGCAGTTTCAATTCTCCTGCACGTGGCGCAGAGCCGATCACGACATGAGAGAACAGCGTCCCAAACCCAATGTCACAATTGTGCTGGGTGGCAAATTTTTCGACCACTTCCGCGCCACGTTTAGGATCGGTCCCGTCATCTTCGGCGACGATTTCCAGCGGGCGGCCATTGATCCCACCTTGCTCGTTGATCAGGGCCGCTGCGGCTGTGGTTGTGCGATCATACCACCGTCCATAGGCTGCGCCGATGCCGGTCCGGTGCACCTGAAAACCCACTTTGATTGGCTCTGACGATTGCGCCCCTGCGTAGCGCGCCCAAAGTGGCATGGCTGCTGCGGCACCCCCGCCAAGAGCCAAAGTCTTGAGCGCATCACGGCGTGTCGGCTGCGTGCCGGTTACTGGTACGGTCTTGGATTTGGTCATCACTTTACCCCCTGTGTTCACATGGTCTGTGACCGAAAATTCCGTTACTCTTCACAGCTGTTAGAGTGCGAATGAATGACGGTTCTGTCTAGAGGGCGCGTGTTGTGTCAGAAGCCGCGCGGCGATGCAAGCAGCCAAAGGCCAAAAAATGTGTAGCAAATCATAAAGATAGCGAGGGGCACCTGAGACAGCAGTGCCGCACGGCCAGTGCCGAAGTGTTTCACAGCCACGGCATGAGCCAGTAAAACCGCCACGATATGGCCAATCACAACGCCACCCGCCTGACACAGCCAGAGCACGCGCACACTTTCTTGAGTGTTGAAAAACCCAGTGGTGACGTAGACCTGTCCGAGCCCCAATAGATCCTGCCCGCGCGCCCAAGGATCTGTCGCCGCGATCAACGCATATTGCGCCTCCACAAGAAAGCTCGTGAAATAATGGGCAAAGTGGTAGCCAAGCGCGATGGGCAAAACTGTGGGCGCCAACAGACAAAACGCCTGACCTAGTCCAACGCCGGTTGTTTTGCCAAGCTTCAGCCCCATCCAGATCGTGACGACAAAGACCAAAACCAACAGTAGGTTGCTAAGCGTCAAGCCACCCAGCGTTTGCCAGACAACGGCTGATCTCCCGGGAAACTCTAAGGGGTTCAAGCCAAGCTGTGCCAACCACCAGAAAGTCTCATTCACGCCGTCAAAACTGCCACTGCCGAGGATCACCAAACACAACAACGCCGGACCAAAGGCCAACTTAGTATTCTGCGCAATCTGCCATCCCCAGAGACCGATGGCCCACTTGCTGCCGCGCCTCCCCAAAGGCGACAAACGCGCATAAAGTCGCATCGCCATGCTGATGCCTTCCGCACGCATCATCCAACGTGGCCCAAACAACAATGCGCCCATCAAATGGAACACCCAATAGCCGAGGACTGCTCGGGCAAGCCGCGCTGGATCAGAGGGCGCAATGTCGGCGAGCAAAAAAGCGACAAAAGCCATAAAGGACGCCAGGCCAAAGGCATGGCCAAGTCGCGATGGGAACCGAAGCAGCGGCTGGGAACCAATCAGAGGCCGCAACACACGAACCACCCCTGACCACGGATTGATCCAGCGCCAGATGTCGCCAACAAACCCTTGCACAAACACCAAGCCAACCCACCAAACCGTCCAGAGTGTCAGCGGCAGCGGATTGGCCAATGGGTCCCGCGGTCCTTCCAAACCGATGTGAACCAGCCAAAGTAGAAAAACGCTGGATAGCAAGCTGGTAACAGTCGGCAGACCCCACATTTGCACCCGCCAAAGCCACAGCGGCCGGAACAGCTTTGTGACTGCGTTGTCCGGCAGAAACACCAGCATTGCGACGGTGAGTGCCACAGCTAAAACACCAGACGCGATATACATATCCGTCGGCAGCAGCAGCACAAAACCACCCTCCGAAGTATGCGCCCACGCGGCGGTGCCGACCGTTGTCACACCAGCAAACACAGAGAATAACATCCGTTTCCGGCGCTTGAATACAGGTTGTGTGTGAGACATCGTGGCTATCATACGGCGACTATAGCGACGGGCAAAAGAGATGAAAGCGCGAAAGATTTTGGGTTTTGGGGCAGTCTTCGGAGCAGTTTTTGCCGCCGGAATTGTCTTCCTAAAGCCTGCAAAGTCACCTCAAATACTGCTCTCCAACGCCACCGCCGCGCCCTTGGAAACCGACCCCAATCAACTGGCGGTCTTTTTGAAAATCGACAACGCTGGCCAACCGGACACGCTTCTCTCTGCCAGCTCACCAGAAGCCCAAACCGCGACCCTAAGCGAGCGATATGGACCGCTTGCCGTTCCGGCAGATAGTACAGCTTCCTTGGCTGCGGACGGCGTATTTCTGAAACTTGACAATCTTTCTGGTCCACTGGATGACGGCCGCACGCTCCCAATTTCACTGACTTTTGCGCATGCCGGAACGCTCACCACCCGCGCCCGGATCGTCGCCCCCCAAACCAAAGGTGACGCTGCCAACTACGGACTCTTTGGCATCGGTGACGTCTGTCAGGTCGGCGACGGCGAACCGGCGCCAAATATCTCCCTAGAAGCCACGAAATTCGAGGCTGGCTGGAAAGTCTTGGTCACGTCTGAGGACTTCGAATTCACGCCAAACCTTGTCGACGGCCCGCACGTTCCCGGCACGGGTCACGGTCACATTTACCTCAACGGCTTGAAGCTTGGCCGCCTCTATTCAGCAGAGACAACAGTCGGCCACTTACCACCTGGTCAGCACGAGATTCGCGTGACTTTGTCCACAAATGACCACCGCGCCTATGTTGTTGGCGACGCTCCTGTCACCGCTTCGATTCGAATTCACAGCGATTGACAGGTAAATATCCCAGCCTCCATCATTTGCATGCAAATGGATTTGCACGGAGGATCGCGGGTGGCCGAATCTGAAAACACGCAAACCGGCACGGTCGTGGGCGTCGATGTCGGCGGCACCTTTACCGATCTTGTGGCGCTAAGCTCGGATGGTCTCCGCCTGGCCAAAGTGCCCAGCACGGTCGAAGATCAATCCCAAGGCGTCCTGAACGCACTGGCATCGGCCAACTGCGAAATTGCTGCGCTTGATCTTATTGTGCACGGCACCACGACCACCACCAACGCCGTTCTTGAGCGCAAGCTGGCCCGCACAGGCCTGATCACCACGCAAGGATTTCGCGACATTCTGGAGCTTGGCCGCCGAACCCGGCCACAGGCCTATGGGATGTTTGGTGAATTTAAGCCCCTCATCCCCCGTGACCTGCGTTTTGAAGTGCCTGAGCGCATGGACAGCGACGGCAACATCCTCACGCCTCTCGACATCAACGCTGTCAAAGCGGCGGCCAAAACTTTGCTGGAGAAAGGATGTGAGGCTGTCGTTGTGCACTTCTTGCATTCCTACGCAAATCCCACGCATGAACTGCAGGCGGTAGAAGCGCTGCGCAAGTTCTGGCCCAACGACTATATCACCGCCGGTCATGCCCTTTTATCGGAAAGCCGCGAGTTTGAACGCGGCGTCACAGCCGCGGTAAATGCCTCCGTTCAACCGGTGCTCAGCAAATACGTTGACCGCCTGTCTCACGCCCTGACCGACCAAAGCTATGCCCGAGACTTGCTGATCATGAATGGCAACGGGGGGATGGTCAGAGCTCAATCGGTTTCCAAGGAAGCCGCCAAAACCGTGATGTCTGGCCCAGCGTCTGGAGTCATGGCAGCCGCGTTCACAGGCCGCGCGGCAAATGAACCCAACCTGATCACCTACGACATGGGCGGCACGTCAACGGATGTGGCTTTGATCCGGGATGCAACGCCCTCAGTCTCCAACGAAATCGAAGTCGAATACGGCATGCCCATCCATGTGCCGATGGTGGATGTGCGCACGGTTGGCGCAGGTGGCGGCTCAATTGCCAAGATCAACGCAGGCGGGCTTTTGGAGGTTGGCCCGGAAAGCGCTGGCGCAACCCCCGGCCCGATCTGCTATGGCCGCGGCGGCACGCAACCCACAATCTCTGACGCCAACTACCTTCTTGGCCGTCTACGCCCATTAGGCCTATCACTGGACGAACAGTTACAGCGGTCCAAAGAGGTCCGTCGCGCTTTTACCGAACACCTTGCCCCGGCCTTGAAATGCTCCGCTGTCGAAGCCGCCGAAGCTGTTGTGCAGGTGGCAAACACCAAAATGGCTGGAGCGATCCGTATGGTGTCGCTCTCTCTTGGCGCCGATCCACGTGATTTTGCGCTGTTTGCGTTTGGCGGTGCCGGCCCTTTGCACGCCGCAGCTTTGGCAAAAGAACTCGACATCCCACGCGTACTCATCCCGGCCCGACCCGGCCTCACCAACGCCTTGGGCTGCGTGGTCGCCGACTTGCGTCATGATTTCGTTCGCACGATCAATACGCCTTTGTTCGACCTGCCATCGGGCAAGCTAGCGGACATTTTTGGCACATTAATATCCAAGGGAAAGGCTCTGATTGCAAAAGAGACTATCTCCTTGGACAGCGTAGACACCATCCTCTCTCTCGATATGCAGTTTGTCGGCCAGACCCACCTTCTCCGCGTTCCGGTTGTCGACCAGCAGATGTCACTCGACGCACTGCAGGCGCGCTTCGAAGACGCGTATTTGAGCCGGTTTCAGGTTGCGCTTGACGACATGCCCGCCGCAATCGTGAACGTAAACTGCGCCATTGTAGGCCACCGTCCACCTTTAGACCTTTCATTGCTCTCAAGTTCCTCGTCCCGCGCGAAAACTCTGGGAAGCGCCCAAACCGATACCCGAAACGTGTTCTTCGGAAACACCTGGTTGGAAACCCCCGTCTTCAATCGGGAGGCACTGCCAAGCGACGCAGCCTTAAGCGGCCCTGCCATCATCGAACAAATGGACACCACAATTGTTGTTCCCCCAGGAGACCGCGTCACATCGGACACTGTTGGAAACCTGATCCTGCATGTGGGAGGTGGCGCATGACGCTAGACCCGATCACCCTCACCGTCATTCAAGCCGGGTTGCAGCAGGTTTGCGACGAAATGGATCTGGCTTTCTCCCGCGCGGCGTTTTCTCCAGTGATCGCAGAGGCCAACGACCGCTCCGATGGCATCTATGCCGCTTCTGACGGTGCCCTAATCGCGCAAGGATCCGCAGGCCTGCCCGTGTTTGTCGGCACCATGCAGCATTCCACTCGGACCCTGATCGAAATGATCGACTCCGGCGATGTCGCGCCCCCCAACCCGGGCGATATTTACATCGTCAATGATCCCTACTTGGGCGGCACACACCTAATGGACGTGCGCTTTGCCAAACCGTTTTACCGCGACGGAGAAATCTTCTGCTGGCTGTCCAACACAGGCCATTGGCCCGACACAGGCGGAGCCGTCCCAGGCGGATTTTCCGCGTCCGCCACAGCTGTTGAGCAAGAAGGATTACGCTTACCGCCCGTCAAGCTTTTCAAGCAAGGGGTCATGGATAAAGAGATTTTCTCAATCATCCAATCCAACATCCGCGTGGCCGAACAACGCATTGGCGACGTGAAAGCACAGGCCGCTGCCCTGCTTGTGGGCGAGACCCGTCTCGCGGCCCTGCTCGACCGTTACGGCGACGCTACCGTTTCCAACGCAATCTCCGAACTCAACATGCGCGCTTCTTCCCAAATGCGCGCCTGCTTGAAGAACATCCCCAACGGGATCTACCGCTCCCAAGCCTACGTGGACAGCGATGGCGTGGTGAACACGCCGTTGACCATCGCGCTCAATGTCACCAAAACCGACGAAGAGCTGACGTTTGACTTCCAAGGCAGCAGCCCGCCCTGCTTGGGTCCGATGAACTCGGTGCGCGCCACAACGCACAGCGCAGTCTATCTCGGCATGCGCCATATCTTCCCCGACGTGCCCATGAACGCTGGCGCTTTTGCACCTTTCACTATCACAGGCATCGAAGATACATTCCTGGATGCCAAATACCCTCGCCCGGTATCCGGCTGCGCGGCGGAGGTGTCACAGCGGATTGCAGAAGCGGTCTTTGCCGCGCTCGTTCAAGCCATCCCCGAAAAAGTCACAGCGGCTCCCGCTGGGACCAGCGGAAACTTTGCGCTTGGCGGTTTTGATCCCACGCGCAATCGCAACTACGTCATGTATCAAATCTCTGGCGGCGGTTATGGCGGCAATGCCCAGCACGACGGCCTCTCAAACGGCTGCTCAACAATCGGCATTTCCAAGGCACCACCCATTGAAATCATGGAGCAAGCCTACCCGGTGCTCTATCGTCATTACGCCTTACACGAAGGCTCCGGCGGCGCAGGTGAACATCGTGGGGGTTTTGGTCTGGACTATGAGGTCGAATTGCGTCGCGGTGAGGCCAAGGCCAGCTTCGTCATGGACCACGGACGCTTTGGTCCGCAAGGTGCTCGCGGTGGCTGTGACGGCGAGGTCAACAAGGTCACGGTGTATCGCGATAGTGCGCCCTACACGCCCGAACACTTGTCAAAAGAACAAGACATTCCGCTAAATGCGGGTGACCGGGTGCACGTGCAAACGCCTGGCGGAGGCGGGTATGGTGACCCGCTGGACCGCGACCCACAACTTGTTGCCGAAGACGTCCGTTTAGAACGTTATTCTCCGCAACAGGCAAAAGTCCTGTTTGGCGTGGTGATCCACCCGTCCTTTGAAGTCGACAGCGCGGCAACCTCCGCACTCAGAGAAGAAAAGCGCGCCACTGCTCCGTGACGCGCTTCAATTTTACGACATTACAATCTGAAAAGTATTAGAAAAATGCCTGCAGACCGGTCTGCGCCCGCCCAAGGATCAGCGCATGCACGTCGTGTGTACCTTCATAGGTGTTCACCGTTTCCAGGTTCACCATGTGACGGATCACTCCAAACTCCAGGCTGATGCCATTGCCGCCGTGCATGTCACGAGACAGGCGCGCAATATCCAGCGCCTTGCCGCAGTTGTTGCGCTTGATGATTGACACCATTTCAGGAGCGGCCTGCGCTTCATCCATCAAACGACCAACCCGCAGTGCAGCCTGAAGACCCAGCGAAATCTCGGTCTGCATGTTGGCCAGCTTCAGTTGGAACAGCTGCGTTTGCGCCAATGGCTTGCCAAACTGCTTGCGGTCCAAACCGTACTGGCGTGCCGCGTGCCAGCAGTACTCCGCTGCGCCCATCGCGCCCCAGGCAATGCCGTAGCGCGCACGGTTCAGACAGCCAAACGGACCTTTCAGGCCTTCGACATTTGGCAAAAGCGCATCTTCGGACACCTCCACATTGTCGAGCACAATCTCACCAGTGATAGACGCGCGCAGCGACGCCTTGTGCATGATCTTTGGCGCAGTCAGACCTTTGGTGCCCTTGTCCAGCACAAAGCCACGGATCTTTCCGCCATGCGCGTCCGACTTGGCCCAAACCACAAACACATCAGCGATTGGGGAGTTGGAAATCCACATCTTGGCGCCGTTCAGCACGTAACCGCCGTCCACTTTCTTAGCAGTGGTTTTCATGCTGCCCGGATCAGAACCCGCATCCGGCTCAGTAAGGCCAAAGCAGCCAATCCACTCGCCCGACGCCAGTTTTGGCAGGTACTTCTGGCGCTGTTCTTCAGAGCCATAGGCGTAGATCGGATACATCACGAGCGAGCTCTGCACCGACATCATCGAGCGATAGCCGCTGTCCACACGCTCCACTTCACGCGCGACCAGACCATAGGTCACATAGCCTGCGCCGATACCGCCATATTCTTCAGGAATGGTGGTGCCCAAGAGCCCCATCTCGCCCATCTCGGCAAAGATCGCCGGATCGGTTTCTTCCTTCTCAAACGCCGCAGTCACCCGAGGCGCCAGCTTTTCGTCACAATAGGCGCGCGCGGCATTGCGTACCATGCGCTCATCTTCTTCCAGCTGGCTTTCGATCAGAAACGGGTCTTCCCAGTTGAACGAACCCAATTCCGGTTTGGACTGTGGTGCCAGATCCTTGGCCATGGTCTCTCCTTCCGTCCGCCCACTCATGGGCGCAAAACATCAATTTCCGTTGCCGCCCAACATGTCCGACCCTGCCCTTGCGTCAAGGCAACCCGAGACAAACGCCGCAACGTCGCGAAAACTTTCTTGCCTTCTATTGCGCAGAATATTGAGCATTGCTAGACCCAATTAATCAAAGTTTCGTTGCGTCCTGTTGGCGCAGTATACCACAGCCACTGGCCCAACACGGAGGATCCGATGAGCGACACGTTTGACGTGGGAGGCCGCCTAAAAAAGCTGCGCCTGTCCGCAGGATTGAGCCAGCGTCAGCTGGCGCAATATGCTGCCGTACCGCATGGGCAAATATCCATGATCGAAACCAACCGCTCCAGCCCCTCTGTCGCAAGCTTGCGCAAAATATTGGGCGGCATGGGCATGTCCATGGCCGAGTTTTTTGAGCCAGAAACCCACGAACCAGGTCAGGTTTTCTTTGGTCCAGAGGCTCTCTCTGACCTTACGTCACAACTGGGCACTGAGGCTTCGAAACTGACCCTCAAACAGGTAGGCAACGCCAAAGACCACGGCTTGCAAATCCTGCGTGAACACTATGCCCCAGGGGCTGACACCGGAGAAACCATGCTATCCCACCCCGCAAACGAAGGCGGCATAGTGCTCTCTGGCGAAATCGAAGTGACCGTGGGCAGCCAAACCCAAATCCTGCGCGCCGGGGACAGCTATCTGTTTGACAGCCGACAACCCCACCGCTTCCGCAATATCTCTGACAAACCGGCCGAGGTGGTTTCCGCCTGCACGCCGCCCTATCTCTGAAGGCTTCCCATGACCCCACTCAAAGGTCTCAAAGTTGTAGAACTCGCCCGCATTCTGGCCGGCCCCTGGATCGGCCAATCACTGGCTGACCTAGGTGCTGAAGTGATCAAGGTGGAAGCCCCTCAAGGTGATGACACCCGCACCTGGGGCCCTCCCTTTATCGAGCGCGACGACGACAAAACCGCCGCCTATTTCTACGCCGCCAATCGCGGCAAGACTTCTGTGGTGGCAGATTTCCGCACCGAGGAAGGTCGCGCGCAGGTTCTGGAGCTGATCAAAGATGCCGACATCTTGATCGAGAACTTCAAAGTTGGCGGGTTGAAGAAATACGGTTTGGACTACGACACGCTGTCCCTCTTAAATCCGCGTCTGATCTACTGCTCGATCACTGGTTTTGGCCAGACCGGCCCTTATGCCTCCCGCGCTGGCTATGATTTCCTGTTGCAAGGCATGTCCGGCCTCATGTCCATCACAGGCGAGCCAGAGCGACAGCCGCAGAAGGTCGGCGTTGCCGTCACAGACGTGGTGACGGGTCTCTATGGCACAATCGGCATTCTTGCGGCGGTCGAACAGCGCCACACCACCGGGCGCGGACAGCATATCGACATGTCTCTCTTGGATTGCGCCACTGCGATGCTGGCCAACCAGGCAATGAACTATCTTGCCACCGGCGACAGCCCAAACCGCAAAGGCAATGCGCATCCCAACATCGCGCCTTACCAAGTGGTCCCCACATCCGACGGTCACATCATCATTGCCGTTGGAAACGATGGCCAATTCCAACGCCTTTGCGGGGTGCTATCACGCGGCGACTTGGGCGACGCGCCCAACTATGCCACCAATCAATTGCGGGTCGCCAATCGCGACGCGCTCACCGCGCAAATTGAATTCGAAACCAGCAAATGGTCATCAGCAGATCTTTTGGCGGCACTCGAAGCAGCGACTGTTCCCGCCGGTCCAATCAACTCCATTGAACAGGCGCTGACCGACCCACAAATCGCGGCCCGTGGAATGGTGGTGGAGGCCGAAGGTGTGCGCGGCCTGCGCGGTCCTTGGGTGTTTTCCGACGCGGATCTGTCCACAGACCGCACCGCGCCGGTGTTGCCGAAATCTAAGCCCTAGACGCCAAGATAGCGGTCGGTTTCCTCCGGCCCCAAAGCGTTAAAACCACCGGTCCAGACCGTGCGCCCTTTCTCAAGGATCACCGCACGGTCGGCCACCTGCCCCAACTCTTTCAGGGATTTGTCGATGGCTATGATCGCCATGCCGGTTTCGGCTTTGAGCTTGGCGACTGCTTCCCAAATCTCCTGACGGATCACCGGCGCCAGACCTTCGGTGGCCTCATCCAGAATAAGCAACTTTGGATTGGTCATCAGCGCCCGGCCAATTGCCAACATCTGCTGTTCGCCGCCGGACAGCGATGCCGCAGTTTGATCTCGCCGCTCTTCCAAGCGTGGAAACAGACGGCACACTGCCGCAAAGTCCCAGGCCCCTTTGCGCGCCGCCGCAATCAGGTTCTCATACACCGACAGATTTGCAAAACACCGACGCCCCTCTGGCACCAGCCCAATACCCAATCGCGCGGCCTTATAAGACGGCAAACCGCCAATATCCTGTCCGCCAAACTGCACTGCGCCACCCGAATTCTTCAGCATCCGGCACATGACTTTTACGGTGGTGGTCTTGCCCATGCCGTTGCGCCCCATGAGCGCCAGCACTTCACCTTCGCCAACGCTCAACGACACATCGAATAGCGCCTGACTGGGGCCATAAAACGCCGCGACATTTTTTAGCTCAATCAAACTCATGCTGGCACCTCATCGCCCAGATAGGCCCGCCGAATTTCCGGGTTCACTTTGATTTCTTCCGGCGTGCCTGTGGCGATCACCTCGCCATAAACCAACACGCTAATCCGATCTGCCAGTGCAAAAACCGCGTCCATATCGTGTTCAATTAAAAGAATGGGCGCTTCTTGGCGTAGCTCCGTCAGAAGAGTTATCATTTGCTGAGCCCCTTCGAGGCCCAGACCTGCCATCGGCTCATCCATCAGAAAGGCTTTGGGCTTCAAGGTCAGCGCAACCGCGACTTCCAATTGCCGCCGCTGCCCATGGCTCAAATCCGCCGTGCGCGTTGCTGCAAACTCCGCCAATCTAACCTGCGCCAAGGCCGCCTTGGCCGCCGACACAAGCTGCGCATCTTTCATCACCGGCTTGAAAAACGACATCACATTGCCACGCTGCCCCAACGCACCAAGCACCGCATTTTGCAAAACCGTGTGTTCCATCGCCAAGGACGAGATCTGAAACGTCCGCCCCAGCCCTTTGCGCGCGCGCTCCGCTGGACCAACGCCGGTTAGATCCTCATCCATCAGCCGAACTGTGCCTCTGTCAGAGGCCAAATGACCAGTGATTTGCTGGATCAATGTCGACTTCCCTGCCCCATTGGGACCAATCAGCGCGTGGATTTCCCCTTTGCGCAAATCCAGTGACACGTCGTTGGTGGCATTCAAGGCGCCAAAACTTTTGAAAAGCCGCTCCGTTCGCAACACCACATCAGTCATGGGCTTTCTCCCGACCTGCAAGGGCACCAATCACGCCACCCTTTGCAAAAAGCACGATGCCAAGCAGCAGAGCGCCCAGGTAGACATGCCAAAATTCCGACAGCCCACCGAGCGTATGTTCCAAAAGGATAAAAAGCATCGCGCCAATCACCGGCCCAAACAGCCGTCCAACGCCGCCAATGATGATGAAGATGATGATTTCCCCCGACATCTGCCAGCTCAGCATAGTGGGACTGACAAAGCGATTAAGGTCCGCAAACAACGCGCCCGCCAGACCAGTCGCCGCGCCGGAAATCACAAAGGCCACCAGCCGCAGATGGTAGGGTTTCATGCCAACGGACAACACCCGAGTCTCATTCTGCCGCGCCGCGCTCAACGCCAGCCCAAAGGCTGATTTATGGATCGCATTCATGAGCAACAGCGCCAGACACAGGATCGCAAAACACAAGCCAAAGAACTGCATTGGCACCAGCGTGTTCAACCCCGGAAAGTCATTGCGCACATAGATCGACAGACCGTCCTCACCGCCGTAAGCTGGCCAGCTGATCGCGAAGTAGTAGATCATCTGCCCAAAGGCCAAGGTAATCATAATGAAATAGACGCCCGAGGTCCGCAGGCTCAGCGCCCCAATGGCCAGCGCCGCCAAGGCACTTGTGACCATCGCCACCAGCCAGATCACCGGCATCGATTTGGTGCCTTCGATCAAAAATGGCGCTTCCATGATTGGCGCGTAAGCCTGTGCATGGCTCGCCAGAATGCCCATGGCATAGCCGCCAATGCCAAAGAACGCCGCATGTCCAAGGCTGACCAAACCACCGGTACCAAGTGCGAGGTTCAGCCCTACGCCTGCCAGGGCAAAAATCGCCGCACGTGTTGCCAGCGTGATGATAAACGGCTCATCCGCCATCAACGCCCAAAGCGGCACCCCGAGCAAAACCGCCAACGCGGCCACATTGATCCAGGTTTCCCGTGTCATCTCACGCCACCCCATATAGTCCGCGGGGGCGGAACACCAAAACGCCCGCCATCAGGATGTAAATTAACATCGACGCCAGAGCCGAACCCACAGACACCGCCGCCGAAGGCTCAAAGAACAACGCGAAGATTTGCGGAAGCAAAAACCGCCCCATTGTGTCGGTGATCCCCACCAACAAAGCGCCCACAAACGCGCCTTTGATCGAGCCAATGCCGCCAATCACAATCACCACGAAGGCCAGGATCAGAACCGGTTCGCCCATGCCCACTTGCACCGATTGGATTGCCCCAACCAAAGCCCCGGCAAAACCGGCCAACGCTGCGCCAAGCGCAAAGACGAATGTATAAAGCTTGGCAATGTCCACGCCCAAAGCCGCAATCATTTCCCGATCGGCTTCCCCGGCACGGATACGGATGCCAACCCGCGTGCGATTGATCAGCGCAAACATGCCAACCGCCACCAAAAGGCCAATAACGATAATGGACAGTCGGTAAGCCGGGTACTCAATCCCGCCCGGCAAGGTCACCGGTCCTGCCAACATCGGAGGCACATCAAGGAACAAGGGGAATGATCCAAACATCCAGCGCGCACCTTCAGAGAAGATCAGGATCAACGCAAAGGTCGCCAAAACCTGATCCAGATGGTCGCGGTCATACAAGCGTCGAATGATGGTCAGTTCAATCAGTGCGCCAGCCAGTGCCGCCGCCGCCAAAGACGCCATCAGGGCCAGCACAAAGGAGCCGGTTGCTGCCGCCACAGCTGCCGCGGCAAAGGCCCCAATCATGTACAGCGACCCATGCGCGAGATTGATCAGCCCCATGACGCCAAAGACCAACGTCAGGCCCGCGCTCATGAGAAACAGCATCACGCCAAACTGTAGCCCGTTCAGCATCTGCTCTATGAATAGTAGTGTTGTCATTGCCCTCATTCAGTGCCAAAGCGGCACCCCTCCGCCAAAAGATCAGCGCAGAAAAGATAGTTTATTCAGGATATTGAAGACTAAACGTCATGCACCCACCCCGCCAAGATGCATGGAAGCGGGAAGGCCCGTAGGCCTCCCCGAAGTCACTTACATTTTGCAGTCAGCCGCATAGGCATCCGCGTGGTTGCTCAGGCCAGTCGCAATGATCTTGTTGGTATAAACGTCACCTTCCTTGATCACTTCGCGCACATAGATGTCTTGTACCGGATGATGATTATCACCAAAGGCAAAGTCGCCCCGCACGGAGTCAAACTCCGCCGCTTTCAAAGCTGCACGGAACGCATCTGCGTCCGCCACATCCGCCTTGCCCATCGCAGAGATCAACAGGTTGGCGGTGTCAAAGCCTTGGGACGCATAGAGCGACGGCAGGCGACCATACTCGGCTTGGAAGGTCTCTACAAAGGCCGCGTTGGTGGCGTTGTCGATGTCCTTGTTCCACTGGCTGGTGTTCTTCACGCCCATCGCCGCGTCACCCACCGCTTGCAGGATACCCTGATCGAAGCTGAACGCCGGACCAACCAGCGGCAGGTCCACACCGCTGGCCGCATATTGCTTTAGGAAAGAGATTCCCATCCCGCCCGGCAGAAAGAAATATACGCTGTCTGCACCGGACGCGCGGATCTGCGCGATCTCGGCAGCGTAATCGGTTTGACCCAATTTGGTGTACAGCTCACCAGCCAACTCACCCTCAAAGAAGCGCTTGTAACCCGTCAGTGCGTCTTTGCCCGCCGGGTAGTTTGGTGCGAGGATGAAGCTGTTCTTCAGACCGCTGTCATTGGCATAAGCGCCTGCCGCTTCGTGCAGGTTGTCGTTCTGCCACGCCACGTTGAAGTAGTTCGGATGGCAACCCTTGCCCGCAAGTGGCGATGGACCTGCGTTGGGCGATAGGTAGAATTTGCCCTGCGCCGTCGCAGCCGGAACCACGGCCATGGCGAGGTTGGACCAGATGATGCCGGTCAGCACGTCGACCTTCTCAGACTGGATCATTTTGTCGGCCAATTGCACGGCAATGTCCGGCTTGCGCTGGTCGTCCTCGATCACAACTTCCAGATCATCCCGTCCTGCCTGCTTCACCGCAAGCATAAAGCCATCGCGCACGTCGATGCCCAAACCTGCGCCGCCGCCGGACAGTGTGGTGATCATTCCAACTTTCACATCCGCCTGCGCTGTTGCGCCCGCCAATGCCATTGCCGCGGCCAGCGCCGCACTCCGCAACTTCATTTTGTCGCTCCCTGGTTCTTTGTTTTTTCAAGAGGAACCTTGGGCGTTCTGAGGGGCGTCCGTCAATAAGCTGGGGAAATTTTTTTTAAGCTTAAAATATCTTCAAGCCTAAAAGGTATTTTTTCTTACCTTTTCAGGTTGATGTAAGCAGACCTTAAATCTCAGAAAACAGCCAACTTAGAAAATTTCTGCGGGCGCACTAAACTTAAACATGTGCTCAAGGACCTCGGATCAAGCGCCTGAACAGCCTTTCACACGTCCAAAAGAAACGCCGGGGTCTCCCCCGGCGCTTCCAACTTACTTACCGCGTGACCACCAGCCGCGCCGTTTTGGCTTAGGCGGGGCTGCCGGTTCCGGCTCGGCCACCGCAACATCGGCGACAGGTTCACCTTCGGCTTCCCCTGGTGCCTCGGCGTCTGCTGCTGGGGCTTCAGCCTCTTCAGCTGCCGGTTCAGGAGCTGCCACTTCCGCAGCGGTTTCCGTTTCCGGCTCAGCGACAGTTGGCTCAGCAACGTCCGCAGCCTCAGATTGCTCTGCTTCGGTCACAGGCTCCTGCGCTTCCACAGGCTCAGCTTCCGCGGCGTCCGCCGCAGGCGCCTCATCAGCGGCGTCCTCAGCACTCACCTCTTCCGATGCGGCCTCAGACTTCTTGCCGCGGGACCGGCTGCGACGGCTCCGGCTGCGCTTCTTGGGTTTCTCTTCACCCTCCGCGGCCTCTTCTGCTGGCCTATCGTCGCCCCCCTCAGAGGCGTCTCCCTCTTCAGATGGATCGGCATCGCCTTCAGAAGATGCATCGCCAGACGCGTCACCTTCGCCATTCTCGCCATTGCCCCGACGACGACGGCGGCGACGACGGCGTTTCTTCGGCTTGGCTTCGCCTTCTTCGGTTTCCGGATTCTCTTCCGAAATCACTTCGGCGTCTTCCACGTCCACGTCATCAATCGCGTCCATGATCGAGATGTCACCAGACACGACCGGCGCCTCAGGCTCCGGTACGACGCGGGTCGCGGTTTTGAACTTCTCGATCGAGAAATCAGGTGACACCAGATGCGGATCAGCTTCGATGCGTACGGACAGACCATAACGCGCTTCGATTTGCGCCACATGCTCACGCTTCTGGTTCATCAGGTAGTTCACGATGGCAACTGGCGCTTTCACCAGAACCTCGCGAGACCGACCGCGTGTGCCTTCTTCCTCAATCTGCCGCAGGATCGACAGCGCCAGGTTGTCATCAGAACGGATCAAACCGGTGCCGTGACAATGTGGACATGGCTGTGTGGTCGCCTCGATCATACCAGGACGCAGACGCTGACGGCTCATCTCCATCAGACCAAAGCCCGAAATCCGGCCCACCTGAATGCGCGCACGATCGGTCTTCAGCTTGTCCTTCATGCGCTTTTCAACAGCAGTGTTGTTCTTGCGCTCGTCCATATCGATGAAGTCGATCACGATCAGACCGGCGAGGTCACGTAGACGCAGCTGGCGTGCCACCTCTTCGGCAGCCTCCAGGTTGGTCTTCAGCGCCGTCTCTTCAATCGAACCTTCTTTGGTGGCTCGACCGGAGTTCACGTCAATCGCCACCAGTGCTTCGGTCACACCAATCACGATGTAGCCACCGGACTTCAACTGGACCGTTGGGTTGAACATACCCGACAGGTAGCTCTCCACCTGATAGCGCGCCAACAATGGCAGGCTGTCCTGATACCGCTTCACGTTTTTGGCGTGGGACGGCATGATCATCTTCATAAAGTCTTTGGCAATGCGATAGCCGCGCTCGCCTTCCACCAGAACCTCGTCAATCTCACGCGAATACAGATCGCGGATCGAGCGTTTGATCAGGTCACCTTCTTCATAAATCTTCGCAGGCGCCGTCGACTTGAGTGTCAGCTCGCGGATCTGCTCCCAGAGACGCTGCAGATACTCATAGTCGCGCTTGATCTCGGACTTGGTGCGTTTGGCCCCAGCCGTACGCACAATCAACCCCGCGCCCTGCGGCACATCAATCTCGTTGGAGATCTCTTTGAGTTTCTTGCGGTCTGCCGCATTGGTGATCTTGCGGGAAATACCGCCACCACGCGCGGTGTTTGGCATCAACACACAATACCGACCAGCCAGAGATAGGTAAGTGGTCAGAGCCGCCCCTTTGTTACCGCGCTCTTCTTTCACCACCTGCACCAGCATAATCTGGCGCACTTTGATCACTTCTTGAATCTTGTAACGACGCGGACGCGGCTTGCGCGGCGGACGAATGTCCTCGCTGTCGTCTTCATCTGCTACAGACTCAATGCTTTCGTCTTTCTCGGACGCTTCGGAACGCTTGCCACGACGACGGGAGCGACGACGGCCGGATTTTTTACCGGTGTCTTCGTCATCTGAGGAAGCCTCAGAGTCCGCATTGGCATCTGCCTCTTCTTCGGTGCCATCTGCTGCCTCTGCATCCGCGTCCGGCGCGTCTTCAGCAACAGCGTCCTCTTCCTTCGCGGCGTTCTCGGATTCCGCTTCGGAACTATCCGCCGCATCATCAGCTGCTTCGGCGACCTCTGGCTCTTCAGCAGGGACTTCTACTTCCTCAGCTTGAGCAGTCTCCGCCGCTGCATCTCCCGGTGCCTCTTCCGCGGCACTTTCCTCTACAGGCGCCGCCTCAGCGTCGGCCTCCGCATTCTCGGCACTTTTAGGTGCAGCAGCCTCGGTTTCTTCAACAACCTCTTCTACCGCAACGCCGGCTTCCGCAGCGTCGTCGCCTTCCGGCGCAGCGCTGGCTTCGGTTTCTTCGCCGGTTTCCGGGTCTTTGCTGATGACCGCATCTTCGCCTTCGGTGTTGGCCGCGATGGTCTTTGGACCTTCGTCTTTGTCTTCACCGTCCTCGGAGGTTTCCTCAGAAGAAGCGTCAGCAGCCTCTTCCGCATCCGCCACGTCATCCGCCTCAGCGTCCTCCGCGACGTCGCTTTCCGCTGCCGGTGCTTCCTCTGCAGTCTCTTCCTCAGCAGCCTCTTCGGCCTCTACCGGCGCAACTTCAGCCGCGTCGACTTCAACCTCAGCTTCGGCATCCGCTTCAGGCGCATCTGCTTCTGCAGGCTCCTCAACCGGTGTTTCTTCCACCAGTTCCATTGGCGACAGACCTTCGTCCTCGTCACCACCGGCGTCTTCCACCAGATCAATGGTCTCCATGCCGGAGATTTCCGCTGCCGGTTCTTCGGATGCAGCCTCTACTGCCTCGGTCTCGGTTGCCTCAGTGGCCACCTGATCCTCGGACTTCTTCTTACGAGAGCGCGACCGACGGGACCGAGACTTCGGCTTTTCTTCTTCCTCGTCGCGCGCTTTCAGAGACTCAGCATAAGCCCGCTCTTCTTCCATAAGCGCTTCGCGATCCGCTACCGGGATCTGGTAATAATCCGGATGGATTTCCGAAAACGCCAGGAAGCCATGGCGGTTTCCGCCATAGTCCACGAAGGCCGCCTGCAGCGACGGCTCAACCCGAGTTACTTTTGCGAGATAGATGTTGCCAGCAAGCTGGCGCTTGTTTTCGGATTCAAAGTCGAACTCCTCAACCTTGTTTCCGTCCACCACCACAACGCGGGTTTCTTCCGCGTGGGTGGCATCGATGAGCATTTTCTTAGCCATGTTATCCGTTTGCACCCGCGCAAGCGCCGCGCCCCTCCCGGGGGATCGGGTCGATGAACTTGTCTGGGGTGTCTTGTCTGAGCGAGGGGATGCGCGCCGCCGATGGGGCCGCTTGCGGTCCCTGCTCGGTCTCTCAAATTACTCGCGCGCTTCATCGCGTTTCTTCTCCGACGCGGCGATCGGTGTGTCCGAGCCTGCGCCTGTTACATGCCCTCCGCCATGGCGGTGCGGGCGTCTCTACTGGTTCATTTTCATGAACCCAATCGGTCTGAGTATTGTGCCCGGCCCTCTGCCCCTCGGGGTCCTGTGGGCCACCTGATACGCAACACTCAGCGAAACTCATTACGGCGCGCAAAAGCCTGCGCAGACCGTTCCCCCACATAAAACCACTCCTGTGGAAAACACAATGGGGAATCGTCTGACGGATACCTAGCTTAAGTTAACGCCTTGTCAAAAAACCCAATCTGGACAGCAGCATGGCCCAAATCTTGGGCAACCAACTGCCCCAAATCCGGCAAGGGGGTGTTTGGCGGACGCAGGTCCGGAATTTGCACCGTAAAACACCCAGCCCGCACCGCAGCTGTTGTGCCCAAGTCACTGTCCTCGAAAGCCACACAGTTCGTCGGATCCACCCCCAATCGGCGCGCGCCCTTCAGAAAGGGCTCAGGGTCTGGTTTGTTGGCGGCCACCTCATTGCCGGTACAAACCGTGTCAAAGAAGGACAGAAGGCCCGCCACATCCAAATGATGCTGCGCCGCTGGTCCATGGGTGGAGGTCACAACCGCCATCGGTACCCCTTTCGCGCGGATCGTCCGAAGCACGTCAACAGCAAATGGCTTTACCGGCACGCCGTTGGTGACATTCTCCTTGTGCAGCGCACGCCACCGCTGGTCAAACGCCGCCACATCCGTGCTCTTAGGAAGAAACTTGTGCAATTGCGCAGTGCTATGCTGGCTCGACGTGCCCACCAACGTGCCAAAAAACGCCTCGGCGTCTTCTCGCGCAATCTTGAGGTCATCCGTCAATGTCACAAAGGCCGACAGAAACATCCGCTCTGTGTCCAATAGCAATCCATCCATATCAAACAGATAGGCCGCCGGGGATTTCAACATCGCCATACCTAAAAAGCTCCACAACACCGTTAGCGCCAACGGCGCGCACCCTGTCACCAAACAGAAAACGCCGCAAGCCCTTCAGGGGGCTGCGGCATTCACTTAATCTATCGGCCTGAAATCAGAGGTAATCCGCCCGCTGAAGACCGTATTTCGCCATTTTCTCGTTCAACGTCCGGCGTGGCAGACACAGCTCTTCCATGACACCGGCGATGGACCCACGATGGCGGCGCATTGTGTTGTCAATCAACATGCGCTCAAAGGCTTCAACGTATTCCTTGAGTGGCTTACCCTCGGTGGTCACCAATGGCTGCATCTCCTCGTGATCGCTCATCAGCAGCGAGGCAATGGTGCCTTCACCACGACGGCTCTGCAGCACAGCCCGTTCCGCCAGATTGATCAACTGACGCACGTTTCCAGGCCAAGGTGCCTGCAACAGCTGCGCCGCTTCCTGCGCGCTCACCTTCGGTGCATCGCAGCCATATTCTTCACTGAATTGCTCCGAAAGACGGGTGAACAGGCTCAAGATGTCTTCACCACGTTGCCGCAGCGGCGGCACAGTGATCCGCAGCGCGGCCAAGCGATAGAAAAGATCGGAGCGCAGCGCGTCTTCGCAGGTGCGGTCCTGCTCTTGCATGTTCGAAATCGCCACAATCCGCGTTTCCGCCGGCGTGCCCTGCTCATTGATCACGTTGAGCAACTTGGCTTGCAGCGCATCGCTCAGGCTCTCGATGTCTTCCAGCACCAAGGTTCCGCCACGCGCCTCTTCCACGGCAGGCAATTGACTGTCTTCCGGATTCATTGGCCCAAACAAACGCTTTGCCAGCGCTTCTTCTTCAAAAGCACCACAGCTCACAAGCACAAACTTCTTACCAGCCCGGCTGCCAACCGCGTGCAGCGCATGCGCCACGAGCGTCTTACCGGTGCCGGTCTCGCCATCGATCAAAACATGCCCATCGGCTTGTCCCAGATCGAGAATGTCCTCTTTGAGACGCGCCATCACCGGGCTCGCCCCAATCAGCTTGTTCATAATCTGATCGCCATCAGACAGCTCCCGGCGCAAAGCCCGCGCATCCAGCGTCAACCGCCGGGCGTTGGTGGCCTTCTTCGCCAGTTGCGTCATACGGTCCGGGTTAAATGGCTTCTCCAGGAAATCAAACGCACCCACGCGCATCGCTTCCACGGCCATCGGCACATCACCGTGCCCCGTGATCATAATCACAGGCAATGAACTGTCCGCGCCCATCAGCTTCTTTAGAAACTGCATACCGTCCATACCCGGCATCTTGATGTCGGAAATCACGATCCCCGGATACTCTGCGCCAAGCGCCTTCAGCGCATCTTCGGCGCTGGGAAAAGTTTCAGTGTCATAGCCCGACAGTGCCAGCCATTGGCTGATCGACTGCCGCATGTCCTGCTCGTCATCGACGATAGCGATCTTCATGCTTTGTGCCACGAATTTACTCCGCTGCTTCAATATCTTCGTTCAAGATAGGCAGTTGAACTTCAAATACAGCCCCCTGCCCGTCTCCATTCCGCGCTGTCAGCCGTCCGCCAAGGTCGCTGACGATGCCAGAGCTGATTGCCAACCCCAAACCAACACCCTCACCGGGCTGTTTGGTGGTGAAAAACGGCTCAAAAAGGTTGTTCAAATCCTCGATGCCAGGCCCGTTGTCGCGCACCGTCAAAGTGGCAGTTTCCCCAGATGCCAAAAGGATTTCGATCTCCGGATCAGCCACGGATTCTGTCGCATCCAGCGCGTTGCGCAAGAGGTTGATCATCACCTGCTCAATCCGCACCCGATCCCCCATCACACGCACGGGGTCCGTTGGCACAATCTTGCTTATGCGCACCTGCCGCTGACGCAATTGCGGCTCCATCATCGATAAAGCCGAGGCCACGGCTTCCCCCATGTCGACCACATGGAACTCATCGCCGCCTTTTCGGGCGTAGGATTTGAGCTGCTTGGTGATCGCCCCCATACGCTCGATCAGGTCATCAATCCGCTGAAACGAGGTCAGTGCCTCGTCCGGCCGATTGCGTTTCACCAAAAGTTGCGCGCCGGCCAGATAGGTTTTCATCGCCGCCAGAGGCTGGTTCAACTCGTGACTCACCGCCGCCGACATCTCCCCAAGCGCCGCCAATTTGGAACTCTGCGCTAGGCTTTGCTCCGCCACCTCAAGGCTCTGCTGCATCCGCTCGCGCTCGGCGATTTCCCGCTGAAGCCTTTGGTTCAACCCGCGCAATTCCACGCTTTCCCGCTGAAACAAGGCCATGCGCAATGCACTTTTGCGCCCCAGCACATAGAATCCCAGTGCCAATAGGATCGCAAATCCCATAATCTCCAGCGCCAGAACCGCGTTCACCTTCTCCCTCACACCGGCATAGCTGGTGAAACTGGTCATCTGCCATCCACGGAATGGAATACGTGCGCCCATGCGCATCACCGCTTCCCCGCGCAAATAGGCATCCGCCGGGTCTTGCGCCCAATCCGCCGTCACCTTGATGGCCCGCTCAATCGCGCCCAAAGCCGGCTGCCGCGACAGCGCCTCCGCCTCGGTCAACCCGCGCCAGCGTGGCTCACTGCTAAGGATGATCGTGCCTTCGCTATCCGCCACCAAAACCGCGTCCGAAATCCCGGCCCAGGCCCGCTCAAACTTGTGCAGATCGACCTCAACCGCGATCACACCAAGTGTCGCGCCACCACTTTCCAAGCGGCGGGAATAGATAAACCGGTAAGCCCCTGTCTCATCCTTGGCCGTGGTGAACAGCGTAACGTTGGACCGTAACGCATTGATAAAGAACTCTTGTTCCCGGTACAAAGTTCCCAGTCGCGTACGGTCCGTTGCCGCCACCGTGCGTCCGGTCTCATCCAGCATCAACAAAGACGCCGCGCCGATCTCATCAACAAAGCTGATCAATCGCGCGGTCGAGCTGGAGAAATCCTGAGAGTTCAACGCCCCGATCAACTCGGGGTCTTTGGCCAGCAGCTGAGGCACAATGGCGTTGCGTCGCAACTCGCTTAACAGGTTGCCGGAATAGAGCGCCAACCGAAGCTCCGCCCGATTGCGTGTGTTCGCCGTAAACCGATCTGTCAGAAAACTGTTGGTGACCCAGATCGTCACCCCCGCGGCAACAACCAACGACGCCAGGGTCACACGCGCCCGCCAGCTTGTCGTGGCCGGGCGCAGTTTTTCAGAGGTGTCGGAGGCGTTTTGCGTCATGCAAGAATATTACGCGGACGCGCCGACACCCTCAAGTCACGCTGTGGCAAACTGGTCCATCAACGCGCGGAACATTGCCACCCCGTCTGTACCACCGTGGCCGGTATCCGCCGCCCGCTCCGGGTGAGGCATCATGCCTAGCACGCGCCGGTTCTTGCTGACCACGCCCGCGATATCCGCAACCGAACCGTTCGGATTGTCCGTGTAGGTGAACGCAATCCGATCTTCGTCGCGCAGTTGAGCCAGTTTCTCGTCAGTGACAAAGTAGTTGCCGTCATGGTGCGCAATCGGCACGTTCACAACGTCGCCCTTGCTGTAGCCAGAGGTAAACGCGGTATCTGCGCTGGCCACTTCAAGTCCAACTGTACGGCAGATGTACTTCAGCCCAGCATTGCGACGCAGTGCGCCCGGCAGCAGACCGGTTTCGGTCAGGATCTGAAATCCGTTACAGACACCCAGTGCAAAACCGCCGCGTTCAGCGTGCTTGATAAGGGACTGACAAATCGGAGAATTTGCCGCAATCGCGCCACAGCGCAGGTAATCGCCAAAGCTGAAACCACCCGGCACACCAACCATGTCGATGCCTTCTGGCAGCGCCGTATCCTTGTGCCACACCATGGTGACGTCTGCTCCGGCCTGCTCAAATGCGACCGCAAGATCGCGGTCACAGTTGGAGCCTGGGAAAACAATGACCGCTGCTTTCATCAGCCCATCTCCACCCGGTAGCTCTCGATCACGGTGTTGGCGAGCAGCTTCTCGCACATCTCGATCACAGTCGCCTCGGTGGTGCCTTCTGCCAGATCCAGCTCGATCACCTTGCCCTGACGCACACCTTCCACACCATCAAAGCCAAGGCTGCCAAGGGCATGACGCACGGCCTCACCTTGTGGGTCCAGAACGCCGTTCTTCAGCATGACATATACGCGGGCTTTCATTTGGTCTCTCTCCAATTGGGCATGTGGCGGGACTGTCCCGCTTTTCTTGCCAAAATTCGTCATTCCCCGGCGCCCGCAACCGGGCGCAGGAGCCTTAGGTCTGGGTCAGTTCACAAGCGTCGGCTTGGGGCCGGTGCCTTTGGGCAGCACACCCAGGCGGCGCGCCACTTCGGCATAGGCGTCGGTCAAGTTGCCAAGGTCGCGCCGAAACACATCTTTGTCGAGCTTCTGCCCGCTCTCAATGTCCCACAGACGGCAGCTGTCCGGGCTGATCTCGTCCGCCACAACCAAACGCTGGAAGTCGCCTTCATACACGCGGCCAATCTCGATTTTGAAATCGATCAGGCGAATGCCCACACCAAACATCACACCGCTCAGCCAATCGTTCACGCGCAGCGCCAGGCCAAGAATGTCATCCATATCCTGCTGGCTGGCCCAGCCAAAGGCGGCAATATGCTCTTCCGACACCAGCGGATCGCCCAGGCTGTCGTCTTTGTAGCAGTATTCCACAATCGGACGCGGCAACTGAGTGCCTTCTTCAATGCCCAGGCGTTTGCTCATCGACCCTGCAGCATAGTTGCGCACAATCACTTCCAGCGGAATGATCTCACAGTTGCGCACCAGCTGCTCACGCATGTTCATGCGCTTGAGGAAGTGGGTTGGCACGCCGATTTGACCCAGACCCGTCATGAAATATTCGCTGAGGCGGTTGTTCAGAACACCTTTGCCATCAATGACGTCTTTCTTTTCCGCGTTAAACGCAGTGGCATCGTCTTTGAAGTATTGCACAATGGTGCCCGGCTCAGGGCCCTCAAACAGAATCTTGGCTTTGCCTTCATAGATTTTTTTGCCGCGGGCCATGGCTACATTCCTTCTCTTCCGGGATGAGTCCCGAATTTGTTCGCCCTCTTAATGGATGGATAGCATTGTCGCAAGCATGGCTCTTGCACTTGCAGCATCCCTAACAGATGCTCATATCAGTATTGAGACATCCTAAAATTCTGGAGGAGTTCAAAAATGAACGCATTTGATGACCGCGAAGCCGCCTTTGAGGCCAAGTTTGCCCATGACGAAGAGATGAAGTTCAAGGCCGAAGCCCGCGCCAACAAGAAGCTGGGTCTTTGGGCCGCTGAACTACTTGGCAAATCCGGTGCTGAAGCCGATGACTACGCCAAAACCGTGATCTCCGCAGACTTCGAAGAGGCCGGTCATGACGATGTGATCCGCAAAGTTGTGGGTGATCTGGGCGACAAGGCCGATGAGCAAACCATCCGCGCCAAACGCCGCGAAGCGCTTGCCGCGGCCAAAGAAGAGCTGGCCACCGAAGCCTAAACCTCTCCAAATCCAGACCAAGACACCGCGCGTGGGCTCCGGCCCGCGCGCTTTATTTAGCTCCAATTGTCTTTGTTAAGGCGGCCGAAACCACGCGTCAGATAGCGATTTGGGTCTCTTGGGACAGGTAACGATTTGGGGCGGGAACCTTGAAGACACCAACGATGAAGACTGCGCAGACCGTTCTGCAGCGGATTTGGCCTTTTGCCTTTGGCGCGGTGTGCCTCTGGCTGCTTTCCGAACAAGTGGACGATGTGGACTACGGCGCGCTTTGGGCGTCGGTCCTCTCCGCCGCGCCTTGGCAATGGGGGCTGGCCCTGACGTTTTCCGCCATTAGTTTTATGGCGGTTTCACGCTATGATGTGATTGCCCAACGCCATTTCCAAATGCACCGCAGCACGTCTGAGGCCATGACCGTGGGGGCCACCGCCATCGGTTTGGGGCAGACCTTGGGCGCCGGCGCGGTGGTTGGCACTTTTGTGCGCTGGCGCATGATGCCAGATCTGTCGCTCAAAGATGCCGCGCGTATCACCGCCTTTGTCACGGTGACGTTTCTGGCTACCATGGCCGTGACCATCGCCCTTGCCGCGCTGGTCCTGCCCACGCCGCATGTGCCGCCTTTCCTGCCACCGATCATCCTGGCGGTGGCCTTCCTTGTGGTGGTGTTGGCTTTTGTGTTCCCGGTCCTGCCGCGCCAAGGCAGCCGCCTCAGCCTGCCAACCCTGCCCGCCATCGCCGCACTGCTGACGCTCTGCCTGATTGACACCATCTTTGCCGCTCTGGCGCTTTACGTTTTGCTGCCACCAGACTTGTCTCTGAGCTTTTCTGTCCTACTGCCGGTCTTCCTGATCGCGCTTGGCGCCGCCATCTTCTCCGGCACTCCCGGCGGTGTCGGCCCGTTTGAGTTGACCCTTCTTGCAATGCTGCCGCACCAACCGGAAGCCTCACTGCTGGCAGGCGTCCTGGCCTTCCGCGCCATCTACTACGCGCTGCCCGCGCTTTTGGCTGGCCTTGTGTTCTTGCGCCATCTCGCCAAGCCGCGTCCGGCCCGCTGCCCGCGCCAACACTGCGCCTATGAGGCCTATGACAACGCGCCGCTCTCCACGGTCAGCCGCGCCGAACTCGGCGTGATCCGCCAAAACGGCGGCGCGCTCCTCTCTTGTGACGCAGGCCGCTATGGCGCCGTGCGCATTGGCCAGACGCTTGTGGCGCTGTTTGACCCCATCGAAGGCGATGCCCATTCAATGGCCCGCCCACTCAAGAACGCCGCCCGCGCGCAAAACCGGATTGCCTGCAAATACAAGATCTCCGCCCGTCAGGCAGTCAAATCCCGCAAGGCGGGCTGGGCGGTTGTGCATATCTCCGACGAGGCCGTGCTCAAGCCAAGCCAACACTCAACTGCTGGATCGACCTATCGCCAGCTGCGCCGTAAGTTGCGCCAAGCCGAAAAGGCCGACGTAGAGGTGAGCCAGCCCGACGCGCAGATGCTGCCGCTGGGCGATATGGCACAGGTCTCCGCCGCTTGGGAAGCCAAACACGGCATTCCCAAAGGTTTGACCATGGGACGCTTTGACGACTTCTATGTCGGCTGCCAAACCGTCTTCCTTGCCTATCAAGGCAATACCCTCGTCGGCTTTGTCAGCTTCCACGCCACCGCACATGAATGGTGCCTCGACCTGATGCGCGTGCTGCCCGAAGCGCCTGACGGCACCATGCACCTGCTAGTCCAGAAAGCCATCGAAGCCGCCGCCGAGGCCGATGTGCCGCGCCTGTCCTTGGCCGCTGCTCCAGCCCTGCCCGAAGGCACAACCGCACTGGAACGCAAAATCCGCAGCTACCACTTCAAACATGCAGGCGGCGCCGGCCTTCGTCAGTTCAAAGCCTGCTTTGCCCCCCGCTGGGAGCCGCTCTTCATGGCCGCACCCGGCCCCGCACAGTTTGGCCTCGCGGCACTGGACCTTACCCGCGCCGTAAACCTACGCAGCGCACCTGCCACCCCCATCGCATGCGCTCAGCCAGTACAATCCGAAGGCTATCTGTCCTCATCCTCATAATGGTCTTGCATCAAATTAAGTTGTGCCCCGGCCCCGCCCGTGGCACATCGCTGCGCAAACGACACGCGGCACGCCGCGCCCTAAGGAGTCTCCAATGACCAACGCCCTCTCCAAGCTTTTGGAAACCCGTGACTGGCTCATGGCCGACGGCGCCACCGGCACCAACCTGTTCAACATGGGCCTCAGCTCCGGCGACGCGCCGGAACTCTGGAACGCCGACGAGCCACAAAACATCAAAAAGCTCTATAGCCTCGCGGTCGACAATGGTTCAGACATCTTCCTGACCAACTCCTTTGGCGGCAACGCCTCCCGCCTGAAGCTGCACGACGCCCAGAACCGCGTGCATGAACTCAACCGCCTTGCCGCTGAAATTGGCCGCGACGTGGCGGACGCCGCAGGTCGCCCAGTCATCGTAGCTGGCTCCGTTGGCCCAACTGGCGACATCATGGAACCCGTAGGCAGCCTGTCCCACGCCGACGCCGTCGAAATGTTCCACGAGCAGGCCGAAGGTCTGAAAGAAGGTGGCGCGGACGTGCTGTGGCTGGAGACCATCTCCGCGCCTGAAGAGTATAAAGCCGCTGCCGAAGCCTTTGCCCTCGCAGACATGCCATGGGTTGGCACCATGAGCTTTGACACCGCAGGCCGCACCATGATGGGTGTGACATCTGCGGACATGGTGCAATTGGTCAACAGCCTTCCAAACAAGCCGCTCGGCTTTGGTGCCAACTGCGGCACTGGCGCGCCGGACCTGCTGCGTACCGTGCTTGGCTTCTCCGCCCAGGGCACCGAAACCCCGATTGTGGCCAAAGGCAACGCCGGCATTCCGAAATATCACGACGGCCACATCCACTATGATGGCACCCCAGAGTTGATGGCGGACTATGCCGTCATGGCGCGCGATTGCGGTGCAACCATCATTGGCGGCTGCTGCGGCACCATGCCAAACCACCTCAAAGCCATGCGCGCAGCGCTGGAAAACCGCCCCCGTAGCGAGCGTCCGTCGCTTGAGGCCATTGCCGAAGCACTCGGTGGTTTCTCCTCCGCCACGGACGGCACCGGCGATGACGCCGCCGCCCCAGCGCGCGAGCGCCGCGGCCGCCGCCGTCGCGGCTAAGTCTGGACCAACAAAAAAAGGCGCCGATCACAGGCGCCTTTTCTTTAACTGCAATAGCCCGCCCTTTTGATCCGGCTTTTCGCAGACGCCTTTTCCAAATGGCGATAACGCCCTCCAGAGTAGCGCGCGAAATCCAGCGCGTGCCCCGCCGCAATCACCGCCGCACCGATGTCCTGCCCGTTGGCGTAACACACGCCAATGTAGCGATCATACGACCGTTCCCCGGTCAGATCACAGGTCACCTCTTTGCCGCGCAAATAGTTCACGGTCCACCGCTTGGCATCCTTGCCTGCACGGGTCTTAAGCTCCGGCGCATCAACCCCTTGAAAGCGCACCGGCGTACCGTCCACGACAATCGTATCCGCGTCGCGCACCTGCACCTCCGCCCAAACGGGCGTGGCCACCAAAACAGCAGCCGCAATTAGTCTTTTCATTTTGGTCGTCAGTCTTCTGTGAGTGGTGACAGCACCTTAGCAGGCGACAACTGCCAAGTCATAGCGTCCGGCTCACAAAAGAACGCCATGGGCAGACCTCCGCCCACAGCGTTGTTTTGCAATAGCAAAATCCCTCAAAAGGCGTGTTTTGCCCGCAGAGACGCAACCGTTTCACCGTTCTCCGCCAGCCATTTATTGAAGGCGTCTACGACGTCCGCACGGTTGCTGGAAGACACATGATAATTCGATACGGAATGCGGCAGACTCTCATCAAACACCAGTGCCGTCTCATCCTTGCCCAGCTCGCGCAAAACGCGACGGATCACGTCCTGATTGGCGTACGCTCCGTCAATCCGCCCGACCAGCGCCTGACGCACCATGCCGATGAAGCTGGAGTTCTCCTTGAGCTTCACATCGCCGCTATTGATCCGATCCAACCAAGAGTACGGCGTGAACCCCAGCACCGTGCCAAGCTGATCCACCTCATCTGCCGAACGGCCAACATGCTCAGGCAACACCATCACGCCATCAATCGCTTCGACCACAACGTCGGAGTAAACCACGCCTTGACCGTCTTTAAGTTCCGCAGACCAATAGGCGTTGTCCGGGTATTTCAGGTCAACATCTCCGGTCACAACCGCCTGCATCAGACGGGTAATTGGCAGGGCTTTGAACTCCAGTTCATACCCCTGATCCTCCGCAAAGGCGGTCAGAAGGTCCGCCCCAAATCCGGTATAAGTCTCGCCGTCCCAATTGTAGTGCGGCAGGTATTCGATATTTTCAACGCCAACGACCAGGCGCTCGGCGGTGGCCATTCCGACCATGCAGGCCAGAGAAAGGCCTGCTGCTGCAATCACGTTCTTCATAGTCCGTCTCCTATGGAAATAACTCAGACCCGCAGCATCAGGGCCTGAAACTTTCCAATGTGTTGACTTTCGCAATAGCTGAAACAGTTTCAGAAAAGCGCAAGTTGTCCGTCCCGTGCCAACGGCACCTCAAACAGATCACAACGCAACTTGGGCATCTCTTCATTCAAGCCAAACCGAACACGGGCCTTCTCCACCCGCTGGGCAATCATCTCTGCATAGATCCCCTCGCCCCGCATGCGTTTGTTGAACTCCGCGTGATACAGCTCCCCGCCATGCATCTCCCGCATCCGCGCCAGAACTTTTGCCGCGCGCCCCGGATAGGCCGCCTCCAACCATTCTTCAAACAATGGCGCCACCTCCATTGGCAAGCGCAACATGATCCAGGCCATCCCCGTCGCGCCTGCTTCCGCTGCCGCCTCAAGCAACGCCTCCACCTCGTGATCCGTCAGCCCAGGCACCACCGGCGCCAACATCGCGCGCGCCGGAATGCCTGCCTCTGTGAGCTTTCGAATGATCTCCAGCCGTCGCTTTGGCAACGGACAGCGCGGCTCCATCGCCCGCGACAAAGCCACGTCCATCGTCGTCAAAGAAACCCCAACCTGCGCAAGACCTTTGGCAGCCATGGCGCTCAAAATATCAATGTCGCGCTCTACCAAAGTGCCTTTGGTCGTAATCGCCACCGGATGATTATAGCGCTGCAATACCTCCAACACCGACCGCATCACCCGATAGCGCCGTTCAATCGGCTGATAGGGATCCGTGTTGGTGCCAATCGCCAACATGCTCGGCTTATAAGACTTGCGCCGCAGTTCCTTTTCCAGCACCTCCGCCGCCTTGGGCCGCGCCACAAGTTTGCTTTCAAAATCCAACCCCGGCGACAGACCCAGATAGGCATGTGTCGGCCTAGCAAAACAATAGGTGCAGCCATGTTCACAGCCTCGATAGGGATTGAGCGAGCGGTCAAACGGAATGTCCGGCGACGTGTTACGCGTGATCACAGACCGGGGCCGCTCTTCACTGACCTCAGTGACAAAGGCGCCCCGCTCTTCCGGGATCTCCCAGCCATCTTGCACATCCTCGCGCTTAAGCTCATAGCGCCCTGCCGCATTGCTCTGCGCCCCCCGCGCCTTGCGCCGCGCAGCGTCGATTTTGGATTGCTTCTGGTCAGACATACACCCGAACTAGAACAAAAGAAGAACGCATGCAACAAACCCCATGATCTGGATGAGAAACTTTCATCTCTCACATGATTTTTACCTCTACACGTCGCACTCGACGCTGGCTATGTCGCTATTCAGACAGTTTGCCCGCCCAAAAGCATTGAAAGCTGGGGTATATTGAATAGCAACCGGTGCCCGCTTCGGGCCCCCGCCAGGGTATGGGAATACGCGCATGTCAGAAGAAGAAGACGACATCATCCTGTCCGAACTCAATGACGAGGAACTTGTCCAACAGATGTTTGACGACCTCTACGATGGCCTCAAGGAGGAAATCGAAGAAGGTGTGAACATCCTGCTGGAACGCGGCTGGGAACCCTACCGCATCCTGACCGAAGCGCTGGTGGGCGGCATGACCATCGTTGGCGCTGACTTCCGCGATGGTATTCTCTTTGTGCCTGAAGTGCTTCTGGCGGCCAACGCGATGAAGGGCGGCATGTCCATCCTGAAGCCTTTGCTGGCCGAAACCGGCGCACCGCGCATGGGCTCCATGGTCATTGGCACCGTCAAAGGCGACATTCACGACATCGGCAAAAACCTGGTGTCCATGATGATGGAAGGCGCTGGTTTTGAAGTGGTGGACCTCGGCATCAACAACGCTGTCGAGAGCTATCTTGAAGCGCTCGAAGAGCACAAGCCGGACATCCTCGGCATGTCTGCTCTGCTCACCACCACCATGCCCTACATGAAGGTTGTCATCGACACGATGGTCGAGCAAGGTCTGCGTGATGACTACATCGTGCTGGTCGGCGGTGCCCCACTGAACGAAGAGTTTGGCAAGGCCATTGGCGCGGACGCCTATTGCCGCGACGCGGCTGTGGCCGTGGAAACCGCTAAAGAGTGGGTTGCCCGCAAACACAATCAAATGAGCGCCTGACTCGGCCACATCCCTTTGCTCACTCCCCGAGCGATTTGATCCGGCCCGCCCTTCACAGGCGGGCCGTTTTTGTTCAAGGTACCGACATGTCTGGACTGTACTCCCCCGATCTCGCCCGCATCCACGCCGAAGGCTACAACGACACTTTTGACGAGGCGCACGACTGGCTCGCCGCGCAAATCCTGCACGGCCCCGCCAACGCACATCTGTTTGACATCGGTTGCGGCGACGGAACCTGGCTTTCCGTAGCCGAAGACCGTGGCGTCATGGGTGAAGGTGTCGACCTCTCTCCGGCCTTTGTGGAAATCGCCCAGGCTCGTGGCCTGCTGGTAAAACAAGGCAACGCGGCCGACATTCGCATCCCCAAAGGCACCACCGCGATCACCTGCCTCGGCGAAGTCCTGAGCTTTATAGACGCTACCACCAAACGCGACACGCTCTTGCCCGTGGCTCGCGCCGCTTTTGACGCGCTGCCCTCTGGCGGCCTGCTCTTTGCGGATTTGATCGGCCCCCGATGCCTGCCCAAAGCACCACGCAACACCGGCACCGGCTGGCAAATGCGCATCGAAGTCACCGTCGAACGCGACCTCCTCACCCGCCGCATCGAAACCCAGGTGGGCGACCGGTTTGACACGGTCATCCACCAGCAATCCCGCCGCCATCCCGACAGCACCAAACAGGCACTAGAGGCCATCGGCTGGCGCTGCGAGATTTTTGACAGCTACGGTCCCGCAGGGCTTCTTCCGGGCCGCTTTGCCATCAAGCTGACCAAGCCATGACCCAACTCCCTGACGACGGCACTCTGGCGCAATCCGGCCTTGCTCCCACCGGTTCAACCGGCCGCATTCTGCTGCTCGCTTGCGGCGCGCTGGCCCGCGAAATCCTCGACCTGATCAAACTCAACAACTGGTCCCACATGGATCTGACCTGCTTGCCTGCCATCTTCCACATCCATCCTGAGAAGATCGCACCAGCCGTTCGCGACGCCGTTGCCAAACATCGCGACAGCTACGCCGACATCTTTGTGGTCTACGCTGACTGCGGCACCGGCGGGCAGCTTCAACAAACCTGCGACGAACTAGGCGTCAAAATGATCGCCGGCCCGCATTGCTACAGCTTCTTTGAAGGCAACGAGCGCTTTGCCAAAATCGCGGAGGACGAATTCACCGCCTTTTACCTGACCGACTTTCTGGTCCGCCAATTTGACGCTTTTATCATCAAGCCCATGGGGTTGGATCGCCACCCCGAATTGATGGAGATGTACTTCGGAAACTACGAGAAACTGGTCTATCAGGCCCAAACCGACGATCCCGCCCTAACCGAAAAAGCCAAAGAATGTGCGGATCACCTCGGCCTAGCCTTCGAGCGTCGCTTCACCGGCTACGGCGACATGGCCAACGCGCTCAAGGCCCTATAAAAAAAGGCGCCCCAATCTGGAGCGCCTAAGAGTAACCTTAGGACAACCGCCGCGTCGGCGTCTCGGCTGTCGTTTCTTCAGACGTCTCAGCCCGCCGATTCTTCTCCAACAGCGCTTCAAACGCATCAAAAATGCGCTTCATATGTTTGCTTTTGTACGGAAAAACCTCTTCGTCATCCATGTCATGCACGATCAACGCGTTGTCCGCTTCAAACACAACCAGATTGCCATCCGGGTCTTCGGCGCAATCCACACCAAAGTAATCGAGATCAATCGCATCGGTCAGCGCGCCAAACCCATCTTCATGCCGCGTGGCAAACCGGCGCTCAAAGCTGTCCATCCAGGCAGATTCTTCGGCGCGTTTTTCGGCAAACTCTTCCATACGCGCGTTCAGGTACCAAAGGTCCCACTGATCCGCGATGGCCATGTGGCATGGGAACGGCTGCCCATCCACAAAAATCACGCGGTATTTGCGATAAAACCCGTCTTCCGGCGTTGCATAACGGATAAACTCGGAAACAAAGAACGCCGCTTCATTGCGCTCAAACAGATAATCGCTCAGCGCATCGCGGCTCTCGATCAGCACCAGCCCTTCGCCAGCATGGCTGCCCACTGGCCGCACCACATAGGGGTAATCCCCAAGCGCCGCCAAACTGTCTTCCGCCGCTGCACCTTCTAGGTCCCAGCGGTCAAACCGCTGCGTTTTTGGCAAAGTCAAACCCGCTTTGCCAGCAAACATCGCCGCAAGCGAGTCCCGCTCCAGATCAACCTGACCATCCGGTAAGTTCACCACTTTGGTGCCCACCGCTGCGGTCAACGCACGCACCTTGTTCTGAAACGCCTCGGCTTTCTCACTGTCCGCAGGCGCGGCACAAAACGCCACATCATGGGCGGGCAGATCAATCTGCTCATCGCTCTCAACATTCAGATAATAGGTGAGAATTTCAACATCTGCGCCCTGCAGAAGAAACTCAATCGGGGTGTTGCCCCCAATATGGCTCGGCTCGGCAAACACCAACAGTCTGGTACGCGCGCCATCCGTTTTTTGGGTGCTGAAAATACGCTGACGCTTCAGCGCTTCATCCTGCCAGGCCAGCCCCGCCGCGCGGTTGCCCTGCAACTGATCAATCACCGACAGATCCATAAAGATGCCGTCCGCATCTTTCCCGGTGAACACTTTGCTCAGCAGCTCATTGCGCAGAGGCTGCAGATCGACGCCGTCAAACGCCATCTTCGTCAGGCTCGCAAGCCCGATTCTTTCTTGAGGTTCCATTCTGGCTCCTAATTTTCGTGCCCTTCAGGAATGCCCCAATCGTTGTTAAAAATAGGTGCAAGCAACCTTTACAATTTTCACTAACTGCAAATTTGTTTTGTCGGAGATCAAAGGCTCTTGGAAAAACCACTGCTCCCCAACGGCTTACACCAAAGAAGTCACCCACAAAATTGTCGCATCATCTTCGCTGACCGACACCACATTGTGGCCCATTGAGCCATCGTAATAAGCACTGTCTCCCCGACGCATTTCCACGGGTTCATAAAACTCGGTGTAAAGCGTGATCACGCCGGTCAGCACATAGAGAAACTCTTCCCCATCGTGCCGCACCCAGCCGTCAAACTCATCCATCGATCGCGCCCGCACCCGCGCCCGATACGGCAACATCGCCTTCTTGCGCAGCCCCTCGGCCAGCAATTCATGTTCATAGGTGGTGGTCACCTGTCGGGTGCCTTCACCGGATTTCACCACCGACATCCGCCCGTTGACCTGATCCTTCTGCGGCGCGGTGAACAGCTGCGGCACAGAAATCTCCAGGCCCACCGCCAGTTTCTTCACCGCATCATAGGTCGGCGACATCTGGCCATTCTCGATCTTGGACAGGGTGGAACGCGCCAAACCAGCCTGGCTCGCCGCCTGTTCCAGCGTCCAGTTGCGTGCCTTACGCAACTCACGCACACGTTCACCAAGGTCCAGAGGTTCGACATGATCCTGTTCGCCGTTTTCACGCGCGATCTTGATCAAGGATTTAGGGTCTTTTGAGGTCATGCGCGCTTTTATCCCGCACAAGACGCAACTGGCAACCGCCTCCTGCCTCTTGCACTCGTTGCTTAAGCGGCATAGGCCATTTCCATGCTTTCGATCTTTGATCAAGGCCCGCCGCCGCCCTGTCCGACATCTTTCAACATGGCCGCCCATGTGCTGCGCCATGCGGACCGGTTGGCGGACAAAGAGGCCCTGCGCGTCCTGTCTCCGGATGCGCCCGAAAGCTGGACCTACGGCGCGTTAAAATCGGCTATTCTCGGCACCGGCACAGGTCTGCTGAATACTGGCCTCAAACCCGGCGACCGCGTGTTGATGCGGCTCGGCAATACGGTCGAGTTCCCCATTGCCTACCTCGCCTGTATCGCGGTTGGCTTGATCCCCGTGCCCACGTCATCCCACCTGACCGAGGCCGAAGTCACCATGATGGTTGAAACTCTGGACCCCGCGGCCATTCTGCATGATCCGGAGGTTTCCACTGCTTCAGGTTTTGATCGCAACACGCTGACAACACACGACCTCCTATCGTTTCACTCCTATCCACCAGCCGACTTCAACATGGGCGATCCCAATAGACCCGCCTACATCATTTACACCTCCGGTACTTCCGGCATCCCCCGCGCTGTGGTGCACGCCCATCGCGCGATCTGGGCCCGCCAGATGATGTTTGACGGCTGGTACGATCTGCACGAAGACGACCGGCTCCTGCACGCCGGCGCCTTCAACTGGACCTTCACGCTTGGCACTGGCCTGATGGACCCCTGGACCAAAGGCGCCACCGCCTTGATCCCGGCCCCCGGCACCGCGCCGGACGCCCTGCCAGACCTACTGCGCGACAATCACGCCACCCTGTTTGCCGCCGCGCCGGGTGTCTATCGAAAGATCATGGCAGCCCCCCAAAAACCGGCGCTCCCGGACCTGCGCCACGGCCTCTGCGCCGGTGAAAAGCTGTCTGAGCCGCTGCGCACTCAATGGAACACCGCCACCGGCACCAAACTCTACGAAGCTTTCGGCATGTCCGAATGCTCCACCTTTATCTCTTCCAGTCCCGCGCACCCCGCCCCCAAAGGCACTCTGGGTCGCCCTCAAACCGGTCGCCACATTGCGATCTTGGGCGATACCGGCCCAGTCCCTCGCGACACCCCCGGCACCATCGCCGTGCACACATCCGACCCCGGTCTGATGCTTGGCTATCTCAACGCCGCCGAGGAAACCGCCGCCCGCTACCAAGGCGACTGGTTCCTCACCGGCGATCTGGGCCAAATGGATGCTGACGGCCACATCACCTATATGGGCCGCGCGGATGACATGATGAACGCCGGTGGTTTCCGCGTGTCGCCTTTGGAAGTAGAAGCCGCCCTGCTGCCGCACCCGGACATCACCGCCATCGCCGTCACAGATGTGGAGGTCAAAGCCGACACCCGCATCATCGCTGCGTTTTATACTGCCGATCACGATCTCATGGAGAACGAGTTGAAAGCCTTTGCGCAGACCCACCTGGCACGTTACAAGCAGCCTCGGCTCTTCAAACGCCTGCCCGCGTTGCCAACCAACGCCAATGGCAAACTCAACCGCCGCGCCCTGCGCGAGACCTACAAGGCATCCACATGATCAAACTCGACATCATCTCCGACCCGATCTGCCCGTGGTGCTTCATCGGCAAGTCTCGCCTGATGAAAGCTTTGGAGGCCGAGCCCGATCATCCCTTTGTGATCGAGTGGCACCCGTTCCAGCTCAACCCGGATATGCCGGCCGAGGGCATGGACCGCCGCGCATATCTGGAAACTAAATTTGGCGGCAAAGAAAACGCCGTGCGCGTCTATTCCGAGATCGAGCAACACGCCACCGAGGAAGGTCTGGAGATCGACTTCGCCGCCATCAAACGCACGCCCAACACCATCAACGCCCACCGGTTGATCCACTGGGCGGGCATCGAGCAAAAGCAAAACGCTGTGGTCGATGCGCTGTTTGCGGCCTATTTCAAAGAAGGTCGCGACATTGGCGACACAGACGTGTTGGCAGACATTGCCGACAGCGCGGGCATGGACGCCGCCGTGGTGCGCAAACTGCTTGAGTCTGATGCCGATGTTGAAGACATCCGCAAACGGGACACGCACAGCCGCGAGATGGGCGTGAATTCGGTGCCTACCTTTATTGTGGCGAACCAACACGCCGTGCCTGGTGCGCAACCTGCAGACCTCTGGCGGCGCGTCATTGCCGATCTAAAAGCTCAGGTGGCGGCGGAAAACGCCGCGGAATAACCACTGAACCAGCGTTCATTCTTCACTTGTGAACCACAGCGCCCCGCGCTACCCTAGCCCGGTCAGCCCGCCATTCTGCGGCCTGACCACTCAAGCACGATCACCCGACTGGTGTGGGCCAGAGACGACACAGCAACGCCGCCGCGTGCTGTCGCTCGCCTGCCTGTCGTCCTTTTTGACGGAGCATGTCATGACCAAAGACAATTTGCCGATGAGCCAGATCGAATTCATCGCCCTCTGCGCCATGATGTTCGCCACCATTGCGTTTTCCATCGACGCCATGCTCCCGGCGCTGCCTCAAATCGCCGCCGAGCTCAGCCCGGGAAGCCACAACACTGAGACCCTGATTGTCATGTCCTTTGTCATGGGCATGGGCATCGGCACGTTTTTCACCGGCCCGCTGTCAGACCGTTTTGGCCGCAAGCCCGTGCTGATCTCCGGCGCGATGCTCTACATCCTCTGCGCCTTCATCGGCTGGATGAGCCAAACTCTGGAGTGGCTGCTTTTTGCCCGCCTGTTCCAGGGCATGGGCGCCGCAGGCCCGCGCGTGGTTACACTTGCCATCGTGCGTGATCTCTTCTCTGGCCGCGAAATGGCCCGCATCATGTCTTTTGTCATGATGGTTTTCATCATTGTGCCTGCCGCCGCGCCACTTTTGGGGCAATTCATCATCGACCTGTCGTCCTGGCGCGGCATTTTTGTCGCCTTCATGCTGTTCTCCCTGACCTCTGTTCTCTGGATCGGCATTCGCCTGCCAGAACCGCTGCCAGTTGAGAACCGTCGCCCCTTCAGCATCGGCAAACTCATTGCGGGACTGCGCGAAATGTGGGGCATTCCCTCCGTGCGCACATCCATTCTAGTGCAATCTCTGATCATGGGCTGTCTCTTCGGGCTGATCGGCTCGGTGCAACTTGTGTATGATCAAACCTATGATCGTGCTGCCGAGTTCCCCTATTGGTTCGCTGGCATTGCACTGGCCTCCGGCACCGCGAGCCTTCTCAATGCCAAACTTGTCGTCAACCTTGGGATGCGCTTCCTCGTCACGGTAGCGATAGCAGGTAAGGCCATTTTTGCCGCAGTCATGTTGTTCTTTGTGATGACACCGGACCTGAACGTGCAATTCTACGCCTTTGCCCTGTGGCAATTGACCGTGTTCTTCTCCATCGGCTTGACGATCGGTAATCTCAACGCCATGGCCATGGAACCTCTGGGCCATATGGCCGGCACCGCAGCCTCCGTGATGGGCGCGCTGTCCACCATCTTTGGGGTCATCCTGGCTGCTCCGATTGGTCTGGCGTTTGACGGCACCCCGTTCCCGCTGGTGCTTTCTGTTGGCGTTCTGGCGCTGCTTGGCTTTGTTCTGATGCTGCACATGCGCCGCATCGAAGCCCGTGCCGTGGCCGCTTAAGAGCGCTTGCACATCCGCTGGTCGTGCGAAACAGTGTCCGCATGACCAGCGCATTGATTTTTCGTAACCGCAATTACCGCCTGCTTTTTGCTTCCGGCGCCCTGAGCAACCTCGGCGACGGGCTTGTCATGCTGGCCATTCCTTGGCTGGCAACTCTGCTAACGCGTGACCCGGTGGCCATTGCCGCCGTTGCCGCCGCGGGTCGCCTGGCCTGGTTGTTCTTCGCCCTGCCCGCCGGTGTGATCGCCGATCAGGTCGACCGTCGCAAACTCATCGCCCGCGCCGACCTCCTGCGCGCAACTCTTGTGGGCGCCATCCTCTGGCTCGCCCTTAGTGCTCCCGGTCCAAGTGCCATCTGGATACTCGCCGCACTGACCTTCCTTCTGGGGGCGGCAGAAGTCCTGCGCGACAACGCCGCCCAAACCATCCTGCCCGACATTGTCACCGCTTCCGATCTGGAGGCCGCCAACGGCCAGATGTGGAGCGTGGAACAACTCACCGGCCAATTCATCGGCCCACCGCTTGCAGGCTTCCTGATCGCCTCCAGCGTCGCCTTGCCCTTTGGCCTCGATGTCGCCGCGCTTGTCCTCGCCGCCGGCCTTGTTTGGATGATCAGCCTCGCGCCACGTCCCAAAGTGCAACAGAACTTCTTCGGCGCCCTGAAGGAAGGCATCGCCATCATGCGCTCTGACCGCCTCCTCCTGCGCCTCGCGGTCGTGCTGGGCTGCGCCAATTTCATCGTCACCGCCACGCTCACGGTCCAAGTGCTCTTTGCACAGGATGTGCTCACCCTCACTGCCACGCAATATGGCTTCCTGCTCTCCATCGCCGCGCTTGGCGCCATCACCGGCAGCCTCGCCGCGCCCAAGCTGGTGCAATGGTTTGGCACCCAGGCCTGCCTTTATGCCTCCATCGCGATATGGGGTCTTGGCTACGGCACCATCGGGTTAAGCACCTCTGCTGTACCCATGGCGGTCGCACTTTTCTCGGTCATGGCCGCCGCCATGCTCTGGAACGTGATCACTGTCTCCTGGCGTCAACGTCGCATTCCAACCGAACTTCTGGGCCGCGTGAACAGCATCTATCGATTCTTCGGCTTGGGCAGCATGCCGCTTGGCGCAATGGCCGGTGGCGCCATGGTTGCGCTCCTGGAACCAACACTGGGCCGCGACCTCGCCCTGCGCGCGCCTTTCCTGGCCGCCGCCGCGCTCTGCTTCTGCCTGCTGCTCTACGCCATCGCCCGCCTGCGTTTGGACTGAGCCAAACCTTCATTTGACCCAAAATATTCCGGGGGTTTGGGGGCTGCCCCCCGGGCCAAACGCGGCAAAACGCACCTCCGCAAAACAGCCGTGATACCGACGCAATACCGAAGCGTTATTTGGCGGCTTTCGCCTTTTTGCGCTTGTTCTCATCGACAACCTTCTGCGCCAGATCCCGTGCAATCGCAAAAGCGCCTTTGATCTTGTCAGACGACTTCTTCCAATCCCGGCGCACAACAATCTTGTTGTCTTTGACCTTGGCCAGTCCCTTCTGGTCCTGAATGAATTCCACCAGCCCCTGCGGTGAGGAAAACTTGTCATTGTGGAACTGAATGGTCGCCCCCTTGGGCCCACCATCAAGTTTGGCAATACCCGCCTTCTTGCACATTTCCTTGATGCGCACGATCAACAGCAAGGTATTGACCTCTTTGGGCAATTTCCCAAACCGGTCGATCAATTCAGCGGCAAAGCCTTCCAGCTCCACCTTGCCCTGCAGCCCACTCAAACGCCGATACAGACCCAGACGCACATCCAGATCCGGCACATAGTTGTCCGAGATCAGCACCGGCACACCAAGGTTGATCTGCGGTGCCCATTGATCGTCGCCATCTGACAGACCTTCCAACTCACCCGCCTTGATCTTGGCAATCGCCTCTTCCAGCATCGACTGGTACAGCTCATAACCCACGTCCCGCATCTGCCCGGACTGCTCTTCGCCCAACAGGTTACCGGCCCCGCGAATATCAAGGTCTTGAGAAGCCAGCGTAAATCCGGCCCCCAGCGTGTCCAATGACCCAAGAACCCGCAGCCGTTTCTCGGCCGCATCCGTCAGTTTTACGCGCGGCTTAGTTGTCAAATAGGCATAGGCCCGCGTTTTGGACCGGCCCACACGCCCGCGAATTTGATAAAGCTGCGCCAGACCAAACATATCCGCACGATGCACAATCATCGTGTTCGCCGTTGGAATATCCAACCCGCTCTCCACAATCGTCGTCGCCAAAAGCACGTCATATTTGCCGTCATAAAACGCGTTCATGCGGTCATCGAGCTCACCCGCCGCCATCTGCCCATTGGCCGTGATAAAACTCACCTCTGGCACATGATCGCGCAAAAACTCTTCGATTTCAGGCAGATCGCTGATGCGTGGCACCACATAAAAACTTTGCCCCCCGCGATAATGCTCCCGCAGCAACGCCTCGCGCACCGTGACCGCATCAAAAGCACTCACATAAGTGCGGATCGCCAAGCGATCCACCGGCGGCGTCCCAATAATCGACAGATCCCGCACGCCAGAAAGGCTTAATTGCAAGGTCCGAGGGATCGGAGTCGCGGTCAGCGTCATCACATGCACATCGCTGCGCATCTGCTTGAGTCGCTCCTTATGCGCCACACCAAAATGCTGTTCTTCATCGATGATCAGCAGACCAAGGTTCTTGAAACGGATGTTCTTTGCCAGCAACGCATGTGTGCCCACAACAATATCCACCGTGCCGCGCGCCATGCCATCGCGAGTTTTCTCTGCGTCTCTTGCTGTAACAAAGCGCGACAAGGCCCTGACTTCCAAAGGAAACCCACGGAACCGCTCTGCAAACCCCTTGGCGTGTTGCCGTGCCAACAAGGTGGTTGGCGCAATCACAGCCACCTGCTGACCAGACATTGCCGCCACAAAGGCCGCGCGCATTGCCACCTCGGTTTTGCCAAAGCCCACATCGCCGCAAACCAACCGATCCATCGGCCGCCCGGACGCCAGATCTCCAATCACATCCTCAATCGCGCGCCGCTGATCCTCGGTCTCCTGATATGGGAACCGCGCCGAAAACTCTTCCCAGGCGTGATGCTGTGCTTCCAGAACCGGTGCCGAGCGCAACTCCCGCTCCGCCGCCACACGAATAAGCCGATCCGCCATTTCACGAATGCGCTCTTTCAGCTTGGCTTTCTTCGCCTGCCACGCTCCGCCACCAAGCCGGTCTAATAGCCCTTCGTCATGGCCGTATTTGGACAGCAGTTCGATGTTCTCAACTGGCAGGTAAAGCTTTGCACTTTCATCATATTCCAGCGCAATGGTCTCATGCGCAGCGCCCGCCGCAGTCACCACCTCAAGCCCCAGATAGCGCCCAATACCGTGATCCACATGTACCACCAGATCGCCGGGGCTCAGCGACTGGGTTTCGGTCAGGAAGTTCTCGGCCCGCTTTTTCTTGCGCGGCGCTCGGATCAAACGATCGCCCAAAACATCCTGTTCCGAAATCACCGTCATACCCGGTGTTTCAAATCCATGTTCCAAGGCCCAGACTGCCAAAAACAGACCCGTTTTTCCAAGGTTACGCGCGTCGTTGACGTGGATGGTTTCCGCCAGCCCCTCATCCTCAATCAAACCGCTCAAACGTTCCCGCGCGCCTTCGGAAAAGCTGGCCACTACAACCGGCCCATCCGCCAGTTTATTGCGAACATGGTCTGCCAAAGCCCCAAACAGGCTCAGGTTTTCCTGCTGACGCTCTGGCGAGAAGTTGCGGCCAATACGCCCGCCTGCATCAATCACACCTGGCCCGGAAGCCTGCGGCAATGCCGAAAAGTGCAGCACCCGCCGACCACCGATCGCCTCGGTCCACGCCGCATCATCCAGATACAACAACTCCGGCGGCACCGGCTTATACACCGTGTCCAACCGCGCCTTCTGCGCCATCGCGTGTTGGCGGGTCTCATACTGGTCCGCCACGCTGTCCCACCGTGCAATGCGCGCCGCATCTGATTGATCGTCGACCGAAATCACCGCATCCGGCAGGTAGTCAAACAGCGTTTCAAGTCCCTCATGGAAGAACGGCAACCAATGCTCCACACCCTGATGCTTGCGCCCGGCGCTGATCGCCTCATAAAGCGGATCATCGGTGCCCGCCGCACCAAACTCGATGCGGTAATTCTGCCGAAACCGCGTGATCGCCGCCTCGTCCAGAATAACTTCGCTCACCGGCGCCAGCTCAATCATGTCGAGCTTCTCAGTCGTTCGCTGTGTCGCCGGATCAAACCGCCGCACGCCGTCGAGCACATCGCCAAAGAAATCCAGCCGCACCGGCCCGCTGTCACCGGGCGGGAAAATGTCGATGATCCCCCCCCGGATCGCGTAGTCGCCCGGCTCCATCACCGTGGGCGCTTGGGTGAACCCCATACGCACCAGGAACTGCCGCAACGCCTCTTCGTCGACACGCTGATCCACCTGCGCCCTAAATGCCGCTTCTTTTAAAACCTTGCGCGCTGGCACCCGTTGGGTCGCCGCATTCAGAGTCGTCAGCAACACAAACTGGCTGGGCATATCATGCACCAGCCCCGCCAGCGTCGCCATGCGCGTGGCCGAAATATCGGCATTGGGCGACACGCGGTCATAAGGCAGACAATCCCACCCAGGAAACACAATCACCGGCATGTCCGGTGCAAAGAACTCCAGCGCCGATTTGGTGGCCGCCATGCGCTTGTCATCGCGCGCCACATGCACCACCGGTCCGTTGCTCTTGGCGACCTCTTTCAGGATCAGCTGAGCATCAAAGCCTTCCGGTGCCCCACCAACAGAGATGTGTTGCGCGTCTTTCATCGGTGTAACCGTCCAGTTTTCAAGTTGTTACGCGGGCAAACTTAGCCAAGTGGCGAGATTTGGAAGTTCTGAAACATGCCCCAAAGCGAGGTCACAAAAATCGAGATCATGCCAATAAACTGCACCCAAAAGCGATGCCGCGTCAGCCGCTTTCGCAGATCTTCTCCTGTGGGGCTGTCCGCGCGAATACGCCGCGCAACACGCACACTCAGCATGCTGACAATGCTCATGGGAAACAGCAACAAAAACACCGCCTGTGCAAACTCCACGTTATAGGCAAACCCAACACCAGCAAGTCCGGTGAGAATGAAGAATGTGAAACCAATTAGGAAAAGCCCTGACACATCAATAATATGCAGCAAGCGATTGCTGTTGATCCGCACCAGATCCTGAAGGTCAATCTCCGCCTGTCCGCCTTTCCGTTTGGCCCGCAACACGGAATCCCATGGCACGCCCAGCACCCAATGGCTGGCCGAAGACCAAAAAACCGCAAGTGCAATCCAGAACCAGAGGTTGCTGAAACTGCGCATATCGATGAGTTCAAAAAGTGTTTGGCTCAGGTCCAAAGTCTTCACTGCCCTTTAGAATTTCACTTCACATACCGCGCCCCTGCGGCAATTCCTAGCCTTGAGGTGCGCGAAAATCCGTGGCACCTCTGCTGTTGCAAATTTACGGAGCCTGCCATGACTCACACGCCAGCGCCTTTTCCCACGACTCGACTGCGCCGCACTCGACAATCGGCTGCTGTGCGCGGCCTTGTGCGTCAGAACACGCTGACCGTGGATGACCTGATCTGGCCAGTTTTTGTGCGCGATGGCGAAGGCGTGGAAGAGCCTATTCCCTCCATGCCGGGCGTGTTCCGCCGGTCCGTTGACAAAATTGTCGAGGCCGCCCGCGAGGCCGCAGATTTGGGCATCCCAGTGATTTGCCTGTTTCCCTACACTGATCCGGCATTAAAAACCGAAGACTGCGCAGAGGCCTGGAACCCGCACAACCTCTCCAACCGCGCCACGCGCGCAATCAAAGAAGCAGTGCCTGAGATCGCTGTGATGACCGATGTTGCGCTGGATCCATACAACATCAACGGTCACGACGGCTTTTTGGTGGACGGCGAGATCGTCAATGATGCCACCGTTGAGGCACTGGTAAAACAGGCGTTGTCCCAAGCCGAAGCTGGTGCGGACATCATTGGGCCCTCGGACATGATGGACAACCGCATCGGCGCCATCCGCGCTGCGTTGGAGGCCAACGGTTTTCAGAACGTCATGCTGATGAGCTACGCCGCCAAATACGCCAGCGCGTTTTATGGCCCGTTCCGCGATGCGGTTGGTGCCTCCGGCGCGCTCAAGGGCGACAAGACCACCTATCAAATGGACCCGGCCAACGCGGATGAAGCTCTGCGTCTTGTGGCGCGCGACCTCTCGGAAGGCGCCGACATGGTGATGGTCAAACCCGGCATGCCTTATTTGGACATCTGCCGAAATGTGAAAGACGAGTTTGGCGTGCCCACCTTTGCGTATCAGGTCTCCGGCGAATATGCGATGATCACCGGCGCGGCCCAAAACGGCTGGATCGACGGCGACAAAGCCATGTTGGAAAGCCTGATGGCTTTCAAACGTGCCGGTTGCGACGGTATCCTGACCTATTTTGCACCGGCGGTGGCTCGCAAACTGGCGGAAAAGTAACCAAGAACCACACAAAATATAGTGATCCGGCGCAGTTTTCGTGACATCGAAGTCTGCGCCCTCTATAATGATGCCAAACCGGATCACAGAAACCGGTGGCATGAGCAGAACCAAAACATATGGGCAAAAGACCATGAACACTCTCACACGACGCGGCTTTGCGCTGAGCGGACTTGCAGCGGCAGGCATGACCGCAGCTTGCGGAAACGGCGTAGGCTCCAACGCCTCCAGCGAAATCGACGCGCGCGTTGATACCACGCTGGACTATCTCTTCACCGAATACCCAAACACACTGGATCTGAAGGCAAAATCCACCGGCATTTTGACAATGCCCTTGATCACCGAGGCGGGTTTTGGCTTTGGCGGCGGCTACGGCCGTGGCGCCTTGCGCATCGACGATGTGACGGTGGATTATTACTCTGCTACCAAAGGCAGCGTTGGTCTGCAAATCGGGGCACAACAACACGCCCATGTGCTTTTCTTTATGACCGAAGGTGCGCTCACCGAGTTCCGCAGTTCCACCGGCTGGGCGGCCGGAGCCGGAGTGCAATATGTGGTCGCCAACGAAGGCGCCAATATTTCTGCGGAAACCACCAACCTCCTGGCACCAGTGATCGCAGTGATTTTTGGTCAGGCAGGTCTCAAGGTCGGCGCCACGCTCGAAGGCATCAAATACACACGCATTATCCCGTAAGTCTCTGACGCCACTGGATATGCAGTGCCTCAAAGACATTCCTTACATCGAGCGCGACGGACAAACCCTCGCGCTCGATTTGTTTCTGCCAGACAGTACACCACCATCTGGTCTGATGTTGTTTGCCCATGGCGGCGGCTTCATGAAAGGCGACCGAACCGGCCCTCCCGCAGCGAAGCTTGCAGGCAAACTGACTGTTCTTGGCGTGGCCATGGCGTCTGTCAGCTATCGTTTAAGTACCGAGGACATAGATTTGCCTGTGCCCATCCGGAGACAGGTCTACGCCAATCGCCGCCGCGCCAAAGACGACGGCATCACACTCCAGCACAATCTGATGGGTCCTCGGTTTGAAGCCGCGCGCCAAGACGTCGGTGCCGCGTTCGAGTTTCTACGAAGCGACCAGTGCCCAACAAATTTCAATGCGCTGCCCATAGGTCTCATCGGCATCTCGGCCGGCGGTATGGTTGGCCTATCCTTGGCGTTTCCCAGCGACAACCTGCCAAGCTATGAAAAGCCCGCCTGCGTGATCGCCCTCGGCGCCGCCTTACAACATCCCTGGGCACTCACCAAAAACGCACCGCCTTGCCTCATACTGCACAGCTGCGAAGACCGCATTGTGCCAACCAAGAATTGCGGCGTACTCGCACCGCTCATTGCGGAAGCGAAAGCCCCGATCAACATTCAAATCTGCGCAAAGAAAGGTCACAACGCACCGGTGAACGCGTTGTTTGAAGGCGACGCCCCGGACGGGACGCCGTATTGGCAAATGGCGCTTGATCTGATGCGCCAAACAGGTGTGCTTAGCCCATCGCCCGCAGGCGTTTGATCAGGCTCGACGTATCCCAACGCCCGCCGCCTTGCTTCTGCACATCTTTGTAGAACTGGTCTACCAGCGCCGTCACCGGCAGGCTCGCGCCCACCTCATCCGCGGTCGACAGACAAATCCCAAGGTCTTTGCGCATCCAGTCCACGGCAAACCCGTGCTCAAACTCATCGTCGATCATGGTCTCATAGCGGTTCTGCATCTGCCAACTGCCCGCAGCACCGCCGGCGATCACCTCGACAACCGCTCGACCATCCAGACCGGCTTTTTCCGCAAAATGCAGCCCCTCAGACAGGCCCTGCACCAGGCCAGCAATACAAATCTGGTTCACCATCTTGGTCAACTGCCCCGCGCCACTTTCGCCCAAGCGCTTGATGGAGCGCCCATAGGCCTGCATCACCGGCTCCGCCGCAGCATAACTGGCTTCATCACCGCCGCACATGATCGACAAAACGCCATTCTCGGCCCCGGCTTGTCCGCCAGACACCGGCGCATCCACAAAGGCGATGCCTTGGGCCTTGCCAGCATCATATAGCTCTGCGGTCACCTTGGCCGAAACGGTGGTGTGATCGACAAAGATCGTGTCCGCCGCCATGCCTTCAAACGCGCCATTCTCGCCAATGCAGACCTGCCGCAGGTCATCGTCATTGCCAACACAGCACATCACAAAATCCGCGCCCTGAACGGCCTCTTTTGGCGTCGAGCCAAACGCCCCACCATGCTCTTTCGCCCAGGCTTCCGCCTTGGCAGTTGTGCGATTGAAAACAGTCACTTCGTGACCGGCCTTCACCAAGTGGCCCGCCATCGGATAGCCCATTACACCCAGACCCAAAAAGGCAACTTTTGCCATCGTCTTTTCCCCAACTGTCTATTGTCGTAATACTTGTCTCGCCTGCGCAAGCAGAAGGCAAGAACAAACAAGGGCAGCCCCATGACCACATTCTTTCAATGGCTTTTGCGGATCGCGAGCGGCCTGGTGATTCTATGTGTGTTGGGCGTCATGCTGGTCTATTTCCTCGCCTCGCGCAGCCTGCCGACCTACGACAAATCCCTCACCGTCTCAGGCATTGCACAACCCGTCGAAATTGTGCGCAACAATGCCAACGTGCCGCACATTTTTGGCCAGTCTGACGACGACGTCTTCTTTGGCCTTGGCTATGCCCACGCGCAGGACCGCCTGTGGCAAATGCTGACCATGCGCCGCACTGTGCAGGGCCGCCTGTCCGAGGTCTTTGGTCCCCGCACGCTGGACGTCGACAAGCTCATGCGCCGCTTTGATCTGTCTGGAACCGCTCGCCGGTCAGTCTTGGTGCAGGACGATGAAACCCTCGCCGCACTTGAAGCTTACGCCCGCGGCGTCAACGCGCGCATCAACGAGGTGAACACCGAAGCACTGGGTCGCGGCGCGCCGGAACTCTTTCTGTTCAAACAGAGCTTTGCCCCATGGCAACCGGCCGACTCCATTGCTTTGCAAAAACTCATGGCGCTGCAACTTACTGGGCACATGCAGTTCGAAGTCTTACGCGCCCGCACATCACTGGCCTTGCCGGATCAAGCGCGCCTTGTCGACATCCTGCCTGACGCCCCCGGCACAGGCGTGGCTGCTCTGCCCGAATACGCTAGCCTTGTTCCCAACACACCAAAGATTGCCAAAAGCACGCCGCTACCCGAGCATCCGCTTTCACCCTTCGCTCTGCCAAGTCTCTCCGGCGCGTCCAATGCCTGGGCCGCCGCACCCAACCGCAGCGCGTCGGGCGGCACACTTCTCGCCAACGACCCGCACCTTGGCCTGTCTGCGCCTGCGATCTGGTATCTCGCCCGCCTGGAGCTGTCCTCCGGCGGTGTGATCGGCGCGACCATTCCGGGCATCCCCGTGGTACTGGCCGGGCGCAGCAATGATCTCGGCTGGGGTGTCACTGCCGCCTATGTCGACGATCAGGACGTGATGATCGAAGAGCTGGACCCGTCCAACTCCGAATTCTATCGCACGCCCCATGGCTTCAAACCCTTTGTCACTCGCAAATCCATCATCACCATCAAAGACGCCGATCCGGTCACGCTCACCCTGCGCTGGACCGAAAACGGCCCTGTCCTGCCGGGCTCCGACTTCAACCTTGGCACCATCACGCCCCCCGGCCACGTCGCGGCGCTCCAATGGACCGCGCTCAGCCCGCGCGACACCTCCACCAGCGCGTTGATGGCTCTGATGTTTGCCAAATCCGTTGAGGACGGAATGCAGGCCACCGAAGGCCACATTGCCCCCGGCCTCACGCTGACGCTGGCAGACCGCGAAAACATCGGCATGAAACTGATCGGCGCTTTGCCCAAACGCGCCACCAACCACCAAAGCCAGGGCCGTTTGCCCACGCTTGGCTGGCGCGCGGAAAACCGCTGGCAAGGCACCTTTGATGCCTCCGCCAATCCGTCCTTCATCGAGCCCGTCGGCGGCATCGTCGGCAACACCAACAACAAAGTGGTAGAACGGCCTTTCCCAGCGCATATCTCCCACGTCTGGGGCGACAGCCAACGCATCCAACGCTGGACCCGCCTGATGCAATCACGCCGCGTGCACACCCGCGACAGCTTCATCGAAGCTCAGCTCGACACCGTCAGCTTCTCCGCCCGCGCGCTGCTGCCACTCATCGGCGCAGACCTCTGGTTCACCGGCGAAGCGGCCCCTGAGGGCTCCCGCGAACGACAACGCCAACGCGCGCTGACGCTGTTGTCGGAATGGAACGGTGAAATGAACGAGCATATGCCGGAGCCGATGATCTACGCCGCCTGGACCCGCGCCTTGCAAGAACGCCTGATCCGCGACGACCTCGGCCCACTGGCGGATGAATTCACCCATGTAGAGCCGCTCTTCATCGAACGTGTGTTCCGCAATGTTGGCGGCGCGGCTGCGTGGTGTGACGTGCGCCAAAGCGCACCCAAAGAAACCTGCGCAGACATGGCCCGATTGGCGCTCGATGACGCTTTGATCGCCATTGAAGAACGCTACGGCCAACAGCTTGAAGCCCTGCGCTGGGGCGACGTGCACCAAGCCACCCATGATCATCAGGTCCTTGGCAAAGTGCCGGTGCTACGCTTCTTCGTGAACATCCGCCAGTCCACCTCCGGCGGCGACAACACGCTCCAGCGCGGAAAAACCTTCGGCACAGGCGACAACCCCTACCTGAACGTTCATGCAGCGGGCTATCGCGGCGTCTATGACTTTGCCGACCCGGACAGCTCGGTCTTCATCATCTCCACCGGACAATCCGGCCACTTCCTGTCACGCTTCTACGATGACATGGCGCAGCTCTGGCGGCGCGGCGAATATATCCCGATGTCCTTGGACGAAGAACTGGCCCGCGCAGCCGCAGTGGGCGTCACAACCCTCACGCCCCGCGCGCAATAAAGGGCCTAAAGCCCCTCAAACTGCGCACGTTGCTTTGGAGACCACAGGACGGTGATTTCAAAGCCGTCCTCGGTCTGCTCTTCGCTTTCGACAACGCCTTCTTTGAACAGCCACGACCGGCCTTTGCCTTGAGCAAACGACAGGGTCAGCACTTCGCGGGTCTTTTCTCCAGACAATGCCTGTGCAATGGCGGCAAACATCTCGTCCAGCCCCTGCCCGCTCACCGCAGACACGGCAAAGATCGCGTCTTCGCGTACGGCTTTGGCAACCACCGCATCCCGCTCATCCGCGCTCAGCAGGTCGATCTTGTTCCAGACCTCAATCTGTGGCGTGTCTTCGCTCAGCCCCAGCTCTTCCAGAATGGTGGTCACATCTTCCGCCTGATGCTGGCTTTCGGGATGCGCAATGTCGCGCACATGTAGCACCAGATCCGCCGCCAGCACTTCTTCCAATGTGGCCCGGAAGGCCGCCACCAGTTGCGTGGGCAGATCACTGATGAAACCCACCGTGTCCGACAAGATCACTTCCGGCCCGTTGTTGGGCAATTCCACCGCCCGCATGGTCGGATCCAATGTGGCAAAAAGCATGTCTTTTGCCATCACATCTGCACCGGTTACACGGTTGAAAAGCGTAGACTTTCCGGCGTTGGTGTAGCCCACCAGCGCGACAATCGGAAACGGCACCTTGGCGCGCGCTTTGCGGTGCAACTTGCGGGTCTTCACAACCTTGGACAACTGCCGCCGCAGCCGCACCAACTGATCGTCAATCGCCCGCCGGTCAGCCTCGATCTGGGTTTCTCCAGGACCACCCACAAACCCTAGTCCGCCACGCTGACGTTCCAGGTGGGTCCAGGCCCGCACCAGGCGCGTGCGCTGATATGACAGCGCCGCCATCTCGACCTGCAACACGCCTTCGCGGGTGCGCGCGCGATCCGAGAAGATCTCCAGGATCAACCCGGTCCGGTCCAGAAGTTTGACCTTCCATTCCTTCTCAAGGTTTCGCTGCTGCACCGGCGTCACCGGCCCGTCAATCAGGACCAGCTCCACCTCATTGGCTTTGAACAGCGCCTTGAGCTCTTCGATTTTTCCAGAGCCAAACAGCTTGCCCGGCTGCGCCCGTGGCAAGCGCACCACGTTTGAGCCAACAACCTCAAGCTCCGGCAAAGCAGCCGCAAGCGAAATGGCCTCTTCCAATGCGAAAGAGGCCTCGCGCCGCACATCAGCGCCAGTGATATCGGGATGCAGGACCCAAGCGCGGGTCACCTGCGTGTCATGCTCCATCAAGAGGCGTCTTCACCCTCGTAAAGAGAAATCGGCTGCGCCGGCATGATTGTCGAGATCGCGTGTTTGTAAACCAGTTGGCTCTGACCGTCGCGGCGCAACAACACACAAAAATTGTCAAACCAGGTGATCACACCCTGCAATTTTACGCCATTGATCAGGAAAATGGTTACCGGAACTTTGGTTTTCCGGACGTGATTTAAAAATGCGTCTTGGAGATTCTGTCGATCCGAAGCCATGTCGCGCTTGCCTTTGTTCTTGTTTGTGCATCGGGTAGTCGTGCGCGGCGAGTATGGAACGTGGTTTTATGACTTACCAGCCTAAATTGTTAAGTTTTTGGTCAGGCCCAACGTCAACCGCATCATTTCTGCCACAAATCCGGTGAAATCAATGCGATGATAGCCAAGGCCTCCAACCTGCCGAAGGTCATAGCTGCACATAAAATAAGCTTTTCCGCGACGCCAAGCGACGAAATCGCAATTGGAAACTCTCCGGCGATTTGCGTCAGTGGCCCCGCCGTGGTCAGCGCCGCAATCGCCAGAATGGTCGCCTCCTGAAAGTCATTGCCCAGCAGCGCCAGAGCAATGGTCACCGTCGCAATCGACAGCGCAAACAGCATAAAAAACACCCAGGCAATCACCGCGCCCTTGCGGCGGATCTGCCGCGCCCCGGTTCTGCGCCGCCCCAACACCACATTGGGATGCACCAGGCGCTCCATTTCGCCAAGCCCCTGCACATAGAGCGCATAGACCCGCAGCAGTTTCACTCCGCCCGCCGTGGTGGCCACACCGCCGCCAACCATCGCCAAAGCCATCAGGATCAGACCAGGGGCGGACAGCCCGCTCCATTCGCGCGCCACCTCCCACTCACCACTCTGAAATCCAGTGGTTGTCAGGAAACTCATCACCGTGAAAATCCCGCCCCAGGCCGCTTTCAAAGCCGCCGTCGGATCTTGCAACGCATCATCTTCAAACGCGCCCACCCAATGACGCATAAACAGCGCCGTGGGCACCACCGCCACGATCAGAAAACCCATGCGCAACTCCGGGTCTTCCCAAAGGTTGTTGCGCCGCACAGAACCCGTATCCGAGCTGAATGTCCCGCGCGATAAGGCAAACAGCAAAAACAGAAAGATCACCATCTCGCCCGAAACGCCACTGACACTGGACCCAACGCCACCCACCGCCGAAATACCGCTGGTCGACATGGTGGCCATCGCGTGCATTGTGGCCACAAACGGCCTGTCCCCCAAAATGATCAGCATCACGGCCAAGGCAAATGTCAGCCCAGCGTAGATCGGCACCAACCCCTGCGCCGCTTTGCTCCAGCGTTTCATCGGATGCGCGCGCTGCATATGGCCAAGACTGCTGCTCACCTGCCCCGGCTCCCCCACAGCGGTCACTTCAAATCCCCCGAGGCTCAACGGCGCCAAAACCGCCGCCGCCGCAATCCACATCAACAGACCACCCAGCCAGCCCACCATGCCACGCCAAAGATGCAGCGGATCGACCAGCATACTCGCCGGCTCGTAAATCGTCATGCCCGTGGTCGTCAGGCTGCTGACCATCTCAAAATAAACATCCAGAAACGGCACCACATCCAGCGCCTCATACATCGGCCAAGCCAGCACAGCCGGAAGCAGCGTGATTCCAAAAAACAGAGCTTTTAGGTTGTCAGACGTCCGCGCCTGTCGCTTGGTACCATGCGTGGCAATCGCAATCAAAACGCAGGCAAAAAGCACCAGAATGCCGCCGTAAAAGAACATGCGGGCGATAAAGTGCTGATCCTGATACACGGCCAAAACTGCGGGCACCAACATCATGGCCCCTGAGAACAGAACCATCTGCACAAACAGTGGAATTTGAGACAGGCCCAATCTCATGGCTTAGAAAAAGTCGATGGAGACCTGCAACAGCCGCTCCACCTCTGGCACGTCTGAGGTCAGGGAAAACAGCACAATCACGTTGCCTTCATCAATGCGCGTCCCGCCCTTCGGTTTCACGACTTCGGAGCCTTTCAAGATGGCGCCAATCAATACGCCTTCCGGAAATTCAATGTCCCGCACCATCTGGCCCGCAATAGGTGACGTCGAAAGCACCTCTGCTTCAATAATCTCTGCCTCGGTATCCCCCACCGAATAAACGTCTTTCACCCGTCCGTGCCGAATGTGACGCAAGATAGAACTCACCGTCGTGGCCCGAGGATTGATAAAGGCGTCAATCTCCAAAGGTGTCATCAACGGCGCGAGCGTCGGATCGTTGATCAGGGCAATCGCCAACGGACAGCCGGCAGATTTGGACCGTACCGAAGCCAGCATATTGGTCTTATCGTCATCTGTCACAGCGAGAACCGCATCCGCGCGATCCACCCCTGCTTCAGCCAACAACGCCACATCCATACCGTCCCCATTGAGAACAATCGTCCGCTCCAGCGCTTCGGCGGCCCGTTCTGCCACCTTTCTGTCGCGCTCAATGATCTTGGTCCGCACCCGCGAGGCGCTGGCCTCTAGTCTCTGCGCCACCATCAGACCAACGTTGCCGCCGCCAACGATCACCGCGCGCTCCTGCTTTTTCTGCTGTTTTCCAAATACTTCCATGGTTCGATTGACGTCTTCGGCCAAAGTGAACACGTATATGTCGTCGCCAACAAAAAGCTGATCTCCGGGGTCCGGCGCAATCAGGGTCCCGCCACGACGCACGCCCACGACCACCGCGCTTAATGTCGAAAACAGATCCGTCAACTGTCGCAGGGGCGTGTTCACCACCGGACAATCTTCGTCCAGTGTCAGGCCCAACATCTGCACCTTACCGCCCAGGAAGGTTTCCGCGTCAAAGGCGCGCGGTGTGGCCAAACGTTTCAACGCCGCATCCGCCACCTCGCGCTCTGGTGAAATCACCACATCAATCGGCATGTGATCGCGTCGATACAGATCGGAATACAGCACATCCAGATAGGACTGGCTGCGCAGGCGCGCAATTTTTCGCGGCACAGAGAACACCGAGTGCGCGACCTGACATGTCACCATATTGACCTCATCAGAATACGTCGCGGCAATCACCATATCCGCATCCCGCGCCCCGGCTCGGTCAAGCACATCAGGATAACTCGCGAACCCGGAAATGCCCTGCACATCCAATGTATCCGTTGCGCGGCGCACCAGCTCCGGGTTGTTGTCGACAACGGTAACGTCATTGTTTTCTCCGGACAAATGGCGTGCAATCTGCCACCCAACCTGACCAGCCCCGCAAATAATGACCTTCATGAGCTTCCCTCTAGGGTTTCGGCCCTCAGGCATGCCAGAACCCGCCTATCAGGTCAATTGCAACCGTTGACCCTTCTGAGCATTCGCGCTTTATTGGAATGGAATCAGAGGGTTCCAAGATGTTCAGATCTACAATGAGTCTGTGCCTGGTCGCCGCGCTGATCGCCGGTTGTAGCAGCAGAAGCTATCAAAGCTTCGCCAAGTCCGGGGTCTCACGCAACAGGATGCAACAAGATGCAACTGCGTGTCAGGTCGAGGCAAACCGTCTCTTTCCGGCAGCAAACTTTACCACAACCATCAACAATGGTTGGGGATACGGAGGTTGGGCTGGGTATCACGGCCGTGGTGGTTACTGGGGCGGTGCGACAGTTGAGTCGCGCGATGTGAATGCATCCATGCGCTCTGAGCACCGAACCGATTGCATGCGCGTTATGGGGTATGTTCCGGTCACCCACCCAGTATGTACAGATGATCAGCTCGCCGGCCGGAATTTCGCCGCCGTTTCAGGCGCTCCAGCGCCTGCGCCGAATCTCTGTGCCGTGCGTAGCAACAACACACGGGTTCTGGTGGACCTGAGCAAGCCGCTTTAGGAAAGGGTGCCGACATGCATCGCTTGATCACATTTGGAACGAGCCTGTCACTTGTCTTGGGCCTGGCCTCCTGTACCGAGTTCAGCACCATGTATCAGGTTGGCAAAACCAAAACCGAACACAATGTTGACCAGGCACAGTGTAATCGGCAAGCAGCGGATCGGTTCCCGCCACGCATCGTCACCGACTGGTGGCCGATTTATAACGCGGAAGGCCGCGTCGTTGGCCAGCGCCCCGAAAGCTACGACATCAACGAGGGGCCGCGCTATACTGAGGTGCGCAATTGTATGAACGCGCGCGGGTATCAGCGTGTGACCATCCCTTACTGCACCGACGAACAGTTGGCAGGTCGCTCCTTTGAGCCGCTCACCGTGGCGCCCACGCTAACCCCAAACATCTGCGGCCTGCGTAAGCAAGGTGGCGGCCGCGTGATCATCGATCTCAACAAGCCGCTGTAAGCAAAATGCAGAGGCTGGGCTTACCCAGCCTCTCGCGCTTCCTCTTCTTCACCAGTCACATGCGCGACACGCGTGCCGGCCTTGTTGGAGGTCACCACGCCCAGCGACTTCAGCTTGCGGTGCAGTGCGCTGCGCTCCATGCCAACAAAGCTGGCAGTGCGGCTGATATTGCCGCCAAACCGGTTTATCTGGGTCAGCAGGTACTCCCGCTCAAACGCTTCCCGCGCCTCGCGCAGCGGCAACGTTGCCAACGCACCAGACAGCACGACTCGCCCTTCTTCCGCTGGCGCATCGCTTTCCCCCGGTAACTCTCGGCACTCAATCGGCCCTTGCCCGTCTCCTAGGATCAGCACCCGCTCAATCAAGTTCTTCAACTGACGCACATTGCCCGGCCACACCATGGTCTGCATCAACGCCGCCGCATCCGCGCTCAGCTCGCGTAACGGCAGGCCCTGCGCGTCATTCAGCTGCGCAAGGAAATAGGCCGCCAACGCTGGAATATCTTCGCGTCGCTCTTCCAAGGACGGCACCGAGATCGGCACCACATTCAGCCTGTGATACAACTCTTCGCGGAACGTCCCCGCATCGATGGCTTGTTTCAGGTTGCGGTTGGTCGAGGAAATCACCCGCAGATCAACCCGCACCTTCTTAGCGCCGCCAACCCGCGTAAACTGCTGATCCACCAGAACCCGCAGAATTTTGCTCTGCGCCGCCAGCGGCATATCCGCCACTTCGTCAAAGTAGATCACGCCGCCGTTGGCCTGCTCCAACAGACCGGTCTCAACACCGCGCTCTGCGCTTTCGCGGCCAAACAGGATCTCCTCCACCCGATCCGGGTCCATGCCCGCGCAAGACACCGTGACAAACGCCGCTCCCGCTCGGTTGGAATTCGCGTGAATGTAGCGCGCCGCCACATCCTTCCCCACTCCCGCCGGACCGGTCAGCATCACCCGTCCATTGGAGCGCGTGACCTTGTCCAACTGCGAAATCATGCCCCGGAACGCGGCACTCTCGCCGATCAGCTCCGCTGGCTTGCTGTCCTGCCGCTTCAGCTCTGTGTTCTCACGGCGCAGGCGGCTGGTCTCCATCGCGCGTTTGATCACCACCAAAAGCTGGTCAATGTTGAACGGCTTCTCGATGAAATCATAAGCGCCCTGTTTGATCGCCGCGACCGCAATCTCAATGTTGCCATGCCCCGAGATGATCACCACCGGCACTTCCGGATAGTCGTTTTTGACCGCCTTCAGGATGTCGATGCCATCCATATTGCTGTCTTTGAGCCAGATATCGAGGATCATCAACGCCGGTTGCGCGCTGGTCACCTCCGCCATGGCGTCATCTGAATTGCCCGCAAGCCGGGTGGTGTAGCCTTCGTCCTTCAAAATATCCGAAATCAACTCCCGGATATCGCGTTCGTCATCTACGATCAGGATGTCACTCATAATACTCGCTCGCTCTCTTTGGATTCCATCGCAGCCACAGCCTGCTGAGACAGCGGCAGCCGAACTTCGGCCATAGCACCTGCGTGGGAATTGTTGTCAAACACAGGCGCATCCAGCAGCGCGAGCTGCCCGCCGTGTTCTACGATGATCTTTTTCACAATCGGGAGACCAAGACCCGTGCCCTTGTCGCGCGTTGTGACATAAGGCTCAAACAACCGTGCGCGGTCTTCCGGCAAACCAATGCCGTTGTCCGCAATCCGCACCACCGCCTGATCCGTATCCTGGATCAAACTTACATGAATTTCCGGAACAAACCCGTCAGGTGCACCTTTTTCTTGCAAGGTTTCAATGGCTTCTCCAGCGTTCTTGATCAAATTGGTCAAGGCCTGAGAAATCATCGTCGCATCCAGATCCGCCGCCATCGGCCCTTTGCAAATATCTCGTTCAAACCGCACATCTGGCTGCCCTGCCTCTTGCAAAAGCACGGCACCAGACACCAGTTCCACCACCTCAACCGACTTACGCTCTGGCTCAGGCATCCGAGCAAACTTGGAGAACTCATCCACAATCCGGCGCAGGTCGTTGGTTTGCCGTACAATGACCTCGGTCATCTGCTCAAGCTGATCGCTCTCTTCGCCCACCTTGCTGGCAAATTTGCGCCGAATACGCTCCGCGCTCAGCTGGATGGGCGTCAGCGGATTTTTGATCTCATGCGCAATCCGACGGGCGACATCGCCCCACGCCGCCATGCGTTGCGCCGTCACAAGGTCGGTCACATCGTCAAACGCCACCACATAGCCCTCAAGCGAGCCATCATCGCGCCGACGGGTCGACATGCGCACCAAAAGGTTTTCCAAACGGCCGGACCGGCTGACCTTCACCTCTTCTTGCGCCACTTCTTTGCCGCTGGATTTCAACTCTTCCAGCAAAGGCCCAAACTCCGGCACCGCCAGCGTCAAGGGCATCTCCTGGCGATCTTCGTCCCAATCCAACAGGCGCTGGGCAGAACGGTTCACAAAGGCCACCTTACCGTCGCTGTCCAGCCCCACAACACCAGAGGTCACAGAGCTCAACACCGAGTCAAACATCCGCCGCCGCCGATCAATCTGCCGCGTGTTGTCCAACAACGTCTCGCGCTGCGCCTTCAACTGCCGCGTCATCTGGTTGAAGTACCGGCTCAGCATGGCGATTTCGTCGTCGCCATCCTCTTCCATAACCCGCACATCCAGATCGCCCGCACCCACGCGCTGCGCCGCGCCGGTCAACCGACCCACAGGCCGCGACAGCCGTTCCGCAAACCACATGCCCATCCAGATCGCCGCCAACACAAGGATCAGCGCAAATCCCAAATAGATCATGCCGAACTCAAACAGCCGCTGCCCGCGCTCGCTTTCCAGCTGCGAATACAGCCGCGCGCTGGCCTGCGTGTCATCCAAAAGTTGGAAGATCTCTGCATCCACCTCACGGCTGATGTACAGAAACCGGTCCAGAAACGCGTCCAGCCGCACCAGCGCCCGCATCTCGTTGTTATCCAGATCGCGAATGATCACCGAACCTTCGTCGATCGCCACCTGCATGTCCGCCTCAGGCGGCTTCTCATAATCAAACAGGTAGGACCGTTCGCCGCGCGCCTGAATCCCACCCGCGCTGTCGATCACAAAGGCTTCTTTCAGACCGCGCTGAATTTGCACCTGACCAGAGGCCAGCAACACGCGCACTTCTCCGGCATCCAAACCAAAGCTGCGCCGCTTGTTCTCGTTCAGAAAATCCGCCAGCAACCCGGCGTCTTCTTCCAGCCCTTCGATGTGTTCCCGCTCATAGGCCTGCGCTGCCGAAAGGGAATTGCCAACCACCTGACGCACCCGCTCGCTGAACCAGCCTTCAAGACCGATGTTCAGCGTCAAACCGGCAAACACCGCCACGGTCACCGCCGGCACCAACGCCAGGAGTGCAAAAGCCCCCGTCAGCCGCAGATGCAAGCGAGAGCCAACCGATTTTGCCCGCCGCGAGGCAATGGCCCGCATGACGTTTTGCAACACCAAAGTTGCCACCACGAGCACATAGACAAGATCAGCTAAAAGAATCGCCCGCAGGCCGTTGGAAGACGCGCCAAGGTCAAACGGACCCAACACAAGGAAGGTCGCGATTGCGAGCACCGGCCCCAGCACCACCAACCCCAAAGTTGCGGCATTCTGGACACGCCTCTGCCTGCGTAGACGCTGAAAACGCGCCCAATGACTGGTCACTGTCCGGCTAGACACCCGACTTCCTCAATTGATTTGGTACCGCTCTCGCGGCCCACCGCCATATTCTGTGTCGCGTTCTAAGCCCCAACTCTTTTTCTCAGAGTGCGGCCCGCGCGCCACGCTTATGTGGCCTTTTTACATCAATTTGCGGCGGCGTGTCACGTGAATATCCAAATCCGTGATTTTTTTACGAAGCGTATTCCGGTTGATCCCCAGCAAATCAGCACATTTCGCCTGATTGCCTCCAGTCGCATCCAGCGCGATCTCAATGAGCGGCAATTCGATCTCCCGCAAGATTCGCGCATAGAGCCCCGCCGGAGGCAGCATATTGCCATGCAGATCAAAATATCGGCGCAGGTGGCGCGCCACAGAGGCCGACAGTTTTTCGCTGTCATCACCACCCAAAAGCGGCCCCGCCTGAGGCTGCGCCCCCAGCATCATTTCCGCCTCACCGCGGGTGACCTCCTCGGCCTGCGCGGTCAACACCAGCCGCCGTACCGCGTTTTCCAACTGCCGCACGTTGCCCGGCCAGCTATACGCGCGGAACAACTCCATCGCCTCATCCGAGAACACCCGCATCGGCGCGCCTTCCCGTTCTGCCCGATTGAGAAAGTGCTCGACCAACAGCGGAATGTCGTCCACGCGTTCACGCAGCGCTGGCACATGGATCGCCGCACCATTCAAACGGTAATAGAGATCCTGCCGCACGGACCCGCTCTCCATCGCTGCGTTCAAATTCACCTGGCTGGTCGCCATAAATCGCGGGTTGTGTTCGCCGGGCGTGTCCATCATGCGTACGATGCGGGCCTGCACCTCGTCATCAATGTCGCCAATCTCGTCAAACAGGATGGTGCCACCCTTGGCCTTTGCCAGAACCTTCGCAGGCCCCTCCAGATCACTCAAATCCGCCGCATTGACCACCACAAACGGAAGGTTGCGGCGATCGGAAAAGTCGTGAATTTCCTTCGCAATCAGCGACTTGCCTGTGCCGCTTTCGCCAGAAATCAGCACGGGCAAATCGGTATTCATCACCCGCGCGACCAAGCGATAAAGCGCTTGCATCGCCGCCGTGCGCCCCACCAATGGCAGCTCGTCCGGCCGCTCATCTTCCGCCACCGGCGCAGACGGCGCCCGTCGCTTTTGTTCCAGCGCCTTGCCGGTGCGTTTCATCAAATCCGGCAGATCAAACGGCTTGGGCAGATAGTCATACGCCTCAGCCTCCGCCGCCTGGATCGCCGTCATGATGGTGTTCTGCGCCGAAATCACAATCACAGGCAAACCAGGACGATCCTCAGAAATCTTAGGCAGCATTTCCAAGCCATTGCCGTCCGGCATCATCACATCGGTGATCACCACATCGCCTTTGCCTTCACCAACCCAACGCATCAGAGTGGTCAGAGAAGACGTGGCATGCACCTTGCACCCCGCCCGCGTGAGTGCCTGCGTCAAAACCGTGCGGATTGTGCGATCATCATCTGCAACCAGAACCGTGCCATCCATCAGAGGCTCTCCTCATATGCTTTGAGTGTGTCTTTGCTTGCCCGCGGAAGCGAGAGTTTGAACACCGTGCGCCCGGGCACGGAGTCCACCGTGATCATGCCACCATGATCGGAAATGATTTTGCTGACCAAGGCGAGGCCAAGCCCGGTGCCGTTTTCACGCCCTGACACAAAGGGATCGAATACGTCCCCCTTAAGATCATCCGGCAGGCCAGGCCCATCATCAATGATCTCAATTTGCAACGGCAATGGCTGTCCAGTGCCATCCGCCCGCCGCAAACGGAAGCTATGCTCGTAGTACGTCCGAATGCGAATTGTGCCTGACTTTCCAGCCGCTTCGCTGGCATTCTTCAACAGATTAAGCACCACTTGCAGCAGTTGATCCGCGTCCCCCTCGGCGGGCGGCAAGGACGGGTCATAATCCTCAATGATCTGCATATGCGCGCCATAGCTCACCAGCGCTGAGCGCCGCGCCCGGTCCAGCACGTCGTGAATGTTCACCGGCTTGCGCTGGGGCAACGACAGGTTGCCAAACTGCTCCACCTGCTCCAGCAGCTTCACAATCCGACGGCTTTCCTCAACGATGAGGTCGGTCAGTTCCAGGTCATCCGGGCTCAGGTTCATCGACAGCAGCTGCGCCGCGCCGGTGATGCCTGCCAGCGGGTTCTTGATCTCATGCGCCAGCATCTCCGCCATGCCAATTGCAGATTTGGCCGAGGATTTCACCGAATGGCTGCGCGTCATCCGGCCGGCCAATTCCCGGCTGGAGATCAGGAACAACATCTCTCCCGGCGCATCTGCCAGCGGCGCGATCTGCAGGTTGCATTGCACAGGAGGTCCGTCTCCGGTGCCAATATCCGCATCATTCACAAACAGCGGCGTGCCGTGTTCCCGCGCCCGATGAAACGCTTCCTCAAGCGGCGCATCAATCATCACCTTGTCCCAGATCGGCTGGCCCAGCATGGACTTGGAGGAGGCATTCAAAAACATCTCTGCCGCCGGATTGATCCGCAAAATCACATCACATTCGTCTACCACCAACGCGGGCACCGGCAAGCTGCTCCAAATCGGGTTCTGCGCGCTCATGCCGCTTCTCCATCGCTTGGAATGTCGTTTGTGGGCATCAGGGCATCGACCAAAAGCGCCATCACTTCGTCCGTGTCGCGGCTGGTCTGTACCCTACGGCGCAACACGGCCTCTGTGCCCACATGATCCATGTACCACCCAAGATGTTTGCGGGCGACGCGCAGCCCCAAATCCACGCCGTAAAACGACAGCATCGCGTCATAGTGCCCTTGCACCATCTCGACCAAAGCCTGTCCCTTGGGGTCTTCCGGCGCGTCTCCGCCAAACAGCTCCGCCGCCATCTGCGCCAACAGCCAAGGCTTGCCCTGCGCCCCGCGCCCCACCATGACTCCATCTGCGCCGGACGCCGCCAGCGCCGCTTTGGCTGTGGCCACATCCACAATGTCGCCATTGGCAATCACCGGGATCGACACCACGTCTTTCACGCCTTTGATCGCCGCCCAATCTGCGGACCCTTTGTAAAACTGGCACCGCGTGCGCCCGTGAATGGTCAGCATCCGCACCCCGGCGTTTTCCGCCCGCTGCGCCAGCTCCGGCGCATTTAACATATTGTCGTCCCACCCAAGGCGGGTCTTGAGCGTCACTGGAATCTCCACCGCGCCCACAACCGCCTCGATCAACGTCAGCGCATGGTCCAAATCTTTCATCAAGGCTGATCCGCTGGCTCCGGCCCCGCTGGCGCTGGTCACCTTCTTCGCTGGACAGCCCATGTTGATGTCAATCAACGTGGCGCCATTGGCCTCCACCTGCCGTGCGGCTTCCGCCATCCAATGCGCCTCTCGTCCAGCAAGCTGTACAGACGTGGTGGCGTCTCCGAATCCCAGCTCTGCCCGCTCACGCACACCCGGCTTGGCCTGCACCATCTCCTGACTTGCGACCATCTCGCTCACCACCAATCCAGCGCCAAAACTGCCCACCAGATCGCGAAACGGGCGATCGGTGATTCCAGCCAGCGGCGCCAGAAAAACAGGGGGTGTCAGAGTGAGATGTGCGACTTGAACGGTCACGTGCCTAATCCTTGTGCAGTGCCCTCGGCGTATCTGACCTCTTGGTCAAACTCAAACAAATCACCGGGGATTTTGGTCATTATTGTAGCAGTTTTTGACGTATGCTCAAAAAATAAGCAGACAACAAGGGTCAATTGCCACTCCGACGTGCAGGTTCTACATACATCTACACGCCAGCACTCATCAAAAGCTCCTGGCCATTCTCCGGCGGAGACACGCCAACCTGCGGCTGGAAAGTCTGCATAAGCACCGCCGCACGGCCTTGGCCAATGCCCAAGCAGTCTGCTAAAGCCAAAACGAGCAAAATTGGCATTCCTGGCCGCACATAAGGACTTGCCGCAATCACAACGGCAGTATTGGAGACAGCATGATCCGCATGATCACAACATTCTTTGGCGTCGGCCGCCTGCCCACCGCTCCTGGCACATGGGGTTCTTTGGCCGCGCTGATCATCGGCTGGGCTGCGGCGCATTTTGTCGGTGTCTGGTTGCTGGCCATCCTCACCGCGCTCGCCATTGTGGTCGGCATGTGGGCCTGTATCCAGGATCTGGCGGATCGCCCCACCGAAGACCCCTCTGAGATTGTGATCGACGAAGTCGCTGGCATGTGGATTGCCCTGCTGTTCCCCGCCGTGGCCTTTGCCATGCGTGATATGTCGATGGTCTGGCCCGGCCCTGTTGCCGCCTTCCTATTTTTCCGTCTCTTTGACATTAAGAAGCCATGGCTGGTGGGCAAAGCCGACCAACGCCACGACCCCATCGGCGTTATGCTGGATGACATCTGGGCCGGTCTGTTTGCGGGCCTCGCCACCCTGGCCGCCGCGGCGCTCTATCATATCGTGTTGATCTGATGGTGGACGTCGCACACCTCCTGCAAGCCTGCCGTGACGCCAACCTGCGCGTAGCGACAGCCGAAAGCTGCACTGCAGGTATGGTCGCTGCCGCCCTGACCGACGTCGCAGGCAGCTCTGACGTCTTTGAACGCGGATTTGTGACCTACACCAACCTTGCCAAAACGGAGATGCTTGGCGTGCGCGAGGCCACTCTGGCCGCTGTTGGGGCCGTAAGTGAAGAGGTCGCACGGGAAATGGCGCTCGGCGCTCTGGTGAATTCTGACGCACAATTGTCCGTCTCCATCACCGGCATTGCTGGCCCGGGCGGCTCGGAGTTCAAACCCGAGGGTCGTGTCTGTTTTGGCATCGCCACACAAACCGACTGCACCACAGAAACCGTCGAATTTGGAGCGCTGGGCCGCAAAAACGTGCGCGAAGCGGCGCGGAATCACGCTTTGGCGCTGCTTTTTAAGGCCACCTGCGCAAAGTGACGCCATTTTAGGCGGCACCCCACGTTTTCCGCCTATTTTTTATACAGCTTGCAAAATGCCCTGATTTAAGGCGCTTTGAAGACCCTTCAGCCTTTGTTCTGTGCAGTTTTTCCGCTTTTTGGCGGAAAACCACCACTCACGGGACAAAGAGGAAAGAAATATGAACGGAGCGGACACCGCATGGATCATCGTGGCAACAGCCCTGGTCCTGTTCATGACATTGCCGGGTCTGGCGTTGTTTTACGGGGGCCTCGTGCGCGCCCGCAACGTGCTCAGCGTCTTTATGCAAACTTATGCCATTGCCTGCTTGATGAGCGTTCTCTGGCTCGTCTTTGGCTACTCCATCGCCTTTGGCAATGACGGCGGTGCCACCTCGGTCTGGGGCGGCCTCGGTAAGATGTTCCTCTCCGGCGTAACCGCCGACAGCCTGTCCGGCACCCTGCCTGAGGTGCTGTTCTTTGCCTTCCAGATGACCTTCGCGATCATCACCCCGGCACTGATTGTCGGCGCTTATGTGGAGCGCATCGGCTTTGGCTTTGTGCTGCTCTTCTCTGGCCTCTGGATGCTGCTCTGCTATGCACCCGTCGTACACTGGATCTGGGGCGGCGGCATGATGGCCGACGGCGGCATCTTTGGCGAAGTCGGCGTGCGTGACTTCGCAGGCGGCATTGTGGTGCACGAAACCGCGGGTCTCGCAGCGCTGGTGATTGCCGTGATGCTCGGCGCCCGCAAACACCGCACCACACCGCCACATGCCCCTTGGATGGTGATGATTGGCGCAGCCATGCTCTGGGTCGGCTGGTTCGGCTTTAACGGCGGCTCTCAGCTTGCCGCAGACGGCGGTGCCGCCATGGCCCTGACCGTGACCCATATTTCCGCAGCTACAGCCTCTCTGACTTGGGCGCTGTGGGAACGTATCAAATACGGCAAAGCGTCTTTGGTGGGGTTGGTCACCGGCACCATCGCTGGCCTTGCCTCCATCACGCCTGCGTCAGGCTTTATTGGTCCGGTTGAAGCACTGGTCATTGGTGCCATCGCCGGCATCCTGTGTCAGGAAGCTGTGAACCTCGTGCGCAACAAAGCCAAGATTGACGACACATTGGATGTGTTTGCCGTGCACGGCGTTGGCGGCATCTTCGGCACCATCATGATCGCTGTCTTTGGCCAAGGCTCTTGGGTGGCCCAGCTTGGCGCGCTGGTAATCGTCGGCATCTTCACAGTGGTGGTGACCTACGTGCTGGTCAAACTGGTCAGCCTGATCACACCGCTGCGCGTCGATGAGGAAACCGAAGTCAACGGCCTAGATCTCGCGGTCCACGGCGAACGCGCTTACGACATCGCCTCATAGGACATCAAAAGCATCACTCCGGAACCGGGCGGCCGATTGTGGCCGCCTTTTTTTCAAACAAAGCTCATGCCGCGGCGGACTCCATAGTGCCCTGCCCCATAACGTCCTCCAAGGACAGCCCTGAAACGGTTTCAATCACTTCAAAAATCCGGGCATCTGCCGCCATCTGCCGCTCCTCTATCGCCTCCGGCTCAGGCATAAGCGCCACCTGCGTTTCTCGCTCCGCAGGCAAAATCGCATCCTCCTCTTCGGTCTGTGGCTGCGCGTTTTGCTCAACCACCGGCGCAGCGTCTGCCGCACCGCGACGGTCCTCCAACACAACCGCCTCGGAATCTATTTCGCTGCCCTCACCCCGCGTCTCTTCGGGCTCAGGCATCTGGTCCTCTTCCAGCGCCGCATCCTCCGCCCAAGCAGCGGCCCCGATCCACAGATCAGCCTCCGCTGCCGCCTCTTCGGCAAAGACCTCCGCCAGAATATCTTCCAGACTTTGCTCCGGAACTGCGCTGACTGGCACCTCCAACGGAACTTCCACCGGCACCGGCCCCTCTTCTGCCGAGGCCACCGCGCGTGCCTCTCCGCCGTCGGTGCCGTTCTGCGCCCCCTCTAGGTCTGCGCCGTCTGCCTCCACCGCAGCGGCCAAAAGGTCCCCCGTACCTGCCTCATCCGAGACCCGCGGCAACCACTTTTCCGCCTCTGCCCGCGCTTCGTCTTCGATGTCGGCAACCATGTCGTCCACAACGCCCACAGGGGCAATCGCGCCGGCAACACCGAGAAAAACCAAAAACATAACCATGTTCTGAACCCAAAAAAAACACTACAACCTGAGATAGTTTAGGGCACGAAGGTTATCAGAACATTAAGTGAACAAACGTACAGCGGACTCTGCAACTTTGCTCCCGAGAAATCCGGGCGGGCCCGTCCTTGGTGACAAGTGGCCCTTCGCTTTACATGAGCCGAGTGGCACATCGCCACGGTATTAGGGGGCTAAAAACGCGCCCACAACAGAAGGAGCACTCCCAAAAGTCTCTGAACGGCGTTAACGATACAGCGCCTCGGCCCGCGCCTCAAACGCCGCCACAATCCGATGCATCGCCTCATTGAACACCAGGCCAATCGCTTTTTGCAAAATGATGTTCTTGAACTCAAAATCCACAAAGAACTTCACTTCGACGCCACCATCCACATCGGCAAAATCCCAGGTGGATTTCATGAATTTGAACGGCCCGTCCAAGTATTCGGTGTCGATGTGTTTTGTCTCGGGGTGCAGCACAACCCGGCTACCAAAACGTTCGCGAAACACTTTGAAAGAAATCACCAAGTCCGCCAGCATCTCCTCCGCCACGCCGATCTCTGCCTGCACCGGCGTCACCGAACGGATACGCGCCGCCGCACACCAGGGCAAAAACTTCGGATAAGACGCCACATCCGCCACCAGATCATACATCTGTTGGGCGGTATATGGCAGCGTGCGGGTCTCAGAATGCGTCGGCATGTGGTCTCATTTTGGCGTGACAGCGCATGGCGACCTCGCTATGCACAGTTCTGGTGGCGCACATAGCGGCGCAGGATGGGGAAAATCAAGAGGGTCTCATGTCAGAGCGTCCATATGTCATCGATCAAATGATCTCGGCCAAATCCATTGCGGCGCGGATCGAGGACCTCTCACGAGAAATTCAAGCCGAATATGACGGCACTGATAAGCTGATCGTGGTTGGCCTTCTGCGCGGCTCTTTTGTGTTCATTGCCGATCTGGTACGCGAGTTGGATCTTCCGGTTGAGGTCGACTTCCTTGAGGCGTCGTCTTACGGAAACGCCATGGAAAGCAGCCGTGAAGTGCGCATTTTCAAAGACTTGCGTGGCGAAATTGAAGGACGTGACGTGCTGGTTGTGGAAGACATTGTCGACACCGGCCATACCCTGGCCCACGTTCTGCACCTGCTCAAAGCCCGCAACCCTGCCAAGATCAAAACCATCGCCCTGCTGGACAAACCCTCCCGCCGCGAGGCTGACATCGCTGCGGATTGGATTGGCTTTTCCATCCCCGATGAATTTGTCGTGGGCTACGGCATCGACTACGCCCAACGCAACCGCAACTTGCCTTTCATCGGCAAGGTGCGCTTTGTCGAAGACAGCTAAGCCGTCACACACGGCTTAAGAAACGCCGACGCTTTCTCCTTCGCCCTATACCTCGCGGGAGACCCACAGGGTCGGGGTCAGCGCCCCCACCGCACCTTGCCATTACAAACTGGCTTTCCTAGCTTAGGCCAAAGTCAGCAACACGGGCCTTTGTGATGAATCTCCGCCACCTCATGCGCATGAGCAAATGGGCCCGCAACCCGCCGTCAGAGGCGCGGGTCAAGCTGGTGCTCGGCGTGGTGGCCGCCTGCATCCTTCTGGTTTTGATCGAGAAATTCATCGGCTGGCCAGAGTTCCTCACTCTGGAGCCGCAGCGCCGCAATCCAGTTAAGTTCTGACGTTAGAATCGCTCCGCTTAGTCACGACTTGTCACCTGTTCAATGAAATCGCAAGACAATGTCGATCCAAGTTCACAGCCCTTTGTAATCGCCTGCTTTGCGGGTTCCGTGATCTCATTGCTGTTCGCGATAAGCATTGTGATCCCCAGAAACCCACAGGCATCAGCGTGCGACTCCTGACAAGCATATGACAACAACGCGTTGACGCGTATCGGGTCGTTCGGCCGCGCTTCTCCGTTAAAATGCATATTGACGAGCCGAAAACATGCTGCAGGCATCCCGCCTTCGCAAAGCCGTTCGAACAGGTCCGCCGCCCTCGCCGAGTCCTTCGCAACCCCCTTTCCCTGTTTCAAGAGCATCGCTTGCCTTTGGCACGCATCCAACGACCCATTTTCGCAAAAGTCACCATAAATTTGGAAAGCTTCCTCTGGCCGCCCACCCACACCATCCTCCATGGGGACAGCCCGATAAAGGCAAGCCGCAACACTACCCAACTCACATCCGCGAGACATGGCTTCAAACGCTTCGTCTTTACGATCCGTACTTTCCCAGAGCGCCTGCCCAAGTTCGAAGCACCCTTTGGGATTCTCTGCCAAACAGGCTTTGCCCAAAACCTGTGCTGCGGTTTTCAGATCACGATCCTTGCCAACAGCTTGAGACAGTATGTTTCCGACATCGACACAACTGTCGAAGTTATCGCTCCGACACTCATCCAAATAATCTTGGATCACAGACCTCTCAAAGGACATCAGATGTGATGTGCCGCCCTGCTTGAATATCGCACACATCTTCACTTCGTCGGGCACACAGCGAACAACATCCCCTCCACCAAACACCGCCTGCCCAATGCCGCACAGTCCGATGCTAACTAGCAAGCTTTTTACCAAACCTGATTTCACAAAGTGCCCCTTCAAGCTTTTAACAACCCCGAGCAACTCTACTCAGGATTGTGACATACTTAAGGCAACAGCGCCATTAACCTTTCACGCCGCAAAATGCACACCTCCGCAAAACAGCCGCGATACCGACAAAATACCGACGTCGCAAAACGTCGGTTTTTCCGAGCCTTAACGCTACGTGCGCTGGACTTCAGTTGATGGTGTCCAGCGCTGCGGAAACCGGCGCCATCGCCACCGTGCCGGCCCGATCCTGAAGCGCCCACAGCAGCAGCGCCGAGATCGCCTCATCACGCAACTGGCCCACCATCACGACGCCTTGTTCTTGCCCGGCTTTGAAGGCTGCGCCATCGAGGAACCGGCGCATCACCACGGCCGTTTGCTCTCCGGTGTCGAACTCACGGAAGACGGTGTTGGACGGCACACCTTCTTTGGCCGCCAGCTTTTGTGCAGTGTTCAAGCCATTGGTTTGCATCAACAAACCGTGGCCGCTTTCCAGCAACGCCTGCGTCACCTGATCGCTGATTTCCTTGCTGCCCTGCAAGCCGTCATCCAGCCCTTCCATCACGCCAACAAAGGCGTCAGACACCGACAAATGCGCCTGCAGCGCCTGCTCCACGTCGCTGGCTGTGGCATCCGTAGGCATGTCGACCATCGCCAGAACCTCAAAACCACGCGCACGGTAATCTGTGGTTTTTGCAGCCACATTTGGATCCAGCGTACTCACAGCAAGGCTCAGAGGATAAGGAAAACTCTCAAGCGCTTCCATATCAAAAGCCGCCTCGCCGGTGTCCACCAGCACAATCGCCATCACCGGCTTTTCGTCTGCATTTTCAAACTGTTCCGCATTCACCTCAACGGGACGCGCGGCGAGTGTGTCCACGCTCTCTTCCTCATTTGCGCCCACAGTTGGCAACCGTGTGGACGTGCGCTGCTCGAACTTCTCATTCAAGTCGGTTGCCGGTTTCAGCAGACTTTCCTGCGTCGCCGCTTCCTCAACCATTTCCTCTTCCGCAGCCTCAGCGTTTGGTGTGATGTCTTCGGCTTCTTCAATCGGCGCTGCCTCTGTTACAAGGCTCTCTTCCACCTCGACTTCCGCAGGCGCGTCACTCTCAGAAGGTTTTGGAAACACTTCATTTTCCGCCACATCTGGCGCGACAGGTTGCGGCGGGTTGGTTGTAATCGAAAGCTCGGAATCCGGCACAGGCGCAGCGGGCGTCTCGGCCTGTGGGTTGGGCAGAACCGGCGTCTCTTCATTCATCGCCACCGCTCCATCACCCTCAGGCGATGCGGGCGCGGACAAAGCCGCGGTCTCGGTCCCGGTCTCCGGTTTCGGCGCAGAGTCGGTGTTGCTCAACGGCGGTGCATCGCTGCCATCCGCTTCAGGCGTAGCTGTGGCCGTCGCTTCGGTCACCGCCGCATCCGCCTGGGATTCCGTTTCCACCGCACCGCTCTCTTGCGAGGCATCTTCCGTCGCTTTCGGCGCATCCGCGTTGGTCTGAGGTTTCACCGTCGCAGGCAAGGGCGACAAGAGCGACGTCACTGCCAAAACGCCCCCCACCAGGATCGCGCCCCAAAACACACCTGACAATAATCCGCGCAACATAGCTGCCTGCCTCTCTTTTACGTCCATTTTATGGGGCGACCTGCTCCTGCCCCTCTTGACCCTCTGCGCCAAGCCTGAACATGTATACCGCGAGCAGGCCCTCTGCCTCCACCCCTTTTGCATCTTTAGGGAAAGAACCGACAAAATGCTGCTTCTGATCGATAACTACGACAGTTTCACCTACAACCTTGTGCACTATCTGGGCGAAATGGGCGCCGATGTGCAGGTCTGGCGAAACGACGCGTTGACCGTTCAGGACGCCATGGGCATGAACCCGTCGGGCATCCTTCTGTCCCCCGGTCCCTGCGATCCGCCTCAGGCAGGCATTTGCCTCGCTTTGACCGCGGCGGCGGCCGAAGCCCGCACGCCTTTGATGGGCGTGTGCTTGGGGCACCAAACCATCGGTCAACACTTCGGCGGCGACGTTGTGCGCTGTCATGAGATTGTGCACGGCAAAATGGGCACCATGAAACACACTGGCAAAGGCCTCTTTGCCGGTTTGCCAAGCCCGTTTGAAGCCACGCGCTACCACTCCCTTGTTGTGGACCGCGCCACCCTGCCCGACTGTCTGGAAATTACCGCCGAACTGGACGATGGCACCATCATGGGGCTGCAACACAAAGAGCTGCCCATCCACGGCGTGCAATTCCACCCGGAATCCATTGCCTCTGAGCACGGCCACGCCCTGCTCAAAAACTTTCTGGACATGATGCCTGCCAAAGAGGACGCCGCTGCATGACTGCCGATATTAAATTCCTGATCGGCGCCGCGGCTGATCGCCCGTTGACGCGCGCCGAGGCTGAAGACGCCTTTACACTCCTGTTTGAAGGCGAAGCCACCCCCAGCCAGATGGGCGGTCTGCTGATGGCCCTGCGCACCCGTGGCGAAACCGTGGATGAATACGCTGCCGCCGCCGCCGTAATGCGCTCAAAATGCCACGCGGTGAAAGCACCGGACGGCGCCATGGACATCGTTGGCACCGGCGGCGATGGCAAGCACACGCTCAACATCTCCACGGCCACCGCTTTTGTCACCGCAGGCGCGGGCGTCGCCGTTGCCAAACACGGCAACCGCAACCTCAGCTCCAAGTCCGGCACGGCGGACGTGCAAACCCAGATGGGAATCAACGTCATGGTTGGCCCAGATGTGGTTGAAAAGGCGCTGGAAACCTGTGGCATAGCCTTCATGATGGCGCCTATGCACCACCCGGCGATTGCCCATGTGATGCCGACCCGCGCCGAACTTGGCACGCGCACCATCTTCAACATCCTTGGCCCGCTGACCAACCCGGCGGGTGTGAAGCGCCAACTGACCGGCGCTTTCACCCGTGACCTGATCCGCCCTATGGCCGAAACCCTTGGTCAATTGGGCAGCGAGCGCGCATGGCTGGTGCATGGCTCCGACGGCACCGATGAGCTGACCATCACTGGCGTGAGCTGGGTTTCCGCCTTGGAAAGCGACGGCACAGTCAAAGACGTAGAACTGCACCCCGAGGACGCAGGTCTGCCTGTGCATCCGTTTGAGGACATCGTAGGCGGAACACCGGAAGACAATGCGAACGCCTTCCGCGCGCTGCTGGATGGTGCGCAAAGCGCATACCGCGATGCCGTCTTGCTCAACTCTGCCGCAGCATTGGTGGTCGCCGATGCAGCAAGCGACCTGCGCGAAGGCGTTGAAAAAGCCCGTGAAAGCATCGACTCCGGTGCTGCCAAAGGCAAAGTGGCGGCATTAGCCAAAGTCACCTCGGCGGCATGAGCACAACCGTTCCGCCCAGCCACTGGGCGCATCTCCCGTTCTTCGCGGACCGCTGGCCAGACATCGACGCACAAATCCAAAACGACCCGCGGGAGATCCTCCCTCCCGCGGTCCAACGCTTTGCCGCGCTAGAAGCCGTAAAACCAATGGACGTGCGCGTTGTCATTCTGGGCCAGGATCCGTATCCAACGCCCGGTCATGCCCATGGCTTGTCGTTCTCCGTGGAGCCAGACGTAACTCCACTGCCCCGCTCTTTGAATAACATTTACAAAGAGTTGCTGGATGATCTCGACGCAACCCCATCAACCGGCGACCTGCACTTCTGGGCCTCCCAAGGAGTGCTCCTGCTCAACACCGTGCTCTCGGTGCCAGCGGGCGACGCCAACGGCCACAAAGCGCTCGGCTGGCAAACCCTGGCCCATCAAGTGCTGGCCGATGTCTCTGCCCGCCGCCCCACGGCTTTTGTCCTGTGGGGAAAACAGGCCCAAGCCCTTGCACCTCACATCACATCGCCTAAAGATGGCGGCCAACATCTGATGATTGAAACGGCGCACCCCTCGCCGCTCTCCGCCCGACGCGGATTTTTCGGCTCCCGCCCGTTTTCAACCATCAACAATTGGCTCGCCAACCAAGGCGACACACCGATAAATTGGACCGACGCATGACCGAGACCGTTCTGGACACAATCAAAGCTTACAAGCTGGAAGAAGTGGCCGCCGACAAAGCGGCCAAACCTCTGGAGGCGGTTGAAGCCGAAGCCCGAGAAGCCAGCCCCACCCGCGGTTTTTCCGATGCGCTGCACAAGGCCGCCCGCGAAGGCTATGGCCTGATCGCCGAGGTCAAAAAAGCCTCGCCTTCCAAAGGCCTCATCCGCGAAGATTTCAACCCGCCGGAACTGGCCAAAGCCTATGAAGACGGCGGCGCAACCTGTCTGTCCGTGCTTACAGACACGCCCAGCTTTCAGGGCCAAAAGTCCTTCTTGACAGAAGCCCGCAACGCCACAAGCCTGCCCGCGCTGCGCAAGGACTTCATGTATGACACCTATCAGGTCGCCGAAGCCCGCGCGCTTGGGGCCGACTGCATCCTGATCATCCTCGCCTCCGTCAGCGACGCACAAGCGCAAGAACTCGAAGAGGCCGCCTTCAGCTGGAACATGGACGTGCTGCTTGAGGTGCATGACCGCGAGGAACTGGAGCGCGCCAGCCAGCTCAAATCTCCGCTGATGGGCATCAACAACCGCAATCTCAAAACCTTTGAGACCACGCTCGACACCACCCGCACCCTGTCCAAATTGGTGCCCGTGGACCGGCTGATTGTTTGCGAAAGCGGCCTCAATACCCCTGCGGAACTCGCCGACATGGCCCGCTACGGCGCCCGCACCTTCCTGATTGGCGAGAGCTTGATGCGACAGGATGATGTGGCCACAGCCACCCGCAGCCTGCTCGCCAATCCGCTGAACGCCATGGGTGGCATGTGATGAGTGACACCCACGCCTCTGGCCTCACGCATTTTGACACCAAGGGCGACGCCCATATGGTGGATGTGTCTGAAAAGGCCGTCACTTCCCGCGTCGCCACCGCTGAAGGCTGGGTCAAAATGGCGCCTGCCACCTTTGACATCATCAACGAAGGCCGCGCCAAAAAAGGCGACGTACTGGGCGTGGCACGCCTCGCCGGCATCATGGGCGCTAAAAAATGCGCCGACCTGATCCCTCTGTGCCACCCGCTGCCCATCACCAAAGTGGCCGTGGAGCTGACACCAGACGCCGACCTGCCAGGCGTGCGCATCGAGGCAACTGTCAAAACCACCGGCCAAACCGGTGTGGAAATGGAAGCGCTGACCGCGGTCAATGTGGCCGCTCTGACGGTCTATGACATGTCCAAAGCGGTCGACAAAGCGATGGAAATTGGTGGCATCCGCGTGATCCTTAAAGACGGTGGCAAATCAGGACGTTACGAAGCAAAATGATCTCGGTTGTTGACGCGCTCGCGCATCTCTTCGCCCTCACCAAACAGCTGCCAGTGGAAACCGTGCCATTGGCGCAAGCCAATGGGCGCACGTTGGCAGAGCCAGTCAGCGCAAACCGCGATCAGCCCCCGTTTTCCGCCTCCGCCATGGACGGCTACGCTATTGTTGCCGAGGGTGCAGCGAAGGGCAAATCATATAACGTGATCGGCGAAGCCGCCGCCGGACATGCCTTTGAGGGCAGAGTTTCCGCCGGACAAGCCGTGCGCATCTTCACCGGCGCTCCGGTGCCCGAAGGTGCCGACCGCGTGATCATTCAGGAAGATGTGATCCGCGACGGCGACACCATCACACTCTCTGCAAATCTCGACAAAGGTTTTCATATCAGGCCCTTGGGTGGCGACTTCAAAGTAGGTCAAACCATTGCGGCCCCGCGTGTTCTGCGCCCGTCTGATGTGGCCCTGATGGCATCAATGAACATCGCTGAAGTGCCGGTGACCCGCCGTCCCAAAGTGGCGATCCTGTCCACCGGTGACGAGTTGGTCATGCCCGGCGAAACACCGGGCCCCGATCAAATCATCGCGTCAAACAGCTTTGGCCTGCAGGCCATGCTGCGTGACGCAGGCTGCGAAGCCCGCCTGTTGCCGATTGCCCGCGACACCCGCGCTTCGCTCGAAGCGGCCTTTGATCTGGTCGACGATGCCGACCTACTGATCACCATCGGCGGCGCCTCTGTTGGCGACCATGATCTGGTCGGCCACGTAGCGCAGGATCTCGGCATGGAGCGCAGCTTCTACAAAATCGCCATGCGCCCAGGTAAACCGCTCATGGCGGGCACATTGGCCAATGGTGCCATGATGATTGGCCTTCCCGGCAACCCGGTGTCCGCCATGGTCTGCGGCCATGTCTTTGTGCTGCCCGTGATCCGCGCCATGTTGGGCCTTGGAGAGGCCCCCACACCGCGCCTGCCAGCCACCTTGGCCGACCCCATGCCCCAAAACGGCCCGCGTGAGCACTACATGCGCGCCCGTGTAGAGCACGGAAAACTCTCACTTTTTGACAATCAGGACAGCTCTCTGCTCTCCATTCTATCAGACGCCAACGCGCTTCTAGTGGTACCCCCAGGCGCGCCGGAATGGCCCGCAGGCACCGCCGTGGAGTACATTCCGATCTAGGCCAAACGCCTGTCCCCGATACCACATTTTGGCATCTGTTTCCGCTATGTTCTATAAAAGTTTTGACACAAAACAAGAACATGCGTAGAACGAGGATAAGACACACTCTATATGGGGGTCCTCGAGCATGTTGACCAAGAAGCAACTAGACCTGCTGGAATTCATTCACACCCGTCTGCAAAAAGACGGGGTGCCGCCCAGCTTTGACGAAATGAAAGACGCGCTGGATTTGCGCTCCAAATCGGGCATCCACCGTCTGATCACAGCGCTGGAAGAGCGCGGCTTCATCCGCCGCCTCGCCCACCGCGCCCGCGCGATTGAGATTGTAAAGCTGCCTGAAAGTATGGGCGGCGCGCCCTCGGCGCCAACGGCAGGGTTCAATCCCAAAGTGATCGACGGGCCGCATCCATCGCCGTCCCAACCGGCCAATGTGACGCCGGACGAGGTGACTTTGCACGCGCGCGAACTGCCGGTGATGGGAAAAATCGCCGCCGGTGTGCCGATTGAAGCCATCAGCCATGTGGACCATCACGTGGCCGTGCCGGGCCAAATGCTGTCGGTCGGCCAGAACCACTATGCGCTTGAAGTCAAAGGCGATTCCATGATCGACGCAGGCATCAACAACGGTGACGTGGTGATCATCTCGGAAACCACCACCGCCGACAACGGCGACATCGTCGTGGCGCTGGTGGAGGATCAGGAAGCCACGCTGAAGAAATTCCACCACAATGGCAGCTCGATCGCGCTTGAGGCCGCCAACCCGGCCTATGAAACCCGCGTCTATCCTGAGGACAAAGTTAAAGTGCAGGGCAAACTGGTCGGGTTGATCCGCACCTACTGACCCCGCACCTCTGCATCATTCCACAACCGACGGCCCGCCACCTCGCGGGCCGTTTTGCGTAACGGCGTCCCCCCCTCAAATCGCAGAGCCACAGATCCCAGCGCCTCCAAGTCCTTTACGTCCAAAGTGTCACACGGCAATTGCTCGTCAAAAGCCGTTGAAAACACAACGATATCCTCGGGCGTGCAGCCCCCAAAAAGCGCCTTGCCGGTTTTCCCCTGCACATGGATCAACCGCCCGCCGCTGGCCAGCTCAACAAATGGCACGCGGCTTGTCTCGCCCGGCCACAGGCTCGCGGCGCCCTCTTGATCCCGTGTGCTGCCGTCATTTTCCAACCAGTTCTCTGCGACAAACCCCTGCCCTTTGGCTTTGGACAAGGCTCGGCCCTCTGGCGTCATCACGCCCACAATGCCGCCCGTATCGGAAATCAATACATCCGGGCGCTCCGCCTGCGACCAAAGCACGAACCCTGTAAAGGCAACCGCAACCCCGGCCACCCGCGCCCGACCTTGCCACAGCAACAGCCACAACCCACCCAAGGCGATCACCGGCAAAACCCAGCGCCCGCCGCTTGGCACAGTCCCACGCGCGCCATCTAGCCCGCTGACAAACTGAGCCACGGTCAAAATCCACCGCAGGCCCTGCTCCATGGCCCAAAACGGCAGCGCCTCAAGGCCAATCGGGGCCAAAATCGCAGCCACCACGGCGGCGGGCACCACAAGTATGCCCATCACCGGCACTGACAACACATTTGCCAACAAGCCATAATGCGCCACGTGATTGAAATGCATCGCCGCAAACGGCGCGGTTGCCAAGCCCGCCACCAGCGAAGACACCACAACGGCCGACACCGGCCGCAACCACTTTGGCCCCAAGCGCCACTGCATGTCCCGCAGCCAGCCAAACACGCCCACCAAGGCCGCCGTGGCCGCAAAGGACATCTGAAATCCCGGCCCCATCAACTCCTCCGGCTGCAAAACCAACACCACCGTCGCCGCCACGGCCACCCCGCGCAACGTCAGTGCGCGCCGATCCAAGAGCACTGCCATTAACACCACCACGGTCATCACATAGGCCCGTTCTGTGGACACCGCGCCGTCTGACAGGAGCAAATAGCCCGTGGCCGCCGCAAAGGACACGCAGGCGGCAATCTTTTTGCCATTCACCCGCAGCGCCACTGTCTGGACCAACGCAATACAAAACCGCACCGCCCCAAAGACAAATCCGGCCAACAGTCCCATATGCAACCCTGAAATTTCCAGTAAATGAGCGAGGTTGGCCCCGCGCAAGGCCTCTGTGACCTCTTCGGGTATCCCACTGCGGTCACCTGTGGTCACGGCGGCGGCAAACCCCGCTACATCCGGGGCCATACGCTCTTGTATCGCACCCGATAAGCGCATCCGGAATCCGAAGATCCCGCCGCTGTTATCTGGCGTTGCCATCGCCACAACCGGCACCCGCGTGTACCCGACTGCGCCAATCTGCTTGAACCAGGCGTGGCGCTGAAAATCAAAACCTCCAGGCTCCACCGGGCCAGACGGCGGCGACAGATGTCCCGTCGTCCCCACCAGTTTTCCCGGCGTCGGCGCAGTGCCTGCCACACTGCCATGCAAAGAAATCCGCACACGGGTTGGCGTTTCGTCCGGCGTCATCTCCGCTAGAACCACATCCTCAAGTGTCAACCGCACCGCGTCAGAGGCCGAGCGATCAATCGCCACAATCCGCCCCTCAATCGACCCGTAATAGCGAAACTCCAACACCGGCCCCGCCACCCGATGCGCCCGCGCGCCAGCCAGACACACGCCTGCCAATACCAAGGCCACCATCCATAATAGCGCGCCAACGTCAGCTTCCTGACCGATCGTCAAGCGTGCAAATACCAAGGAAATCAGCCCGATCCCAACCAACACCGCAACGGCGGGCTCCACCGGCAGCGCAAAATATATCCCGATCCCTAGGCCCAAACAGACCGGCACCCAGCAAAACAGATGCCCGCGTTGATGCAAAAGGGAAAGGCGCAGAGACGTGACGACGCGCAAGCCTTGTCCTCTCTTATCGGTGTCGCTAGACAGTGCCTCAACGCTAGAACCCCAATGGTTACTGAAAGGTTAAGCCCGCTATGACAGGCCAGGTCGTCACCCGTTTTGCCCCATCGCCCACCGGATATCTGCACATCGGCGGCGCACGTACGGCGCTGTTCAACTGGCTTTATGCCCGTGGCCGCGGCGGCAAATTCCTGCTGCGCATCGAAGACACGGATCGCGAACGCTCCACCCCGGAAGCCACCGACGCCATCCTGCAAGGCCTGAGATGGCTGGGTCTGGATCATGACGGCGACGTCGTGAGCCAATTTGAGGGCGCCAAACGCCACGCCGAAGTGGCGCTGCAACTGCTCGACGAAGGCAAAGCCTATAAATGTTTCGCCACCCAAGACGAAATTGCCACCTTCCGCGATGAGGCCCGCGCCGCTGGCAAATCAACCCACTACCGCAGCCCTTGGCGCGACGCTGATGCCTCCACTCATCCCGATGCACCATACGTGATCCGCATCAAAGCGCCACGTGAAGGTGAAACCGTGATCCGCGATCAGGTGCAAGGCGATGTGACCATCCGCAACGATCAGCTCGATGACATGATCCTGTTACGCTCCGATGGCACACCGGTCTATATGTTGGCAGTTGTTGTAGATGACCACGACATGGGCGTGACCCATGTGATCCGCGGGGACGATCACCTCAACAATGCTGCGCGTCAGATGATGATCTATGAGGCTATGGGCTGGGACTTGCCGATCTACGCGCATATTCCGCTGATCCACGGCGCCGATGGCAAAAAACTCTCCAAACGCCACGGCGCGCTTGGTGCACAGGAATATCAGGCCATGGGCTATCCCGCTGCTGGTATGCGCAACTACCTCGCGCGCTTGGGCTGGAGTCACGGTGACGATGAGTTTTTCACCGACGCGCAAGCCCAGGACTGGTTTGATCTGGACGGCATTGGCAAAAGCCCGGCGCGGTTTGACACCAAAAAGCTTGAGAACATCTGCGGCCAACACATTGCCGTGAGCGAAGATGCTGCACTGCTGCAAGAGATTGTTAATTATCTGGGGGCCGCAGACCAGCCTGCGCTGACCGACACCCAGACCGTATTACTACGGGATGCGCTGTATTGCTTGAAGGATCGCGCGAAGACTTTCCCAGATCTCCTTGAAAAAGCACACTTTGCTCTGACTTCGCGCCCTATCGAGGTGGAGGCCAAAGCCGCCAAAAATCTCGATTCAGTATCCCGTGGTATACTGAATGATTTGACGCCGCAGTTGCAAAATGCTAGCTGGTCGCGGGAGGAGCTTGAGGCTGTAACGAGCAGCTACTGTGAAGCCAATGAAATCAAGTTCGGCAAGATGGCGGGCCCCATGCGGGCGGCGCTGGCTGGCCGGGCTGCGACCCCCAGCGTCTTTGACATGATGCTGGTTCTGGGACGCGAGGAATCTCTCGCGCGTCTGACGGACGCCGCCAAAGATGACGTGACGGAATAGCGCCTGTTTACCGGGCCTTAAGACGTCGCAGACACAACGCGCCGGGGCGATCCGCGTCCCCGGCTTTTTAGGAAGGAAAATGCCATGTCCGAGGCCCCAAAAACCGCAACGCTAACGATTGACGGCGAAAACTACGAACTGCCGATCCACTCGCCAACGTCCGGCCCGGATGTGCTCGACATCCGCAAGCTCTATGGTCAAGCCGGTGTTTTCACCTATGACCCTGGCTTCACCTCCACCGCCTCCTGTGAGTCCACCATCACCTATATCGACGGTGAGAAAGGTATTCTGACGCACCGCGGGTATCCGATTGGCGAACTGGCTGGCCAATCCCACTACCTCGAAGTCTGCTACTTGCTGCTTTACGGTGAACTGCCAACGGCGGCACAATTGGAGGACTTTGAGTCCACCATCACCCGTCACACCATGCTGCACGAGCAAATGGGCAATTTCTTCCGCGGCTTCCGTCGCGATGCCCACCCAATGGCGGTAATGGTAGGTGTGGTTGGTGCCATGTCCGCCTTCTACCACGACTCCACCGACATTTCTGACCCACGTCAGCGCGAAATCGCATCCCACCGCCTGATCGCGAAGATGCCGACCATCGCCGCATGGGCCTATAAATACACCATTGGACAGCCATTTGTGTATCCACGCAACGATCTGGACTACGCCTCCAACTTCCTGCGCATGTGCTTCGCCGTGCCAGCGGAAGAGTATGAGGTGAACCCGATCCTGTCCCGCGCGATGGACCGTATCTTCACGCTGCACGCCGACCACGAGCAGAACGCCTCCACCTCCACGGTGCGTCTGGCGTCCTCTTCCGGCGCCAACCCGTTTGCCTGTATCGCAGCTGGCATCGCCTGCCTCTGGGGCCCGGCCCACGGTGGCGCAAACCAGGCGTGTCTGGAGATGCTGAAAGAAATTGGCACTGTTGATCGCATTCCGGAATTCATCGAGCGCGCCAAAGACAAAAACGATCCGTTCCGTCTGATGGGCTTTGGCCACCGTGTTTATAAAAACATGGACCCACGCGCGACCGTGATGAAACAGTCCGCTGACGAAGTGCTGGAGCTGTTGGGTGTTGAAGACAACCCACTTCTGCAGGTTGCTACCGAACTGGAGCGCATCGCACTGAGCGACCCATACTTCAAAGAGAAGAAGCTGTTCCCGAACGTGGACTTCTACTCTGGCATCATCCTTGAGGCGATGGGCTTCCCAACCTCGATGTTCACCCCAATCTTTGCGCTGTCTCGCACCGTTGGCTGGATTTCCCAGTGGAAAGAGCAACTGTCCGATCCAGCGCACAAGATTGGCCGCCCACGTCAGCTGTACCTTGGCGAAGATGTGCGTTCCTACACCGACATCGAGAACCGCTAACCCAATCGGGTCAGATACAATCAAACGCGCCGGAGCCTTCTCCGGCGCGTTTTTCTTTGCCTGAGGCACATATTCGCAATTTTGCCCAAATTCACAGAAACTCAGCCCAAATGCCGACACGCTTAGCGTGCATCACTCTTTCAGAATTTTAAAAAATTGGACCGGCGAGTCCTCCGTCCCTGCCTGACGCGGCTTCCTCCAAGGAACGACCACGCTCAGGGCGGGCTGCGGGTCAAACTTGCCTCTTGCCAATTAGGACCTGTGTATTTGGCGGCCTTTGTGAGCCACAATTTGGAGATGAGTGATGTGGATTTTGGGACTTCTGTTTATGGGCCTCGCGGCCAGTAGTTTTTCCGGCGGTGGCGATGACTCCGACGACGAAAACACCCCCACCGGTCTTGCCAATGACACCCAGCCGGTGGACGACACAACCACCACCGACATTATATCCGAGGACGGCGGTATCGGTATTCTGCTTGAGGGCGGCGACTCCAACAACGATCTGACAGGCACCCCCGGCCCCGACCTGCTGGATGGCAAGGATGGCAATGACACCCTGCGCGGTCAGGATGGAGATGACGGCCTCTATGGCAGCGAAGGCGACGACCTGCTCTTTGGCGGCGCTGGCGAAGACTACATGACTGGCGGCGAAGGGGACGACGCCGTCTACGGCGACAGTGGCAGCGACACGCTCTACGGCTACACAGGCGAAGACACCCTCGAAGGCGGCAGTGGCGACGACTGGATTTACGGTGCCGACGTGACAAACCGGGACCCGGAAGTTGCTGACAGCTATCTTGATCGGGAGCCCGAAACGGAATTTGTAATTCAGGACCCAACGGAGCCGGAAGAGGCTGACACGCTCATTGGTGGCACCGGCAACGACAATCTTTTCCTCGGCGCATATGACACTGGCACCGGCGGCGAAGGCAACGACAGCTTCCACATCGGCCATTGGGTGGAAGAGAACGCGCCATTTATCACCGACTTTGACCCTGACGAGGACGTGGTTTCCCTTATCTTGCCTGGCGACGAGTCCCTTCCGACGATCACGGTCGAACGTGTTGGTGATGAAACCCATGTTTTGGCGGACGACGTGATCATGGCACGTATCGCCGGAGCTGCTGACGGATTGGAAGCCTCAGATGTCACATTTGTACTTGGGTGATCGCGTCAGCTCTCACCACCCTTATTCCGGTCGTACGAACCAAATCCGGACAACGACTCACCCATCCCATGCGGCCGCGCCCAACAGATCCCGGGCGCGGTTTTGCCCGCCATCTAAGCCCCTTGGGAAACAATAAGCTGCGCCAAGGGTGATTGAGCGTCATCCAGCTCAAATACGCTTCAATTTGTTGACACGCCTAACGTGTTGTCGCACCTTGCGACCAACTCGGCCTTGGGAGCCGTAGGCGCCGCGTAGAAGACGCGAAATCGGACACCTTCCGAACAGAGAACCAAGATGCGCCTGCCACGGAAATCTCTACATTTCACGCTCCCAATGCCACCGTATCATTGCGCGCGCCTTTGTATTGCGTGCCACGAGGAGAGACAGAATGCTGTTTTTGGGTTTGTTGCTGGCTGGCTTGGGCATCGCTGCCATCGCTGACTTTGGCGGTTCCGACGATAGTGACAGCGATGACGGTGGCAACACCCCAGATGAGGTCACAACCTCTGACATCATCACTGATGGAGAGCCCGGCGTTATGTACGAAGGTACGGCCGGAGACGACGAAATCTATGCCACCACTGGGTCGGATCTTGCCGCTGGCGAAGACGGAAACGACGTGATTCGCGGCCGCGCAGGCCCTGATGTCCTAATGGGAGGCGAAGGCGACGACTCGCTCTTTGGCCAAACAGGGCAAGACCGTGTCCTGGGTGACTCCGGCGACGACGAAGTACACGGTGGTGCCGGTGAAGACACCATGATGGGCGGCAGCGGGAATGACACGCTTTATGGCGGCCCCGGCGACGACGAACTTGTGGGCGCGGACATCACCAATCGGGATTGGGAGCTGGGCGATTGGCACGCTGAGATACCCCCGTCCTCCGACCATGAGTTTCAGGCGCCCGAAGCAGATGAGGCTAATGTTCTCTACGGCGGAGATGGAAATGACTCTTTGTTACTTGGCGAAGGTGACACTGCATTTGGTGGCAGTGGAAACGACGAGTTCGAAGTTGGAAGCTGGGTGGAAGACGAAGAGAACGTTCCTGTCGTTCAAGATTTCAACGCGGCGGAAGACATTCTATGCGTTCAATATCTAGAGGGCACCGAGGAACCATCCATCACACTGGGGACCGATGGCGAAGAAACCCTAGTTTATGCGAACGAACAATTGGTGCTCCGCGTTCTCGGCGAAACTGGCACGCTTGAAGCAAGCGATGTCTGCGTCGCATCCATTTCTTTCTCATAACGGATTGGCCAATTGTCGCCCGCGTCAACAATGAAACTGGAGTTCACAGTACTATGATCTTTGGCCTTTTTCTCGCCGGTCTGGGTGTCGTCGCGCTTGCTGGCCTCTTTGAAAGCGACGGCGGCGAGACCGAAACCAATTCGGATTCCATTCCTGAGACAGAGTCGGACCCGCAAACCGACACAGGAACTCAGACAGACACTGAGACTGAGACTGAGACTGAGACTGAGACTGAGACTGAGACTGAGACTGAGACTGAGACTGAGACTGAGACTGAGACTGAGACTGAACCAGCCCCCAACTATGTGGAAGTCATAGATGGCGATTCCGGTGAAAATAACCTCCGCGGCTCTCAAGGCGGTGACGCAATCAGCGGATTTGAGTCCAATGACACTCTGATCGGGGCGCCCGGTGATGACTTTCTTTTCGGTGGGGCAGGTGACGACCTTTTGCTTGGTCGCCCGGGGCACGATGTCCTTTCCGGCGGCGCGGGTGATGACGACATGCGTGGCGGCCTAGGAAATGACTATCTGAACGGTGATAGCGGCGACGACTCTATCAAGGGTGGCTCAGGCAATGACACGCTTGTCGGGTACGATATCTTTGGCGACACGCCCTATGTGCGTGAAAACTTCCTGCTCTTCACAGACGAAGAAGCTGTCGCTTGGCCAGAGTATCAAGAACCAGATGCGCCCGAGACCAACACACTTGTGGGCGAAGAGGGCAATGACGCCCTGTTTCTGGGCGCAGGTGACGTGGCTTCAGGCGGCGCAGACCAAGATGCCTTTTTCATCTACGAATGGGCCAATGCTGAGGGCAATGCACTTGAAATCACCGACTTCAACGATGAAGAAGATGTTCTGATCCTGCGCCACTATGGCGAGCCCCCGGCTTTGACACTACAGACGGTCGGAGATGAACATCACCTCTTTGCAAATGACGAACTGGTCGCGCGATTGACGCGTAACAGCGGGCCTGTGACGCTGGAAAACATCGAATTGTTTTCAGTTCCAGCGCCTGAAGTTTAACTTCCTGCGCGACACACTTGCCTCCACGGCGACGGTCTCGTATCAAAGGCGCCATGGGTCCGCAGTTCACCCAGGCGCCGCCGGTCACACTGACTTTGCTAAACCTGCGAGACTTTTTCGACAGCATGCTTTTGCACGTGCCGTCGACAAGGGCGGCCATCGACCCCGGTTCCGGGATGCACGACATCAAAAGGATGCCCTCATGTCAAAAGACGTGATCCCTCTCTATGTGGCCGACGTTTCGGCCTTCACCAAAACCCTGCGCAAATCCCTGTCAGATCAGGACAAACTGCCTGGCCACGCCGCGATGATGACGCTTGTCGCCAAGGCGGCTGGGTTTCAGAACCACCAACACCTCAAGGCTGCCAAACCAGCGGAGGATACCGCGCTGGACGAACTGGCCCTCAAACGCGCGTTGCGGGTGTTTGACGACACCGGGCGCATGTTTCGCTGGCCAAAATGGACCAAGGTGCAGGGCCTGTGTCTCTGGCCGTTCTGGGCACGCATGCCCGCGCATCAGGACATGTCGGAGAAAGAGGTCAACGAGATCCTGAAGTCAGGTCTCAGCTTTGATGACCACGTGCTGCTGCGCCGGTCGCTGATTGACCACAAGCTTTGCGAGCGCACCATAGACGGACGTGTCTATCGCCGCATAGAACAAAGGCCAATGAACCGCGCCGGATTTGCCGGAGGCTGATTTATCTTAGTTACGCGGCCATGTCTGATCTTTTCAGAGCTGCGTAGAAGTTTGCTTCGGCCTCTGCTGGCGGGACATTCCCAATGGGCTCCAG
>Ga0189286_100039_pt1 | contig 114275 bp, 112 predicted proteins | sample UW69minimetaG_FD_130330 | JGI IMG/M metagenome (GOLD analysis project Ga0189286, IMG submission 130330) | Marine microbial communities from the Costa Rica Dome - UW69 mini metaG | ecosystem: Environmental > Aquatic > Marine > Oceanic > Photic zone | place: Costa Rica: the Eastern Pacific... | reverse complement strand
GCTGAAAACGGCTGCCAGCTTCTGGTGCCGGTGGGCTTTGCCCATGGGTTTGTGACCCTGCAGCCGGATACGGAAATCATCTACAAATGCACAGATTATTATGCGCCGGATTGTGACCGTGCCATTGCCCATGATGACCCTGCGCTGGGCATTGAGTGGGGGGTAGAGCCCACCCAACGCACGCTCAGCGACAAAGACGCCGCCGCGCCAAATTTGGCGGATTTAGAGACTGGTTTTACATGGGAAGGTGCCGCATGAAGATTCTTGTAACCGGCGGCGCCGGCTTCATTGGATCCGCCGTCGTGCGGCTCGCCATCGCCCGTGGTCACCAAGTGGTCAATCTGGACGCGCTGACCTATGCCGCCTGCCTCGACAATGTCGCTTCGGTCGCTGACAGCCCGAACTATGCCTTTGAGCATGCCGACATCCGCGAAGCTTCCGCTTTGGCTGCCATCTTCGACAATCACCAACCGGATGCCGTCATGCATTTGGCCGCCGAAAGCCATGTGGACCGCTCCATCGATGGCCCCGGCGCCTTCATCGGCACCAATGTAACCGGCACCTACACCTTGCTTGAAGCGGCGCGCACCTATTGGGAGGCGCAAGGCAAACCGGAAAACTTCCGCTTCCACCACATCTCCACCGATGAGGTCTACGGCACCCTGAAGGACGAGGGCCAGTTCACCGAGGACACACCCTACGCACCCAATTCGCCCTACGCCGCCTCCAAAGCCAGCAGCGACCATTTGGTGCGCGCCTGGGGCGAGACCTATCAACTGCCCTTCGTGATCACCAATTGCTCCAATAATTACGGGCCCTTCCATTTCCCGGAAAAACTGATCCCGGTCGTCATCCTGAACGCCCTCGCGGGTAAGGACATCCCGGTCTACGGGCAGGGCCTGAACGTGCGCGACTGGCTTTATGTCGAAGATCACGCCGACGCGCTGCTCACCGTACTGGAGCAAAGTGAAAACGGCCACACCTACAACATTGGTGGTGAAAACGAGGCCCGCAACATTGATCTTGTCGAGAGCATCTGCGCCATTTTGGATCGCCTGCGCCCCGCAGATCGACCCTATGCCAGCCAAATTACCTTTGTGCAGGACCGTCCCGGCCATGATTATCGCTATGCTATCGATCCCACGCGTCTGCGCGAAGAGCTGGGCTGGCGTCCCTCGGTGACTTTGCAGCAGGGGTTGGAGAAAACCGTGCAATGGTATCTCGACAACCCGGCTTGGTGGCAGGCCTTGCAAGCGCGCGATGGTGTTGGGACACGTTTGGGAACGTCCAAAGGCAAATGAACCCAGGGACCGGCGGAGAGTAACGATGAAAATTCTGGTGTTTGGAAAGACCGGTCAAGTCGCGCGGGAGCTGCAAGCCTTGGCGGGCCCAGATCTCCAAATCGAAGCGCTCAGCCGCACGGAGGCGGATCTTCTGGACCCGGCGGCCTGCGCTGCTCGCATCGCGCAAACGGATGCAGATGTCGTGATCAACGCCGCTGCCTACACCGCCGTCGATCAGGCCGAAACAGAGACTGATACAGCCCAAATCATCAACGCCGACGCGCCCGGCGCGATGGCCAAAGCCGCTGCAGAGCGTGGTCTGCCTTTCCTGCATATCTCCACCGACTACGTGTTTGATGGCACCGGGCAGGGTGCCCGCGCGCCTGATGATCCCACTGCACCAATCAACACCTATGGACGCACCAAATTGGCGGGTGAAGACAATGTGCGCGCCGCCGGTGGCTCCCATGTGATTCTGCGCACCAGCTGGGTGTTCTCCGCCGATGGCGCCAACTTTGTGAAAACCATGCTGCGGCTCAGTGAAACCCGCGACGCCTTGACCATCGTGGCAGATCAGCATGGCGGCCCGACACCCGCCGCCGACATCGCGGCCACCCTGGTGGCCATGGCGCGCGGCCTTCTGGACGGCAAAACCGGCGGCACCTACCATTACAGCGGCGCGCCATCCACCACCTGGGCCGACTTCGCCCGCGAGATTTTCCACCTCGCCAATCGCCCGGTCACCGTAACCGACATTCCCAGCGCGGACTTCCCAACCCCGGCAAAACGCCCGCTCAATTCCCGACTGGATTGCGCCACGCTTCTGTCGGATTTTGGCATTACACCTCCCGATTGGAAGGCGGGCCTCACCCGCGTGATTGCACAACTGGAGCAGGGCACCTCATGACCACGCGCAAAGGCATCATTCTGGCCGGTGGCACCGGCTCCCGGCTGTTTCCGATCACCATTGGCATCTCCAAACAGCTGCTGCCGATCTATGACAAACCGATGATTTACTACCCTTTGTCGGTGCTCATGCTGGCTGGCATCCGCGAGATCGCCATCATCACCACCCCGCAGGATCGGGCACAGTTTCAACGCACGCTTGCTGACGGCAGCCAGTGGGGTCTCAGCCTCACCTACATCGAACAGCCAAGCCCCGACGGCCTGGCCCAGGCCTATCTCTTGGCCGAAGATTTCCTGAACGGCGCGCCAAGCGCCATGGTTCTGGGTGACAATATCTTCTTTGGTCACGGCCTGCCGGAACAACTCGCCGCCGCCGATGCGCGCCCCACAGGCGGCACCGTGTTTGGCTATCGCGTGGCCGATCCGGAGCGCTACGGCGTGGTCGACTTTGACGCCTCCGGCGCGGCGCGGCATATCATCGAAAAACCGGCCAAACCCCCGTCGCCCTATGCGGTCACCGGCCTCTATTTCCTCGATGGCACCGCGCCAGATCGTGCCCGCACCGTGACGCCTTCGGAACGGGGCGAGTTGGAAATCACCACCTTGTTGGAAACCTACCTTGCCGATGGCGCGCTTCAGGTCGAACTCATGGGCCGAGGCTATGCCTGGCTCGACACGGGCACCCACGCCAGCCTTTTGGATGCGGGCAACTTTGTCCGCACCCTCTCGGATCGTCAGGGCCAACAGGTCGGCAGCCCCGAAGAGATCGCCTGGAGCAAAGGCTGGATCAGTGACGCAGAGCTTGCCGCCCGCGCTGAAGTGCTTGGGAAGTCCGGATATGGCGCCTACCTCGCCGCGCTATTGGCGGAAAAATAGGCTCTATCCTGCCTGAACTCAGCCCTCCGCCAGGTCTTTCAGCTCGTAAATCAGGTTCAACGCCTCACGCGGGCTAAGCGTGTCTGGCGACACATCGGCCAGCTTTTCCTGCAACGGCGACGGCCCGCTGGGCGCAGCCGCCACAGGCGGCGGTGCCACAGCAAAGAGCGGCAGATCATCAATCAACGCCTTCTGCGCCTTACCCTCCCGCTCGCCTTTTTCCAGCGCATCCAGAACCACCCGCGCCCGATCCACCACGGCCGCAGGCAAGCCTGCCAACTGCGCCACTTGTACGCCGTAACTGCGATCCGCCGCCCCTTGGGTGACCTCATGAAGGAAGATCACTTCACCTTCCCACTCCCGCACCGCAACGGTTGCGTTGTCCACTCCGGCCATCTTCCCGGCCAGCTGCGTCATCTCATGGTAATGCGTGGCAAACAGTGCGCGGGACTTGTTCACATCATGCAGGTGTTCCAGCGTCGCCCAGGCTATCGACAAGCCGTCATAGGTCGCCGTCCCGCGCCCAATCTCATCTAGAATCACCAGCGCCCGGTCGTCTGCCTGATTGAGGATTGCGGCGGTTTCCACCATCTCCACCATAAAGGTCGAGCGTCCACGGGCGAGGTCATCACTCGCGCCAACACGGCTGAACAGCTGGCTCACAAGCCCAATCCGTGCGCTATCAGCGGGCACAAAGCTGCCCATCTGCGCCAACAGCGCGATCAGTGCATTCTGCCGCAGGAAGGTCGATTTACCGGCCATGTTGGGACCGGTCAGAAGCCAGATGCTCGCCGCATCGCCCCCGGACAAGTCACAGTCATTGGCCACAAACGGATCACCAGATTTGCGCAACGCCGCCTCAACCACCGGATGCCGCCCGCCTTCAATGGCAAAATCGCGGCTCTCATTCACCTCAGGCCGAGTCCAGTTGTCATTGGCGGCCAATTCCGCCAGGGCGGCCGCTAGGTCAAACTCCGCCAGCGCTTTGGAGGCCGCTGCCACTTGCCCAGCTCGATCCAATATCGCGCCCTTTAGGCTGTCATAGAGCCGCTTTTCGATCTCAAGCGCCCGGTTCCCGGCGTTGAGGATCTTGGTCTCCATTTCGCTCAGTTCCACGGTGGTGAAACGCACCTGATTGGCTGTGGTCTGGCGGTGAATGAAGGTCTCTGACAAAGGCGGCGACATCATCGCATCCGCATGTTTCGCGGTGGTCTCGATGAAATAGCCCAGCACATTGTTGTGCTTGATCTTCAGCGCCGCAATGCCGGTCTGTTCGGAATACTGCGCCTGCATGCCCGCAATCACGCCGCGCCCCTCGTCGCGCAACTCCCGGCTTTCATCCAATTCCGGATCAAATCCGGGCGCAATAAATCCCCCGTCGCGTGCCAGCAACGGCGGCTCCGCGATCAGCGCATCTTCCAACAGGTCGAGCAGTTCCTCATGCCCTTCCAAGGCCGCCCGCGCCGCACTCAAGTCTTCCGGCAATTCATCCGCATAGCCGCGCGCCGCCAACTCGCCTGCTTGTCCAAGCCCATTGCGCACCGCCGCCAAATCCCGCGGTCCGCCACGGTCGAGCGACAGCCGGGACAAAGCCCGGTCCAGATCCGGGACCTTGCGCAACGCCTCACGCAAGTCAGACGCCTCACTGCGATGCTCCGCCATGTAAGACACAGAATTCAGCCGCGCCCGGATGCTCGCCAGCCGCAGAGATGGCGAAGACAACCGCTGCTCCAACAGTCGCGCCCCGCTAGCTGTGACCGTCCGGTCTATCGTTGCCAACAGAGACCCCGCACGCCCGCCCGATAGGCTCGCCGTCAGCTCCAAGTTCCGCCGTGTCGCTGCATCAATTTGCATCACACCCTGGGCCGCCTCGCGCACCGGTGGCTGCAACAGCGGCAGTTTGCCTTTCTGCGTCAGCTCCAGGTAATCCACGATGGCCCCAAGCGCCCCGGCTTCCGGCCGTGTGAAGGTCCCAAAGGCCTCCAGAGAGGAGGCTTTAAATAGCGCAGACACCCGCTTTTCCGCTGAAACAGAGTCAAAACTGCCTCGAGAAACAGATGTCAACGGCACGCCCATGTCTTCTACCACAGGTCCCAGATCCACCTCGGTGCCCTCAGCAACCAATAACTCACTTGGCGCCAGCCGTGCCAATTCCGGTCCCAATCGCACCGGCGACAACGGCATCACATGCAGCGCGCCGGTGGAAATATCCGCCCAGGCCAGCGCCGCCTCATCGCGTACCACGGCATAGGCGCCCAAAAAATTGTGCCGCCGCGCATCGAGCAAGCTGTCTTCGGTCAATGTGCCCGGCGTCACCAGCCGCACCACATCGCGTTTCACCACCGCCTTATAGCCGCGTTTCTTTGCCTCCGCCGGGCTCTCCAGCTGCTCGCAGACCGCGACGCGAAAGCCCTTGCGAATGAGCGTCAGGAAATACCCCTCAGCCGCATGGTGCGGCACGCCACACATGGGGATGTCATTGCCGTCATGTTTGCCGCGTTTGGTCAGGGCAATATCGAGCGCCTCTGCCGCCGCCACCGCGTCGTCAAAGAACATCTCGTAAAAATCGCCCATTCGGTAGAACAACAACGCATCCGGATACTGCGCCTTGATCTCCAGATATTGCGCCATCATCGGCGTGACGCCCGGCTTGCCGCCTTTCACTGCTCAGAACCCCCCAAGGTTAGGTTCCCTCCAGATAGCAAACCCCATCCCCTATCGAAAAGCGCAAAACGCGCTTAGGACTGGATTGGCAATAGACAAACCGTCAAAAAATTGATCACCTGATCAAAAATCAAAGCAAAGCGGACCCCATGGCGATCTATAACCTCGGCAGCATCAACGCGGATTATTTCTATCACGTGCCGCATCTTCCCGGTCCAGGGGAAACCATTGCGGCCACGGATATGACTCGCGGGTTGGGGGGCAAAGGTGCCAACATGAGCGTGGCCGCCGCGCGGGCCGGGGCACATACCGCCCATATTGGCGCGGTTGGGGGCGACGGCAAATGGGCCATCGATCGCATGACCGAATTTGGCGTGGACACCCGCCACATTTCCACACTGACAGACACCCCCATGGGCCAAGCTGTGATCTATGTGGATGACGCCGGTGAAAACAGCATTGTGCTGCTCAATGGCGCAAACTTCCAAATCCCCGATCAAACCATCGCCAGCGCGCTGGCTGAGGCCTCCCCCGGCGACACGCTTCTGATGCAAAATGAGACCCTAAGTCAGCTGGAAACAGCCAAAATGGCCCGTAGCCTCGATCTATATATCGCCTATGCGGCCGCGCCGTTTGATGCGTCAGCCGTCACCGCTGTGTTGCCCTATCTCGACTTTCTGATCCTCAACGAGGTCGAAGCCGCGCAGCTGGAAGAGGCCACCGGCAAATCACCAGACGCGCTGGGTGTCACTGATGTCATCATCACCCTTGGCGCCAATGGTGCCCGCTGGATTCACAACGGTACTGCGCGCGATTTTCCCGCCATGCCGGTCACCCCCGTGGACACCACCGGGGCAGGGGACACGTTTACCGGCTACGTGCTGGCCGCGCGGGATCGGGGCTTGCCGATGGAGCAATGTATCGCGCTTGCCATGCGCGCCGGCGCGTTGATGGTCACGCGCCAAGGCACCGCAGACGTGATCCCGGACCTCAAAGAAGTCGACGAGGCTCGCTTCTAAGCGTGACCTCGTCTTTCTCATTCCAAAAATATCCTGGGCGAGTCGCCTTTGGCGATGGGGGCAAAGCCCCTATCCGTCAGTGCCCAACAAACGGCGCGTCTGATCCCCAAAGTGCCTTCACCCGCGTATCCCGGCCACAGGCTTTGCGATAGCGTTTATACGCCTCACTCTGTTTCTTAGGGCCAAAGCGGGTCAGCACAATCTTGGAGCCTTTGTAGTAGTCCTGGTGATAGGCCTCGGCTTTGTAGAACTTCCCTTCGCGCAGGATCGGCGTCACAATGGTCTTTCCCAACTGCGCCTGCGCCTTGGCTTTGGCGCTCTCTGCCAGACCCTGTTCCACCTTGTTTGCCACAAAAATCGCCGTGCGATAGCTGTCGCCGCGGTCACAGAACTGCCCCCCGGCATCTGTCGGATCGACAGAGCGGAAGAACAGGTCCAGTAAGGTTTCGCGTGTCACCGTGTCCGGATCAAAGGTGATTTTCACCGCTTCATAATGCCCGGACCCACCTTTGGTCACATCCTTGTAGCTCGGATTTTTGGTGGACCCGCCGGTGTAGCCAGAGACCACGCCGCGCACCCCTGGGACGCTTTCAAAGTCACTCTCCACACACCAGAAGCAGCCGCCCGCCACCACGAGCGTATCGGTGCCCATCGCATGGGCGCGATGGCTATGCGCCAATCCTCCCAACAGGATCAAAACGGACAAGGCCACGGTCTTCAGGTTCTGAAATCTGGTCATAGCGACACTCCTTCTTGCCGCCACCCTGCGCGCAAGATTGGCCCCGGCTCAATCCCTTGAAACCGGATGTCACAGCTTGGTGAAGCAAGGTGAAGTCAGATTACAGCAGCCATTTGGTGCGGCCGGGACGATAGACAGGCGCCACCCGTCGAAACACCGTGGCCACTGTCAGCCGCTGGTCAAACCCCAAAGTGCGCCGCTTCGAGTAAAGCAAATCCAATCGCGCTTTGCGGGGCACACAGCGCCGCTCATAGACGGCTTCGGTCTCTTCCGGCGTTTTGCAGTCTTCAAGAAGTTTCTCTTCGGTCCGGTGGTAGATCAAAGTCGCTAGTCCGGTCACGCCGGGCCGATCTTTGAGCACCTCGGCATAAAGCGCCGGAAACCGCTCCACGTAACGGCGCAGCGGCGGGCGCGGGCCCACAAAACTGATGTCGCCTTTCAGGATATTGAACAGCTGCGGCAGCTCATCAAGCCGGTACAGCCGCAAAAAATTGCCGGTTTTGGTGATGCGATGGGCTTTGTCCCCGCCGGACACACCGCTGTCCTGATCCACGTTCTTCATGGTGCGAAATTTGTAGAGCTTGAATCCCTGCGTCGGCGTTTTCATGCGCTCCGACACATACAGGATCGGCCGCCCATCGCGGATCAGTATCATCACCGCCACAATCAACATCACTGGCCACAGGATCAGCAGCAGAAACAGCACCCAGCCAAGGTCCATCATCCGCCGCCCAAAGGTGGTGCCGTGTCCGATCATGCCGGTGCCTCTGTCAACCTGCGCCATTCCGCAATCATTTCTTGAGGCGGTACCACAAGCGTTTGCCCCGTCAAGCGCCGAAGTCGGGCCATCGACATGGACACCTCAGCCACGGCCGTTTCCGGCGCTGGGCGCCACACAAACGGGCACTCGGCAGCCTCAAGCAACTCATGCATGGCGACCGGATTTGAGGCCGCGACGTTCACTATGTCTGGCAAAGCGTTGGCAGTCAGCAGGCCCGCCACCGCGTGCCAGATCACAGTGGGCGTGGCGTAGCTGCGGATCGGACTTTGGCCAATTTCAAAGGCATCCAGCGTCACCGGTTGACCACTTTGGATGGCACCAAACAAGCTGTCCGCGCCCACCACATTTGCCAATCGCAAAACCGCTGATCTTGGTTCAGGTGATTGACCTGAATCGCCCAAAAACAGGCTCTGTTCCATCTCAATCTTGGCCATGCCATAGGTATTCACCGGTGCCAGAGCACCGCTTTCAGTCGCCTCTCTTGCTGGTCCGTAAACCGCGCTGCTTGAACAATGCAGCACCCGCGCTGCACCGCTGTCTTGTGCGATTTCCACCGCTCGATGCGCCAGGGTGATGTTGTCGACCAAATCCCCTTTGCCCGGCACAACACCCCACAGCGCTAGAACTGCATCTGCTTTGGGCGCTGGACCTGCCGAGTAAACCCAATCGACACCCGTGTCGGCCTTCCGCCCACCCCAGACAACCTGCCAGCCAGCCAGCAATTCTGGAGTGGTCGCAAGGCACGCCCGCAGCAACCGCCCAAGCCCTCCGGTGCTGCCCAGCACCAAAAGGGTTTTTGAGGGGGAAGACGGCACAGCGCCCAAGTCTGTCACAGAAGTCAAAAGTCAAAAGCCCAAATCAATTGCACCCCCTAAAGTGCCGCCACGACACCTGCTGTCAACCGCGTGAAACGTATCCAATATGTAAAATCAGCTTGGAAACCCCGCGTGACACAGATAGCGTCCCGTGACTTTGCCACAGGGAGCGCTCCATGACCGATCACGTCACCACTCACCAGGCCGCCGAAGACGCCCGCAACGAAGAGATCAAGATCTGGCTCAATGGCCGCGTTGTGCCCAAGGCAGAGGCGGTGGTGTCGGTCTATGACAGCGGCTTTATGCTCGGGGACGGCGTGTGGGAGGGGCTGCGCCTGTATGACGGCCACTGGGCATTTTTGGATGAGCATATGGACCGCCTGTTTGAGGCCGCCAAAGCCATCGATTTGGACATAGGCATGGACAACGCAGGCGTGATTGCAGCCTTGGAGGCCACTCGCGCCGCCAATGAGATGACCACCGATGCCCACGCCCGCCTGATGGTCACACGCGGCGTAAAAACCCGCCCGTTTCAGCACCCTTCGCTGAGCCAGCAGGGGCCAACGGTCACCATCATCATGGAACATTCCAAACCGTCGATCCCGCGTCCAATCCGACTGGCGACCGTGCCGCACATTCGCGGATTGCCGATGACGCAGGACCCCAAACTGAACTCCCACTCCAAGCTCAACTGCATTCTCGCCTGTATCGCGGCGGAGAAAGCGGGCGCGGATGAGGCGCTTATGCTCGACATCAATGGCTTTGTGAACACCACCAACGCCTGCAATTTTTTCATCGTGCGCAAAGGCGCGGTTTGGACCTCCACCGGCGACTACTGCATGAACGGCATCACCCGCCAAAAGGTGATCGACGTCTGCCGTGCCGACGGCATCCCGGTTTATGAGCGCAACTATTCTCTGGTCGACACTTATGGCGCAGACGAGGCGTTCCTCACAGGAACTTTTGGCGCACAAACCCCGGTCAGCGAGATTGATGGACGGCCGATCGGCACTGGCGAGATGGGCGAGATGACCAAGCACATCCGCGGCCTCTACAAAGATCTCGTTGCGCAAGACGCCCTGCCGTAAATCCCAAATTCGCAATGTCGCAATACAGCCGCGATACCGACGTAATACCGATAGGAGTTTGCCCCGTGAAAATTGCCATGTGGAGCGGCCCCCGCAACCTCTCAACCGCGATGATGTACGCCTTTGGCAACCGCGCCGATTGCGCCGTGGTGGACGAGCCCTTCTATGCCGCATACCTCGCAATGACCGGTCTCGATCACCCTATGGGGGCAGAGATTTTGGCGTCCCAAGATCAGGACCCCAAAAAGGTCGCGTCGGGCCTCATTTCTGCCAATCCGGACGGCAAACCGCACTTCTACCAGAAGCACATGACCCAACATATGATCGATGGCGTACCTCGAGACTGGATGCGGGAAGTCACCAATGTCTTCCTGCTGCGCCACCCCGCTCGTGTGATTGCGTCTTACGCGGCCAAGCGCGAAAACCCGTCGCTCACCGACATCGGCTTTCCGCAGCAACTGGAGCTGATGAAATTGGTTTCAAGCTGGGGGCACACACCAGTTGTGATCGGCAGCCATGACATCCGCGACAATCCACAGGAAATGCTCGAAAATCTCTGTGATGCCATTGGTTTAAAGTTTGATGCAGCGATGCTGTCCTGGCCCAAAGGCGGCCACAAAGACGACGGTGCCTGGGCGCCCCATTGGTATGGCGCTGTCTGGGAGTCCACGGGTTTTGCAGGAGCTGAAGGTCCGTTGCCTGAGGTGCCCGACGGTTTGCAGCCGGTCCTGCAAGCGGCGCTACCTCTCTATGAAGAGATGAAAGCGCACAAGCTTTAATGAAAAAGGCGGGGATTATCCCCGCCTTGTTTTCTTAGGTCAGCAGCTGGCCCAGCTTCATCGCCGTGCCCATGTCGCCGGAGACTTTGAGCTTGCCCAGCATCAGCGCGGTGGTGGGTTTCAAATCACCGGCCAGCAGCTTTACAAGGTTCTCTTCAGAGATCGACACGGTGCAATCGGTCTCGCGGTCTTCCTGCGTCGCCGTGTTGTCCGCCAGCACCACAACCCCGGCATCGCCGCAGTCAAATTTCAATGTGCCGTCAAACGTGCGGTCTTTCAGCCCTTCGGCCATCTGTGCCGTGATCTGTTCCAACATGTGATCTTCCCTAAGTAACCTTGTTGCTCAAGTGGTTGCAGCCAACCAACTTTGACGCAAGGGTTACGTCGGGCCACTTAATGAACCGTTAAAACTCCCGCCAAGCGCGACATTCAAATCAACAAAATCAACTGATCTGTTGCGAATGTCCAAAGCCGCCTGGTTTTGTGTTTCCAGAAACCCGCGCTCCGCGTCCAGCACTTGTAGGAACGACGCCTGCCCCTCGCCATAGGCCTTGCGCGCCAACCGCAGTACCTCGGCGGAAGCTTCCACAGCCTTTTTGGACAGTTCGACTGCGCTGGTGTTTGCTTGCAGCGCAAATAGCGAACTGCGCACTTCCTCCACGGCCAGCACAATTTCCTTTTCCCAGGCCGCCTGCCGTTCTGCCACCAAACCCTTGGCCGTTTCCACCTTGCCGCGCCGCACCGGCAGATCGTACCAGGGAATGTCCAGATCAATCCGCAAAAACGCGGCCAGCGGATCAAAGCCAGAGTTGCTTCCGGCAACATTGACGTTCCCAGTCAACCCGAGGCTTGGGTACAGGTCCGCCTCCGCAACCCCCACCAAAGCCACCGCTTCCGCCAGCTTTTTCTCCGCATAAATCACGTCCGGCCGGTTGCGCAGAAGGTCCGCTGGCACGCCGGTTGAGACAACGCTGGTCTTGGGGCTGGGCTGCGGTGCGCGCACATCCAGATCGTCCCGTTCTGCCAGTTCCGTGCTGCCGACCAAGGCGGTCAACCTGTTGACCATACGCACAAACAAGATGCGCGCATCGGGCACCGTAGAGCTTGTGCGCAACACCAGCGCATTGGCCTGCGCCACGTCCAACTCTGTGGCGCCGCCCTCTTCGGCCAGCGATTTTGTGGCCTTCAACGTCTCTTCACGGCTGCTCAAAACACGCTGCAAAATCCGATCCAGTTCCTGGGCATAGCGCATGTCCATATAGGCGGTGACCACCTCGTCGACATAGAGCAGCGTCCAGACATCCAGATCAGCATAGCTCGCCTCCAGTCGCGCAAATGCCGCCTCTTTTTCCCGTTGCAACTTGCCAAACAGGTCCAGTTTCCACTTGGCCTCAGCCCGCACAAATCCCGAGGTTTCAGCAGCATCTCCACCGCCGCCACTACGCCGGACCTCACCGACCCGCGTGGTGCCGCCAATCGGAAATCCGGCCGAAGCCAGAATGCCTTGCGATTGCTGAATACGCGCCGCAATGCGCTGAATGTCTTTGTTGTTCTCAAGCCCGTAGCCAACAATTTTGTTCAGGAGTGAGTCGTTAAACGAGGTCCACCATTTGGCATCATGCTTGCGTGCCACGCCTGCGCGCTGTTTCTTCAGGAAACTTTTGGCAAGGTCAGTCTCCGGCCGCGCGTAGTCTTCTCCAGCAGGGGCAATGGCGCAGCCGGACAGCAACCCCAGCATCATGCTGCGCCGTGTCAGACTGCCTGCAAACTCTCTGCTCATGCTCTGCCTGTGACGCCTTGTTGGGGGCGACTTATGCTTTTTGTGCTGCGGCCTCCGCTGCCGCTTCATGTGCCAGGGGTTCATCCCAATCCACCTCGGAAATCTTCAAATCCGGCGTGTCGGTTTCATAATTGGGCGTCATAATCTGCACCCCGTTTTCGTTAAACACATCGGTGATGTTCTTGTGCAGCTCGCTCAGCAACAACGGCAAAGACGACCCGCGCGTGGTGAACGCGTTGATCTGGTAGTTGGTCGCAAAATCCAACAGACCGGTCACCAGCACAAACGGCTCTGGCGACTTCTTCAGCCCCTTCGTGCGCCGCGCCGCTTCTATCAGCATGGCTTCCACCTTTTTGCGGGGTTCCTCGTAACCAATCCCGACGGTGGTGTGCAGCAGCAGCCCCTTGCCGTCGATCTTGCTGGAGTAGTTGATCACCTCAGAAGACAGCAGCGTTGCATTGGGGATAGAGATCAGCTCGTTTTTCACAGACCGCAAATACGTCTCCATCAGCCGGATCTGCATGACATCGCCATAATGATCGCCAACCCGTATACGGTCGCCCACGTTCATCGACCGTTTGTAGAGCACAAACAGGCCGGCCAGCACATTGGAGATCACCGAGTTGGACCCCAAGGACACCATCACACCCACGAGAATGGTCAGGCCCTGAAACGCCGCCGAGTCCGATCCGGGGATATAGGGGAAACAAATCACCGCCGCCGTCAGGATGATCCCGCCGCGGATCAGATTATATGTTGGCCAAACCCAGTGATCCTCAAAAGATTTCAACTCAATCACACCCTGCTCGACGCTTTGGAAAAACAGTAGCACGCCCATTATCATCCACCGTGCAATGGCGGCGATGATCAAGATGGTGATCAAATTGGGCATGTAGCTGACAAAGCCGAGCAGCAATTCAATAATCGGGTCCGTCACATAACGGATCAGCAGCGCCGCAATTGGCCGCGTGTTGGGGAAAGAGTGCAGGACAAAAGACAGGTAGTAGTAAAACCCAGTGAAAAGCGTGATATCAACCAGCAGCCGGATCAGGAATTTGGCGATGTTGGACACCGCCTGACTCTGCACAATATCCCCCGTGGCTTCCTGAATGCCGCGTGTGCGGTGTTCGACGATGCCGGCCATCAGCCGGGGCACACGCCGACGCAGCCACAACAAAATACCGCAATAGAAAGCGAATACCGCCGACCACGCCAGCGCCGTCAACGTGCTTTGGGAAAAGGCTTCATCGGTGCGGTTGGCGCGATAGCGCAGAATGGCTTCCTCGATGGCTTCCGCATGCAGCGAGGCCAGTACCGGCAATTCCATCTGCTCGTAGTCGGCATCGGCCTGGGTGGTCACACTGACCATCACCCCATCAGCAAAGATCGTCTGGCCCAACTCACCCCGCTCAACCCCCATAACCACCGTGGTTGCTTCGCTGCGCTCGGCCACTTCAACCACGCGTTTGGCCACCAGTGCGGCGCGCTCTTCGGCAGGCAGGGCGGTTGAGCCGCGCACCGCAAACAGCTGCTCCCCGTCCACTTCCACCGCCTGTACAAAGACCTCGTCCGCTATCGCCGTCGGCGCGGTGTCTTCAACCGCCTCCTCTTCTTGCGCCCAAGCCACGCCAACGCTCAGCAACAGGACCGCAAAAATGCGCAAAAATCGCGTGAGTATCCCCATCCCAACTGCCTCCCCGGCGCAGTCCGTGCCTGTTGAAAACGTCTTTTTTGAAACGCTAGCCGCCATGTCGCGCTTCTCAAAGGATTTTCTGGGAAGTCTGGGCGCCGGAAACAAAAAAAGCCCGCCACAATGGGCGGGCTTTCTCGGAATGGGTTGGCTTACTTGCCGGTGCGTTTGTTGCGCATCGCGATGAGTTTCAGACGCAGCGCTTGCAGTTGGATAAAGCCCGCAGCGTCTTTCTGATCGTAAGCACCTGCGTCATCCTCAAATGTCACGTGCTCCTCAGAGTACAGCGAGTGGTCAGACCAGCGACCCACGGTGGTGGCGCTGCCTTTGTAGAGCTTCACGCGCACGGTTCCGGTGACATGCTCTTGGCTCTTATCGATCGCCGCCTGCAGCATCTCGCGCTCCGGGGAGTACCAGAAACCGTTGTAAATCAGCTCTGCGTACTTCGGCATCAACTCATCTTTCAGGTGCATCTCGCCGCGGTCCATGGTGATGGACTCGATGCCACGGTGCGCCTCAAGAAGCACGGTGCCGCCTGGGGTTTCGTAGATGCCACGGGACTTCATGCCCACAAAGCGGCCCTCTACGAGGTCCAGACGGCCAATGCCGTGCTTGCCGCCATATTCGTTCAGTTTTGTCAGGATGGTCGCCGGGCTCATCGTCTCGCCGTTGATGCTGACCGCGTCGCCTTTTTCAAAGCCGATTTCGATGAACTCTGGCTCGTTTGGCGCGTCCTCAGGATGCACGGTGCGCTGGTACACGTAATCCGGTGCCGCGATGGCTGGATCTTCCAGAACTTTGCCTTCCGAGGAGGTGTGCAGCAGGTTTGCGTCCACAGAGAACGGCGCTTCGCCACGTTTGTCTTTGGCCACCGGGATCTGATGCGCCTCGGCAAATTCCAACAACTTGGTGCGCGATGACAGGTCCCACTCCCGCCAAGGTGCAATCACCTTGATGTCCGGGTTCAGCGCATAGGCGGCCAGTTCGAAACGTACCTGGTCGTTGCCTTTGCCGGTTGCGCCGTGCGCCACCGCATCTGCACCGGTCGCTTCGGCAATCTCAACCAGTCGCTTGGAGATCAGCGGGCGCGCAATTGAGGTGCCCAGCAGGTATAGACCTTCATAGACCGCGTTGGCGCGGAACATCGGGAAGACAAAGTCGCGCACAAACTCTTCTCGCACATCTTCGATGTAGATGTTCTCTGGTTTGATGCCCAAGAGTTCCGCCTTCTGACGCGCTGGTTCAAGCTCTTCGCCCTGACCCAAATCCGCGGTGAAGGTCACCACCTCACAGCCATATTCGGTTTGCAGCCACTTCAGGATGATCGAGGTATCCAGGCCACCGGAATAGGCCAGCACAACTTTCTTCGGAGCCGACATGTCTTTTCCCTTCGTCCATATAACGTTCGCGCGATAGCGGTTTTTGACCGCTTGGGCAAGACGAGCAGATCGCTGCACTTGCTTTTATTACCCGAGTTCTGCCAGATGCAGGCGAAATTGAACAAAAACACTATCTTTAAGAGGTACTCACATGCAGGGGTGGAAACTGTTTATTCATGCGGTGCGCATGATCTTTGGCAATTGGCTTGAGGTGTTGCGCATCTTTTTGGTGCCAGCCGTGATTGGCATTGCGCTCGCGATTGCCCTTGTTGGCTTAGGAGCGTCAATTTCCGCGCCGCTTGGTATGCCCTATAGTGCTGCGCCCATATTGCTGTTTGTTTTTCTGGCCGCGTTTTTGGTGTATCTGACAATTGCAACTTGGTGCATTGTCGCCTGGCACCGGTTTGTCCTGTTGGAAGAGTTGCCTACCGGTTGGGTGCCGCGGTTTCACAAGGCTCAAATAATGTCCTACTGGGGGCAAATCCTTAAACTCGTACTTGTTTTCATAATTGTGGCGCTGCCTGTCGGCTTCCTAGTGGCCGGGTTCTTCGAGGCCAGCCCTATTGTTGGGCTTTTGGTTGCGGTGCCGATCTATTTCACCCTCATGGTGTTCTACATCCGCCTAAGCCCGGTTTTGCCTGCGGCTGCAATTGGCCAGCGGATCACCTTTGGCGATGCGCTTCAAGCGACCAGGGGGCACGCCGGTACTTTTGTTGTTTTGCTCCTGTCGCTTGTCGGCTTTCAGCTGCTGTTGCAGCTCCCCATATTCCTCACGGCGACTATCTTGCCGATTATCAGTGCAGTTCTCTCGCTTTGCGCCAGTGTCCTCGCGTCTTTGCTGAATATCAGTGTGCTGACCACACTGCATGGCCACTACATCGAAGGCCGTCCAATCGACTGATCGACGACCTTCCCCTTGCCAATCAGCGCAGCTTCGGCCACTCAGGGCACATGAGCGAATTTCGTAAATGTGCCCGCACTGCCGAAGCCGCCATGCGCAGCGTCTTTCCCGCCACGCCTCTGCAGCTGAATGCCCACCTCTCCGCCCGCTTTGGTGCCGATATCTGGCTCAAGCGCGAAGACCTCACGCCTGTACGGTCTTACAAGCTGCGCGGGGCGTTCAATGCTATGCGTAAGGTGCGAGCGACCACCCCCGATCAGCAGATATTTGTCTGCGCCAGCGCGGGCAACCACGCGCAGGGCGTTGCTCATATGTGTAAGCATTTTGATGTGCAGGGCGTGATCTTCATGCCGGTCACCACACCGCAGCAGAAGATTTTCAAGACCCAGGTGTTTGGCGGTGACAACGTCGAAATCCGTCTTGTTGGCGACTATTTTGACGACACGCTGGCCGCTGCACAGGCCTATTGCGCGGAAGCTGGCGCGGCGTTTCTGTCGCCGTTTGACGATGAAGACGTGATTGAAGGCCAGGCCTCCGTCGCGGTCGAAATCGAAGACCAACTCGGCAAAACACCAGATCACATCATCCTGCCAGTGGGCGGTGGTGGCCTGTCGTCCGGCGTCTACAGCTACTTTGGCGCAGAACCGCACTATACGTTGGTGGAACCAGAAGGCGGCATGAGCCTCGCCGCCGCATTGGACGTCGGCGCCCCAAACACCTTGGCCCATGTCGACAGCTTTGTGGACGGCGCCGCCGTGGCGCGAATAGGTGACAAGACCTTTGCCCGTCTGGCGGATCTCAGTCCGGAAGATGTGGTGGCCGCTCCTGAAGACCGGATTTGCGCCACCATGCTGGAGATGCTCAACGTCGAAGGCATTGTGCTGGAACCCGCTGGCGCCTTGGCCGTGGACGCGCTCACCGACGTGACGGATCAGATCAAAGGCAAAACCGTGGTCTGCGTGACCTCTGGCGGCAACTTTGATTTTGAGCGCCTGCCGGAGGTCAAGGAGCGCGCACAACGTTACTCCGGTGTGAAAAAATACTTCATCTTGCGCATGCCACAGCGTCCGGGCGCGCTGCGCGATTTCCTAGAAACCTTGGGACCGGAAGACGACATCGCGCGCTTTGAATATCTCAAGAAATCCGCGCGCAACTTTGGCTCGGTTCTTATAGGCATCGAAACCCGCAAGCCGGAAAACTTCGACGCTTTGTTCGAGCGGATAGAAGCTGCCGGCATGACCTACACCGACATCACCAATGACGAGACGCTGGGTCAGTTTGTGCTCTAGCGCACCAGGGCGTTTTGCTGAAGCAATTTGGAGCAACGTCGCTACTGGCCAAATGCGAGGTCGCCAAGGGCCAATTGCATGGCCTTTTGCATAGCTGCATAGCAGCCCAAAACTGCATCGAAACACACAACGATTCGCCCAGGGCACTCCTTGGGCGATCACATCTCGTTTTCTAAAGTTGCGCCGTTTCCGGCCGTATCAGGGGGCTGCCTTTCAAGCGGCGGCGAGTTTTTGCGCAAACACGCCTTTGCTTTCTTCAAACGACGCGAGGATTGCGGGCACATCCACGGTGTCGCCTTTGCCTGCGGCGGCGGCCGCTTCACCGGCTTGGCACAGCTGCGAGAAGGTTTGGAAACCCAAGTTTAACGCACCGCCTTTAAGAAAGTGCAGGTCCGCTTCGAGCGTGGCAATGTCCAGGTTGTCGCGAAGGCGCGCAATGACTTCCTCGACCTCGTCAAGAAAGAGTTCCACCACTTCACCAAAGTCTTCCGCGCCGATTTCGTCGCGCAGTTCTTCTACTCGTTCCCAGTCAATCATGGGCATTTCCTCATCATTCACCCCTCGACAATGGCAGAAAAGTGTTAACAAATCCTACACGATAAAATTTGAACTATCTCATTTTTACTTTTGACGGCATGTTAAGTAGCAAGACCATAGTTGTGTTACGAAAGAAGTCAAAACTTGTGCGAAGGTCAGGGAAGTTTGTCGACCAACACTGTACATTCTGCTGAAAACAATGACGCGCCTGATGTGGGCGTGATCAAACGTGTGCTGCTGGTTGATGACAGCCGCGTTCAGCGTCGCATCCTGAGCTTGTCGCTCAAACGGGATGTTTATGATGTGATCGAAGCCGCCTCCGGTCAGGAGGCGCTCGATATTTGTCGCGAAGAACTGCCAGATCTGATTCTGTCGGACTGGATGATGCCGGGCATGTCTGGTCTGGAATTCTGTCGCGCCTTCCGTGAGCTTAGCACCGATACATATGGCTACTTCATTCTCTTGACCTCCAAGAGTGAAAAAACCGAGGTTGCTCAAGGCTTTGACGCCGGTGCGGATGACTTTCTGACCAAGCCTGTGAACGGCTACGAGCTGCGCGCGCGGATCTCCGCAGCGGAGCGCATCTTGCGCATGGAGCGGGAACTCACTGACAAGAACAAGGTGATCTCGGAAACGCTGGGCGAGCTTCAGCGCCTGTATGACTCGCTGGACAATGACTTGCTTGCAGCCAAGAAGTTGCAGCAATCACTTGTGCCCGAACGGTTCAAGGATTTTGACCGCGGCGCGGTCTCGCTGTTGCTGCAATCCTCTGGCCACGTGGGCGGCGATCTGGTGGGCCATTATAAGATCAGCGACACACGAATCGGTTTGTATGCCATCGATGTTTCAGGCCATGGAATCAGCTCTGCGTTGATCACGGCGCGACTCGCTGGCTACCTATCGGCGACCTCTCCGGAGCATAATGTGGCGATGCAAGTGTTGCCGGATGGCAGCACAACGCACCTGCCGCCCGCCGAAGTTGTTGCCCGTCTTAACGAAATCATCCTCGATGAGATGGAGACCGAGCACTATTTCACCATGCTGCTTGCAGATGTCGATCTTGCCACAGGACACGTTATCCTTGCACAGGCCGGTCATCCGCATCCTGTGATTCAGCGCGCCGATGGCTCCATTGAGCAAGAAGGCCCAGGCGGTCTGCCGGTTGGCTTGATCCCTGGTGCGGAGTTCTCGCAATTCTGCATCGACCTAAACAAAGGCGACCGTCTGTTCCTGCTGTCGGACGGCGTGACCGAATGCCCGGACACGGGCAACGGTCTCTTGGGTGAGGAAGGTCTTGAGGCCCTGATGGTGGATTTGGCCGGTCACGATCTAGAGGATACGCTGCAGGCCATGGTTTGGAAGCTCGATGAGTTCTCTGGCGGCAAAGGCTTCCCGGATGATGTCTCCGGTATCTTGCTGGAATATCGCGGCGACTAAGACACCTTAACGCAGAAACTGCCCCGCAAAATGCCGGTCCCCGGCATTGCCCAGCTGAGCGGTGGCCTCTGCGATATCCATCCACACCGCTTCATGTCCTGGCTCATTTGGCGGGCCAATCCGCAAAGTCGGCGTCGCCATATAGATGGTGCAGAGCTTCTCGGCCCAGAGGTCGTATTCCGGCATAAACGTGAACCGCCGAAACGCGCCCAACCGCCGTGGTTTGGCAATGCGATATCCGGTCTCTTCAAACACTTCCCGCATCAAGGCCATCACCGGGCTTTCCCCCGGATCAATACCGCCGCCAGGCAGTTGAAACTCCGGTACCGGCGCCGCCTGATGGGTCAGCAACATCTGCTCCCCTTTGAGCAGAACCGCATAGGACCCGGGCCGCAATTTATAGGTCACATCCCGACGCGGCGGTGTTCCGAAACGTGGTATCATGCGTGAAACCCCTTTTTATCGCCCTTGCTGGCCCTATATGGTCGCGGTATGGCAAGGGAAGGCCGATAAGGAAACCCCATGAAAGCTGCAAGCACAATTGCCTGGGACGACACAGTGCTGCCGTTCCAGTTGGACAACTCTGATATTCGCGGGCGCGTGGCCCGTCTTGATGGCGTGCTCTCTGGCGTCCTCAAACAGCATGCCTATCCGGAAAAGGTCGAGGCGCTGGTGGCCGAAATGGCCCTGCTGACCGCATTGATCGGCCAGACCGTTAGCCTGCGCTGGAAGCTGTCGCTGCAGGTGCAGACCAACGGCCCGGTGCGCATGATCGCCACCGATTACTACGCGCCGCAAAACGAAGGCGAAGTGGCCCGCATCCGCGCCTATGCCAGCTTTGACGAGGAGCGCCTGACCGATGGCACTCCGTTTGATCAGCTCGGCAATGGCTACTTTGCGGTGCTGATTGATCAGGGCGACGGCATGAAGCCCTATCAAGGCATCTCCGGTCTGGTGGGCGGCTCGCTTCAGGCCTCTGCTGAGGCGTATTTTGCCCAGTCTGAACAGCTGGCGACACGTTTCTCGCTGAAGTTTGGCAAATCCACCGAGCCTGAGGTGGGCGAACATTGGCGTGCCGGCGGCATCATGCTGCAGCACATGCCCAAGGCCAGCCCCGAAGTCTCCGGCGAAGGTGGCAGCGGTGAAAGCGGCTACTTGCTGGCCAAAGATGTGGTCAACGAAGAAGACGCTGAAAACTGGAACCGCGCCAACATCTTGCTGGATTCGGTTGAAGATCTGGAAATGATCGGCCCCTCGGTGCCGCCTACCGACCTTCTGGTGCGCCTGTTCCATGAGGAAGCGCCGCGGGTCTATGACGCGCAGTCGGTTAAGTTTGGCTGCACCTGTTCGGAAGAGCGCGTGCGCCAGTCGTTGTCGATCTACTCCGCGCGGGACATCGAGAAGATGACCACGCCAGAAGGGCGCGTGACGGCGGACTGCCAGTTCTGTGGCACGCACTACGATCTGGATCCGGCCACCGTGGGCATGCCGCCCAAGGATCGTTCCAAAGGTGGCAGCGCTGATGCCGCAGGCGCCTGATCCGCTCCAAAACATCAAGGCCGCGTTGTCCCGGGACAGCGCGGCCTCTTCAGATTTTGATCTCAACCCCGACGTGGTTTTGCCGAAGGGCCGTAAACTGCGCCCTGCGGGTGTGCTTGTACCGATCGAGGTCAAACAGAACATCCCGCATGTCATCCTGACCAAACGCGCCAGCCACCTGAAACACCATCCGGGGCAGATTTCCTTCCCCGGTGGTAAACAGGATGAGGGCGATGCGGATGTAATCGCTGCCGCCCTGCGCGAAGCACGCGAAGAGATTGGCCTGCCGTCGGGCAATGTCGATGTGCTGGGCACTTTGCCCACCCATGAAACCGTCACCAGCTTTCAAATCACACCGGTTTTGGGCCATGTTAGAGACGCTTTTGACGTGATCCCGGAGCCGGGGGAAGTCGAAGAAGTCTTCTCCGTGCCGCTGGCCCACGTGACCGATCCGGCGCTCTTCTCGATCCAATCCCGTCGCTGGCAAGGCCAGCGCCGCCACTACTTCACCGTGCCTTTTGGCCCCTATTACATCTGGGGCGCCACCGCTCGCATTCTGCGCGGTCTGGCAGAGCGGGTGTCTGGCACATGAAGGTCACCGGAGACTGGCTTACGGCTGCGCCAACACAGGCGGTTTGCGCCATGTTAGAGACACATGGACACCAAGCCTTGCTGGTTGGCGGCTGCGTGCGCAACGCACTGTTGGGCGCACCGGTGAATGACATCGACATCTCCACCGATGCCCGCCCGGAGCGGGTGATGGAACTCGCGAAAGGCGCCGGCCTCAACGCGATACCGACAGGAATCGAACATGGCACCATCACCGTGGTGGCCGACGGCGTCCCACACGAAATCACCACTTTCCGCCATGATGTGGAAACCGATGGTCGTCGCGCGGTTGTCGCCTTCTCAGACAACGTCGAAGACGACGCCCGCCGCCGCGACTTCACCATGAACGCGCTTTATGCCCGATCTGACGGCACCGTGGTGGACCCATTGGGTGGCATCGAAGATCTCAAAGCCCGCCGCCTGCGCTTCATCGACAACGCTGAGGACCGCATTCGCGAAGACTACCTGCGCATCCTGCGGTACTTCCGGTTTCACGCTTACTACGGCGACCCGGCCGAAGGCATGGACCCCGAAGCGCTCGCGGCCATCGCGGCCAATATCGACGGACTGTCTTCTCTGTCCCGTGAGCGAGTCGGCAGCGAGACCGTAAAACTGATGGGTGCCCCCGATCCGGCCCCGGCTGTGGCGGCCATGCGCCAGACCGGCGCACTCACCGCCATCCTCCCGGGCACAGATGACCGCGCCCTGGCACCTCTCGTGCATCTGGAAGAGATGCATACCGTGCCCATTGACCCAATCCGCCGTCTGTCGGTTTTAGGCGGCGACAACATTGCCGAGGCACTTCGACTGTCTAAAAAGGTTGCGCGCCATCGTGACGTGCTGCGCAACGGGCTGGAGTCGTCCGACACCCCTGGCGCGCTGGGCTATCACCACCGAGCAGAGGCTGCGACGTCCATCTTGCTCTTGCGCGCGGCTGTTTTTGAAATGCCGCTGATGCCGGATGATCTGGCTGCCGCGCAAAAAGGTGCTGCGGCACAGTTCCCGATCCGCCCAACGGACCTGATCGAGCGCTTTCAGGGCGCGGCGCTGGGCAAGGCGCTCAAAGAGCTAGAATCACGTTGGATCGAGTCCGGCTTCGCGCTGACAAAGCTCGAGCTTTTGGACACGCTGTCCTGACGCCATCCCGCTGATCCGGCCTGCGTGTTGCGTCGCCAGATCGCGCAACACCTTGCGCACGTTGTGTTTACCCGCTTCGCCGCCACAAGGGCCGCACCTCCGCGAAACAGTCAAAATACCGACACAATACCGACGTGCCAAAGGTCGGGTAAATCATAGGTTGACGCAAACGCAACACTGCGCCAGCATGCCGACAGCTCAAACATGAGAGGGAGTGCATGATGTATCGCGGGATCTGGTTTTCATAAGCCTATCTGACCGCTGTGGCGGCCAGAGATGGCAAGTCACTTCATTTTGCACAATCCACTGTTTTTTCAGGACATTCTCATGTTCAAGTTCTTCGAGACCCTTGTTGACCCCTATTGCGACTACGACGAAGTAGATACGCCTCCCACCAAGCTGTGGCCTTTTATGCGGGAATATGCGCAGCCATTCCGCAAAGTCTTTGTTTTTGCTACGATAATGTCGATCATCGTGGCGGCAGTAGAGATCGGTCTGATCGCCTATATGGGCCGGATTGTGGACCTGCTGAGCGGCGATCCCTCCCAGGTCTGGGCCAACCACGGCACCGAGTTCATCCTGGTGATCCTCTTTGTGCTGTTCCTGCGCCCCGCGCTGCAAGCCTTTGATGTACTGTTGCTCAACAACACGGTGCTGCCAAACTTCGGCACCCTGATCCGCTGGCGGGCTCATAAACATGTTTTGCGTCAATCGGTTGGCTGGTTTGAGAACGACTTCGCAGGCCGCATTGCCAACCGGATTATGCAGACGCCCCCGGCGGCTGGCGAAGCGGTGTTTCAGGTGTTTGACGCCATCACCTTCTCCATCGCCTATGTGGTTGGTGCGGCCATCCTTTTGGCCGATGCCGACCCGCGTTTGGTGCTGCCGATGTTGGGCTGGCTGGTGCTCTATGGATTCTTGGTGAAATGGACGGTGAAGCGGGTTGGCCCAGCCTCGCAAAAAGCCTCTGATGCACGCTCCAAAGTCACCGGTCGTGTGGTGGATGCCTATACCAACATCCACTCGGTAAAGCTTTTTGCGCACAATAAGCGCGAGCTGGATTATGCCAAGGAAGCCATTGAATACTCGCGTGAAACTTTTCAGGCGGAGATGCGTATCTTCACACTGATGGATGTGATGTTGGTCATGCTGAACGGCCTGCTGATCGTGAGCGTGGTGGGCTGGGCCATCTGGCTCTGGATGCAAGGCTTGGCCAGCGTCGGCGTTGTCGCCGCCGCCACCGCTTTGAGCCTGCGTTTAAACGCGATGACCGGCTGGATCATGTGGGCGTTGACCTCGTTCTTCCGTCAGCTCGGTGTTGTGGCCGAAGGCATGGAAACCATCGCCCAACCGATTGATTTGGTTGATGCGTCCAGCGCCAAGCCGCTTGATTTTGCCAATGGCAAAATTGAACTACAGCAGCTCACGCACCATTACGGTCGTGACAGCGGCGGTTTGGACAATATCTCGCTGACAATTGCGCCAGGGGAAAAGGTGGGTTTGATCGGCCGCTCCGGCGCAGGTAAGTCCACTTTGGTGAAGCTGCTTTTGCGGTTCTATGACGCCGAGAAAGGCCAAATTCTGATTGATGGTCAGGATATTGCCTCGGTCACGCAGAATAGCCTGCGCGACAAAATTGGCATGGTGCAACAGGACAGTTCGCTGCTGCATCGTTCTGTTCGCGATAACTTGCTATACGGTCGTCCAGACGCATCAGAAGCAGACATGATTGCGGCAGCTAAGAAAGCAGAAGCGCATGACTTCATTCTGGATCTTGAGGACCCGCAGGGGCGCACCGGCTATGATGCCCACGTGGGGGAGCGGGGCGTAAAACTGTCTGGTGGTCAGCGTCAGCGCATTACTCTGGCGCGTGTGATCCTGAAAGATGCGCCGATTTTGCTGCTGGATGAGGCCACCAGCGCGTTGGACAGCGAGGTTGAGGCTGCGATACAGCGCACGCTTTATGGCATGATGGCGGGCAAAACCGTGATCGCCATTGCGCACCGCCTATCCACGATTGCGGAGATGGACCGCATTCTGGTGCTGGATCAGGGCCGCATTGTAGAGCAAGGCAGCCATGCCGAACTGCTTGCGCAGAATGGCCAATATGCCGGCTTCTGGGCACGACAGTCTGGCGGCTTCCTGAATGCCGATGAGGCAGCGGAGTAAAGTTTGACCTTGTGCCCGTCCCCCACTAAGGGACGGGCATGAGCCAGATTGAGATCCAGCGTTTGGGGCTGCACGGCGACGGGATCGCCGACGGCCCAGTCTATGCCCCGTTGACCCTACCCGGCGAGACCGTGGAGGGGGACATTGACGGCGACGGCCTGACCAACATGCGGGTGGTGACTCCGTCCGAGCATCGTGTGAAAGCGCCTTGCCGCCACTTCAAGTCTTGTGGCGGGTGCCAATTGCAACATGCCTCCGACGCGTTCCTCGCGGATTGGAAGGTGGATGTGGTGCGCCAGGCGCTTGCGGCGCAAGGTCTGGAAACAGACTTGCGCCCAATTGCGACCTCTCCGGCCAACTCCCGCCGCCGCGCCGTGTTCTCAGCACGTCGCACCAAGAAGGCGGCCTTGGTTGGGTTTCATGCCCGCGCGTCCGACGTCATCGTCGAGGTTCCAGACTGCCAACTTCTACATCCGGACCTTTTGCCTGCCCGTGATGTGATTGCGCACCTGGCCCAAATTGGCGGATCGCGCAAAGGGGAGTTGAGCGCAACGGTCACGCTGTCTGATGTAGGTCTGGACCTGTCCATTGTCGGTGGCAAAGAGTTGGACGGCCCACTGCTTGCGCGGATGGCGCAGGAGGTGGAACGGTTCAAACTGGCGCGTCTGACGTGGGATGGTGAGGTGATCGCCACCCGTGTCGCCCCTGCCCAAAGCTTTGGCGCTGCCTCTGTTGTGCCGCCCCCCGGCGCGTTTTTGCAGGCCACTAAAGAAGGCGAATCGGCGCTTCTGAGCGCGGTGGAAAGCGCAATCACGCAAGGCGATCGTGGCATTGACCTCTTTGCAGGCTCAGGCACGTTCACGTTGCCCTTGGCGGCTCAATACCAAATGCACGGTGTCGAGGATGAGAAGGCCATGATCCAGGCTTTGGACGCCGGCTGGCGCAAGTCTCAAGGTCTCAAACAGGTGACTTCCGAGGCGCGGGATATTTTCCGCAATCCGATTGTGGGAGAAGACCTTAACTATGACTTTGCCGTGATTGATCCGCCGCGCGCCGGAGCAGAGGCTCAGGTCGCGGAACTGGCAAAATCCGACCTAGCAGAGATCGCTTATGTGTCATGCAATCCTGTGACTTTTGCACGGGATGCAGCTGTTTTGACCAAGGCGGGCTATCACCTGGACTGGGTGCAAACCGTTGATCAATTTCGCTGGTCCTCCCACGTGGAATTGGCTTCAAGGTTTGTTCGGAAATAGCTGCTATCACGCAGCCGTGAGAGGCCAAAACGGCCAAAATCTGTTAGAAGACCTCAAAAAGAGGCAGTGTACAAAAAGGACCTATATGATGCGTTTGGTTTCCGCGTTGTTGATTGCGGTTTTGACGTTTGGCTTGGCGAGCTGTTCCAGCAAGTTCATGCGTTACAATGGTCCAGAAGTGACCCGCGTTGCCGTGTTTAAAGAGCAGCGCAAAATCTATCTAATGCACCACGATAAGGTACTGAAATCCTACGATATGCACCTGGGTTTCCAACCGGTTGGACATAAGCAGGTGGAAGGTGACGGCAAGACGCCAGAGGGCGATTACTACATCGACCGCCGCAATCCTAACAGCCAGTTCTACCTGTCGATTGGCGTGTCCTATCCCAACGCAACAGATCGTGCGAATGCGGCTGCATTGGGTAAATCACCCGGCGGCGATATCTTCATCCACGGACGTCCCAAGAAATATCGGGACGGCAAAGACGATTGGACGGCGGGCTGTATCGCGGTCACGGATCGGGAAATGCGTGAGATCTACGCGATGGTGAACAACGGCACCGTTATCTCGATTTATCCCTGAAAGTCGGCAAGCTGCACCGCTGTGCGCTTGCCCATCACCAAGGTCCACCAGATTTTGCCGCTGTCTTCCTGGAACCAGGCAAAGCCCATGTCCTGCGCTTGCGGGTCCAGGATCACGGCGCGGGTGTCATCCTGCTGCATCCAAGCCGCAAGAGTTTCGACCTCTGATTCGTAGGTTTCGCTGATTGTTTCACCGGCAAGCGTGCCGGAATAGCCAACGCGGGCAACGCGATCTAAGGGCGAAGAGCCGTCAGAGCCAAAGTGCCAGGGGCGATTCTGCAAGGACATATCGCGAGAGTGGGTTGCGGCTGCGGCATTGAGCTGGGCATTCAATTCGACGGCCGGAGCACCAGAGGCGGCGCGTAGGGCGTTGATAGAGTCCAATACCTGATATTGCACTTTGGATGTGCTGCTGCCGGAGATCTTGTATTGCTTGGTGCTGGAACCGCCTGCACCACAGCTTACCAAACCAAGAGCTGCTACCAGCAAAAGAGCAATTGCACGCATTGTATTCCCGTCCCAACAAATTGAATGGCAGAGTCCTAACCGTCCAAAGTTGCCATGAAAACCCACATCGGCGTGACATTGCTCTTTTAACGTTGGATTGATTTGCGACTGCGGCATTCCGGCCATATGATTGCGCGGTCTTTTATTTGTGGGTTCTGGAGGAACAAATGGCTGTTGATCGGTCTGGTAAACTTGGTCGTCGTGCCTTTTTGGCGAGCGGTGCAGCTTTTCTGAGCGCGCCGGCAATTGCGCAAACCGAGACCGGAACCACAGAGGTGGAACGGGATTTGGATGAAATTGTTGTGCGCAACATCTCGAGCTTTCGCTCGCTGGATTGGGCACCGTATTTTGACAACCTTAAGAATGGCGCCGTCCTAGTCGACGTTACATCGCGCGCCTTGCATTACTGGTCTGAAGACGAGTCCGTGTACAAACTGTACCCGACATCTGTGCCTCTGACCGAAGATCTCACACGTCGCGGGCGTACCAAAGTGGTGCGTAAAGTGGACGGTCCAAGTTGGCGTCCAACACCATCGATGAAGAAGCGCAATCCTGAATGGCCGGACTACGTGGGTCCCGGACCTGATAATCCCTTGGGAACACACGCTCTTTATCTGAGTTGGACCTATTACCGGATCCACGGAACCCATGACACGCGCAAAATTGGCCGCCGCTCGTCCAACGGGTGCATTGGGCTGTACAACGAACATATCTCTGAATTGTTTTCGTTGACAAAAGTCGGCACGCAAGTGTTGCTAATTTGACGACATTTGGACCTTGGTAGGGGCGTTTCGGCAATCTTGGGTTTGCAAAGCCAACATTTTGCTGTTTAGACATTTCCTACGAGGTAAGTCTTGGGTGCTTGTCATCGCCCTCATTGTATTGGTGGCAAGCGAATTCTGGAGGATACTATGAAGAAACTCGTTCTCGCTGCTGCTCTGACTGCTGCTGCTTCCACCGCATTCGCGGGCTCCATGGCCGATCCGGTTGTTGAACCTGTTGTGATCGAAGAAGCTGCTGGTAGCTCCGGCAATGACGTTTGGGTTCCGCTTCTGCTGCTGGTCATCGTGGCCGCGGCTGCAGCTGCATCCTAAGTCGCACTAAAGCGATCTGAAAATAGAAAAGGCGGAGCTTGGCTCCGCCTTTTTTGCGTTCGGGACCTGGGTGTACCGATGGGCGCACCCGACGTGTCTGGTTGGGCTATTTCACCCAACCTCCCAGGTTTTCATCGATGATTTGACACAGAGCTGAGATGTGAGATTCATCGCCGTTCAGGCAAGGAATGTAGAGAAAGTCCTCGCCTCCGGCTTCCTCATAGCTTTCCTTGATCTCTTCATTGATCTCTTCCAGTGTTTCGATGCAATCGGCAGAAAAAGCTGGCGCAATGACTGCAATGTTGGTTTTGCCGTCTTCTTTCACGAGGCGGGCTACTTCTTCTACTGTGTAGGGGTGCAGCCAGTCTTCCGGGCCAAATTGCGATTGGAAAGTTGTGCGCAGATCAGTGTCTTGCCAACCAAGCCGCTCTTTCAGCAGGCGCGTGGTTTTCTGGCATTGGCAATGATACGGGTCGCCCTCCATCAGGTAGCGCTTGGGCATCCCGTGATAGGATACAACCAATAGGTCGGGGCGCTTTTCTGCTTTGGCATAGGCATCCTCCACAGATTTTGCCAAGGCGTCGATGTAGGCCGGATGTTCAAAATACGCAGGCACGGTGCGCGCAGCCGGTTGCCACTTTTCTTTCATCAGAGCACGGAAGAACTGGTCGTTGGCAGTCGCGGTGGTGGCGCCTGCATATTGTGGGTACAGCGGAAAAAACAGGATGCGCTCACAACCTGCGGCGACCATGTTCCGGACCTTCGAGATCGTCGATGGGTTTCCGTACCGCATGCAGAAGTCCACCATGATCTGATCGCCGTATTGGGTTTCCAATGTCTCTTTGATCTTGGCGGTTTGGTCCTTGGTGATCACCATCAACGGGCTTTCACCGCGCTCTTTGTCCCAGATGGATTCATAAGCTTCCCCGCTGGAAAACGGACGTTTTGTCAAGATGATCAATTGCAACAAAGGCTGCCATTTCCAGGACGGATAATCGATCACACGTTTGTCAGATAGAAATTCGTTCAGATACCGACGCATGGGCCAATAGGTATGGTCATCTGGCGTGCCGAGGTTTGCCAGGAGAATGCCGGTTTTGCCACGGGCCACTTTCGGGTGGTCTTTGGGGGCGTGGGCCGGGCATGTAGCTTGGGTCATGTGCTGAGGTCCGTGTAAGTGAGTCACTTTGGCAATTTGATTTCAGACGTGCTGAGCGCGTCCGCGAGACGAGTTGTGGCTGAGCCAGGGCGCAGCGGTTGTGGCTGGCTGGCATCCGGTGCCCAGCCAGTGAGGAAGATCAATTCGAAGGTCGCCGGGATGCGTCCGGAGTCCATAAATGTCTCTACGTAGATGTCACAGGCCCGGATCAAAACGGCGCGGCGTGTCGGATGCCTGAGGCGTTCGACGAGAGCATTTCCTTCTCCCATTGCGCGCAAATCTTTCATAAGCGCCCAAGGGGTTTCGTAGGTCACTGTTAAGGGAACGGTGTCTGCAACCGGCAAGGCCAGCCCCGCCCGCTGCAACAGCGCGCCAAGGTCGCGAATTTCTCCCATTGGCGCAATCCGCGGAGACAGGCCACCGGTGATTTCCACCTCAGCCTGCGCCAATGCGGCACGCAATTCATGCAGGGTTTTCCCGCCAAATGTCACGGCGAGAAAAAAGCCGTCATCTTTGAGCGCGCGCCGACATTGAATGATTTGCCCAACCGGATCATCGGCCCAATGTAGCCCCAGGCCATGGATCACCAGATCATGGTGCTGGATTTGCAGATCCAGAACATCATTGTCGGCCACAGTCTTCGCATCTGGCAAACATCTCTGCCAGGTGTTCGGAAATCCGGTCACGATGGCTGGCGCTGTAAACCCCCTGTTAACCATGCTGAGGCGATCCTGAACTTCGGCAATGGCTGCATCGTGCAGAAACATGCCGATGTTCAGGTCTGCGCGGGCGCGATTGCGGCGCAGAGCATTTTTGTCAGTGAGGCGAGGGTTGTTTTGCATGCTGCGGACAATAGGCAGGTGAAGGCGAAGTTTCAAACCGCCATACACCTATTGTTTCCTCCACGATGTGTGGCTTGTGGCCACATGGTGGAAAGTGATTTTGGGTTGTGCTCCGATTGTTGGGCGGAAACCACGTTCCTTGGCGGCGCCGTGTGTGACAGTTGCGGGCGTCCAGTGACCGCAGAGGCAAAGGAGTGTCGCGTTGTGTGTGACGCCTGTCTGTCTGATCCCCCTCCGTGGACACGAGGACGATCTGCGATCTTGTATCGTGGCGCTGGCCGTAAATTGATCCTGGCTTTCAAACACGGCGATCGCACAGACATAGCTCTACCGGCGGCGCAATGGCTCAACCAAGCGGTACGTCCGCTCTTGAAAGGTGTTGATGTGATCGCGCCAGTGCCGCTGCATCGCCTGCGCTTTCTGAAGCGGCGGTATAACCAAGCCTCATTGTTGGCAAAGAATTTGGCGTCTCTTTCAGGTATTCCGTTTTGTGCCGATCTGTTGGTGCGCTCGAGAGGATTGGGTGGGCTAGAGGGGTTAGGCGCGGCTGAGAGGGAGGAAAAACTGCGAGGGGCGATCGAACCTAATCGGCGAAGAGCCGATCTGATAAAGGGTGCCAAGGTGCTTCTTGTTGATGATGTTTTGACCAGTGGTGCCACTTTGCGCGCCGCTACGCAGGCCTGCCTAGCTGCAAATGCCAAAGAAGTGTGTGTGGCAACACTGGCGCGCGTTGCAAAGGATGCCTAAATGCCGGACAACGGAAAACAGGAAATCATAAGGACACGCCATGCAGCCGGTCGAGATTTACACCAGCCCACTTTGCGGGTTTTGCCACGCCGCCAAACGGCTTTTGACCCAAAAGAACGTCTCGTTTGTCGAGATCGATGTTTTGCAAGACCCTGACCGCAAGCCGGAGATGATCACACGGGCGAACGGTGGCCGCACTGTGCCGCAAATTTTCATTGGCGACACACATGTTGGCGGGTGTGATGATCTTTATGCGTTGGAGCGCGCTGGCAAGCTTGATCCTTTGTTGGCGGCGTAATTGACCATGCGCGCGGCTTTGCTTCAAATGACGTCTTCGGACATGCCTGAGGAAAACCTGGCAACGGCAAGTGCCATGCTGCGCCAGTCCAGGGCGCAAGGGGCAGAGTTTGCCTTTTTGCCGGAGGTGATGAATTGCCTGTCGACAAGCCGCAGCCATCAGGAAGACGTGCTCAAGCTGGAAGCGGAAGACGCGACGCTTACAGCACTTCAAGCCTTGTGTGCGGAGCTGGGCCTTTGGTTGCTGGTCGGTAGTCTCGGCCTGAAAACCAAGGATATGGATGGCCGTTTCGCCAACCGGTCGTTTGTAATTTCGGCTGCCGGAGACATCGTGGCACGCTACGACAAAATCCACATGTTTGATGTAGATGTGTCGCCGGAAGAGACCTATCGCGAATCCGATGGCTACCGCCCCGGTGAACAGGCCGTTGTTGCTGAAACGCCGTATGGCAATCTGGGATTGTCGATTTGTTATGATGTGCGGTTTGGACAACTTCACCGCACACTTGCCCAGGCAGGAGCAGACATCCTAACGGTGCCTGCTGCCTTTTCGCATGTCACTGGCGCGGCGCATTGGGAGACGCTTTTGCGCGCGCGTGCCATTGAAACCGGCTGTTTTGTGATCGCGCCTGCGCAAACCGGAAAGCACCCAGCCTCAAAGGGGCAATCGCGTCAAACCCATGGTCATTCGATGGTCATTGCGCCGTGGGGAGAAGTTTTGGTGGATGCAGGTACGGAACCCGGGGTCACGCTTGTTGATCTTGATCTGACATTGGTTCAGAAGGCCCGTAGGCAGGTGCCGTCCCTACAACACGACCGAGACTTCAGCGGGCCCTAAATGAACGACAAAAGCGGATTGGCGATTACGCTGTTTGGCGAGATTCTGATGGTGGATCAGCTTGCGCGCTCCCGTTTGTCCAAAGTTCTGCCTAAGGGCATGGAGCTGTCGCATTTCTCGGTGCTCAATCATCTGGACCGCTCCAACGCTGAACGCAGCCCGGCGCAGTTGGCGAAGACGTTTCATCTCACCCGCGGGGCTATGACGAACACGCTGCACAAGCTGGAAACCGCAGGCTACGTGCACATCCGTCCGGATTGGGATGATGCACGCCGCAAAATGGTGGCTATCAGCTCAGCAGGCCGACAGGCCCGCGATGCAGCATTGGCCAGTATGGAGCCAATCATCAACGACATGGTCAGCCGTTTGGGGGATGACCGGGTGCGCGCCGCGCTCCCGATCTTGCGTGAGTTGCGTTTGAAGCTCGAAGAGTAGTCTGTCAGGCTTTGGTGCTGGCCGTTACATAGTTGACACTCAGGTCTTTGTCCGAAATCGACCACTGCCAACTGATCGGGTTGAACACAAACCCCTTGCGATCTACGGGTGTGAGGCCGGATTGCTCGATCAGGCCAAACAACTCGTCCGGCGTGATGAACTTATTCCATTCATGCGTGCCCTTTGGCAGCCAACGCATGACGTATTCCGCGCCCACAATCGCCATCGCAAAACTCTTGGGGTTCCGGTTGATAGTTGAACAAATGTGCAAACCGCCGGACTTGAGCAGTTGTTGGCAAGCAGTCATGTAGCTCAGCGGATCAGCGACATGTTCAACAACTTCCATGTTCAAGACGACATCAAATTGCTCTCGTGCTTCGGCCATGGCTTCGGCGGTTGTGTGGCGATAGTCGATGTCTAGACCGGATTGTTCAGCGTGAATGCGCGCCACCGGCAAGTTTCCGCCCGCGGCGTCTGCGCCAACAATTTCGGCGCCGAGGCGAGCCATTGGTTCTGACAGCAAACCGCCACCGCAGCCGATGTCGAGCAGGCGCAGCCCCTCAAAAGGGCGCGCGGAGGATAAGTCGCGATTGAACTCCGCGGCAATCTGCGTCGTAATGTAATCAAGTCGGCACGGATTGAGCATGTGCAACGGTTTGAACTTGCCGTTGGGATCCCACCATTCAGCCGCCATGGCTTCAAATTTGGCCACTTCGGCAGGGTCTACCGTGGTATTGGTGGCTTGCATTTTCAACTCTCCATGCTCATTTGGGCGTCGCAACCATTATAGGTAGGACATGGACAAAAACTCGGGCCAAAAGCGCGCAGTGCACTACCTTTATCCTCCGGTCGAGCCCTTTGACCAGAGTATGCTGGACGTGGGCGATGGGCACAGCGTCTACGTCGAACAATCTGGCAATCCAAGGGGTTTGCCGGTTGTTGTAGTGCATGGCGGCCCTGGCGGCGGGTCCAGTCCTGCGATGCGACGCTATTTTGATCCCAATGTCTATCGTGTGATCCTTTTTGATCAGCGTGGGTGTGGTCATTCTCGCCCGCATGCCGAAGTGGAGAACAACACCAGCTGGCACCTTGTGGCGGATATGGAACGTATTCGGGATACGCTGGAGATTGATGAATGGATTGTCTTTGGCGGCAGCTGGGGCGCAACCTTGTCACTTCTATATGCGCAATCCCATCCGGCGCAGACGGTATGTCTGGTTTTGCGCGGCGTGTTTTTGATGACCCAATCTGAGCTGGATTGGTTTTATGGTGGTGGCGCTAGCCATTTTTGGCCTGAACCCTGGGCGAGGTTTGCAGAGCTTGTGCCAGAAGAAGAACGCGGAGATTTGATCGAAGCGTATCATCATCGTCTGTTCTGTGGGGATCGGGCTACTGAGATTAAGTATGCACGCGCTTGGGCGGGGTGGGAAAATGCACTGGCCTCGGTGTATTCCAATGGGTCCAGTGGGGATGCGCCGGCGGAATATGCGCGCGCGTTTTCACGCTTGGAGAATCACTATTTCCGCAACCGAGGATTTTTGGAGAAAGACGGACATATTCTGGCGAACATGGCGACTCTCAAAGATATCCCCGGATACATTGTGCAAGGCCGCTACGACATGATTTGCCCACCAAAGGCAGCCTATGATCTGGCCTCGGCTTGGGGGAACATGGCCGATCTTCGGGTCATTCGAAACGCGGGCCATGCTTTGTCGGAGCCGGGGATCAGCGCAGAGCTTGTGCGCATCATGGACGATTTGGCGCGGATTTAGCAAAACGGCTGGACATTGGGGCGAGATGGCTTTCTCATCTACTCCCGACTTAACGGAGTTTGACCTTGTCACGCATCAGCAGACGAAGCCTTTTGACCACCGGTGCCGCAGCAGGTGTGCTGGCGGCGTCAGGTTTGGGATTGGCTGCGGCAACACCCAAGGCCGGTGGCGTGCTGCACGCTGTTTTGCCCGGCGGGCGGACGAGCGACACCTGGGATGCGCGCACCCACGACAGTCTCTTTATGATGGCGGCTTGTCATGGCGCGGTGTTTGATTGCCTGACAGAAATTGGTCCCGACGGAGCTTTGCGTGGAGAATTGGCGGAAAGTTGGACTGCCAGTGTGGATGCGCGAGTCTGGACATTTGATCTGCGCAAGAATGTGCAGTTTCACAACGGCAAATCATTTGTTGCGCAGGATGTGCTTGAGACCTTTGCCTTGCATGTGGGGCAAAATACATCGCCCGTTGAGCCACTTCTGCGTGGTGTGTCGGAACTTAAGGCATTTGGATCACATCAGGTTCAGTTCACTCTGCACGAGCCAAACGCTGATTTTCCTTACCTGCTGTCCGACTATCATTTGGTGATTTACCCTGCCGGCTACGTCGAGTTGGCGATGCAAAACGGGATTGGCACAGGCCTCTACAAGGTCGAGGAGTTTTTGCCGGGGCAAATCTTGCGGGCGCGTCGTGTGTCAAATCACTACAAGGGCGAGAAGGCCGGATTCTTTGAGGCGCTACATTTTGTAAACGAAACCGATCCATCTGCTCGGTTGAATGTGGTGCTCGAAGGGGAAGCGGACGTCGCCGGGCAAATCGCACCGACCCATGCGCGGCAAATTGCGACCCATAAAAGCCTGACGCTGCAAAACATGGCGGGGAATCAGCACTACAGTATTGCCATTGGTGGGCATTTGAACGCGCAGCAAGCAGATGCCGTCCGGCGAGCGGTGAAATACGGCTTGGATCGACCCGCGTTTGTACAGTCCAGCCTGCAGGGTTTCGGTCAGGTTGGCTGGGACACGCCGATTGGTCCAGCGAACCCCTATTTCTCTGACCTGTCCGATTTGGTGACGTATGATCCGGAGCGGTCTAGGTCATTGTTAAAAAATGAGGGTATTGAGCGCTTGTCCCTTGCCGTGTCGCCGCAGTCGATGCGGGATTTCGCGCCAGTTCTGGAATCCTTTGGGACTCAAGTGGCGCAAATTGGCTTGAGCGTCGAAATTGCGGAAGATCCTACAGCTGCCTCGCTTCATTTTTCAGCGGGTCGCGCTACCGAGGACTGGGCGATGTCCACCTACCTCGCAAAAGGCGGAATGTGGAATCACGCAGCGTGGCAAGATCGTCAGGTGGATGAACTGCTCTCTAAGGCGCGATCTGAAATGGATGCACTTAAGCGACAGGGCCTTTATGGGGAACTACAGCGCCTTGTACAGCGCGATGGCAGTCTTGTTGTCCCGGCCTTTGCCAATCATCTCCAAGCCACTTCCGAAAATATCGGCACCCCCAAAACCATTGGCGCGCATTATGCGCTCGACAATGCACGTTTTGCCGAGCGCTGGTGGCGTGCCTAGGCATATTTCCTCTGGGGGCTTGCAGACTCAGGCTTGTCAACGTATATCCCTCTCAACAGCGGCGCGGTCGGGTTAGCCTGAACGCTCCACCGGGAAAGATCGACGGGCCGCGGGCCCGTTTTTTTGTGTTTGGAAGACGCCTATGAGTGACCTCATTGCCAAAGCGGCGATTGACCGCAAGCTGGCAGATATTGTTGCCCCAGTCATTGAGGACATGGGGTTTGAACTTGTGCGCCTGCGTCTGATGGGGGGCAAGACCCACACGTTGCAGATCATGGCTGAGCGGCCAGGTGGCGGAATTGAAGTGGATGAATGCGCACAGATCTCCAATGCGGTGAGCGCCATTCTGGACGTCGAAGACCCGCTTGCGGATTCGTACACGTTGGAAGTTGGCAGTCCCGGTGTGGATCGCCCACTGACACGGATGAAAGACTTTGAAGCTTACGAAGGCTATGAAGCCAAAGTCGAAACCGCTGAGCTCATCGACGGGCGCAAGCGGTTTCGCGGCATTCTGGCGGGCATCGAAGGCGAAGATGTTTTGATCAACATCGAGGATCAAGGCGAAACCGTTACGGTTGGGTTGAACTTTGACTGGTTGGCCGACGCCAAGCTGATGCTGACCGACGACCTTATCAAAGAGATGCTCAAGGCGCGCAAAGAAGCGGGCATTCTGAACGAAGACGAATTTGACGACATCGAGACCGGCGAAGAAGCGTCCGGCGAGTCTGAGGAGTAAAATCATGGCAATCACCTCTGCAAACCAGCTCGAGCTGCTTCAAACCGCCGAAGCGGTGGCGCGTGAGAAAATGATCGACCCGGGTCTCGTGGTCGAGGCGATGGAAGAATCGCTCGCCCGTGCCGCCAAGAGCCGCTACGGCGCCGAAATGGACATTCGCGTGTCCATCGACCGCAAGACCGGCAAAGCGACCTTCACCCGTGTGCGCACCGTGGTTGCTGACGAAGAGTTGGAAAACTATCAGGCCGAGTTCACTGTTGAGCAGGCCAAGCAGTACATGGAAAACCCGGAAATCGGCCAGCAATTCATCGAAGAAGTGCCGCCGGTTGAAATGGGCCGTATTGCCGCGCAATCCGCCAAGCAAGTGATCCTGCAGAAAGTGCGTGAAGCTGAGCGTGACCGTCAGTACGAAGATTTCAAAGACCGCGCAGGTACCATCATCAACGGCGCCGTGAAGCGCGAAGAGTTTGGCAACGTGATTGTTGACGTGGGTGGTGCAGAAGCCGTGCTGCGCCGCAACGACAAGATTGGCCGCGAAAGCTATCGCTCCGGCGACCGCGTTCGCGCCTACATCAAGGAAGTGCGCCGTGAGCCACGTGGCCACCAGATATTCCTGAGCCGTACCGCGCCAGAGTTCATGGCCGAGCTGTTCAAGATGGAAGTGCCTGAAATCTATGATGACATCATCGACATCAAGGCTGTGGCCCGTGACCCGGGCTCGCGCGCAAAGATTGCTGTAATCTCCCACGATGGTTCAATTGATCCAGTTGGTGCCTGTGTTGGTATGCGTGGCTCCCGTGTTCAGGCGGTTGTTAATGAGCTTCAGGGCGAAAAAATCGACATCATTCCTTGGAACGAAGATCAGCCGACCTTCCTTGTGAACGCGTTGCAGCCTGCGGAAGTGTCCAAGGTTGTTCTGGATGAAGAGGCCGGCAAAATCGAAGTGGTTGTTCCAGATGAACAGCTGTCTCTGGCCATTGGTCGCCGTGGTCAGAACGTGCGCCTGGCAAGCCAGCTGACCGCGCTGGACATCGACATCATGACCGAAGCGGAAGAATCCGAGCGTCGTCAGAAAGAGTTCGAAGAGCGCACCAAGCTGTTCATGGAAACTTTGGATCTGGACGAGTTCTTTGCCCAGCTTCTGGTGTCGGAAGGTTTCACAAACCTCGAAGAGGTTGCCTATGTTGAGATTGACGAACTGCTGGTCATCGACGGTGTAGATGAAGGTACCGCTGGTGAGCTTCAGGCCCGTGCGCGTGACTACATCGATGCGCAAAACAAAGCTGCGCTGGATGCCGCCCGTGAATTGGGTGTTCAGGACAGCCTGGTTGCATTTGAGGGTCTGACACCCCAAATGATCGAAGCGCTGGCCAAGGATGGCGTTTTGAACCTTGAAGATTTTGCGACATGCGCAGATTGGGAGCTGGCCGGTGGCTGGACCACCAATGGCATTGAGCGTGTGAAAGATGACGGTGTGCTGGAGCCATTTGGTGTCACGCTGGAAGAAGCGCAAGATATGGTGATGACCGCGCGCATCGTTCTGGGATGGGTTGACCCTGCCGAGCTGGAAGCTGCTGCCGAAGAAGGTGAGGTAGACGCTACTGAGGAGGCTGAGGCCTGATCTCAGGCCTCGGAGGGCGTGAGATGAGCCGCGGTGGCCGTCCCGGCAAAAAGGGCGACACGCCAGAGCGCAAGTGCATTGTCACCGGCGCTGTGGCGCCAAAAGAGGGGTTGATCCGTTTTGTGGTCGGCCCGGACGCGCAGGTTGTGCCAGATGTCACCGGCAAGCTGCCTGGACGGGGCATGTGGGTGACGGCATCGGTATCTGTACTGGCGAAGGCATCTAAAAAGGGTGTCTTTTCCCGCGCTACCAAACAGCAGGTCACAGTGCCTGAAGATTTGGTGGGCGAGGTGTCTAGGCAATTGGGACGACGCACGGTTGAGCTTATCAGCCTGGCGCGTAAATCCGGCTCTGCTGTGACCGGATATGAGAAAGTGAAGGACTGGCTTGTCAAAGATGAGGCCGAGGTCCTGCTGCAAGCGAGCGATGGCTCGGAACGTGGCAAATCGAAACTACGGCCTCCTTATGGAGGTCACCACATAGATTGGCTCACATCTGCCGAATTGGGTTTGGCATTTGGGCGACAAACTGTGATACATGGAGCGCTTGCGTCTGGCGGACTCACAAAACGTGTTGTAGAGGAAGCCCTAAGATTAAAAGGCGTACGCGAAGAAACGGTGGCAGCGGCCTCCGGGAAGGACAAGACAGCCAGATGAGCGATAACGACGGTAAAAAAACCTTGGGTCTGCGCGGCGGCAACCGCCCCGGCAATGTAACGCAGAGCTTCAGCCACGGACGTAAGAAAAATGTCGTGGTGGAAACCAAGCGTAAGCGCGTTGTGGTGCCTAAGCCCGGCGCGGCCAAAACTGGCGGCGGTTCGGCGAAGCCAGGTGGCGACCCTTCTCGCCGCCCATCCGGCATTTCTGATGCGGAAATGGAGCGCCGTCTGAAGGCGCTGCAGGCTGCTAAGGCCCGCGAAGCTGAAGACGCTGCAAAGCGTGAAGCGGAAGAAAAAGAACGCGCGGAAGCCCGTGAGCGTCGCCGTTTGGAGGCGGAAGCCAAAGAACGCGAACAGCGCGAAGCCGAAGAGCGTGCCCGCAAGAAAGCGGAAGAAGAAGAGCGCAAGAAAAAAGAAGCTGCCGAAGCTGCTGCGAAACGTGCGGCTGCCGAAGCTGCTGCACCTGCGCCGTCTTCCACACCGCAAGGCCGTGGCGCACCATCTGGCAAACCAGCACCAGCTGCAACACCGCGCAAAGCGGACCGTGAGCGTGAACAGCGTGGTCGCGGCAACAAAGGTCGTGATGATGGCCGTCGTTCCGGCAAGCTGACACTGGGTCAGGCAACCGGTGGCGAGAACAACCGTCACCGCTCCATGGCGGCGATGAAGCGTAAGCAAGAGCGCGCGCGTCAGAAAGCCATGGGTGGTCAGGTTGAGCGCGAAAAGGTTGTACGTGACGTTCAGCTGCCGGAGGCCATTGTGGTGTCCGAGCTCGCAAACCGGATGGCGGAGCGTGTTGCCGACGTTGTGAAAGAGCTCATGAAAATGGGTATGATGGTCACACAGAACCAGTCGATTGACGCGGACACTGCGGAATTGATCATCGAGGAGTTCGGCCACAAGGTTGTGCGCGTTTCCGACGCGGACGTGGAAGACGTGATTGCTGATGTCGAGGACAAGGAAGAAGATCTTCAGCCGCGTCCTCCGGTCATCACCATCATGGGCCACGTTGACCACGGCAAAACCTCGCTTCTGGATGCGATCCGCGACGCGAAGGTTGTGTCCGGCGAAGCAGGCGGCATCACCCAGCACATCGGTGCTTATCAGGTGAAAACTGATGACGGCGTGACGCTGTCGTTCCTCGATACCCCAGGCCACGCCGCCTTTACCTCCATGCGCTCCCGTGGTGCACAGGTAACGGATATCGTGGTTCTGGTTGTGGCTGCGGACGACTCCGTTATGCCGCAGACCATTGAGGCGATCAACCACGCCAAGGCGGCCGAAGTGCCAATGATCGTGGCGATCAACAAGATCGATAAACCTGCCGCAGATCCAAACAAAGTGCGCGCAGAGCTTCTGCAGCACGAAGTGATCGTGGAAGCGATGTCTGGTGAAGTGCAGGACGTCGAAGTTTCTGCACACACTGGCCAGGGTCTAGATGAACTGCTCGAAGCCATTGCGCTGCAAGCAGAAATCCTGGAGCTGAAAGCCAACCCGGATCGTGCGGCGCAGGGTGCTGTGATCGAAGCGCAGCTTGATGTGGGCCGTGGTCCAGTTGCCACCGTGCTGGTTCAGACCGGTACGCTGAAGCAAGGCGACATCTTCGTTGTAGGTGAGCAGTACGGTAAGGTTCGTGCGCTGATCAACGACAAGGGCGAACGCGTCAAAGAAGCTGGTCCATCGGTGCCTGTTGAGGTGCTTGGTCTGAACGGTACTCCGGAAGCGGGTGACGTTCTGAACGTGACCGAGACTGAAGCCCAGGCGCGTGAAATCGCGGAGTATCGTGAGCAGGCTGCCAAGGACAAACGTGCGGCGGCTGGCGCAGCGACCACGCTGGAACAGCTGATGCAGAAGGCCAAGGAAGACGAGAACGTCGCCGAGCTGCCAATTCTGGTGAAAGCGGATGTTCAGGGTTCTGCCGAGGCCATCGTGCAGGCGATGGAAAAAATCGGCAACAACGAAGTCCGCGTACGTGTTCTGCACCATGGTGTGGGCGCGATCACCGAGACTGATGTAGGTCTGGCGGAAGCTTCTGGTGCGCCGATCATGGGCTTCAACGTCCGTGCCAACGCATCTGCGCGCAACACTGCCAACCAAAAAGGCGTGGAGATCCGGTACTACTCGGTGATCTATGACCTCGTGGATGATGTTAAGGCGGCCGCTTCGGGTCTTCTGTCTGCAGAAATCCGTGAGAACTTCATCGGCTACGCTGCGATCAAAGAAGTGTTCAAAGTTACCGGTGTCGGCAAAGTGGCTGGTTGTATCGTCACCGAAGGTGTGGCGCGTCGCTCCGCCGGTGTGCGCCTGCTACGTGACAACGTGGTGATCCACGAAGGCACACTGAAGACGCTCAAGCGCTTCAAAGATGAAGTGGCGGAGGTTCAGTCTGGTCAGGAATGCGGAATGGCATTTGAGAACTACGACGATATCCGCGCTGACGATGTGATCGAAATCTTTGAGCGTGAAGAAGTCACAAGGACGCTGGATTAATCCAGCGTCTTTCGTGACGCCGTACACAGAAAAGAAAAAGGCCGCCTACGTGAGAGGCGGCCTTTTTCTTGGATGGTTGCACTCTTAGGAGATCGGCTTCCCAGAGTACACCGTGTCTCCGACGCGGATCGAAACCCGCCCGTCTGGCAGGTTTTTGATCACCTGTCCTTGAATAGAAACACAACTTCCAACTGTGATCGTCTTAAGCATGTCAAAAATCCCCATTTGATTGAAATCGATGAAACAGTAAATTGGTTAACATTTGGTGCATATGCGCCCGTCACATAAGTTTCATGTTAGGACACAATCAAGCCTTAGGAAAGCCGTCGGTTTCGCAAACTGCTACAAAATGTTGCTCAAAAGACGACCAATTGCACAGTTTGTGCCCTCAAAGCCAATCTCTGAGGACTGGAATTAACGGAATATCGGCGGGCGGCATCTCGTAATTTCGCAGGTCTTTCGCTCTGACCCAAGCCAATGTCTGCCCCTCCTGCGCCGACGGAATGCCATTCCATTTGCGACAGGCGAAAAGTGGCATCAGCAAATGGAAATCATCGTAACTGTGGGACGCAAAGGTCAGCGGTGCTAGACAGCTTTCCCAGGTGTCGATACCAAGCTCTTCTTTTAGCTCGCGCACCAGGGCGACCTCAGGCGTTTCGCCCGCTTCGATTTTCCCGCCCGGAAATTCCCACATCCCAGCCATGGATTTCCCCTCTGGCCGTTGTGCAAGCAAAATCCGACCATCGACGTCAATCAGGGCGACGGCAGCAACAAGAATGGTCTTCATGAGCGGTAATCTGCGTTAATGGTGATGTAGCCATGGGTCAGGTCACAGGTCCACATCGTGTCCTCAGCGTCTCCTAACCCTAGATCGACATGTACGACGATCTCTTGTCGCTTCATATACGTGGCGCCGTCTTCCTCTTTGTAAGAAGGTGCCACCCAGCCTTTTTCCGCCACGAGCACGTCACCAAACCGGATGCTCAGCAAATCCCGATCTGCCGCAGCGCCGGATTTCCCAATGGCCATCACAACGCGGCCCCAGTTTGGATCTTCACCAGCAATGGCGGTTTTGACGAGTGGTGAATTTGCAATGGCGGAGGCATGGATGCGTGCATCGGACTTGGAAGCTGCCCCGGTCACTCTTACCTCGACAAATTTGGTGGCGCCTTCTCCGTCTCGAACCACTTGATGCGCTAGATCTCGCATCACGTCGTGCAACGCGGTTTTGAAGCCCTCAGAAGCGCTGGAGACTTCAACTTCTGACGCTCCTGTGGCGGCCACAAGCAGGGTATCAGACGTAGACGTATCGCTGTCCACGGTGATGGCATTGAAGGTGATTTCGTTGAGATCAGACACCAGTGTTTGAAGCTCCGCGCGGCTGATCTTGGCGTCGGTGAAGATGTAAACCAACATTGTCGCCATGTCGGGCGCGATCATGCCGGACCCTTTAGCGATGCCGGAGATATTGACCGTCTGGCCGCCGATTGTGACCGATTTGAATGCACCTTTGGCAAAGGTATCTGTCGTGCGAATGGCTTCGGCGACGTCCTCAATGCGGTTGTCCGAGAGACCGTTGTGTAAGTCGTCCAGCTTCGCGGTGATCCGGTCGTGCGGTAGTGGTTCGCCAATCACGCCGGTCGACGACGTGAACACCCGGTTTTCCGGCAGCCCAGTGCACGCAGCGACGGCCTGTGTCACAGCCTTGACCGAGTTTTCACCATTGCTGCCGGTGAAGGCATTTGCGTTGCCAGCGTTCACAAGGATGGCAGCGCCGGCCAGATCATCCGACCCGATCTTGGCTTGGCAATCCAACACCGCAGCGGATCGCGTCGCAGATTTGGTGAAGACCCCGGCAACCACGCTCCCTGGTTGCAAAACAGCTAGCATGACGTCCTTGCGCCCGCTGTACTTCACTCCTGCTTCAACAGCAGCGAAGGATGCGCCTTTGATTATAGGAAGGTCCGGGAACCGCTCGGGCGCCAGAGGAGACACATGTTCAGTCTTGGCCATTTACTGATCCTGCACCGGGTTTGGGTTCAATAATTCGGTTTTTGCCAACACGTTCGGGTCAATTGCCTCTGCGCTGGCCCGATCCACGTCTGCCTCAGAAGCAGTCGTCGCGATGAAGGCCTCTACCGCGCGACGCTGGGCATCGTTTTCGAGCTCGGTTCGTGCGTCCTCAAAAGAAGGAGCGAGTGATTTGCGAGCGTCGTTCAACAGGATCAGATGCCAGCCAAATTGGGTTTGCACAGGCGCAGAGATTTCGCCGACAGCGAGGCCCATCACAGAGTCTTCAAAGGGTTTGACCATTTGCCCCATCCCGAACCAGCCAAGGCTTCCGCCGGAGGCGCCAGACGGTCCGGTGGATTTGGCCATCGCGGTCTCGGCAAAGTCAGCGCCGTCGGTCAGGTCTTTGCGGATCGCCTTTGCCTCTTCTTCAGTGGCAACAAGAATGTGGCTTGCGTTGAACTCGTCTTCGCCGACAAAGCCTTGGTATTTGTCGTCGTAGGCGGCGCGCAACTCGTCTTCGCTCAGTTCGTTCTGCAGCACAAAACCTTCAAGCGCTTCGGCAGCCAGGAGGGTGCGGCGTTCGTTGTTCAGCGCAATCTCAACCCGTTGGGGAATGGCTTCGCCCAGGCTTTGGGCGAGCGCGGTTTGCTGCACAAGCTGATCCAGGATGCTGTTGAACAGGACATCACTTGGAATTGATTGATACTGCTCCGGCAAACCCGCGCGCACCGAGATCATTTCCCCAAGTGTGATGACTTCCCCGTTTACGGAGGCAACAACGGTGTCAAGTGACGGCGCATCCTCGGCAAAGGCAGGCAGCGCACCGTAAAAAGCAATCACGCCGGCACGCAAGAAATTGAGGTGTTTTGACATCGTTTTGTCCTTGGCTTGTGCCGCGTGGGTTGGCGGCGTTGACACTGTTACTGACGCCCCTTACATCGCTTTGTGTTCAAGGCAAACAGGCTGTTTCCCCGTTTCTAGGAGCACAGAGCCGGGACAGCAAGAATTAGCCACGCACGAAAGCGTCAACGAAGGACAAGTTACATGCTCGGTTTCGGAAAACTCGCCAAAAAAGTGTTTGGCACGCCAAACGATCGCAAGGTCAAGGCGACGCGACCGATCGTAGAAAAGATCAACGCGCTTGAGGCAGAATTTGAGAAGCTGACAGACGACGGCATTAAAGGCAAAACCAAAGAACTGTCCGAGCGTGCGAAAGGCGGCGAGTCCCTTGATGCGCTCCTGCCAGAGGCCTTTGCCAACTGTCGCGAAGCTGCAAAGCGCGCCTTGGGTCTGCGGGCCTTTGATGTGCAGTTGATGGGGGGCATCTTCCTGCATCAGGGCAACATCTCGGAAATGAAGACGGGTGAAGGTAAAACCCTTGTTGCGACCTTCCCAGCCTATCTGAACGCGCTCACCGGCAAGGGCGTGCACGTTGTGACCGTGAACGATTATCTGGCCAAGCGAGACGCAGAATGGATGAGCAACGTTTTTGGCGCTTTGGGCATGACCACTGGCGTTGTGTACCCGCAGCAGCCAGAAGACGAGAAACGCGCGGCCTATGCTTGTGACGTGACTTACGCGACCAACAATGAGCTAGGTTTCGACTATCTGCGTGACAACATGAAAGGCGAGCTCGCCGACATGTCCCAGCGCAACCACCATTTCGCGATTGTGGACGAAGTCGACAGTATCTTGATCGACGAAGCACGGACGCCATTGATCATTTCCGGTCCCTCGCAGGACCGTACGGAAATGTACATCGCGATCGACAAACTGATCCCGGATTTGCAGGACGATCACTACACGGTGGATGAGAAGTCCAAAAATGTGACCTTTACGGATGACGGTAACGAGTTCCTTGAACAGCACCTGCATGCGCGTGGGCTGCTGCCGGAAGGTCAGAGCCTCTATGATCCGGAAAGCACAACCATCGTGCACCACGTGAACCAGGGTTTGCGGGCGCATAAGCTGTTCACCAAGGACAAAGACTACATTGTCCGGGACGCGCAGGTTGTGCTGATCGACGAGTTCACCGGCCGCATGATGGCGGGCCGTCGTTTGTCCGAAGGCCTGCATCAGGCGATTGAAGCCAAAGAAGGCTGCGATATTCAGCCTGAAAACGTGACCCTGGCGCAGGTGACCTTCCAGAACTACTTCCGTCTATATGACAAACTGGGTGGCATGACCGGTACCGCGGCCACGGAAGCCGAAGAATTCCAGGAAATCTATGGCCTCGGCGTGGTCAAAGTTCCAACCAACCGCGGTGTGGCGCGTGTGGACGAAGACGATGCAGTGTATCGCACTGCGCGTGAAAAGTTTGATGCAATTGTCGAGACGATAAAAGAAGCCCATAAAAAAGGGCAGCCGATCCTTGTTGGTACAACATCGATTGAGAAGTCCGAATTTCTGTCTGGCTTGCTTGAGAAAGCGGGCGTGAAGCACAACGTTCTGAACGCGCGTCAGCACGAGCAGGAAGCACAGATTGTTGCAGACGCTGGTAAACTGGGCGCTGTGACCATCGCGACCAACATGGCGGGCCGTGGTACCGACATTAAACTGGGCGGCAATGTCGAGTTTAAGGTGCTTGAAGCCATCGCAGCCAACCCAGAGGGTGATCACGAGAAAATCCGTGCGGATATTGAAGCGGCGCATGCCGGCGACGAGCAGGCGGTCAAAGACTCCGGTGGTCTTTTTGTTCTGGCAACCGAACGCCATGAAAGCCGCCGGATCGACAACCAGCTGCGCGGTCGTTCAGGCCGTCAGGGGGATCCCGGACGGTCGTCTTTCTTCCTGAGCTTGGAAGATGACCTGATGCGTATCTTTGGCTCTGACCGACTGGACAAGGTTTTGTCTTCTCTCGGTATGAAAGAGGGCGAAGCGATTGTGCACCCGTGGGTGAACAAATCTCTGGAACGCGCCCAGGCCAAAGTGGAAGGCCGCAACTTTGACATTCGTAAGCAGCTTCTGAAGTTTGACGACGTGATGAACGATCAGCGGAAGGTGGTATTCTCTCAGCGTCGTGAAATCATGGAAGCGGCCGACCTGTCCGAGATTGTGCAGGACATGCGTCACGAAGTGATCGGCGATATGGTGGAGCAGTATTTGCCACCTAAAACCTACGCGGATCAGTGGGACACAGAAGGTCTTTACGCGTCTGCCATCGAGCACCTCGGCGTGGACGTGCCTGTGATCGAATGGGCCGCAGAAGAAGGTGTCGATGACGACAACATCCGCGAGCGTCTAGAAGATGCGGCGGACGAAATGATGGCTGCAAAGGCCACGAATTTCGGTCCAGAAGCGATGCGTATGATCGAGAAGCAAATCTTGCTTCAGACGATTGATACTAAGTGGCGTGAGCACCTTTTGACGCTGGAGCACCTGCGGTCTGTTGTTGGCTTCCGTGGTTATGCGCAACGTGATCCCCTCAATGAGTACAAGAATGAAGCGTTCCAGTTGTTTGAAAGCATGCTCGACAGCCTGCGTGAAGATGTGACCACAACCCTGTCACGTGTGCGGCCTATTTCCGAGGAAGAGCAACAGCAGTTGCAGCAAGAGATGGTGATGCGTCAGCAGGCTTTGATGGCTCAGGCTCAGGCGGGCTCCACACCGGCGCAGGCCGCGCCAGAGCCAGCAGGCGAGGCGCTGGCGGGCTTTGATGAAAATGATCCGTCGACTTGGGGCAACCCTGGCCGGAACGAAGCGTGTCCGTGCGGATCTGGTAAAAAATTCAAACATTGCCACGGTCGACTGGCCTGATCTGCGCTAAAAACCGACAGACAAAAATCAAAAGGGTGCCTTATGGGCGCCCTTTTTGTTTGGGAACTTGCCGCAAGAGCAGTAGCCAAAACAGGAGCAATCATGCCCATTCTGAAACATGCTTACCGCCGGTATGCGTTGTCCTTTGCCACCGTATCGATGGCGATGTGTATTGGCTTTGCAATGCAGACGTCGGAAGCCGCTGTTTTGGCGCATGATGAGACAGTCGAAGGTTCCAAGCCGACGACGGCTGTTCCTCTCCCGCGAGATCTCGTTGCGCCTCAGATGCTAGGGTCAGCTACCTTACCAAGTTTACCTAGCGACCATGGGCATGGAGATAATCTGTTGCAGGTGCCGGTGTTGTTGGCCGTGGCGGACGACATCCCTGTTGGCATTTTGCCAACGGAAGAAAGCCCGCCCCGGTTAGGCTGTGTGCCGGTCATGTCAGCAGAGCCAGCGGCTGGGGCCTTGATTGACGTGCGTTTGACCGCGCCTTGCCATGCGGGCGATACGGTCATGTTTATGCATGAGAATCTGATGTTCCACATGCTGTTGCCTCAGGAAGGTGCATTGAAAGTGTTGATCCCGGCGTTGGACGAGGCCGCGGAGGTGAGTGCGTCTTTTGCAAATGGTGATACGGCGCAAGCCACAACTGTCGTGGACAGTCTGGCCTTCTATGACCGTGTGGTCATTTCCTGGATGGGGCAAGGCGGGGCCGAGCTTCACGCCAGAGAATTTGGTGCCGCATACGGGGAGGCTGGGCATGTCTGGCGGGAGCAACCGCGTGATGTTGGTGCGCTTGCCGGTGGCGAAGGTGGCTTCCTTGTGTCTTTGGGAAATTCGGACCTGTCGGTTGCCCGACAGGCGGAAGTGTATACCTTCCCAACATGCATCTCGAGCCAAGTTGGCGATGTCAAAGTGAGTGTTGAGGCCGAGGTGACGGAGGCCAATTGCGGTAAGCCCTTGAAAGTGCAAAGTCGCGCGCTGCGCCAGGGGCGGGTGGACGACCAGCATGACCTTGAGCTGCAAATGCCGGATTGCTCGGCGGTTGGTGAATTTCTGGTGTTGAAAAACCTCGTGGAAGACCTGACAATCGCGCAAAATTAAGCTGGCGGTCAGGACATCATCATGATGCAATTTCGTGCGGCGGTTTGCGCCGCACTTTTCGTTTTGGTTGGGGTATCCTCGAGCCTGGCGCAGGACGTGTTGTTGAAATCGCACGACGGCGAGGTCGAGATTTCGGGCACTTTGTTGGGCTTTGATGGCGAGTTCTACCGCGTGGAGACTGTCTATGGTGAACTGACCGTGGACGGCTCCGGGGTGTGGTGTGAGGGGCCGGGATGCCCCAATCTTATCAACTATGTAGCCGAAGTGGCGATTTCCGGATCATCCACCATGGCTGAGGTGTTGATGCCTGCGTTGCTTGAGGCTTTTGCGCTCAACGAGGGCTATGTTGTGACCCGTGAGAGCGAGTCGGTGCATCGGTTCACCTATCACCTGAGCGAACCAGACACGCAGCAACGCTTGGCGACCTTTGACTTCCTTGCCAGCAATGCGGATGAAGGGTTTGCAGACCTCCTGGCCGATGAGGCTGACATCGCCATGTCGCTGCGGGAAATTCGCCCACGGGAGGCGCAATTGGGCTATGAAGCCGGTTTGGGGGACATGGAGGATGCTAATCGCAGCCGTGTTCTGTCGCTTGATGGGATGGTGCCTGTAGTGTCGGTTGGCAACCCTGTATCCTCCCTGTCGCTCAATCAGTTAGCGCATGTTTTTGCAGGAAAAATCTCCAACTGGAATGACCTTGGTGGACCGGATGCTCCGATCACTTTGCATCTTCTGACTGCCCAATCCGGGTTTGCGCAGGCTGTGGTGGATCAGTTGATGGAACCTTCCAAAATGTCGCTTGCGGAGGAGGTTGTGCGGCATGACCGGAATCTTGCGATGGTGAGTGCGGTGGAGCGGGATCCGTTTGCGATCGGAATCGCGTCTTATGCGGAGACGGGAAACACCAAACATCTGACTTTGACCGGACAGTGTGGTTTCTCGTTGGCGGCGTCTCGGCGCAGGATCAAGACAGAGGACTATCCGCTTAACGCCCCGATGTTCTTGTACTTTCCAGCGCGACGGTTGCCAAAACTGGCGCGGGATTTCCTGAGTTATACACGGAGCCCGTCGGCGCAGATTGTCATTCGGCGAGCGGGGTTTGTGGATCAGACCGCGGAAGAGATCGCGATCAACCATCAAGGGGATCGGTTTGCCAACGCGATAGCCTCCGCTGGCAAAGAAGTATCTCTTGAGGCGATTCAGAGCATGGTGGGTACGCTGTCGGGTATGAAAAGGCTTTCAACTTCTTTCCGGTTCCAGACCGGATCGACCAAGTTGGATGCGCAGTCGCGGTCCAACGTTCAGCAGCTGGCACGGGCGCTTGAGGCGGGGAGGTATGACGCCAGAAGCCTATATTTTGTGGGGTTTTCTGACGGTGAGGGACCGGCGACGGGGAACCTGCAGATTGCCGAGAAACGCGCCAATGTGGTGAAAGAGGCTGTTCTGTCTGCAGCAGAAACAGCAAACCCGGATCGGATTGATCTGCAGGTGCATGCGTTTGGTGAGGCGATGCCGATGGCCTGTGATGACAGCGCCTGGGGGCGGCAGGTGAATCGGCGGGTCGAGGTGTGGGTTAAGTGACCTACAAAAGGCCTTCGCTGCGGAAGCTGAGTTCCTGAGATTTCCCAATGATTATATGGTCATGCAGGGTCAGGCAGAGTGCCTGACAGGCCTGATTGATCTGCTGGGTCATAATGATGTCAGCCTCAGATGGTGTCGGATCACCGGACGGGTGATTGTGGACCAGAATCAAGGCGCTGGCGTTGAGTTCCAAGGCGCGTTTGGCCACTTCGCGGGGGTAAACCGGGACGTGGTTTATCGTGCCTTGGGCCTGGGCTTCGTCTGCGATCAGCGTGTTTTTTGTGTCTAAAAACAACACTCTAAATTGTTCGGTGTCGCGATGCGCCATGGTAGTGTGGCAATAGTCCAGAAGCGCCTGCCAGTCAGACAGCACACGGCGATGCATCACGCGGGCACGGGCGAGGCGGTGGGCGGCGGCTTCGACCACTTTGAGCTCACAGATGACCGCGTCACCGACGCCTTTGACCTCAGTCAGTCGGGCAGTCGGCGCGCTCACCACACCATTAAAATCTCCAAATATTTCAAGGAGTTTGTGGGCAAGCGGTTTTACATCTTGGCGCGGTATGGCGCGGAAGAGCAGGAGTTCCAGCAGCTCGTAATCCGGCAAAGCTTGCGCGCCGCCAGACAGGAAACGCGTGCGGAGGCGTTTGCGGTGGTCAGCCACATAAGAGGGCAGTTTGCCGGACGGTAGCGGCGCGACAGGGGCTTCATCCGCTTCAAAAAGCGGGAGCGGCCTTTGCACAAAGTCACGCGGCTTGGACATGTCTTAAGAATGTCCAAACAGGGTAAATCAAAGGTTAATAGCACCTAGGATTGGCCGGTTTGAGACGTCGGTATTACGTCGGTATCGCGACTGTTTTGCGGAGGTGCGGGTTTTGTTAACTTTTGCGACCAGAAACGCGGTTGTGGTGGCCTCTGGAACCTGAGAGTGTGACGCCAACAAAAATGAGTGTTTGGCAGGATAGATGATGAAACGTTTTTTGATGCCCCTTTTGGCCGGTGTGGTTTTGGCCGGTGCTGCGCAGGCGCAGACCCTTGACCGGATCAAAGAGACCGGATTGCTGAAATTGGGCTATCGTTTGGATGCGGCGCCGCTGTCGTTTCAGACAGAAGAAGGTGGCCCGGCCGGATATACGCCAATGGTCTGTGCGGAGTTGGCGCAGGGTATCTTGAACACCATCCAGATTCCGAACCTGGACGTCGAATTTATACCTGTGGGCATGCAGGACCAATTTGAGAAAGTGGCAGCAGGAGAAATTGATCTTCTGTGTGGTGCGTCAACCATCACCTTGGGCCGACGTGAGCTTGTCGATTTCTCTATTCCGACCTTTGCCGATGGCACCACAGTGATGTTGCCGATCAACGGGTCTGACAGCTTTGCTGATTTGGCGGGCAAAAAGCTTGGCGTACGTCGTGACAGCACAACTGAGACGGCTTTGAACAACACATTGGCCTCCACCGCGACTTTTGCCGAGGTGGTGCGGTTCAACGACCATGGCGCGGCAATGACTGCGATGGAGAATGGTGAGATTGATGCCTATTTTGGCGATCAGGCCATTTTGGCTGGGCTGTGGATCACCAGCCCGCAGCGTGACAACATCAAGGTCAGCAATAACCTACTGACAGTTGAGAAACACGGATTGGCAATGGCACGAGGTGACACGGAGTTTCGCCTGATGATCGACCGGCTGCTGTCCAGTATGTATGCGCGCGGCATCATGCAGACAATCTTCCAACAGACGTTGCCCGGCGTGCAGCCAGGTGACATTCACCGGGCCGTCTTCACTATGGCGCCGATTATTGAGTAGGCTTCGGACGAGTTAAAAAAGCAAAGAGCGCCAGAATTTGGCGCTCTTTTTGATTTGAAGGATGGGTTATCAACTTAGCCCTTCATGCTGTCCCAGAAGCCTTTGACAGAGCTGAAGAAGCTGCTGCTTTCCGGGTTGTTTTCCTCGGACAGCTCTTCGAACTCACGCAAAAGCTCTTTCTGGCGGCTGGTGAGGTTCACTGGGGTTTCCACCGCCAGTTCGATCATCATGTCGCCTTGGCCGCCGCCACGCAGGGCGGGCATGCCTTTGGAACGCAGGCGCATCTGGCGGCCGGACTGGGAGCCCGCCGGGATCTTCACGCGGGAGCGGCCACCGTCGATGGTGGGCACTTCGATGTCGCCCCCGAGCGCGGCGCTGGCCATGGAGACCGGCACGCGGCAGTAGAGGTTCACACCATCGCGTTCAAAGATCTTGTGCGGGCTGACCTCGATGAAGATGTAGAGGTCGCCGGAAGGGCCGCCACGCATGCCAGCTTCGCCTTCGCCAGCCAGGCGGATGCGGGTGCCGGTTTCCACGCCTGCCGGGATGTTCACAGACAGGGCGCGGTCCTTTTCGACACGGCCTTGGCCTCCGCAGGATTTACACGGGTTCTTGATGATCTGACCCAGCCCCGAACAGGTCGGGCAGGTGCGTTCCACGGTGAAGAAGCCCTGTTGCGCGCGGACCTTGCCCATGCCGGAGCAGGTCGGGCAGGTGGCCGGCTCGGCCCCACCTTCGGCACCGGAGCCGTTACAGCTGTCACAGCTGACGGAGGTCGGTACGTTGATGGTCTTTTGCAGGCCGGAGTAGGCTTCTTCCAACGTTACACGCAGGTTGTAGCGCAGGTCGGCACCGCGAGAGGCGCGTTGCCGACCGCCGCCACGTTGGCCACCGCCGCCCATGAAGTCGCCAAACAGGTCGTCAAACACGTCGGAGAAGGCCGAAGAGAAGTCACCACCCGGGTGACCGCCACGTTGACCGCCGCCGCCCATGCCACCTTCAAAGGCGGCGTGGCCATAGCGGTCGTAGGCCGCTTTCTTCTCGGCGTCCTTGAGAACTTCGTAAGCCTCATTGGCCTCTTTGAACTGCGCTTCGGCGTCCGGATTGTCCGCGTTGCGGTCCGGGTGCAGCTCCTTGGCTTTCTTGCGATAGCCTTTTTTGATTTCGTCTGCCGAGGCCCCTTTGCTGACGCCAAGCACCTCGTAAAAGTCACGTTTTGCCATGGGGGGTACTCCTTTGGCTGAACTGAAACGGGCCGATCCGGATGATGCGGACCGGCCCGATTTTTCAGTTCCGAGGGGGCGACTTAGCGCTTGCTGTCGTCCAGGTCTTCGAAGTCGGCGTCGACGATGTCATCGTCAGCCGCAGGACCGGCGTCCATGTCTGGCGCTTCTTCACCGGCCTCTTCCTGAGCCGACTTGTAGATCGCTTCGCCCAGACGCATTGCCACTTCCATGACGTTCTGGATGCCGGACTTCAGCTTCTCAGCTGTGACGTCGTCTTTTTCCAGCTCGTCTTTCAGCGCGGCCACAGCCAGTTCGATGGCTTCAACAGTGGATGGGTCCACCTTGTCGCCGTGCTCTGCCACCTGTTTCTCGGTGTCGTGCACGAGGCTTTCGGCCTGGTTGCGGGCTTCGATCAGCTCGCGGCGCTCTTTGTCTGCCTCGGCGTTGTCCTCGGCATCCTGCACCATCTTTTCGATGTCCGCGTCAGACAGACCACCGGAGGCTTGGATGGTGATCTTCTGCTCTTTGCCGGTGCCTTTGTCAGCCGCACCCACAGACACGATGCCATTGGCGTCGATGTCGAAGGTCACTTCGATCTGAGGCATGCCGCGTGGGGCAGGCGGGATGTCTTCGAGGTTGAACTGGCCGAGGATCTTGTTGTCCGCTGCCATTTCGCGCTCACCCTGGAACACGCGGATGGTTACGGCGTTCTGGTTGTCTTCGGCGGTGGAGAACACCTGAGACTTTTTGGTCGGGATGGTGGTGTTGCGGTCGATAAGACGGGTGAACACGCCACCGAGGGTTTCGATACCCAGAGACAGCGGGGTCACGTCCAGCAGAACCACGTCTTTCACGTCGCCCTGCAGAACACCGGCCTGAATGGCGGCGCCCATGGCCACAACTTCGTCAGGGTTCACACCTTTGTGTGGCTCCTTGCCGAAGAATTTGGTCACTTCCGCGATCACTTTCGGCATGCGAGTCATACCACCCACGAGAACCACTTCGTCGATCTCGTTTGCGGACAGACCGGCATCTTTCAGAGCGGCGGCGCAAGGCTTCAGCGACGCTTTGATCAGGTCGTTCACCAGGCTTTCCAGCTTCGCACGGGTCAGTTTGATGACCATGTGCAGCGGGGTGCCGGAGGATGGGTCCATGGAGATAAACGGCTGGTTGATCTCGGTCTGGGAAGAGGAGGACAGCTCGATCTTGGCTTTCTCTGCAGCTTCTTTCAGACGCTGGAGCGCCATTTTGTCTTTGGTCAGGTCGACGTTGTGCTCTTTTTTGAACTCATCCGCGAGGTAGTTCACGATGCGCATGTCGAAGTCTTCGCCGCCGAGGAAGGTGTCCCCGTTGGTGGATTTCACTTCGAACAGGCCGTCGTCGATTTCCAGGATGGTCACGTCGAAGGTACCGCCGCCGAGGTCATAGACCGCGATGGTTTGGGTGTCTTCTTTGTCCAGACCGTAGGCCAGCGCGGCTGCGGTTGGCTCGTTGATGATGCGCAGCACTTCGAGGCCAGCGATCTTGCCGGCGTCTTTGGTGGCCTGACGCTGTGCGTCGTTGAAGTACGCAGGTACGGTGATGACCGCTTGGGTCACGTCTTCGCCGAGGTAGCTTTCAGCGGTTTCTTTCATCTTGCCGAGGATGAAGGCGGAGATTTGGGACGGGGAGTATTTCTCACCCTTGGCTTCGACCCACGCGTCGCCGTTGCCGCCGTTGATTACGGAGAACGGCATGTTCTTCAGGTCTTTGGCCAGTGCCGCGTCATCCTGACGACGGCCGATCAGGCGCTTCACGCCAAAAACGGTGTTTTCTGGGTTGGTGACGGCCTGACGCTTGGCCGGCTGGCCAACGAGGCGCTCGTCATCGGTGAACGCGACGATGGACGGCGTGGTGCGCGCGCCTTCGGCGTTTTCGATTACTTTTGGCTGGGAACCATCCATGATGGCTACGCAGGAGTTTGTTGTACCGAGATCGATACCAATCACTTTGCTCATTTTTGATCCCTTCTACTTAAGGCGATATTTCAGGTCGGACCCGTTATGGCATCCAAGCCTGATCCACTTAGCACACGGCGGGTAAGCCGAAGTGCGCTTAGCAGCGTATATAGGGAGCAAGAATTAGTGCTGCAAGCATCTCGAAAGGGGGATTGTGGCCCAAACGCTACAAATTATGCTGCATTTTAAATATGAGGGCGGAGAATTTGGCAGAACCCTTAAAAATTGCCGGTTTTGAGATTTTCAAAGACTGTCTGACACCTGAGGAACAGGCCGCGATGGTCGCGGATTTGCGCGCGGTGGCGCAGGTGGCGCCGATGCGGCATCCGGTGACTCGCTGGGGCAAACAGATGAGTGTGAAAATGACCAGCGCCGGGCGGTTGGGCTGGATCAGCGACACGCGGGGCTATCGCTATGAGTCGCGTCATCCCGACGGCATGGGCTGGCCGCCGATCCCGCAGCGCATTCTGGATCTGTGGCAAAGTAAAACCAATTTGGCGCGGCAACCAGATTGCTGCCTGATCAATTTCTACGGCGAAGGCGCGCGCATGGGGCTGCATCAGGACAATGACGAAGGCGATTTTTCCTACCCAGTGTTATCCGTGAGCCTGGGGGACGACGGGTTGTTTCGCATGGGCGGGACCGAGCGTGGCGGCAAGACGCAATCGGTCTGGCTGAGTTCCGGTGATGTGGTTGTGATGGGTGGCGCGGCGCGGCTGGCCTATCACGGAGTCGACCGGATTCGCTTTGGCAGTTCGTCGCTGTTGCCGGATGGCGGACGGATCAACATCACGCTGCGGGTGGTTGCTGAGCCGGTTTAGGGTTTGTGCTGTTAGTGCATAGCGATCGAGCAGCAGCCCGCGTAGAGCTTCGCGCTTTGATCACGGCGCAGGAACAGGCCGATCTGGAGACCAAACATGCGGTCTGACATGCCGTCATTGCATTCGGCGCGGCGTATTTGCGCAGTGGAGTCCCCAAAGCCGAGCGCGTAGAGGTCTGTGCGACCACTGGCGGGCACAATCAGACCCGCGCCAGGGATGTCGATCTGGGTTTCCGGCGTTCTGATAGTGACGCCTTGGCCCTGCGTGATGTCGGCAGACCAGAAAGGTTCTGTGTCAAAGCAGGTCAGCGCGTGAGCCAATGCGTAGTCGGGATTGTCTTCGTGGCGCGCAAGGTAGCGCATCGCAACCCAACCGCTGGTTTCGCCCAAATTGACGCGGCCCCATGTGCCGGTGTCGTTGGTGGCTGTGACCTCGATGTTTTTTGCGTCGTGGGCAAGGGTGCCGCGCTTTTCAGCACTGCCATTGGGCTGGGCGCGGACATTGAGTGTGTCGTTGGCGGCGACGCCCGTCACGTTGAAAAGCGCGGGGAATGGGTCGGCTAAGGCAACGAAGGGCCACAGCAGAAACAAAAGGACAAAGCGCATCAGCGGCGGGCACTCCAAGACAGGGACGCATGTTTGCGGGTGTAGAATTCACCCATCAAGCCCACCATTAACAGCACAACGCCAACGATGATTGGATATTCGATGGAGGAGTTGCGCGGGAAATAGTTGATGAAAGCAAAGCCGCGGGCTTGGTCGATGCAGTGGAACAGCGGGTTCCAGTCAAACATCGCCAGCATGAAAGGCGGTAGGGTATTGGCCACAAACATCTTGCCTGAAGCGATCATATTGGCCCGGGCATAGATGGTGTTGGCGATGCCCACAAAGGTTGGAAACCACGGCTTGAGGGCCAAAAATACAGTGCCAATGGCGAGGCCAGTGAACCAGGCCAAGAGCAACATGCCAAAGGTTGGAATGGGCTGATCGATCTCAAACGGGGTGAAGGCGACGTGATAGACAAACAGGATCGCAGCCAAAGAGAGCACTTGAATATAAAGCGTGCCAAGCGCGGCGGACATGATCGCGATGATGGTGTTCATCGGCGCGTGTTTCATCATCGGCGAGGAGGGACCCTCGGAATTGACCACTGACCCCATGGTTTTGGTGTGGGTCATAAACAGGAAAACGCCGGACATGATGTAGATGAGGAAGTCACCGCGCAGGGCCGCGCCGCGCAGGCCGAGCACCGAGAACATTACGTAAAATGCCATCACGAAGATCACGGTTTGCAGCATATTCATGACAATCGACATAAGCGCGTTGCCATGGCTTTTGCGCACGCTTCGGACAATGGCGTGGTAGATTAGTTCGGCGATATTAAGTGCCGACGCGAAGGTCGTTTTGGGTGCGGATTGCTGAAACATTGCCTGTGCCGGTTGCGGAGCGCCCTTAATATGGCAGGGATTTCTTGCCGTTCTGTTACGCAGAGAGCATAAGGGGCGCGATGGAAATAAACAACAAATGCCTTTTAGGAGACCTCCTTTGAATTACGACAGTTTGATCCCGGTTATTCGCAAGCTGGCCATTGAGGCTGGTGCCGAAATTATGAAGATTTATCAGGCGGATGACTTTGACGTGAAAGTCAAAAGCGACGACAGCCCGGTGACGGCGGCGGATGAGGCGGCAGATGCGCTGATTTCGGCCGGTTTGCGGGCGGCATTTCCGGATGTGATGCTGGTGACCGAGGAACAGGCGGAGAGCCACACAGCGAAAGGCGATACATTTTTGATCGTTGATCCGCTGGATGGCACCAAAGAGTTCATTCATCGCCGTGGCGATTTCACCGTGAACATTGCCTACGTCGAAAACGGCGTGCCACAACGTGGTGTGGTCTACGCCCCGGCGCGGGAGCGGATGTTCTTTACCCAAGCGGACGGTCAAGCGGTGGAAGAGACCGGCGCGTTTGATCCGGAGACCGTGGGTGCGGTCAAAGCGCTCAATGTGGCGGACAGCGACAACGCGGCGCTGTATGTGGTGGCGTCCAAGTCCCACCGCGATCAGGCGACCGACGACTACATCAATAAATACAATGTCAAAGACATGAAGAGCTCGGGCTCCTCGCTGAAGTTCTGTCTGGTGGCCACCGGTGAAGCGGATATCTATCCGCGTGTGGGGCGCACCATGGAGTGGGACACAGCAGCCGGTCACGCGGTGCTGTTGGGGGCTGGCGGAGACGTGGTACGGTTTGATGACCACACGCCGCTGAAGTACGGTAAAGAGGATTTTGCCAACCCGTTCTTCATTGCCTACGCCCCTAAAGTGGAGCTGAAAGAAGCCTGATGTCTGTCCTGATCGTCATCCCGGCGCGGTACGCGTCCACACGCTATCCCGGCAAACCGCTGGCGGAACTCAAAGGCGCAACCGGGGAGGTGAAAAGCCTGATCCGGCGCAGTTGGGAAGCCGCCTGTGCGGTGAAGGGCGTGGATCGCGTGGTTGTGGCGACGGATGACGATCGCATCAAGGTGGCAAGCGAAGCCTTTGGCGCAGAAGTGGTGATGACCTCGCCGGACTGCGCCAATGGCACCGAACGCTGTGCCGAGGCGTTTGACGTCTTGGGTGGCGGTTATGAGATTGTGGTGAACCTGCAAGGGGACGCGCCGCTGACACCGGCCTGGTTTGTCGAAGATCTGGTCAAAGGGCTGCGCAACGATCCGGTGGCGGAGGTGGCGACGCCGGTGTTGCGCTGTGACGGGCGGGCGCTTAACGGCTTTTTGGAAGATCGTAGGGCCGGGCGCGTTGGCGGCACCACAGCGGTGTTTTCCAAAGATCGCCATGCGCTCTATTTCTCCAAGGAAGTGGTGCCGTTCACCGATGCCACCTTTGCCGATGAGGACGAAACGCCGGTGTTTCACCACGTGGGCGTCTATGCCTATCGGCCGTCGGCGCTGGGCGCGTATCCGCGTTGGGACGCCGGACCACTGGAGCAGTTGGAAGGGCTGGAGCAGCTGCGGTTCATGGAGCAGGGTCGGCAGGTGCTTTGCGTGGAAGTTGAGGCACGGGGGCGGCAGTTCTGGGAGCTGAACAACCCGGAAGATGTGCCGCGTATCGAAGCGATGATGGCGCAGATGGGCACCACATGAGCTTGCCCGCCGGACAGCCAACCATCAGCGTGGTGGTTGTCAGTCGGCGGCGGCCGGAAGCGCTTAAGCGTGCGTTGGTGGGCATCTCGCAACTGCGCTATCCCGCGTTTGAGGTTGTGGTGGTCGCAGACGCGGCTGGCGTGGCGGCGGCCAAAGACTTGCCGTTTGGCGATCAGCTCAAAACGGTGGAATACGAAACCCCCAACATATCGGCGGCGCGCAACCGGGGGATTGCCCATGCGGCGGGCGAAGTGATTGCGTTTATCGATGACGATGCGGTGCCGGAAACCGGCTGGTTGCACCATCTGGCGGCGCCCTTTGCCAAGCCAGAGGTGGCGGCGGCGGGAGGATATGTGCGCGGGCGCAACGGGATCAGTTTTCAATGGCAAGCGCAGAGTGTCGATGGCACGGGCGCGGGTGTGTCGCTTGAAATCAAGGGTGATGATCCTGTGGTGCTGACCCCCAATGCGGCACGGGCGATCAAGACCGAAGGCACCAATATGGCGTTTCGGCGTGAGGTGTTGGCGGATCTTGGCGGGTTTGATCCGGCGTTTCACTACTATCTGGATGAAACCGATGTGAACCTTCGGCTGGCGGCGGCGGGGCACAAGACCGCGATTGTGCCGTTGGCTGAGGTACATCATGGGTTTGCGGAGAACCAACAGCGCACAGCGGCGCGCGTGCCGCGTGATCTAAGCGAAATTGGGGCCAGCAAGGCGGTGTTTTTGCGCAAGCATTGCCCGGAAGGCCAGCGCACAGAGGTGTGGAAGGTTTTTTGTCAGGGGCAGCGGCGGCGATTATTAAGTCATATGGTGGCAGGCCACATCATGCCCGGCGATGTGCGCCGGCTGATGCGCGGTTTGCAGCAAGGTTATGCGGACGGGCAGGCACGGGTGCTGGGCCAGACGCCGGAGTTGACGCGCGCGGCGGAGGGCTTTGCGCCTATAGAAGTTGAGGTCGGTCCACAGGTGGCGATCTTTGGGCGTTATTGGCGGCGGCGCGCGATATTGCGCGAGGCCCGGCAAGCAGCGCAGGACGGCAAGCTTCCTTCAGTATTCCTCTTCTCACGTACGGGGCTTTTCCATTCGGTGCGCTTTGATCCGGCTGGGTTCTGGATACAGCGCGGCGGGCTGTTTGGGCGCTCTGAGCGGCGCCAGTCGCTGTTTCGCATCGGCGGCTTTGGCGCACGTCTAAAGCAGGAATTTCAACGGGTTGCAGCCCAGCGGCTTTTGTCAGAGACACTGTTGCCCAAACGATTGCAGACAACACAACAAGCTCAGAATCGGAGCAGATCATGACGCAGGATCAACAACGTACGGCCCTGGTGACAGGCACCGCCGGGTTCATTGGCTTTCACACCGCAGAGCGGTTGTTGCAAGAGGGCTGGAAGGTTGTCGGGCTGGACGCCATGACCGACTACTACGATGTGACCCTCAAAGAGCGGCGCCATGCGATTCTGAAGCAGAGCGCGCAGTTCACCGCTGTGGAAGATCGGCTGGAAGGCGACGGTGTCTTAATGGGGCTGTTTGCCGATCATAAGCCGGATGTGGTGATCCACCTCGCGGCACAGGCCGGGGTGCGATACTCGATTGATGCGCCACGCTCCTATGTGGAGGCCAATCTGGTGGGCACATTTGAGCTGCTGGAAGCCGCGCGTGCCCATCCGCCGCAGCACATGTTGCTGGCGTCTACCAGTTCGGCCTATGGCGCCAATACCGAGATGCCTTATGCGGAGACCCATAAGGCCGACAGCCAGATGTCGTTTTATGCGGCCACCAAGAAGGCCAACGAGGTCATGGCGCATTCCTATGCGCATCTCTACCACCTGCCGACGACGATGTTCCGGTTTTTCACGGTTTATGGCCCGTGGGGACGGCCGGACATGGCGCTGTTCAAATTCACCAAGGCGATTTTGGAAGGCAGCGCGATCGACATTTATAACCATGGCCATATGAGCCGGGATTTTACCTACATCGATGATCTGGTGACCGGGATTGTGAACCTGATTGCGGCTGCGCCAGAAGCGGCGGAGGGCCGCGAGGGCGCGCGCGATGGCGACAGCTTGAGCCCGGTGGCGCCGTGGCGTGTGGTGAACATTGGCAATGGGCAGCCGGTGCAGCTGATGAAGTTTATCGAGGCCATTGAAACGGCGCTGGACCAGGAGGCTAAGAAGAACTTCATGGACATGCAGCCGGGCGATGTGCCTGCGACCTGGGCGGATGCGCGGCTGCTGGAGCAGTTGACCGGCACCATCCCGCAAACGCCCGTGGAGGAGGGTGTTGCGAAGTTTGTGGCGTGGTATCGCGAGTATTACGGCGTTTAATAGCGCTTAGGATTCGCCCACAACGGAGAGCGCCGGAGTCTTGGGTGGGGTGAGTGCGGCAACTTCGGTGTCCTCGTTTTCCACGTAGCGCCGCAGGGTTGCGGTTAGCAGATTGAGGTCGCGGGCTTCGATGGCGCGCCGGAGTTCTTGCAGCGCGCTGGCGATTTGCAGCTCCGAGAGCATTTTTTCCTGCGCGCGCATGATTTTGGGATGCGGCGTGGTGAGCATGTCGCTGCCGATCAGCAGCTCCTCATGCATTTTTTCGCCCTCTTGCAGGCCGGTGAAAGTGATCGCGATGTCCCCAGCCGGATTAGTTTCGTCCCGGACGGAGTGTCCTGCTGCTTCGATCATTTTACGGGCCATATCGTGGATTGAGACAGGCTCGCCCATGTCCAGAACAAACACATCGCCGCCACGAGAGAAGCTGCCTGCCAGCAGCACCAGACGTACCGCTTCATCGATGGTCATGAAGTAGCGGGTGACCTCTGGATGGGTCACCGTCACAGGGCCCAGGTCGCGGATTTGTTGCTGGAATAGAGGAATGACGGAGCCGGACGACCCCAGCACATTACCGAAGCGCACCATGGAGAACTTGGTGTTCTCAGACCGTTTTGCGAGATCCTGAATGACAAGTTCTGCCATTCTCTTGGTGCAGCCCATCATGGAGGACGGGCGCACGGCTTTGTCTGTGGAGACAAGAATAAAGCGATCCACGCGGGCCAGGCGTGCCTCCTCTGCAAGCACACGGGTGCCGATCACGTTGTTGCGCACGCCTTCAAACGCGTTGGTTTCCACAAGGTTTACGTGTTTGTAAGCCGCGGCGTGGAACACCACTTCGATCTAATGCTTCATCAGGGTTTCGCGCATCAGTTCCGGATGTTCGATGCTCCCCAGAACGGCGGTCATGCGCAGACCGGGGTTTTCCTGTTTCAGCTCGTTGGCGATTTTGTAGAGCGCGAACTCGCTGTGGTCGACCAGCACCAGTTCCTGAGGTCGGCAGCGGGCAATTTGGCGGCAGAGTTCGCCGCCGATAGATCCGCCAGCGCCAGTCATAAGAATGCGGTGGTCGCGGTAGGTGCTTTCGGTTTGCGGCAGTTCGCTTTCAACGGCGTCACGGCCCAGTAGGGTATCGAGCTGGATCGGGGCGGCAGCGGTGGCTTCTTCGCCGCGCAAAACGATGTCGGCAAAGGAGGGTAAGGCCAGCACTTCGCAGCCCAGGGCGGACAGGCGTTTGCCAATTTGCAGCCGCACGGATTGGTTGGCAGACGGCATGGCCAGAACGACACGGTCGATGCGGTTGCGGCGGACAATGGCGGCAATGCGCTTGGGGGAGTGGACCCTAAGCCCCAGGATGGTGAGCTTTTGCAGGTTTGGATCGTCGTCGATAAAGCCGAAGGGTTTGAACTCGTGATCGGTTTGCAGCGCGGCGGCCATTTGCTGGCCGGTCTGGCCCGCGCCATAGATCAGCACCTGTTTGCGGGGCATTTTGGTTGTGTAGATACGCTCGACAATGCGCAACATCACAAAGCGGCTGCCAACCGAAAGGAAGGCAAACAGGGCGCCAAACTCCAGCATGGTGCTGAGGGACAAGTGGGACGGGCCGATGGCTTCGGCGACCACATAGCCGGTGACGGACAGGGCCACGGCAACGATGAAAACTTTGGCCACTTCGTCAATGCCGAAGGTGTTGAGTTTCACACGGTTAAGGCCAAAACCGTGCAGAGCGACTGCGCCCACCGCCACTACCGCAGGGAGGTACCAGGCCACGGTCATCCATTGGGTCGATTCGGCGGTGTTAGAGAAGGCCACGCACAGCGCAAAAATGATCGCTGCGAGATCGACGCACAAAAGCACAATCGCTTTCTGCAAGTGCGTCAGGTTCGTTAGAAGTTTGAAAAGCATAATGTTTGCTCACAAATCGGGCTAAATTGGATCGTTTAAAAATACGTCTTGAGCTTTGCTCAGAAATGTAGGGAATTCTTCCCGAAAGAGTATTTGTCTTTGGTGGTAGTGGCATGCCGCCTTGAACGGGCACGGTTAACTTGTATTACACGGTACTCAAAATTTGAATTGGTTTCTAAACCATTTGTTAGCACCTGCCAACACTGCATGGGTGCTGCCCAAAAAATAGGCAAAGGTCTGCCTGTGGGGTGTGTCGCGGAGATGTTGGCAGAGTCCGGCGGGACACAGCAGGTGGAAAAGTTAAGAGTGAGCGCTTGTTTTTGGGCAGAGACCGGTTCTAAAAGAGTAAAAAATTTATGAGGCGAATTATGCGGCGAGTGGGTTTGAAGGCAGTTTTGGCGCTTGCCATGCTCTCCATTGCTGGGTGTTCGCTGCCGCGTGGCGGTCCAATCGCATCTGAACTTGTCGGTGAGTCTGCTGTGCCGCAAGACATTCAGGTCGCAGAAGTTACCCGACAAAATGTCTCCCAGATCGGAAAGTGGCCGGAGACCGGCTGGCACGGACATTACCATTGGTTTACCCGCTCGCCGGGCCCCAAAAGCCGGATTATCCAGACCGGCGATCAGGTCACGCTGACGGTTTGGGACAATCAGGAAAACTCATTGTTGCTTGGTCCGGCGGATCGGTCTGTGCCGCTGCGGCCGGTGGAGGTTACGGAAGCGGGTACGATCTTTGTACCTTATGTGAATGACATTATGGTGGCGGGGCTGACGCCGTATCAGGCGCGGGAGAAAATTCAGGGGCAGATGACCCCGATTGCACCGTCCGCTAAGGTTCAGATCGATGTGATTCCCGGGCCATCTAACTCGGTGGATGTGGTCACAGGGGTGGCCTCTCCCAGCCGGTTGCCGCTGTCGGATCGGAATGTCTCTATTCTGTCGGTGATTGCACAATCTGGTGGGGTGAGTGAGAGCATTACCAACCAGCTGGTGCGGTTGCAGCGGCATGGGAAGTCTTACGAAATTCCACTGGATAGCTTGCTGAAAGACCCGGCCAAGAACGTGATCATGCGCGGTGGCGATCAACTGATTGTCGAGGAAGAAGAGCGGTATTTTGTGGCGGTGGGCTCCACCACCAAAGAAGAGTTGGTCTATTTCCATCAGGAGCACATCACGGCGCTTGAGGAGGTGTCTTTGCTGGGCGGGCTAAACGATGCCCGCGCCAACCCACAGGGGCTGTTTGTGTTGCGTCAGTACCCGGAGTCCGCCGTTCGTCAGGATGGCACCGGCCCGGCGTCCCAACATGTGATTTTCCGGTTCGATTTGACCAAGGCGGATGAGTTGTTTGGTGCCAAGAACTTCCATGTGCAGCCAGCGGATATTGTGGTTGCCAGTGAGTCGGCAGTGAAACCGGCACAGGCGGTGATTGCGCTGGTCGGCTCGTTGTTTGCCATTTCGAATGTATTTAATTGATGCGGTTAAAAAAAGCGCCCGTTAAAAGGGCGGCGTGGGAAAGACTCGGACGGCTTGCTTTGTTTGTGTAGAAATGGACGCAAAATCGTGTTATCGCCGAATGTAATTTAAAACAGAATTTTCATCATCTAATCGATAGTTTGTAGGTTGGTGTCCAGCTATGTGGCGCCACAGCACAGTGACCAGAGAGAGCGACCAATGCAGCGTAAAGTTACCAAGGCCATTTTTCCTGTAGCGGGCATGGGGACCCGGTTTTTGCCGGCGACAAAATCAGTACCCAAGGAAATCATGACATTGGTGGATCGTCCGTTGATCCAATATGCGATTGATGAGGCGCGTGAGGCGGGAATCACGGAATTCATCTTTGTGACCTCGCGCGGCAAAGGCGCGCTGGAAGATTATTTCGACTGTGCACCCCAGCTGGAACAGACGCTGCGCGAAAAAGGAAAAACCGACCTGTTGGCAGCTGTGGAAGCGACCAATATGGAAAGCGGAGCAATTGCCTATATCCGCCAACACAAGGCGATGGGGCTTGGCCATGCGGTGGCCTGTGCCAGCCGTCTGGTGGCGGATGAGCCTTTTGCGGTGATCCTGCCGGATGATGTGATTGCCGGGGAGACCTCCTGTCTGAAGCAGATGGCCGACGCCTATCAGGAAACCGGTGGGTGCATGGTGGCCGCCATGGAAGTGCCTCCGTCCAAAGCCTCGTCTTACGGCGTGCTGGATGTGAAAGAAGACATGGGGTCGCTGGTCTCTGTCAAAGGCATGGTGGAAAAACCTGCACCAGGGACCGAACCGTCCAATCTGGCGGTGATTGGCCGTTATATTCTGACGCCGGACATCTTCACCAACCTCAAAGGACAGGGTGAAGGCGCGGGCGGTGAGATCCAGCTGACCGACGCGATTGCCACCGAGATTGCCAAAGGTGAAAACGTGTTTGGCTATCGCTTCCAGGGCCAGCGGTACGATTGCGGCTCCAAAGCGGGCTTCTTGCAGGCCACTGTGGCCTTTGCGTTGGAACGCGATGATCTGCGTGATGAGCTGTCCCAGTATCTTCAAGAGCTGGTGGTGGCCCGCCGCGCCGCGGAATAAGAGCCCCTGAAAGGACTACTAAAGTGAACCACGTAATCGTCACAGGCGGCGCGGGCTACATTGGCTCGCACGCGTGCAAAGCTTTGGCACAGGCCGGCTTTGTACCTGTCACTTTCGATAATCTTGTCACCGGTTGGGAAGATGCGGTCAAATTTGGCCCCTTTGAAAAGGGAGACCTGTTGGACCGGGCGCGGCTGGATGAGGTGTTTTCCGCATATGAGCCGGTCGCGGTCATGCATTTTGCAGCGCTGTCTCAGGTTGGCGAAAGCATGAAGGCGCCAGGGAAATACTGGCTTAACAACGTCCAGGGCTCTCTGAATCTGATTGAGGCGACGGTGGAAGCTGGGGTGCGCAATTTTGTGTTCTCTTCAACCTGTGCGACCTATGGCGACCATGACAATGTGACGCTTGATGAAAGTGTCGAGCAATTGCCGATCAATGCCTATGGGGCGTCAAAGCGGGCTATCGAAGATATGCTGCGCGATTTTGATGCGGCCTATGGGCTGCATTCGGTGATCTTTCGGTATTTCAACGTGGCCGGGGCTGATCCGGAGGCGGAAGTCGGCGAGTTCCACCAGCCGGAAACCCATCTGATCCCGCTGATGTTGGACGCAATTGACGGGAAACGCGATGCGCTGACCATTTTTGGCACGGACTACGACACGCCCGATGGCACCTGTATTCGCGACTATGTGCATGTCTGCGATCTGGTGGATGCGCATGTGCTGGGGCTCAAGCGTCTTTTGGATGGGCATGGCAGCCGGGTGTTCAACCTAGGCACTGGCACCGGGTTTTCGGTGCGCGAGGTGATTGACCAATCCCGGGCGGTAACAAACCGGGCGGTGCCCTATAATGAGGGGCCGCGCCGTGCTGGCGATTGCACCAAGCTGGTCTCCGGCTCGACACGGGCGGAGAAAGAGCTAGGGTGGGAGCCGAAACGCTCCAAGATGGACCTGATGATTGCCGATGCATGGAGATGGCATCAGACCGGGCATTACGACAAGTAGTCCCCCCGCTCGACTTCTGGAAATGACACGGGTGCTGGCCCTTGCCGGGCGGCGCCCGTCTGGTGTGGATCGGGTGTGTCTCGCGTATCTGCGCGCAGTGTTGGCGGATGATGTGCCGTGCTTTGGCTTGATGCGGACCGGGTTGGGCTATGTGCTGCTCGATCAGGTTGGGATGCAGGCCTGTCTGGAGGCGATTGAAGGGCAACGAGACTGGCCTTCGCCGGATTTTGTGTCTCGGTTGCGCCACCGCGCGGGTAGTCCGCGACGGGTGCCGGACACGATGGCGCGGCAGATGGCAATTGCGCGGGCGCGACCTCGCGGATTGGGGCGCATGTTGCAGCGGTATTTGCCCACGGGGAGTGTGTATCTCAACGTGGATCAGACCACGTTCACAACCCGTGTGGCGCGGGCAGTGAAGCGTGTCAAAGGCGGTAAGATCACGGTGTTTTTGCATGACACTATTCCGTTGGATCATCCGCAGTACCAGACGCCGAAGTCGGTGGAAAAGCTGTCGGCCATTCTGAAACGCTGTGCCGGGTTCGCGGATTTGATCCTGACCAATTCACATATCTCAGCCAGTGACATCACCCGCCACATGGCGCCTCTGGGGGAGGTGCCACCCGTTGAGGTTGCGCATCTTGGGGTGGAGGATGATTTTTTCGAAAGCGAGAACAATGTCGTGAGCGTTAGCGTGGCTGCGCCCTATTTTCTGTGTTTGGGCACCATTGAGCCGCGCAAGAATATCGGGTTCCTGTTGGACCTGTGGGAAGGAATGGCAGAGCGGTTTCCAGCGAGCGAGATGCCACATTTGGTGATCGCGGGACGCCGTGGGTGGGAGAGCGTCGACGTATTGGCGCGGCTCGAATCATCGCCTCTAAGGGGTCAGTTTCTGTTGGAGTTTAATGATTTAGGGGATTTGGAACTGAAGTCCTTGATGGCGGGTGCGGCTGGCTTGCTGTTCCCGAGCCATGCGGAAGGATTTGGCTTGCCCCCCGTTGAAGCCGCGGCGATGGGGGTGCCGGTGGTGGCCAATACCTTGCCGGTTTTGCGGGAAATTCTCGGGGATTATCCCATTTACGCAAGCGTTTCAGATGTTTATCTATGGGAAACAATCATTCGGTCCCTGGTCACTGCGCAAGAGGCTGAATCAGAGACAAATTCGCGTTATTCCCCACCCACCTGGGAGGCGCATTTCAATACGGTCTTAAGGGTCACGTGATACACCCTGTAGCTGGACCTTCAAAGATTGGGAAAGGTTGAGGACAGGGGTGAGTGCGCTGCAATCATATCGGCTTCGGATCAGACGCCGGCATCGTCTTGTGCGCGCGATCCGGAAGCGGCGTGAGCTGCGCAGCATGGCGGACCGCACGGCGCAGATCAAATCGTCGGACCTTCTGGCGTTTTCAACCCTGCGTAACGAGCATATTCGCCTGCCGTATTTTCTCGACTACTACCGCAATAAGGGCATCAATCACTTCCTGATAGTGGATAACGACAGCGACGATGGCTCGTTGGAGTATCTGATGGAGCAGCCGGATGTGTCGGTCTGGCACACCCGCAAGAGCTACAAGAAGTCCAAGTTTGGGGTGGATTGGCTCAACTGGTTGCAGTTTCGCTATGGCCACAATCACTGGTGTCTGGTGGTCGATCCCGACGAGTTCTTTATCTATCCATTCTGCGACACGCGCCCGATCCGGGCGTTGACCGATTGGCTGGATGCCAGCTCGATCAAGTCGTTTAGTGCAATGCTGTTGGATATGTATCCGCGCGGGCCAATCACGGAACAGCCGTATCAGGCGGGGCAGGACCCGATGGAGATTGCCTGCTGGTTTGATGCGGGCAATTACACGATGACCAAGAACCCGCAGTATGGAAATCTGTGGATTCAGGGTGGGCCACGGTCTCGGGTGTTTTTCCCAAATGAGCCGGAACTGGCCCCGGCGCTGAACAAAATCCCGTTGGTGAAATGGAACCGGCGCTATTGCTATGCCAGTTCGACCCATATGCTGCTGCCGCGTGGTTTGAACCAGGTGTATGACGAGTGGGGCGGGGAGAAGGCCTCTGGCCTGCTGCTGCACGCGAAGTTTCTGGATACATTCACCGCCAAGGCGGAAGAGGAGCTGGTGCGCAATCAGCATTATTCCGCAAGTGTGGAATACAAAGCTTATGCTGAGCGACTTAGGGATGCGCCGGAGCTGTGGTGCAAGTGGAGTGAGAAATACATCAACTGGCGCCAGCTAGAGATTCTCGGCCTCATGTCCAAGGGGAACTGGGCATGAGTGTGGGCATTCTCATGTTGGTGCACACGGCGTTTGACCGTGCAGAGCAAGTGGCGCGGCACTGGACGAAATACGGCTGTCCGGTGGTGATCCATGTGGATGCTTCGGTGAAGCCCAAGGCGCATAAGAAGTTTGTCAAAGCGCTGGAAGATGTGGCGGATGTACGCTTCTGCAAACGGCACAAATGTGAGTGGGGCGACTGGGGGCTGGTGGCGGCCAGTCAGTCGGCAGGGGAAACGATGCTGGCCGAGTTTCCCGAAGTGCGCCACATCTACTTGTCGTCTGGCTCGTGTCTGCCGTTGCGGCCGGTGCAGGAGCTCAAGGATTATCTGGCGGCGCGACCGCGCACGGATTTCATCGAGAGTGCAACCACTGCGGATGTGCCCTGGACTGTGGGGGGATTGGATGCGGAGCGGTTTACGCTGCATTTCCCGTTCTCCTGGAAGAAGCACCGGTTCCTGTTTGACAAATGGGTCGATATTCAGCGGTTTCTGCGGGTAAAGCGGAAGATCCCCAATGGGGTTGTGCCGCATATGGGCAGCCAGTGGTGGTGCCTGACACGGCAGACGTTGTCGGCGATTTTACAAGACCCGGATCGAGAGACGTTTGATCGCTACTTCAAACGGGTGTGGATTCCGGACGAGAGCTATTTTCAGACCTTGGCGCGGCTGTATTCGAGCAATATCGAGAGCCGGTCGCTGACGCTGTCGAAGTTCGACTTCCAGGGCAAGCCGCATATCTTTTATGACGACCATTTGCAGCTGTTGAGGCGGTCTGATTGTTTTGTGGCGCGTAAGATTTGGCCGCGTGCGAACAAGCTGTATAACGGCTTTTTGCGCAGCCCTGAGGGTGCCATCAAGATGAGCGAACCCAATCCGGCGAAGATTGACCGGATTTTTGCCAAGGCAGTGGAGCGGCGGACCAAAGGGCGCACGGGGCTTTACATGCAGAGCCGCTATCCCAACGAGGGGTGGGAAAACGGCATGACCTTTGGGCGGTATTCGATCTTCCAAGGCTTTGCGCAGCTGTTTGAGGATTTTGAGCCTTGGTTGGCCCGGGCCACTGGGACGCGGGTGCATGGGCATTTGTTTGCCCCAGAAGGGGCGGAGTTTGAAGGCCGCCAGAAAGTCATCAACGGGGCGCTGAGCGTTGATCCGAAGTCGCGCGACTATAATTCGATTGCGTTTTTGACCAATCTGATCTGGAACACGCGAGGTGAGCGGCAGTGTTTTCAGGTGGGGCCGCGGGACGAGGGCGCGCCGGTGTGGTTCTTCGCCAAGGATCCCAATGCGCAGGTGTCGGTGATCAGTGGGGCCTGGGCGATTCCGCTGTTCAAGTCGAACCTGGATTTTGCCGACATTCGCAAAGAGGCGGCGCGGCTTCAGAAGTTGGAAAACGATCAGCTTTATGCGTTGCGCAGCCCCTATGCCAAGGCGCGGGCGCGAATCTGGACGCTGGCCGAGTTTATCGAAGCGCCAATGGAGCCGTTGCAGACAATCATTGATGAGATCGGGCCGGAGAAAGCGCGCCGTTTGGCGGAGGCGCCGACGATGACCGATTTGACCGGGTTTGGTCAGTTCCTGCAAAACCTGAAAAACCAAGGCATGCACCCTTACCTGATGGGCGACTTTCCCGTATCTCAGGGGGAGGCTGATCAGAAGAAGCCGCCACGGAAACCCTATTTGGTGCAGTAACGCCCTATGACCAAACCCTTTGATTACTTTGTGGTCTTTGCCGAGATGCGGACCGGGTCCAATTTTCTGGAGGCCAATATCAACGGGTTTGAGGGGCTGAGCTGTCTGGGCGAAGCGTTTAATCCGCACTTCATTGGATACCCCAACAAGGACGACTGTCTTGGCGTATCGTTGGAGCAGCGGACGGCGGACCCGCAGGCTTTGATTGATGCGGTGAAATCCAACGATGTGCTATCGGGGTTTCGCTACTTCCACGACCATGAGCCACGGGTGCTCAACACGATGTTGGACGACCCACGCTGTGCAAAGATCATCCTGACCCGCAATCCGCTGGACAGCTATGTGAGCTGGAAAATTGCACAGGCCACCGGGCAGTGGAAACTAACCGATGTGCGCCGGCGGCGTGACAGCAAGGTGAAGTTTGATGGCGTGGAGTTCCGGCGGCATGTGGAAGAGTTGCAAGACTTTCAGGTGTCCTTGATGCGGGCGCTTCAGGTGAGCGGCCAAACGGCGTTCTATATTGCCTATGAAGACCTGCATGATCTTCAGGTAATGAACGGTCTGGCGCGGTTTCTGGGGCATGATGAAGAGCTTGAAGAGCTGAACCAGAAGCTGAAGCGGCAGAACCCCAGCCCGTTGTCTGAGAAAGTCTCCAACTTTGGTGAAGTAACCTTGGCCCTGGCGGATTTGGATCGCTTCAACCTCAACCGCACGCCGAATTTTGAGCCGCGCCATGGTGCGGCGGTGCCAAGCTATGTGGCCTGTGCGGCGACGCCGCTGTTGTTTTTGCCCTTGCGGTCCGGGCCAACGGAGGCTGTCACCCAATGGATGGCGAAGATGGATCGGGTGGACACAGACGGGTTGATCCGTAAGTTCAGCCAGAAGACCCTGCGCCAGTGGAAGAAAGCCCATAAAGGCCATCGCAGTTTTACGGTGATCCGCCATCCGGTGGTACGTGTTCATGCGGCGTTTTACGATTGTATTCTGGCGGCAGAGCAGGGGCCCTACAAGAAGCTGCGCAATACATTGCGGCGGGTGTACAAGATGCCGCTGCCCAAGGACCCGCCCGGGGCGGAGTACACGGCGGAAGAGCATCGGGCCGGGTTTGTGGCGTTCCTTGGATTTGTGAAGGCGAATCTGGCGGGGCAAACTAGTTTGCGGCAGGATTCGCATTGGGTCAGCCAGACCACGGCGTTGCAGGGATTCGGCGACTTGGCACTGCCGGATATGATTGTGCGCGAAGATGAGATGATGAGCTACCTGCCCGCGCTGGCGATGCAGGTGGGGCGCATGGATGCGCCGGATCCGGGGATGGTGGATGCAGGGTATCCGGTGGCGCTTGAAGAGATTTACGATCAGGAGATCGAGAAGCTCTGCCAGGAGATTTACAAGCGCGATTATATTGCGTTTGGGTTTGACAGCTGGACGTAAAAACGCGCCGTCAGCGGGGCTGCGGCGCGTTGAGATTCTTGCTTGTCGTTCAGCTTAAGCCGCCTGAACCTTGTCACCTTCGGTCAGGATCGTGAACAGCGTGGCCGCGTCCGGGTTGGCGCGCAGCTTGGCACAGATCGCGGACTCGCGCAGGTGACGGGACACTTTTGCCAAGGCTTTGAGGTGCTCAACGCCGGCCTCTTCCGGGGCAAACAGCGCAAAGGCGATGTCGATTGGCTGACGGTCCACCGAATTGAAATCAACCGGCTTTTCCAGAAGGATGAAGGCGCCAACGACGCTTTCCAAGCCTTCGAAACGGGCGTGTGGCAAGGCCACCCCGTGGCCCACGCCGGTGGGACCAAGGGTTTCGCGTTCAATCAGGGCTTCGACAACAGCAGGTGCGTTCAGCCCGTAAGCTGACTCGGCCAGGTCGCCAAATTCCTGCAACAAACGCTTTTTGCTTGAGGCGGCTGTGACAACACGTACCGCCTCAGGCTTGAGGATCGTAGAAAGGTCCATAGGGCCTGTATCTCCGGAGCGCGCTTTGATGCGCTTACTCACTTATGCTTGCGGGTCGATCCAGCCGATATTGCCGTCCTCACGGCGATAGACCACGTTCAATCCGTCTTTACCTTCGTTCTTGAAGACAAGCACCGGGGACCCTGCAAGTTCCATCTGCATCACGGCTTCGCCAACGCTCAGGGATGGGATCTTGGTCTCCATCTCGGCTACGATGACTGGCTGCAGGGTGTCGGGCTCGGCCTCATGTTCTTCAGCTTCAGGCGCGAGGATATACGAGGAAGCGCCGAAAAGTTCAACCGGGTCCTGACGTTCCTTATGGTGATCCTTCAGACGGCGCTTATACCGACGCAGTTGTTTGTCCATTTTTTCCGCACAACTGTCAAAAGCGGCGTAGATTTCAGTTTCATGTGCTTTGGCCTGGGCGGTCAGTCCGGTGGACAGATGTACCGCGGCCTCGCAGACATATTCGTGCGCGTGTTTGGAGAACGTGATCGTCGCGTCGGTAGGTCGGCCGGCGTATTTGTCCAACACACTGCCAAGCTCTGTTTTCACGTGAGTTTGCAGAGCATCACCAACGTCGATGTGTTTTCCGGTAATCTGATAGCGCATCCTGTCTCCTTTTCGATGACATGTCGGACCACGGGCTTGAGATGCCCGTTAACAGTTAGGCCCGAATGCTGGAAATCGACATTGCCAACCCTTGCGAAATACCGGGCCTTTTTGCGAAGGCCGCCACGGTCACAGCGGGGAGTCGAGCAAATGTCATGGGTCCATTTGAGTAGGCAGACGGTTAAGAGTCAATGATCGAGCGCAAGATTGTGCGCTTTTCCGCGTGGTTCAGGAGATGCGGAAGTTTTCGCCAAGATAGACACGGCGCACGTTTTCGTTCTCGACCACCTCGTCCGGGGTGCCGGACATGAGCACCTTGCCGTCATGCAGGATATAGGCGCGATCCACAATTTCGAGCGTCTCGCGCACGTTGTGGTCGGTGATCAACACGCCGATGCCGCGCTTTTTGAGGTCGGCGACCAGATGGCGGATGTCGCCCACCGAGATCGGATCGACGCCTGCAAAAGGTTCGTCCAATAGTAGATATTTCGGATCGGCCGCCAGACAGCGGGCGATTTCCACGCGGCGGCGTTCGCCACCAGACAGGGCCAGCGCAGGCGCGCGGCGCAGGTGTTCGATGGAAAATTCGCTGAGCAGCTCTTCGAGGCGCTCACGGCGCTTGTGGCGGTCCTTGTGGGTGATGTCGAGGATGGTGGTGATGTTGTCTTCAACCGAGAGGCCACGGAAGATCGACATTTCCTGCGGCAGGTAGCCGATGCCCAGTTTGGCGCGGCGGTACATGGGCAGGGTGGTGACGTCACGACCGTCGATGGACACACGGCCACCTTCGGGCACCAAGAGGCCCGCGACCGCATAGAAGGTTGTGGTTTTGCCTGAGCCGTTGGGGCCCAGCAGGGCCACAACCTCACCGCGGTTCAACTCCATGGAGAAGTCACGGATCACCACGCGCTTGCGGTAGGCCTTGCGCAGGCTTTGCACCTGTAGTCCGGAGCTGCCTTGGGTGACGGAGAGATCGGGTTTGGCCATGGTTACTGAGACTTCAGAACTGTTTTCACATTGCCGCTCATCTGCGCGGTGTTGTCGGTCAGATTGAGGCGCATTTTGTCAGCGGTGATGGTGGTTTTGGACTGCACCACGGTGACATTGCCGGTCATTTCGACCGTGCCGGTGTCGATGCTATAGATCGCTTGGTTGGCTTCGGCCGCATCTGGCCCCTGCACCAACAGCACGTTGCCTTCGGCCACGAGGCGGGCGATGGCTTGGGTTTCCTGATTGTAGTGTACGTTCACCTTGTCAGCGGTCATGCGCATGTCGCCCTGGGAGACATCCACCTTGCCCTCAAACACGGCGCTGCCGTCAGATTGGTTCACGGAGAGAGTCTCGGCGGTGACTTCGACGGGCAGGCCGGTGTCTTGCTGCATCTGGCCAAAGCCAACCTGAAACCCCTGTGCCATCCCAGCGACGGGAACCACCGTCAGGAGGGAAATTGCCAAAGCACGGATTAAATACACAGGGTCACCTCGTCTCAGTTTGCGGGCGTGTATAGCAGTCGCACACCTTTTGTGAAAAACAAATATATTTCATTGTTTTCCCCAGATGGGCGCAGGGCCATGCGGCCTGCTTCCAAGGTGCCAAGGCCGCTTTCGGCCAGAATTTCACCGGCGGTTTCGGCGCGTGCGTCTTCCAGGCCAAAGATCATGGTTTCGGTGGTGATGGTGTAGCCTGCAGAGGTGACAATCTCGACGTCGCCGTCAAGCTCGACCTCGTTAAACGTGCTGCTCATCTCACCCGCTTCGGCGCGCATAGTGATTTCGGTGCCGTCGGTGGTGCTGATCAAAGCGCCGACTTGTTCTGCGATGATACGAGAGGGGTCGTCGATATCCGGATGCGCGGTGGCGGAGGTCAGCGTGATATTGTGGCCATCGTCGGTTTGGCCGGAGATATACGGCGCGGTGATTTGCCGGTCACGCAGTCGTTTCTCCAGTTCCACATCGGCAAAGGGAATGGCGCTTTCGAGATCGACTTCGTGAGAGATCAGGAAAAGCGTGGACAGGATGCCGAGTGCGGTCAGGGGCAGCAGCACCTTCAGCCAGGCAACCAGGTTGGAATATGTGAGGCGGCGCACCACCGGTTTAGCCGAGCCCGGCGCGCAGGCAGTCGTGGATGTGCAAGAGACCCTCGGGGGTGCCTGCGCCATTGGGATCGATCACAAACAGACACGTGATCTTGCGTTGATTCATGATGGCAACCGCTTCTTCGGCCAAGGCGCCGGGCGCAATGGTTTGCGGATCGGCGGTCATAACTTCCACGGCGGTGCGGTCCAGCAGACCGTCCATATGGCGTCGCAAGTCCCCATCGGTGACAATGCCGAGGAGCGCGCCGCTGTCATTGGTGACGCCAACAACGCCAAAGCCTTTCTGGCTGATTTCCAGCAGCGCGTCACTCATCGGGGTTTCCGCGTCGATAAGAGGCAACGCCTCGCCAACATGCATGAGGTCGCGCACGCGGGAGAGCTGTGCCCCCAGTTTGCCACCCGGATGGAACTCACGGAAGTTTTCCGGGGTGAATTTGCGATGCTCCATGAGGGCCACGGCAAGGGCATCACCGAGCGCGAGGGTCATGGTTGTGGTGGTTGTTGGCACGACGCCTGTGCCGCAGGCCTCTTCGGCTTTGGGCAGGATGAGCCCGACATCACTTTGCTTGATCAGCGTGCTGTCGGGACGGCTGGCGACGCCGATCAGCGGGATGTTGAAGCGGCGCGTATAGGCTACTAGATCGGCTAGCTCCGGAGTTTCGCCGGAGTTGGACAGCACAAGCGCAACGTCGCCTTGTGCCATCATGCCCAGATCGCCGTGGCTGGCCTCGGCCGGATGCACAAAATGGGCCGGGGTGCCGGTGGAGGCAAAGGTCGCAGCGATCTTGCGGGCGATGTGGCCGGATTTGCCCATGCCAGAGATGATCACCCGGCCATTGGCGGAGAGCAGCAGTTCAATGGCTTCACCAAATTCGGCGCCCAGGCTGTCGCCCAAGGCCGACAGCGCCGCTGTCTCGATGGAGATCACACGGCGGGCGGTGTCCAGAAAGGTCTGCTTGTCGGCGTCCGTCATGGGGCGACTCCGTTAGTGCGCAAAGATATCCTGTTCCGGCCAGCCGGCCAGATCGAGTTTGGCGCGGGTCGGCAGGAAGTCGAAGCAGGCCTGCGCCACTTCGGTGCGGCCTTCGCGGGCGAGACGTTCGTTCAGCTTTTCACGCAGGCCATGCAGGTAGAGCACGTCAGAGGCGGCGTAGTCGAGCTGTGCGTCTGTGAGGGTTTCGGCACCCCAATCGCTCATCTGCTGTTGCTTGGACACGTCGACACTCAGCAGTTCCTGAAGCAGGTTTTTCAGGCCGTGGCGGTCGGTGTAGGTGCGCACCAGTTTGGAGGCGATTTTGGTGCAATAGACCGGCGCGGTGAGGGCGCCAAAGGCGTGATACATCGCGGCAATGTCAAAGCGGCCAAAGTGGAAGAGTTTCAACACATTTGGGTCTTCGAGCATTTTGCACAGGTTCGGCGCCTCGGTTTGGCCTTTGGCGACTTGCACAAGGTGGGCGTTGCCGTCGCCACCAGACATTTGGATCACACAGAGGCGGTCGCGATGGGGGTTGAGCCCCATGGTTTCGCAGTCAATCGCCACAACCGGGCCAAGGTCCAGATCATCTGGAAGATCATTTTGGTAAAGGAAATTTGCCATAGGTGCCTCAATGTCTCTGATGACAAGCACTTACGGCTTTGTGTGGCGTGATTCAATGTTTCGCGGGGGATTGTTGTTAATATGGCATGGGGTTGCTTAGAGGGTTGCTTAGGCCACGTGGCTTTACGACGCTGGCGCGAAACCCTAAGTATCGGCCATGGATAGCAAAGCCCCCCAAACCGTGTGCGATCACCTGCGTGCGACACTTGAGACCGAAGCGCGCAAAGATGGGCCGCGTGTGCAGCGGATTGAAGTAGAGGGCCAGGTGTTCTGGATCAAGCGCGTAGAGCAGCTGGGGTTGCGGTACCGCTTGCAAAAGGGCGATCCGCGCAAGGCGTTTGAGCGCGAACGGCTGGCGTACCGCGAGATGAACGCCGTGCAGGCGCCTGTGCCGCGTTTGGTGGCCGAGGGGGCTGATTTTCTGGTGTTACCGGATTGCGGGTTGGATTTGCGCAAGCTGTTGGAGCGACAGGAAGATGCGTCCCGCCGAATCCAAATGCTAGTAGATGCAAGTAAGATGCTTGCAGAGTTTCATAACCTTGGATTTGCCCATGGGAGACCTAGTCCGAAAGACATATGCCAAGTGGATGGCCGGATGTTGCTGCTGGATTTTGAGCGCTACAAACACGCCAACAACACGCCGGTAGGACAGTCGCGGGATTTGGTGGTGTTTGCGTTTAATGTGGCGGCGCATTCGCCGCAGATGCGGGGCAGCTTGCGCGAGGCGATGGCTGCCTATCGGGACAACGCGGATGCCGCGATTTGGCCTTTGGCACAGCGCTGGTGCCGGTGGTTGCGGTGGACCGCATGGGTGACCAAACCGTTGCAGAAGCGGCCGGAGGGGCGGGCCTTAGAGTTTAAAGCGATTCCGGTAGTGATGGACTTGTTTTTGTCCGAGGACAAGCCGCTGGTGTGACGCGGCTTAGGCTACGGCGTAATCGCGATCAGGTGGTTGTCCCACTGCAAGGCGTGCTGCGCGGTGGTGCTTTGTAGGGTGCCGATGATGCCTGTGCCGGTGGTGAAGACAAACCCATCCGATGTTGGGCCAACGCCACAGACATCTTTTGCCGAAAGAATCGCGCTGGGTTGGCCGGTTCCGGTGTCAAAGACATGCAGGACATTGCCGCGCGGCGAGGTGATGGCGACGAGGTTGCCATCGTTTGAGAGGGCCACGCTGCCGGCGTAGCCTTGCAGTTGTTGTTGCGCTTTTGGCGGAGCGGTGAGGAGTTTCACCTCTGTGCCGCGTTGGTGCAGACCAAGCAGGGGATGAGTGGCGGATTTGCTGCCTTGCCACTGCATGGCAAAGGCGACCATACCGTCCTGACGCACGGCGAGGTGACGGATGGAGTTTTTGTGCAATGCCGCAGGCAGTGTAACGTCTTCAACCGGTACGCCACTGGTGGTCACGTAGCTCAGGTTTGGCGCCATCACCGGGATGTTGAGCTTGCTGCGGCCCATGTCGGGGTGGGTCTCTATGCCGCCATTGGCCACTACAAGGGTTTCGCCATTTGGCATGAGCTTGAGGTCATGCGGGCCAACGCCGCCGGAAGAGAATTCACCAATTCGAGCGTAGTTTCGGGTGACATCCCAGAGGCCGATGATGCCTTCCCCGGCTTCGTAGTCATTCTCGGACGTAAAAAGCGTGGCGCCGTCTGCTGAGAACGTGCCGTGGCCGTAGAAGTGGCGGCTTTCCGGAGCTGTGAGGGTTTTCAGGACCGCACCATCGCGGCAATCCATGACTAAGGCAAAGGTGCCTGGACGACGGGCGAAGGCGACAGCTTCGGCACGTTCGGGATGGGCGGCGGCGGCATGACCGCGGGCGGGCAAGGGGATGGTAAAGGTGATCTCGTCTGTGGTGGTGAGACCTGCAAGCAGGTAGGTGCCGTCCGGGGCGCGGGCGGCGGAGAGGTAGTCTGGCGTGCCAACGCTGCTCCACCCCGCGCTGGGCAGGAGGCTTGTGGCGGCAAGGCCGGCGAGCATGCGACGGCGGGTGACCATCAGTCGCCGTCCAGGGCGTTGAAGCCTGCGGTGACGTCCAGCGCGGGGCCAAGCTCTTGCAAGACGATGTCGCGGATGTTGCCGATGTATTGCTGCAGGATTTCGACGCGCAGGCGTCCTTGGATGTCAGAAACACCGGCGAAAACGGGATCGTCTTGTAACTCTTCCGCGTGTGAAAGTGCGCTCTCAAAAGCGGCGGTGAGATTGTCCGAAGGGGAAGGCGATTGCGCAGACAGTATTGATGCGAGTTGCTCCAGAGAGGAAAGCGACACCGAGATATTTTGCAGACTGCGACCGGATCGACGCGCTTCGGCGCGACGGGGACGGGGTTTGTCAAAAGTGCCCAATGGACGGCCAAGACGGGCTTCCTCGTTGAATTGCAAACCTGTGTCGAGGGCTTTGAACAACTCGGCAACGGCAGCGAGGTCTGTCGTGTAGGGGCCTTCTGGGGAGGGCGTGCGCATCAGGGTGGGATAGGTGGATTGCCAATCTGTCAGAATGGCGTCGGCATTGCGGTTGATGTCATTGGCAACCGCCTGGATCAAAGAGCAACGGTAGGCGTCGTCTCCGAGTTGGCTGATGCGGTCGTCGTAGAGCAGGAACTCCATGGCAAAAAAGCCGCGTGCCGCTACAGAGACTTCAGAAAACTCAGCTTGATCAGCGACTACCGGGTCTTCGGCAGCAATCAACTTAGAGAGGGATTTGGGCGCAAACCCTTTGGTGTCGGGCCAAAAGGCGAGGGCAAAGGCGCGTTCGTCGGCCTCAGTCGGACCAAAGCGCAGGTGATTGACCGCCATCCAGGCGTCAAAGCCTTTGTGGTAGGCGGTACGGAGGGCCTCGGAGTCGCTGCGGCAGTCGGTGGCGGCGGCGGATTTCAAAGCTTCGGAAGCGTTGGCCAAGGACGTGAAGCCGGGCAGGATGTGATCGGTGATTGCCGTGTCTACAAGGGCGGCGGAATCTTGGGCCCAAACCGGTGTGGACAGAAGCAGCGAGGCGGCAAAGGCGATCATGCGCATGGGTTAGAGACTCTCCAGAAAACGTATGAGGGCGGTACGATCGGCGGGTGGCATGTCGATCACTTTGGTTTTTTGACCTTCCGCTTCGCCGCCGTGCCAGAGGATGGCTTCGAGGATATTGCGGGCGCGGCCATCGTGCAGGAATTGCGTGTGGCCGGAAACCTGACCGGTGAGGCCAATGCCCCAGAGTGGTGGTGTGCGCCATTCCTGGCCGGTTGCACGGCCTTCGGGGCGGTTGTCGGCCAGATCCGGCCCCATGTCATGCAACAACAAGTCGGTGTAGGGCCAGATTAGCTGAAAGCTTTGGGCGGGCTGGTCTTCAAGGCGGTGGGTCACAAAAGACGGCGTGTGGCAGGACGCGCATCCGGTGGTGTGGAAGACTTCTTTGCCGCGCAACACTTCGGGGTCGTCCACGTCGCGGCGGGCGGGCACAGCGAGGTTGGCGCTGTAGAAGGTCACAAGGTCGAGGCCGATTTCGTCAACTTCAAAGACGCGCACGTCGCCGTCTCCGTGGGGGGCGTTGATGCACTCGACCTGCGCGGTGGTGCAATCGCCGTGACCCGCTTCAAACAGCGGAGTTGAGATGCCAATGTCAGCAGCAAAGGCGGCAGCGGATTGCTGGCGCAGGGTGGGGGCACCCGCCTTGAGGCCAAAGCGGCCCAGCATGGGGCGTTGGTATTCGACCGACCACGTGATGTTGGGACGACCGGAGATGCCATCGCCATCAGTGTCGTTTGGATCGGCGTTTGCGAGAATGTCTTCGGCGGGAATGGCGTCTAGAAGGCCAAGGCCAATCATTTGCGGTGCGACGCGCGGGCTGACCATCACATCAGGGTGAAGGGAGCCGTAGCCGAGGTCATGCAAGGCATAGGTTGGGCGCCGTAGTGCGGCGATTTCGCCGCCGGACAAGGCCACGTCAAACTCTTCAAAGGTGACTTCGATGCGTGCTTCGGCGGGGTGGCCGGGCAGGTTGAAATCCTGAATTTGCGAGCCGTAGGTTGGCTCTGGCCGCGTGGCGAGGAAGTCTTCGATTTCGTAAATCTGGTCGGCCTGTTGGCCGGGAATGGCCAGTTTGATCGCCAGTGAAAGTGCGTCATCTTCAGGGCCATCCGGGGCGTGACCACGCCCGGATTTCTGATGGCAGCCCAGGCAATTGCGGGCGTTGTAGAGCGGGCCAAGTCCGTCGGAGGCCAGTGTGGAACTGGGCGAGGACACCCAAAGCTTATCAAACATCGCTTCACCCATGCGGAAGGTGAGGCCATCTTCTTTGCTGAGATTGGCGGAGGGCTGTTTGAAGGCGAATGCATCGTTGCGCACAGGAACGGTCGCGGCGCCGCCTGGGCGGGATTCAAACTTCTGTGGTTTGGAGAAATCGGTGGGCGCGGCGGTCACGCCTTGGATGCGTTTGGTCTCTGCGTCGGTGCGGGGCACCACGTTGAGGTGACGGTCATCCAATGCGTGTGCCGCAGAGGCGGCGAAGAGTGCGCAGAAGACCGTGGCTGAGGAGATTCGCATGGCTGGCCTTGGAATAGAAAAAGGGGCGGCGGGATGGCCGCCCCTTTGAAGTCTTTTTAGTCTGAGACCTTATTATTGGAACACGGCGTCTGGGTTGTCGAGGCTGTCGGAGCCTTCAAACGCCAGCTGGTCCAGGCCCAGTGCTTTTACTGCTGCTTCGATAGATTTGGTCTGATCTACCAGACCGTCTACGCCACCCATGACCAGCGCTTCGCCAGCTTCGTTGCCGCGCTCCAGCATCTGGTCGTAGGAGAAACCGGATTCGGCGGCGGTTTTGATGCGGCCGAGAGACATCATGGTGGTGGAGAGCTTGCCTTTCAGCTCTGCGTCCAGATCGGCGTTCACTTCTGCCACGAGGTCAGACACGGAGGGGCCGGACACGAGGGAGCCGTCCACACGCACATATTCGCCCAGGTAGACGTTCTGGATGCCCAGACCGTCGTAGTAGTGGCTGTTGTGGGTGTTGTCAGAGAAGCAATCATGCTCTTCTTCTGGATCGTTCAGCAGCAGGCCAAGGCGCATACGCTCACCAGCTTGCTCACCGTAGGACAAGGAGCCCATGCCGGTCAGAATGGCTACGAGGCCAGCATCTGCGTCACCGGTTACGGTGGCACGCGCTTCGCCGTCGGCAGACCACTGTGCGGCCATGAATTCCAGATCGGAGACCAGCAGGTCGGTGGCCGCTTTCAGGTAGGCCGCGCGACGGTCACAGTTGTCGCCGGTGCAGGCGTCGCCGGCTGCGAAGTCAGTCCAAGGGCGGTCACCTGCGCCGTGGTTGTGGCCGTTTTTGTCCTGGCCCCAGAGCAGGAATTCGATGGCGTGGTAGCCGGTCGCAACGTTGGCTTCTACGCCGTCCGCTTCGTGCAGGCTTTCCAGCAGGGCTGGGGTGATTTCGGCGGCATCAATAGTCTCGCCGGAGATTTCGAAAGACGCGTTGGCGATCACGTTCAGCGCCGCCAGCGGGTTTTCGTCAGATGGACCACCGTAAGCGGCGTCCACGTAGTCGATCAGGCCTTCGTCCAGCGGCCATGCGTTCACTTTGCCTTCCCAGTCGTCCACAGCGGCGTTGCCAAAGCGGTACACTTCGGTCTGCTGATATGGCACGCGGGAAGCCAGCCATGCGCCCTGAGCTTTGTGCAGTGCTTCGGCGGATGGGTTTTCGATCAGCGCGTTCACTGCGGCCTGCAGTTTTTTGGCGGTTGCCAGGCTGTCTTCGTATTTCGCCGCGGCGATGTCGGCGTAGTTGGCAACAACGTCCGCTTTGGTGGTGGCGAAAGCCGGGGCGGTCAGTGCGAGCACGGCCGCAGTAGTGGTCAAAAATGTGCGAGTCATGGAATCCATCCCTGTTGAGAGTTATAGGCATAACTGACTATTTTTGTTGGTCTCGTCAATCCTTATTAATTTTGTATGTTTTTGAGTGCGGCGGAATGTCCCGCATCCAAAAGTGTATAGAAAATAGAGGTTACTGCTCGTCGAGTAGGTGTTCGTAGCGTGCATCAGTCAGAGTTTTGAGGAAAGCGACAATGGCATCGACCCGTCGATCATCCAAGGCCGGGCCGTGGGTGAGTTCTTCCACTGCTAAGGTTGCGGGCACTGCGGGCATGCGGAAGGTCTCGCCGGTTTCCGGGTTGGTGCGGCGCTTTACGTCGGTTGTATTAAATTGATTGTAGAACAGCACCACAGTGCGGAGATCTTCAAACACGCCGTTGTGCATATACGGGCCGGTGACCGCCACGTTGCGCAGGGTTGGGGTTTTGAATTTGCCACGCAGGGTTGGGTTGCTGTCCATGTCGGGGTGGGCGGCGAGGCCGATATCCACGGTGCCACGCGTCACGCCGTTCAGATCACGTAGGGCCAGATTCTCAGGCACGCCAATGTTGTGATATTCGTAGTTGGTGAAGGTCTCCTGCGGGTCAAGCTGGCTCTTTCCAAGCTGGTGGCAGAGGTTACAGTTGGTGAACTGCTCAGAGAAGAACAGCACACGGCCGAGGTCTTCTTCGCGGGTCAACTCCACTTCGCCTCGCAGGAAACGGTCGTATTTACTGTCAAACGGCGAGAAAACTTCGGTGCGTTCAAAGGCGGCGACGGCGTCGGTCATGGCGGTGTAGCCGGATTGGGGATCGCCTAAGACGTCGTCGTCAAACAGTGTCGGGAAGGCTTCGGTGTAGACCGGATCTTCCAGCAGGCGGGCGATTACGGCGGCTTCGTCAGCCATGCCCATCTCGATCGGGTTGAGTGGCGGGCCACCCGCCTGATCTTCCAATCGATTGGCGCGGCCGTCCCAGAACTGGCCGCCTGCCCAAATGCCATCTGTATTTTTGTGAAACTCCGGGGTGAAGGCAGCGTAAGCGGCGCTGGGCGCGTTCCGGTCGCCGAGGGATTCGCCGTCATCGCCAATTGAGGCCATGCCACGTGGATCGGCAAAGCCATAATCCGGATCATGGCATGTGGCGCAGGATTGCGTGCGATTGGCAGAGAGGTTTACGTCAAAGAACAGGCGTTCTCCGAGGGCTTCCAGAGTGGTTGGGACGTCTTCCGCCAAGACTGGCGAGGAGGCGAGCACAAATGCAATGGCGGCAAAGCGATACATTGGAGTGTCTCTTGATTCTGATTTGTGCCGACAGCATTGCGCCTGCTTTTTGGATTGGTCAACTGTGCCAGATGCCGCATGGACCAACGTCTTCGTTAGCAGAGGTCAAAAACCTTGCGTGTTGTTGCGACGGAAAAACGCTGCCGGAGCGTTTGATAAAAACAAACGATTGAGTGAGTACAGTTATGTCGCAGAAAGTGCTGCCGATTGGATTTATGTTGATAGCGGCCGGGCTTTGTTATGCGGTTGTTTTTACGTCTGATACGCTTTGCATTGCGGACACGAGTGCGTGTTCCCCATCAAGAGATCTTTCGGCGTTTGAGTATTTTCAGGTCGTGTATGCATTGGGAGATTTAGAATGATTTATTATGGCACCAAAGCCTTTTTGTCGGTTGTGGTTTTGTGTTGTGGCCAAGCGTCAGCGGAGATGGTGCAGGTCAAAACACCTGCGCCGGTCATCCATCTTGCGGACAATCTGGATGAGGCGGATGGCCTGGGCTGGTGCATCGATACCGTGGGGCGTGGTTTTGCGGACACGTTACATGCGCACTCCTGCAAACCGCAGGGCGGGGATGTGCAGTTTGCCTTTGATGCTGCCAGCGGTGCAATTCGGTCTGTAGCGTTTGATGGAAAATGCATGCAGGTTAGCGCGCCGGGGGCCGCGGTGGATTTTTCTTTGCTGGACTGCGATCCGACAGTGTCGGCTCAGATGTTCGCTTTTGACAGTGAGAGCGGGACCATTCGGCCGCAAGACGCTTCGCACACCTGCGTGGCTGTCGGCGCGGCGAGCCGGTCAGCGGGGCCCTTTATGTCCCGAGATTTGATTCTTGCGCCGTGTGACGCGGTGGCAGAAAGCCACCGTCGTTGGGTGATCATGCCCTAAACGCAAAAAAGCCCCCGGCAGTGCGAGGGCTTCTTGAAAGATTTTGGGTAGGATCAGCGGTCGCGGAATTGCGCTTCGCGTTTTTCCATGAAGGCCGCCATGCCCTCTTTCTGATCTTCGGTCGCAAACAGCGAGTGGAAGGCGCGGCGCTCAAACAGCAGGCCTTCGCGCAGGGAGCTTTCAAAGCTGCGGTTCACAGCCTCTTTGGCGGTGCGCGCGGCGATCAGAGATTTTTCCGCGATCTTTTGGGCGGCGCTCATGGATTCTTCCATCAGCTTTTTGGCAGGCACAACGCGGGACACAAGCCCGGAGCGCTCTGCTTCTGCGGCGTCCATGAAACGGCCGGTGAGGTTCATGTCCATGGATTTGGACTTGCCCACGGCGCGGGTCAGGCGCTGGCTGCCGCCGATGCCGGCAATCACTCCGAGATTGATCTCTGGCTGGCCGAATTTCGCGGTCTCAGATGCGATGATGAAGTCGCAGGCCATGGCGAGCTCGCAGCCACCGCCAAGGGCGTAGCCGGAGACAGCCGCGATGACGGGCTTGCGGATGTCCTGGATGCGGTCGCCAAACTCGGCAAACAAGTTGGAGAGGTTCACGTCTGCGAAGCTCATCGAGGACATTTCTTTGATGTCTGCGCCCGCAGCGAAGGCTTTCTCAGAGCCGGTGATCACGATGCAGCGCACTTTGTCGTTGGCATCCGCGCTTTCCAGAGCTTCCTGCAGTTCGCCGATCAGCTGTTGGCTGAGCGCGTTCAGGGCGTCCGGGCGGTTGAGTTTGATAAGGGCGACGTGGTCTTCGATTTCGACGATGATCGTCTCAAAAGCCATGAGTAATGCTTTCATTGTTCCGGTCAGGAGTGGTTGATTATCATGTGATACATATGGATCAAGCTATCTTTGGCATTGCGCACAGTAGAAAGACGAGCGGCCGGATTGGGTGATTCGGCTTATTTTTCTAGTGCAATCGGGGGTTTTGCAGGGTTCCCCCTCCCGACCGTAGACGTCAAAAGTGTGTTGAAAATACCCCAGTTCGCCGTCGGCTTGGCGAAAGTCACGTAACGAACTTCCCCCGGCCTCGATGGCCTCCTGCAGCACCTGACGGATGATGGGCACAAGACTGTGTACGCGGGTCTGTGAGATGGCCCCAGCTTTGCGTTTTGGCGCTATCCCTGCGCGGAACAGTGCTTCGCAGACATAGATGTTGCCCAAGCCCGCCACGATGCGTTGATCCAGCAGGGCTGATTTGATTGGCGTGTTTTTTCCGGCGAGTCGGTCTGCCAGATAGGATTCGTGAAAATCGTTGCCCAGAGGCTCGGGTCCAAGTTTGGCGATCAGCGGGTGGGTTTCGGTGTTGTCTGACGGCAGAAGGTCCATGGCGCCAAAACGGCGCGGGTCGTTGAAGGTGATGCGCGCGCCGTTGTCCATGTCAAAGACCACATGGTCGTGTTTCTCGGCCTGCGGATGGTCATGGGCAAATTGCCCCAGCGGGTCGCCGGAGACGGTCATGCGCCCAGACATGCCGAGGTGGATCAGTAGCGACTCATCGGTGTCGAGGTCTGCGAGGATGTATTTGGAGCGACGGCGCAGCTGCGTGACCTTGGCGCCAGTGAGCCGTTCCTCCATGCGCTCGGGGAAGGGCCAACGCAGATCGGGGCGGTTGACTTGCGCGCGGGCAATGGTGGCGCCTTCCATGGCCGGTTGCAGACCGCGGCGCACGGTTTCGACTTCGGGCAGTTCGGGCATTTGTGCTCCTACAGATCAACTTGGCAAAGAATGCGCAAAGACTTGCAGGATACGCAAGCGGGGGTGATGTGGTTTGCATTTGTCGGGTGCCAAATCAGCGCATTGTACCTGTTTGGACGGCCCTATATGAATGTGGCAACCAAGAGGATTTCGCATCATGGCGGACAGCAAAAACACCACCCATTTCGGCTTTGAAACCGTGCCGGAAAGCGAAAAGGCCGGGCGCGTTCAGGGCGTGTTTGGGTCGGTTGCCAGTAAATACGACATTATGAATGACGTGATGTCGATGGGCATTCACCGCATCTGGAAAGATGCGATGATGGATTGGCTGGCGCCGCGTCCGGGGCAGAAATTGCTTGATGTGGCTGGCGGCACCGGCGATGTGTCGTTCAAGTTCCTGAAGCGGGCCGGTCATGGTCATGCGACTGTTTGCGATCTGACCGAGCCGATGTTGGTCGAAGGCCGCAAGCGGGCCGAAGTAGACCATATGGCCGAGAGTCTTGACTGGGTTGTGGGTGATGCGATGGCGTTGCCGTTTGAGGACAACACCTTTGACGTCTACACAATCAGCTTTGGTATCCGGAATGTGACTCGCCCGCAGGAGGCGTTGAACGAAGCGTTTCGGGTGTTGCGGCCCGGTGGGCGGTTGATGGTGCTGGAATTCAGCCAAATCCCCAACGACATGATGCAGAAGGTCTATGACCTCTATTCCTTCAACATCATTCCGCAGATGGGCAAGGTGATCGCCAATGATCGCGACAGCTATCAGTATCTGGTGGAGAGCATTCGCAAGTTCCCGGATCAGGAGACGTTTCTTGATATGGTGAAGACCGCCGGGTTTGAGAATGCGAAGTATCGCAATCTGACCATGGGCATTGCGGCGCTGCATTCGGGTTGGAAGCTGTGAGAGGTCCGCACAATATTATCCGCCTGATCCGCACCGGTGCCACGCTGGAGCGCACCGGCGCGATGAAGGTGGTGATGGATGCCTTTGAGGCGCCGACCTTGGTGCGTGTTGTGTTGCGCGGGTTGGTCTGGCCGTTTCAGTGGCTGGGCTATAGGGGCGATCCCGATGCGCCAGCGTTGCCACGGGCATTGACGGCTTTGGGGCCTGCCTACATCAAATTTGGTCAGGTGTTGTCGACCCGTCCGGATGTGGTGGGTGGAGATTTGGCTGGCGAGTTGCGGGTTTTGCAGGACAAGCTGCCGCCGTTTGATATTGTCACAGCCAAGGCAGAGGTCGAATCCGAGTTGGGGCAGCCTGTGGATGAGATTTTCTCCGAATTTTCCGAGCCGGTGGCCGCGGCGTCGATTGCGCAGGTGCATCGCGCACGGTTGCGTGAGACCGGCGAAGAGGTGGCGGTAAAAATCCTGCGGCCCGGGATCGAGAAGGCGTTTCGCAAAGACATCGATGCTTTCTACTTTGCGGCCAACACCATTGAGTTCCTGTCGCCTGGCTCGCGCCGTTTGCGGCCGCGGGATGTGATTGAGCACTTTGATCGGGGTGTCACGTCAGAGCTGGACCTGCGTCTTGAGAGTGCAAATGCCAGTGAATATGCGGCCAATTCTGCGGAGGATCCTGGGTATCAGGTGCCCACCGTGCAATGGGAGCATTCCGCGCGCCGTGTGATGACGCTGGGCTGGGCGGAAGGCACGCCGATTGGCGACAATGATGCGCTGGATGCAGCGGGACACGACCGTCATGCGCTGGGCAGTCGGATTTTGGAATTGTTCCTGAACCATGCGCTGCGCGACGGGTATTTCCATGCGGATATGCATCAGGGCAACATGAAGGTCGCCGCCAATAGCGACATTATTGTCTATGATTTTGGCATCATGGGCTACATCGACGAGTACACGCGCCGAGTCTATGCCGAGATTCTCTATGGTTTCATTCAGCGGGACTACAAACGCGTGGCCGAGGTGCATTTTGAGGCGGGTTATGTGCCTGCGGATCAGGATGTGGATGAGTTCGCGCGCGCCTTGCGGGCTGTGGGCGAGCCGATTTTTGGCATGGACGCCACGCGCATCTCGATGGGACGGCTTTTGAACTACCTGTTTGAAGTCACCGAACGTTTTGGCATGGCAACCCGTACCGAGTTGATCCTGTTGCAGCGCACCATGGTGGTGGTCGAAGGTGTGGCACGGTCGCTCGATCCGCGTGTGAACATCTGGGATGTGGCGAAGCCGGTGGTGTCCGCCTACATTCAGGAAAGCATAGGCCCGCGCGCCGTGTTGAGCGATCTGGCGAAGACCGCGCGGGTGCTGTCTCGTTTTGGGCCAAGATTGCCGGCAATGGTCGAAGCGGCGTTGATTGCGCAATCCGAGGACAAGGTTGAGCGGTCGCGCCCGGTGTGGCCCTGGATGATTTCCGGCATCGGGCTTGGGGTGTTTGGCACCGTGGCGACCTTGGCTTTTGGATTGGCGATCTGGCACTAGTTTACGGACCAGCAGACGTGAAAAAGGCGCCCAATGGGCGCCTTTCTTTTTGAAGCAGAAGCTTCGAAATTCGGGCGGACTTAGAGCAGACCGGCATGCGCCATGGCGGCGTCGATCTGTGCCTTGGTGGCGTCGGTCAGGCCGGTCAGTGGCAGACGTACCTCTTCGTTGCACAGGCCAAGGCGGGACATGGCGTATTTCGCGCCGACCAGACCAGGTTCCACAAAGATGGCCTCGTGCAATGGCATCAGCTTGTCCTGATACTCCAGAGCTTTGGCGTAGTCGCCTGCCAGTGTGGCGGCCTGGAACTCGGCGCAGAGTTTTGGCGCGACGTTGGCTGTCACGGAGATGCAGCCCACACCGCCGTGCGCGTTGAAGCCCAGGGCTGTGGCGTCTTCGCCGGAAAGTTGAATAAACTCAGCGCCACAGGTAGCACGCTGCTGGCTTGGGCGGGCCAGATCGCCGGTGGCGTCTTTTACACCGACAATGCGCTCCAGCTTGGCCAGCTCACCCATGGTTTCCGGTGTCATGTCGATCACGGAGCGGCCCGGGATGTTGTATATGATGATTGGAAGTTCACAGCAGTCATGCACCGCGGTGAAATGTGCGATCAGGCCGCGTTGGGTTGGCTTGTTGTAGTAAGGCGTCACCACGAGGATGCCATCTGCGCCCACTTTTTCGGCGTGCTGGGCAAAGCGGATGGCTTCCAAAGTGTTGTTGGAGCCCGCGCCTGCGATCACTGGCACACGACCGGCGGAGGCTTTGACAACCTCTTCGACAACGGTTTCGTGCTCTTCGTGGCTCAGCGTTGGGCTTTCGCCGGTGGTGCCTACGGGCACAAACCCATTGGTGCCTTCACCAATGTGCCACTCGACGATCTTCTTGAGCGTTTCCAAATCCAGCTCGCCGTTCGTAAACGGCGTGATGAGTGCGGGGTAGGACCCTTTGAACATGGCACGCTCCTTTTTATGCGTAGCTGGGCGGAATTGCCCAATTTGGTAAATCGCGCGGACCCTAGCGGGAAGTTGCCCACTTGCCAAGATTGTGAGTTGAGGCCTTCGGGTGCGCGGCGTATCTTGCGGGTTCTATCCTGTCTGGCATAGGAAAATGCAAGCCATGTTGCGTCTTTTTCTGACTCTGTTTGTGGCCTTGCTGGTCGCTGTTCCCGCAAATGCGCAGTTTCGCGATGAGTTACGCGCTGCGATGACTTCGATCCGTGCCAAGGATTGGGACGGCGCGGCCAAGGCAGTGCGCGAGACCGATCAGGTCACACGTGACATTGTGGAATGGCACCGGCTGCGCGCGGGCGAAGGCTCGGCAGATCAGGTGTTGGCGTTTCTAGATCGGCGCGGGGATTGGCCTGGGTTGCCCTATTTGCGTAAGCAGTCGGAAGCGGCGTTTTACGATGTGAGCTATGAGATGGCGCTGTCGTTCTTTGTGCATGGTCCAGCGCAGACTGCGGAAGGGGCGCTGGCGCAGGCCAAAGTGCTGACGCAGGCGGGTGAGGATGGTGCGGCGCAGGCCACGATTGTGGAAGCCTGGCGCACCATGGCGATGAACAGCACGACCAAGGCGGATTACCTGTCGCGCTATGGGGATTTGTTAAAGCCGCATCACACGGCGCGGCTGGATGCGATGCTGTGGAAGAACTGGACCTCCAATTCTGAGGCGATGTACGCCCATGTGCCAGAGGGCTGGGTGGCCTTGGCCAAAGCGCGGCTTGGATTGCGGGCCATGGCCAAAGGTGTGGATGGCTTGATCGCGGCGGTGCCGGACAGTTTGCAGGATGATCCGGGGTTGGCGCATGAGCGTTTTGTCTGGCGGCATAGGAAAGACCGCAATGACAGTGCCATTGAGTTGATACTGGCGCGCAGCAAAGCGGGCACGTTGGGCGAGCCCGAAGAATGGGCCCCTCGGCGCCGGTCGTTGGTGCGCAATCAGATGCGGGAGGGGAACTATAAGACGGCTTATGCGCTGGCGGCGACCCATAGGCTGACGCCTGAGGCGGGCTATGCCTATTCCGATTGTGAGTGGTTGGCTGGCTATTTGGCGTTGCGCTTTCTGGACCGCCCTGAAGAAGCTGCCGCGCATTTCTTGAATTTTGCCCAGTCGGTGGAAACGCCAATTTCTCTGGGGCGTGCGGGGTATTGGTTGGGCCGTGCCTTTGAGGCGATCGGCGACAAGACCACCGCGCAGCAGGCCTATGTGGCAGGCGGTGCGCATCAGACCAGTTTCTATGGGCTGCTGGCGGCGGAAAAGGCGGGGATCGCGCATGATCCGGCCTTGTCTGGACAAGAGCGGTTCCCGGATTGGCAAAAGGCGGGTTGGACCACATCGAGCGTGCACAAAGCGGCGCGGGCTTTGTTGGCGGCGGGCGAGTTGAGCCTTGCGGAACGGTTCTGGGTGCATCTGAGCGAGACGCAGGACCGCACGGGTCTGGGGCAGCTGGGGCAGATGGCGCTGGATTTGGGACAGCCGCATATTGGGGTGATGCTGGGCAAGCAGATGGTGCGTATGGGTGTGACCCTGCCGGGGCCGTATTATCCGCTGCATCCGCTGGTCGATCAGAAATTGCCGGTGGCCGATGAGCTGTCCTTGGCCATTGCCCGGCGGGAGAGTGAGTTTGACCCGGTGGTGGTGAGTCATGCGGGTGCGCGGGGCCTGATGCAGTTGATGCCGGGTACGGCGCGGGATGTGTCGGCGGAGATTGGGGAGGTCTATGTGTTGGGCAATCTGACCTCTGATCCGGGATATAACGCGCGGTTGGGCAGTGCTTATCTGGCTGGTTTGGCGGAGCAGTTTGACGGCAACATCATCATGATTTCGGCGGCTTACAATGCTGGCCCGAGTCGCCCTGAGCGATGGATGTCGAGCAACGGTGATCCGCGCAGTGGTTCTGTTGAGGCGATGATCGATTGGATCGAGATGATCCCGTTCAACGAAACCCGCAACTATGTGATGCGGGTGTCTGAGAGCTTGCCGGTCTATCGCGCACGGTTGGGCAAGGACCCACATCCGGTGTCGTTTGGTCAGGAGATCACGGGCGGCACCATCAAGGTGCGCTGAGGCCTCAGGCAGACTGGCGTTCCCGCCACCAGGTGAACAAGCCGGCGGCCAGCACAATGCCCGCGCCAATGGCGACGTTCAGGCGTAGGGTTTCGCCAAAGGCGGCCATGCCAAGCGCGGCGGCAAAAGGCAGTTGCAGGTAGGCAAAGGGCTGCACGGCGCTGGCCTCGGCGACCTCATAGGTGCGGATAAGCAACCAGTGTCCGAAGACACCAGTGCAACAGAGCGTGCCCATCCAGATCCAGTCGCGGCCCGATATGGGCTCCCAGAAAAACACGCCAATGGCGGTCATGACGATGCAGCCGATCACGCCGGTGTAGAAAAAGCTGGTCTGACCGGTGTCGCCGCGGGCGACGTAGCGGGTCATCAGGCCGTAGACGGCAAACATCAGCGCGCCAACTAGTGGCACAATGGCGGCGGCGCTGAAGACGCCGGAGCCGGGTTGTAGGATGATCAGCACACCAATGGCCCCCACACCAATCGCGGCCCAGCGACGCCAGCCAACGCGCTCGCCCAAAACAGGGCCGGATAGCGCGGCGATGATCAGAGGGTAGCAGATGAAGATGGCGTGGCTTTCGGTGAGGCCCAGCAGGGTGAAAGCCACCACGGTCACACAGATTTCCAGCGCCAACAGCGCGCCACGGCCAATTTGCAGCAGCGGAAATTTGGTGCGGGCCACGGCTTTGAGGCCGCCGGGTTGGCGAGAGGACAGCGCAATTACAAACAGCGCAAAGAACCAGTAACGGATCATCACCACAAGGTAGGTGTTGTACTCGCTTGCCAAGTGGCGGGAGATGCCATCTTGCAGCGCAAAGACCAGCGTGGTGAGCGACATCAAGAGGATGCCGAGGCGGTTGTTGGGCTGTGTCATGGCGTGGGTTTTTCACATTGGGTCATGTGACGCTTACGACCAAAGCCCGGGGTGCGGGTGACGGTGAAGCCTGCGGCCTCCAGATTGCGGCGTACAAAGCCCGCGGCGGTGTAGGTTGCGGCGGTGCCACCTGCTTTGGTGTGTGCGCCGACTTGGGCCATTAAGTCTGCGTCCCAGAGTTCGGGGTTTTTGGCAGGCGAGAAGCCGTCCAGAAACCAGGCGTCCGTCTCAAAGCTTTGCGCCTTAAGTGTTTCACGTGCGTCGCCAATCACCACGCGGGCGTGGAGGCCGTCGAGGGTGGTAAGGGTTGGGTCTTCGGCATAAGCTGTGACCAAGCGGGTGGCGTAGTCGCTTAGTTCCGGAAATGCTGCCAAAGCTTTATCCATTTCCTCGGCGCTCATCGGGAAGGCCTCAAAGGAAGTGAATGACAGCGGCTTGGTTTGATCAGTCTCTTCCCAAGCTTTCCAGGCTGTAAGTAGATTCAAACCGGTGCCAAAGCCCAGCTCGGCAATGTGGAAACCGGGGGCAAAGCGGGCAGGCAACTGGTTGCCGTCCAGAAACACATGGCGTGTTTCGGCCTGCCCGTTGTCGAGGCTGAAATACGGGTCATCAAACCGGGTGGACACCGGGATGACGTTGTCTCGCCAATCGAGATCCGCGTGCTGGTCGCTCATGTCGCTTTGCCTTATGGAGGTGACGGCGCATTTGACCACAAATGAAGGGATTGGCAATGGTGGACGTGACCGTGATGGGAGCCGGAGCTTTTGGGCTTTCGGTGGCGTGGGCCTGTGCCAAACGGGGCGCAAAAGTACGGGTGATTGACCCCGGTGGCGTGGGTGCAGGCAGCAGCGGCGGATTGGTTGGCGCTTTGGCGCCTCACACGCCGGAAAACTGGAACGTGAAAAAGGCGTTTCAGTTTGAGAGCCTGATCATGGCGGAAGGCTGGTGGGCCGAGGTCGAGGCGGCTGGCGGCGTGAGCGCGGGCTACGGACGCACGGGGCGCATTCAACCGGTCAAAGACGCACGCGCATTGGAGCTGGCGAAGGCTAGGGCAGAGAGCGCCAAAGATCTGTGGCAAGGCAAGGCGCAGTGGCAGGTTGTGGCGCGGGATACCCTTAGCGATTGGGCGCCGGAAAGCCCAACGGGCTGGCTGATCCACGACACCTTGAGCGGGCGCATGTTTCCTCGGCGCGCCTGTGCCTCACTGGCGGCTGCGTTGCGCGCCAAGGACTGCGAAATTGTTGAGGAAGGCGCGCAGCGTGGAAAGGTGATCTGGGCCACAGGCTGGCAAGGTTTGCTCGATTTGTCTGAGGACATGGGCAAACCAGTGGGCAATGGCGTCAAGGGACAAGCGGCGTTACTGCGGCTGGATCAATCCTCTGCGCCACAATTGTTTGCCGATGCTGTGCATATTGTCCCTCACGCCGATGGAACTGTGGCGATCGGTTCTACAAGCGAGCGAGAATTTGACGATCCTTCAAGCACGGATGCTCAGCTTGATGATGTGCTGGCGCGGGCCTATGCGGCGGTACCTGCCTTGAAAGATGCGGAGGTTGTTGAGCGCTGGGCGGGGGTACGCCCCCGTGCCAAAAGTCGTGCGCCGATGTTGGGCAAACACCCCACCAAGGATGGCGCATTCATTGCCAATGGCGGGTTCAAGATTGGCTTTGGCATGGGACCAAAAGCGGGCGAGGTAATGGCCGATCTGGTGCTGGAAGGGCGGGACGAAATACCGGAGGCCTTCCGTCCCGAAGCCTCGCTTTAGGTTTTGTTGGATGCCTGCACTACGTCCGCTTTGAGCGCATCCATGAGTGTCGTCACGGAGGTCGTATAGCGCTCACTTACAAACTGGCCGTTGTCGTCAAAAGCGTTGCCGCTGTCGGCGATGCCCACTTCTGGGGCCAGGGTGATGCGGGGACGAAACGCCACAAGGCAGCTGCGCAGCATGGTCTGGGCCCGCACACCCCCAGCACGACCTGCGGCCGCGCTCATCAAGGCGGTGGGTTTACCCACCATGGGCCTTTCCCAATGGCGACTGATCCAATCCAGGGCGTTTTTCAACACGCCAGTGACTGCGCCGTTGTATTCCGGGGTAGAGATCAGCACCGCGTCGGCCTCGGCAATCTGTTGCACCAACAGTTTGACCTCTTCGGGAATGCCGGTGTTGCTTTCGAGGTCGCCGTCATAGAGCGGGAGGTTCAGATTTGCCTCAACGTAGGTGTCCGCGCCATAGAGCCGGGCGGCTTCGCGCAGCAGTTTGCTGTTGGTGGAGTCCGCGCGTAGCGCGCCAGAAATTCCGAGCAGTGTGTGAGGCATAGACCAATCTCCTTGTTCGCGTGTCCAATACGTAAGGAAAAAGGCGCCGCAATCAAGCGACGCCATTCAAACACTGGTTGTGCGAGTCTGCACGGTCTTAGGTGGCGGTGGGCAGGATCACAATTTCCACACGACGGTTCTGGCGACGGCCGTCTTCGTCGAGGTTGGAGGCGATGGGCTGATCCTCGCCCCGGCCAATGGTGTCGATCCGGCTGACCGGTACGCCATTGGTGAGCAGCACGTCGGCCACCGCATTGGCGCGGCGCTCAGACAGAGTCTGGTTGTGGCTGGCCGAGCCGGTGTTGTCGGTGTGGCCCAGGATCTGTACGGTGCTGTCTGGGTATTTCTCCAGGCTGGTGGCAACTTTGGCCAGATCGTCCTGCAGGCTGGCATTGACGGAATAGCTGTCGACGTCAAACAGGATGTCCTGTGGCAGCGTTAGGATCAGACGGTCGCCGGTGTTTTCGATGCGGACGTCGTCATCCAGTTGGGCCCGCAGTTCGGCTTCTTGCTTGTCGAGTACGTTGCCGATGATGGCGCCAGCCCCCGCGCCAAGGGCGGCACCCATCAACGCGTCGCCATCGGTCACGGCGGCGATGCCCGCACCAGCCAAGGCGCCAATCAGCGCGCCGTTTTTGGTCTTGCGATATTGGTCACGATCCGCGCCGGATCCGGCCACATAGGCGGGGTCGGTACAGGCCGTCAGGCCCAGCAAAGCGACAGCGCTTAGGGAAAGGGGAAGTGTCTTCATCTCGTTGCCTCAAGTATATATCGCCGTTTGTCGGCTTTTGCGGCTTGTATACTTGGTTTTGCGGCCTGTCCCAAGCAAAGAGACGGAGGGTATCGGCAAATTGATGCCGAATGTGCGTTTAAGCTTCCGCGCGGGCGGACTCATAGGCAAGGAGCGCGCGTTTCACTGGCAAGCCCCAGTGATAGCCGCCCAATCCCCCGGACTTGCGCATGGCGCGGTGGCAGGGGATCAGCCAACTGACCGGGTTGCGACCGACGGCGGTGCCAACCGCGCGCACCGCGCGGGGATTGCCGATGCTGCGGGCGATTTCGGCATAGGTGGTGACCTCACCCGACGGGATGCGCATGAGCGCTTCCCAAACTTTGATCTGCAGCGCGGAGCCAATCATATAGACCGGCACTTTGTCATGGTCGGCCTGCTCCGCTTGATAAGCGGCCAGCACCCAAGGGCGCAAAAACATCGGGTCTTCGACAAAATTGGCATTGGGCCAGCGGGAGAAGAGATCTTCCATGGTGGCCTCTGCGCCGGTTTCGGCGGCAAAGCCAATGCCACAAATGCCTTTTTCTGTGCCCGCGACCAGCGAGAGGCCAAAGGGGCTGTCAAACCAGCCCCAATAGATGGTCAGCCCCTCGCCGCGTTTGGCGTAGTCGCCGGGGCTCATGGCTTCCCAGCGCAGAAAGAGGTCGTGCAGCCGGCCGGAGCCTGACAGCCCCACTGAATTGGCCGTGTCCAAAGTGGTGAAGTGGTCGTGCAGCAGAACCTTGGCGTGGCCCAAGGTCAGATATTGTTGGAATCTTTTGGGGGAGACGCCTGCCCAGCGTGTGAACAGGCGCTGGAAGTGGGCAGGACTCATGCCCATGGCTTTGGACAGCTCTTCGAGGGACATGTTTTCACCGCCCTGATCGATCAGTTCAATTGCGCGGCGCATGACGTTGTAGTGATAGCCTTCGGTCATGTCATTCATCGGTCGCACTCCTTTCTTGAGCGTATCCTAGATGGCAGGTGGGGGTGCGGCGACCCGAAAATTGCGCAAAGGGCGCCCCTTGACTTCGCGCTAAAATGAGACATCTATGTCTCATGTTGAAAAAATCAGAAGCCAAAATCATTGAGGCGGGATTCTCCGTCTTCTCCGCAAATCCCACAGCCACATTGGCGGATGTCGCCAGAGAAGCGGGCGTGGGGCGTGCGACGTTGCATCGCCATTATGCCGGGCGCGAGGACCTTATGGCCGCGCTGGCGATGGTGGCGATGCAGGAACTGGATGACGCCATTGAGGCGGCCACCAAGGACTCGCCCAACTATACCGAAGCGCTGCGCCAGAGTTTGGAGGCGATCATCCCACTGGCCGACCGGCAGATGTTCCTGGCCAACGAGCCGTTAGATCATGTGCCGGAGGTGCTGGAAGCCTACACGCAACAACTGGAGGAAACCGCAGAGGCCGTTGAGGCGGCCAAAGACGAAGGAGGATTTGACGCAAATGTGCCGACCGCCTGGATTGTGCAGGCGATCGAAACGCTGACCTATGCCGCGTGGACCGTGGTGCGGGATGGGGACGCGACACCAGAGGAGGCAGCGGCGCTGGCCTGGCGCACGTTGCAATCCGGATTAACGAGTGGAGACCGATCATGACCCCGCAAGACTTTATGGCGCTGGCCGAAGAGGTGGACGGCGTGTTTTTTCTCATTGGGATAGCGATCCTGGTGATTGAGATTGCCGAAGCCTGGTTCAAAGGCGCGTTGAAAGGCAAAACTTGGCTTGAAATGCTGGCCAGCGCGTCAACGCAGGTGCCTTATCTGCTGCTCGAAGTCACCATGATGACAGCGCTCTATTATGCGCTGTATGTGTTCAGCGAAACCGTGGTGACATGGCGGTTGCCCACCACATGGCCCTGGCTACTATTGGCCTTGGTGGTGGCGGATTTTACCTACTATTGGGAGCACCGCATCGCGCACCGTGTGCGGATTTTGTGGACGCAACACGCGGTGCACCACTCCAGTCGGGACTACAATATTGTCACCGCGATCCGATTTGGCCCATTGGAAAGCCTGTGGTCGCTGATCATGCATGTGCCGATGGTTCTGGTGGGGTTCAGCCCGGACGTTGTGTTGGGGTCCATCATCTTTGTTCTGGCGTATCAGACCTGGCTGCACACCGAATTGATCGGCAAGCTGGGGCCGCTGGAATGGGTGCTGAACACGCCAAGCCACCACCGGGTGCACCATGGCTGTGACAACAAATATCTGGACAAGAACTACGCAGGCATCCTGATCATCTGGGACCGGCTGTTTGGCAGCTTTCAAGTGGAGGAAGAGCGTCCGCGCTATGGGTTGACCACTGATTTTGACAGTCAGAATCCGGTCAAGGTTTGGTTCTCAGAACTGCCTGGACTGTGGCGCGACATCAAACGTGCCAAGACCGGACGAGAGCTGTGGGGGCGGCTGTTTGGACCGCCGGGCTGGAAACCATAAATCTATTGAAACGAGGGGGTGGGTTGCGAAGACCCGCCCCCGTCACCTATGTAGCGCGCAACCGATGTTGAAACGTGCAATTTTGAGATCCCATCCATGAGCCTACGCGACAAAATCGGGGCGTTTATTGACCGCCCTGCCTTTCGCAACGCCATCCTCGGCGTGATCCTGTTCAATGCCATCATCCTCGGCATGGAAACTTCCAAGCCGCTGATGGACGCCGTTGGCCCTCTTCTGATCACTTTGGATGGTCTGTGCCTAGCGATTTTTGTGGGAGAGATTGTTGCCAAACTTTATGTGCAACGTGGTCAGTTTTTTCGAGACGGCTGGAACCTATTTGATTTCATCATTGTAGCTGTGGCTCTAGTACCTGCGGCCCAGGGTCTGTCGGTGCTGCGGGCTTTGCGGATCTTGCGCTTGTTGCGGGTGGTGTCGGTGGCGCCCTCGCTGCGTCGTGTCATCGAAGGGCTGCTCAACGCCTTGCCCGGGATGGGGTCCGTCTTCTTGCTTATGGCGTTGATCTTTTACATTGGCGCGGTGATGGCGACCAAACTGTTTGGCGCCGCCTTCCCGGCTTGGTTCGGCACCCTTGGCAAATCCGGCTACTCACTGTTCCAGATCATGACGCTGGAAAGCTGGTCCATGGGCATCGTGCGTCCGGTGATGGAGGTTTACCCCTTCGCCTGGATGTTCTTTGTGCCGTTCATCCTTCTAACCACCTTTGTGGTGCTCAACCTTGTGGTGGGTCTGGTGGTGAACTCTATGCAGGACGCGCACCATGTGGAAGCGGAGGCAGAGACTGGCAATTACCGCGATGAGGTGCTGAGCCGGTTGGATAAGCTGGAAGAGATGTTGCGGGACGCCAACAAGCGTTGACGTCCCTTAGGCGGCTTAGAAGCTGACTTTGGCGTCGCCTTCGTAGACCATCTCGCCCTCAAACCAGGTTTGGTTGACCACCGCGCCGTGGATTTGGTTGAGCGGGATGTCAAACAGGTTGCGGTCCAGCACAATAAAGTTGGCGCGTTTGCCGGGGCGGATGGAGCCAATTTCCTCCTCCATGAACATCGCATAGGCCCCACCCATGGTGTAGGCTTTGACCGCTTGCTCCAGCGAGACATGGCTGTCGGTGCCCAGAAACACGCCGTTGGGGCCATCGCCGGGCGCACGGCGCGTGACAAGTGTTTCGAGGTTGATCCACGGATCGGCCTGCGCCTGATTCCAGTCAGAACCAATGGCCACATTCACGCCAGACCGCAGGATTGGGCCAATGCGCCAGACGGTTTGCAGCATCTCCGGGCCGAGGTCGGCCTCCGCCGCGTCGATGATCGGGCGTGGAAACCAGAAGGACGGGGAAAACTCCATCACCACATTGCCGTACTTCATCCGGTCGATGTCGGCGGTGTCGATGATCACATTGTGCGCCACGTGATTGCGCAGGGCACGCACCTTTTCCACACCGTTCTGCTGCATCGAAAGCTCGGTGCCCTCAAGAACAATTTCCGTGCCGCGATCCCCGGTGGAGTGCACCATCACGCCAAAACCACGGGCGTTATAGTCAACAATTTTCCGGCGCAGTTTTTCCGGCGGGGTCATGGGCAGGCCGTTGTAGTCGGTGCCCGGATAAGTCTCTTTGATCAGCATGGTGCGGCCAAAGGGAACGCCATCTGCAAACAGCTTCGCACCATCGATGCGCACATGGTCGGTCTCATACTGTTCCGGGTTCTCAAACAAGGCTTCGTTGGAGTAGAGGCGGTAAAAATCGACCTCATAGGGTGTCATCGAAACTTGCATCTTCAGCAGGCCTTCTTCGTCCATACGTTTGAGCCCGTTGACCCAGTTCTCGTCTCCCTGCGCCACTTTGATGCCGGTGATGCCCATCGAGGACAGGCGCGGCATCACATCGGTGGCCGCCTGATAGAGGTCGTCTTCGGTATAATTGGGGGAGTGTTTGAACACTTCCTGCATGGCCGTTTCATAGAGCAGCCCATTGATCGCACCGTCCTCCGTGCGGCCAAAATAGCCGCCTACTGGATCGGGGGTGTCGTTGGTAATGCCTGCCATCTCCAAGGCTTTGCTGTTGGCAATGGCGATGTGGCCGGTCTCATCTTCGATCACCGCGGGGCGGTCGGGCACAATCGCGTCGAGATAGGCGGAATTCAGCGGTATTTCGGTGAAGGTGCCCCAAGAGAAGGCAGCACCAATGATCCAGGGTTTGTCTGGAACGGAGTCGGCATAGGTCTTGATCTTGGCGGCAAACTCTTCCGGCGTCACGGGAACGGCGGCAGAGGTGGAGAAGTCCACGTTCTCGATCAACTGAGAGCGTAATGGGTGTATGTGGGCGTCAATCATGCCCGGCATGGCAAAGCGGCCATCCAAATCGACCACTTTAGTGTCTGGCCCTTTTAGGGCGGCAATCGTATCGGCGTCGCCGACTTTCACAAAGCGCCCGTCGATGATTGCGGTGGCTTCGGCCCAGGGTTGGCCTTCTTCAACGGTATAGATTTTTGCGTTGGTGATGATGGTTTCGGCGATTTGGGCCATCGCAGGCATGGCGGTCAAAGTGCAGGACACCAGTGTTACAAAGGGCAGGGGGCGGATCATGGCTAAACTCACACTCAAATGCTCAAATAGATGCGGATTTTGTCGCAATGCTGCTGAAGTATTTCAATAGGCAGAAAGCGCAGAAGAGATTTGGACACAAAAAAGCCGCCGAAGATGTGGTCTTCGGCGGCTTTTTGGGGAAACGAACCCTGTCACATTTTGAGGTTACGGGCTGAGTCCTTGATCGCATCATATTGGCCTGAAGGGCGGAAACGCCAAAGATAGTCAGGCATGATCGCTTCTGGTGCGAGGGGCTTGATGCCAAGCGCGTCAAAGCCTTGAGCATCGTCGCTGACCACGTTGTCTTTCTTAAGCATCTTGATCTGGTCTTTGGTGATCACAGAGTTGTGGAACAGACCAAAAGTCAGCGCCTGCAGAAGGCCAAATCCAGTGGCCATTAGGCCGCCGACAAAAAATGGCAGGTTGGCGATCAGCTTGCGACGGTGGATCACTTTCAGCATCTCAGACACCCAGCCACGCAGGCTGTCGACCTCTGGGCCGCCCAGTTCATAGGTGCCCGACGCCTCGCCTTTGATGCCCATAACGGCAGCTTGCGCCACGTCATCCACATAAACCGGCTGGAACTTGGTCTCGCCGCCCACAAGTGGCAGCACCGGGCCGAGGCGGGACATAGACGCGAAGCGGTTGAAGAACTCGTCGTCCTGACCAAAGATCACCGAGGGCCGCAGGATCATGGCATTGGGCATGTGTTGCAGTACGCCCTCTTCGCCCAGGGCTTTGGATTGGGCATATTCGCTGTCGCTGTCTTTGTCGGCGCCGATGGCAGAGATATGCACCATGCTCTCGACACCTTCGGCGGCGGCGATGCGGGCAATTCGCTCGGCCCCTTCGTGCTGCACAGCATCAAAGGTGTTTTTGCCACGGTCTGACAGGATGCCCACGCAGTTCACCACAGCGTCAGAGCCTTGCATGACCGCCTTTACGGAGGCGTCATCGCGGATGTTGCAGAAGACAGGCTCCACCTGGCCCACCGAGCCGTAAGGCTTCACAAACATTGCTTCATTGGGGCGACGTACCGCGACCCGTACAAGCCAGCCTTCTTTTGCCATGCGACGGGCGATGTGACGTCCGACAAAGCCGGAACCGCCAAAGATGGTGACAAGTTTGGACATGGGTTGCCTCCAAGGTAGACCATTTAGAAATGGGATAGCGCCGACGGCGTTTCGGAACAAGCAACAAAGGCGCGACCGCGACAAGAAACCCCTGTGTTTTTTGTGGAATTTGACGGGGCTTGGGGCCGTCTTCATTTGCGCAGGGGAGAAAAAACAAAAAAGGTTCTAGAATCGCGTTGACACCCCCCCCGGCTAGGCTTAAATGCCTGTCTCACCAACCCGTGCCCAGATGGCGGAATTGGTAGACGCGCTAGCTTCAGGTGCTAGTGTCCGTATGGACGTGGAGGTTCGAGTCCTCTTCTGGGCACCACTCTCTCCCAAGAATGTCCGCTGTTTGTCCATTGTTTCCCCTATGGCCTCCTTTTGTGCTTGTTTGGGAAGTCTGTGGGCCATCCATGACCCATACATTGCCAAACCGATTACGACTCGATTACGGTTTTTGGCATGGCTACGTTTCAGAAAGTAAAGACTGGTTGGCAGGCTCAAATCGCCCGAAAGGTGAATGGCGAGTCGGTGCGCAAAGCCAAGAATTTCAAAAGCAAACGTGAGGCCCAAGTGTGGGCGCGCGAGGTAGAAGCAGAGATTGATCGAGGTAAGTCCGAAAGTCGCAAGGATACGGTTCGGGAAGTCTTTGATCGCTATGCGAAGGAAGTCAGCCCAAAGAAGCGCGGGGAGCGCTGGGAAGTCATCCGATTGGAGAAGATCGTAAAGGATACGTTCTCGGCTAAGCCTTTTGGGGATTTCATTTTCGCGGAAGTCACCACTGCAGACCTGGTAGCCTGGCGAGAACATCGCCTTGGTGAGGTGGCCCCGGCCAGCGTTAGCCGTGAGATTAATCTCCTCAAGAACGTCTTTAAGGTCGCTCACAAAGAATGGCAGATCGTCGAGGCGAACCCGGCCTTGGACTTGCAGCGACCACCAAAGGCAGAGCGCCGTAGCCGTCGTGTCTATGATCACGAAATTGAAGCTGTATCCGCTGCTCTGGACCTCGATAAAGAACCATGGGTAACAGAACGCCAGATTACAGGCGCAGCCTTTTTGTTCGCGATTGAAACCGCCATGCGGAGCGGTGAAATCTTGGGAATGCAGAACCACGACGTGAAGGGTGCCTACGTCAACCTGCCACGTACAAAGAATGGTAGTCCCCGAGAGGTGCCTTTGAGTGATAAAGCTTCCGAGATACTGGAAAAGGTGAGGGGCGATCGCAGAGACCCGGGGGAGCGACCGTTTAACCTCCTTGACCGCGTTAGAGACACCACTTTTCGCAGCGCCGTGAAGCGAGCTAAAATTGACAACCTGCGTTTCCACGATACACGCCATGAAGCCCTCACCCGCTTGGCGCGGAGATTGGATAGCTTGGATTTGGCGAGAGTGTCCGGGCATAGGAACCTGAATGAGTTGCTGACCTACTACGAGGCGTCGGGTGAAGAATTGGCAGAGCGGCTCAATTCGTCGATCTCAAGTGATGAAACCAGATAAGGGGAGCCGTCTCCTCCGGAAACGCGGGTGAACCGGCCGTCGTTGATCCAGCTGCGAATGGTTTTTTCGGATTTACCTAAGCGAGCCGCAACTTCTTTGACCGGCAACCAGGCTTCCGGCTTTTTGACTTCACAAAGGGCCTTGCCCACGGCTCTCTCAATCAAGGCTTCGAGATCGTCAGGCGATATCACGACAACCTGGTTCATTTTTTACCGCCCTCATTTTCCAGCTGAGCTTGGAGCCACTGGCCGAGATCTTGGTAGTTGGTTGCGAACGTTCGGCCGTCAAAGATGAAGGAAGCTGCCCCGCCAACATTGGCAAGATCTTCAAGGCTATCTGTACGGTCCCAATCAAACATCTGATCAAGCGGCGTCACTACATCGACTGGTGTGCGACGCCAAAACACCGCGAAGCGGGGAGGAGTGGGTGTCACAGGGGCGCCCCAGAAATGGAACGCGACAGGCGCACACTCTTTTGCCGCCTTGAATGCCAAATGCCCTTCGATGCCAGACCGAGTAGCAAGATTTGCAATAGCCAATTCGACCATATCAACTGCCGAGTATTTCCAACGCCCATTCTCGCCGACTGTTCCAATGTGCTTGCTGAAATCGCGCGACCGCCAATCCCGCAATGTGCTGGGTTGAATCGAGCATTTTCCTTGAACATCGGAAGGGCTGAAAAGAGGCTGATTGAAGTTCATTTCTACACCGTCGGCATGTTGTCACTTTTGTGTAACTGACAACATGCCGACGGTCAAGGAGGGCGTTCACGTACCGCGAACGTCCTCCCGTGGTTTTCAGGTTGGGGCGCGAGTTTCTAAGCGCTATTTGCTGCGCGCCAGTCCTCGACCACTTTGCCGAAAACCTGCAAGGGCTCTTCAATCGGCAACTTGTTTTCGACGACAGCTATCAATAACGCGAATAAGCCCGCTCTTACTTCTGGCTCAAGTTGTTGGTTGATTTCCGCCATATTGCGCTTTCTGCTGCGAGAATTCGCCCATTCTCGCAGCATGGCGCATGGGCTTCCGCAAAACAGCCAATCCATGTTGGCGTTTGTCTCATGTACCCACTTAGCCAGAGGGTCGGTGAAAATAGGCTCGCCCCTCTCGTAGACGATCTTTGGCGGGGCAACATCAAACAATGCACAGAAGTGATCCAGGCGCTCCCTGAATGTTCCGAACTCATATTCTCGGTTTGGTTTTATCATATCGTTTCTCACAGTTGTGGCTTTCTACAGCCTTGCCAGAGGCGGACTGGCGCCGGGGGGTAGAAAACCTCCTGTGAGAGAGGCGCGGGTTATTTCGCTTGCGCGTGTTGTATTAGCCGCCACCCCGACATAATTTGTCGGTTGCGACGCGCCGCCAAGCGCTCACTAAATCACTGCCATCCGGGCCAACGGATGAAACCTTAGTCAGGTGTTGCAGCTATCACAGTCCGGGTTTTCTACGCCCGTGGACACGATCTCACCTTCTCTAAAGAAAATCAAGCTATCCCCTCTCAGGGGATTTGACTTGACCATGATGCCGACCGGGATGAATGTCGGTTGAAATTCAATAATGGAGAATCAAATGGCAGTTGAAAAAGTTGATCTGAATGCAGGCGATAACAAATCGGACGTGGCGTATAAAATGGCCCTGACAATGTGGACCGCCAGTAACGGGGGCTTCTCCCCAAAGGTCGAAGAAAAGAGTGCATTCTTGGGTCTAGTTCAAGACTGCGTTCGGGCTTTGACGCCGAGGTATGCTTTTGACTACTCGGAGTAGCCTCAACAAGCTTCTTCTGCAGTAGGGACTTTCGCGAAAGATTGCGTTTCAGGCGCGCCAACAAAAAAGCCCGCCTTAGGGCGGGCTTGTATCCGGTTTAAGTGTGAGCGAAAAAGCGCTTAGCAGCAGCTCTCGCCTAGTTTGAACTCACTGGAACCACAAGATTCGTCACCTTTTCCAGACAAAGCGCGTAGCTTTTGCTCATCAGTCAGCGACGCAAAAAGGCCGACCATTGGCTTCCGAGGGTTAAGCACGACTTCAGGAGCGGCTGGCTGGATAGTCTCCATACCACCGTTAAGTCCAAGTCGACGCGCAACTTTTTCCAACACTGCCATTCTACAAACTCCTTCTAACATACGTTTCGCCCTTCTTGGGCGTCACGCGCTCGAAACCGTAGTCATCTTCATATAGTTTCGTTAGCCGATCATTAACAGGCTCTAGACGAATCTCGTTACAGCCGAGCCTTTGACCATAAGTAGCCGCCAAATCCAACATAATTGTGGCACGAAACGGCTTCATCTTGCAATCCTCTCTGGGATCTCCTTCCAAAAACGCTACTGAAACGGTCTGTCGCGTTGCCGTGAACAATGCTAAACAGCTAAGCCTGCCATCGCAAATCATTGCTGCCAAACAATTTTTTGGTCGCGACTTGTATCGTCTATAGATCTCTTCCCAATCCCAACCCGCGTCGGAATGCCGCTCCTCACCACACCATTGGTCCCTGTAAAGTTCCGAAACGGAGTTTGACCATTGGACGATTGAGTACTCTACACTAATAAAAGGGGCCATATTTTTGCCTGCAGCCAACACGGAGTCGCTCCAGGCTTGTGCGGCTCGATCTTTTGCTTTTTTTAGCTCGGCATTCATTCCAAAACGCACCATCAACACGCTCGAAAGCGGCAGAAACCTGCTCGTTTCTCAGCTTTTCAACTCTATTTACCACCGAGCGTTGACTGCCAGTCCTTCTTATGGGACAGTGCTATTGATATTGCGCTGCTCGACAGCGTTTCCTTTGGGGGCACCACAATATTTTGTGGATGCCCTCTTTTCTTTATACCGCATAGGGTTCGCTGGAGTCTATGGATGCACGTCCAACTTTTTCGGCTCGTAAGTTGCTGATAAAAAACAATTTCACATTATAAGGTGAAACTTTTTTGGGCTACAGATCGTCTTTTTCTGTTCGATCAATCGATACCAAGGAATCCGTGTCATACCGCGCTCTCGCAATTTTCTTTATTTCCTTGAGCACAACCTTTGGGATGTAAACATGGCGGCTCGGCCCCCAAACGGTCCAACCTTTCGCACGATGCAAAAGTGCGCAGCCTTTAAAGCCGAACCCAGCAACCGTGCAATCGAAACGGGCGAGAATGGTGAACCCGCGCCGACCAGGTGCAGGCTCACATTTGGTTTCAAACCTAGTGATCGTCACTTCCATCATGGCCGCGTCTCCCAATCCACCAGCTTCAAAGCTGTCTCGGGATCAACACCCGCCTCTTTCGCAAGTGCCAAGGTCTGCACCACGCCCGCAGCGGCTCTGGCCCGTCCACCTGCGTCGTAGGCTTGCAGAGGGCGCATCACGTCCAGCGTGACCGTGCCACCCAGCTTGTGAGAACACTCCTCCGCCATGGCTGTGGCTATCGGCTGCAACATCCATTGCGCCAAGTGTCTCTGGGCCTCCCTCACAAGCGGTCCTGTGGTGGCGCTGGACGCAAGCCCCGGCAAGACACCAAAGGCCAAAAGGATGGCTTCTCGTGCCGCTGTCAGCGTTTCGCGGGTCATTGCTCTAGAAAGGTCCGGCGTGAGATCGTTGGCCTTCCAGTCTTGAGCTGGTGCCGGACCTCCAGCAGCTTGAACGTTCACGCTCTCCCTGATCTGTACCCGGCCACGATAGCCGCGGAACCCTCGCGCCAGCGTGTTCAGGTCTGTCTCTGGCGTTTCCGGAAATGGCACCACGGATGATCCCAAGGGTGCATTTTCGTAGACCTCAGAAAGCGCCGTTTCCAAAACCTGCAAAAGGCCCGCTGTGAGTTGCGCTCGTTTGAGCGGCGCCGTTCCATAGTAGGGCGCGCCCACATTCGAGCCGATACGGAAGTGCAGGACTTCGCCGGCCAACACGGTTTCCATGCGACCGCCGTGCGCTTCCGAAACACTGGCCCGGTAGGCGGTGGGCCTTGAGTTGCGCGTTGATAGATCCCAATCGGAGCAAGGCACCAAGCCGTCATCCTTGATCAGGAATAGGGCTTCGCCTCTGAGCGCCAGAGAACGCGCCGCAAGCGTGAGGGATTGGCGGTCCATGATGTCCGCGCCATCTACGTCTGCTAACCCCAAGCCGCCCTCCCAGAGGGAAACACAGCTTTGAACGGTCGCAGTCAATTCACCAATGCCTTGGCGTCCTGAGATGTAAGCCTCGCGCGCCGCCATAATTTCGGCTGTGAAGCCAGAGGCCGCAGAACGCTTCTCGATGGCGTCCGACTTTCGTTTGAATGGCCACATGTTCAAGCCCTCCGATATGGGCGCAAAAGATCGGCCGCGCCGCTGAGTTGCATCGCCCGCGCCAACCATGCCGGGCTGCGAGTCACTTCGAAGTTGATTGTGCTACCAACAGAGAACTTACTGTTGCTGGCGCCGGGCTCGTCGGTACTGGATCTTGCGCCCGCCAGGTATTCAGCAAGTCGTTCAAAGGCGCCTGAAACCGGCGCGGGCACATTCCCGCCGCCAACCTGAGCGGTGATCTTGTACGTGCCACCAGACGGCAGGCAGAAGCCCAGGGGGGCATCGACAAGCTTCACAGCCTCCCAAGCGTCGTTTGCCCATATATGGGCCTGCTTGGAGACAATCGGCGTAAGCTGTGGGTGCCATTCATCGCCACCGTCACCCAGCAGTGTCCAAACGACCTCGCGCTGTGTGAACCGGTGCGCGGTGTATGCTTCAATACGCGCCCAGACCATGTTTGCGTCCAGTTCGGTTGCCTTCACCGAAAGACCGCTAGGTGTAGGCGGATATTCCGAAGGCTCGTCCTCGAATTGTTTCAGCACATCAATAGTCATGTCAGAGCCTCCAACGGCGGCGAACACCCGCTAAGTTTTGCGAGTTGAGGTTAGGTGTAGGTTTTTGTCCAAGCTCCCAGCTGCGTGCCTCCACCTCGGTCTCGCTGTAAGCAGGACGGCTCACCAGCGAGATTTCAAACAGGATGGCTTCGAAGATTGTGCGGATCAGCGCGCGGCCCTCGTTTGGGTCTTCCTCCGTCACTTCCTCCGCATTCGGCACAGTGATTTTCGGGGGAATGCGGAAGCCCGGGGAGATACCGGTAATGAGCCCTACAGAGAGCGCCGACAACGCATCACGGACGTAAGAAACCTCCATGAGCTCAGCGGCAATCATAGCCTCAAAAACCAGCGCGTCCGGTGTGTCTTCGAGGTTCAGTGTTCCGGCACCACGGCTGGCGAGAGGCCGATCAAAGCTGTGACCGACCAGTAAGTGCACTTCTTGATCCGTTTCCACCGAATGACGAAACGCCCCAGGTGCAAACTGTTCTTTCTTTGGTCGACCGTTTCGGCCCCCATCACTGAGGACCGCACGGCTGTTGTAGGGAAACCGGCCCGCCAAGCGAGCCGATCCGTCCGGTTTGTGGCGTAGTTCAAGCCCGCCGTCAGCAAAGCCGGTCAGCATTATTGCAGCCCGGTCAGGATTTCGAGTTGCACTCCACGCGCCACGGTCACATCCATGGTCGTCAGCGCAGTCAGGCGCAGTTGGCCCGACTTGGCGTCCGAGTATGGGTCACGGATTAGGTCAACCGCTCCCCACATTCCGCAGAAGATCGGCGCCACACCGTTTGTCGTGGTGGTCAGCAGGGCGTTGCTCGAGCGCGGATCACCAGACGGGGCTGTAATCCCGTTCGTGGTCAACTGGACTTTACCCATCTTGGCAACAAGACGATCCCATTCAGAAACTGCCGTGCCCGTGATCAGGTTTTCGTCCATTCTGTCAAAGATTTCAGGGCGCAGAAGCAAGTTCACTGCACCTGGCCCGCTCGCCGCATTGGCGGTCATGAAGCGCACCGCAGCAGACCGAAAGGCACTGTAAGACGCCGCCTGACCAATTGGTGTTACCTTGATTTCGTAGGTCTCCGCGCCGGGGAAGACGCCCAGGGGCTCACCATTTGAACCGGAACCAAGGAAGATTGCCCGATCAGTCTCTTGCTGAATTGCCGCATTCATATCGCGACGTACGGCCTGCTCCAAACCAGCTCCCGCCTGCTTCAGCGCTTTGCGGGTGATCTTCATCTGAACACCCATGGTTTGATCCGGCTTCATTGGGCGATCAACGGTTTCGTACGCTTGCGGTCCTGGGACTGCGCCAGTTTCCGAGCCAGCCCAGCCTGGTTGCGCACCGCCCGTAGCAACGGGGTATTCGATTTCTCCAACGCCCACGTTGATCATTTTGCTACCCATTTGGGCCGCAGAAGAACCGGCAAATAGCCGATCAATGATTGGCGCCGTGTGGATTGGATCAGGGACACCTCCGGCAATGGTTTCACCGGCGCGGGTTTCTAGAGCTTCCAACGGAACCGGAATACCTTGGAAGCCGCCCGCACTTCGCAGTTCTTGCACCATCTCAGCAGTTGCGCCATCCAGCGCCCGACCTTCATCTAGCGCAAGGGCCACCTGACGAACCTCGAATTTGGTGGCCATTTCGTTCCACTCATTTTCGGAGCGGGTTTCCAATTCGGCCCCGGCTTCGCGGCGTTCTTCATCTTCGGAAATCAGCGCGGCGCGATAGCGAGTTTCCGCGTTGCGATATTCCAGGTCGAGTTCGCCCATAGCGCGGGTTTCATCTTCCGTAGGATTGTCGTTCGCTGCCAGTGTGGCCAGCTCTTGGCGGATTTCAGAGCGACGAAGCTCGATCTTCTTGGAAGTCAGCATTGTAGTTTTCCTTTCATGTTTGACAGGAGGTCGCGCCATTTCTGGCGTTCGGGTGGCAAGGGCTTGTGCCCTACCTCAATGCGTGTCTTGCGCGCGTGGCAACGCCCGCACAGGCACTGCAAATTGCTCAGCGTGTAGGAGAGGTCCGGGTGTGTGCTGACGGGCAGTATGTGATCGACTTCCAGACGGCGCCGATCGCCGCATTGGACGCATTGCCAGCCATCGCGATCGAGCGCCTGCATCCGCATCGCTTTCCAGCGAGGTCCGCGAGTTACCTTGCCAGAGTGGCGCTTGTACTCGCTGCGCTTTCTATTCATCCCCATGCGATGCGCCCTCCTGCAATTGCAGGAGGGCGCTTCATGCGCTGCCCTTGAGCCACCGCCACGATCGTCGCGGCCACGGGGTCCACGCGGCCTGTGCTGCGCCCCGCAGCGAGCTTGTGATTGCCAGCCGGATCAACCAGCGTGATCGCGTCAGCAAAGGCGGATCGAAGAAGAAGCGAAGGGATGGTGCGCACCTGGCCTTCAAAGACCGCGCGCCGTGTCCGTTCGATGTCTTCAGAGCCGTCTTTCCAGCCAAATCCACGCCAGATAAAAGGCACCCGCTCGAGGCCCGCGTCTCTCAGCGCTTCTAGAAACTCAGCGTGTCGAAAACGGTCCCCAGTGATTGCAACGGGCGCTTGCCCATTTAACCGATCCACAACGCTTGCCAGGAACCGTCCAACCGGGACCGTTGTTTCGCCCATGGTGACAAGTTCACCTCGATCAGCCATTTCAACGTACCGATGTGACACCCCATCGGCTTGGCCGCGATCCGCTAGACCGGGCTTGCTTGGGAAAGCGCCAATGCACTCGAGGCGTCCTGTTTCTGGCCAGTACAGAGCCGCCGCAGACATGGACCGGGAACCGCCGAGATCCACACCCAAAACTACCGGCCCCTCTCTTGGAGGGAGTTCGTCCGGCGAAACTTCGCAGCCTAGCCATTCGTCCACGGTCAGCAGCACAGAGCGGTTATCTGAGGCCACACGCTCATTGCGGTTGAGGTTTCGGAAGCTAGATAGGGCGGACCCACCGCGTGCAATTGCCCGCCGCGCCTGTGCAACCAGCCATTCAGAGGACGGGCCAATGCCTTCCTTGGCGCCGGGGTTTGCGACCAACAAGCTATCCAGATCGTCAGGCGGCAAGCCGGGGTCCGGGCGATGTTCCTGCACATACGTTCCGGGAGGCGGTTCGTCCAACCATCGGCTAAATGTGTTCGCATCATCCGGCGCAGAAGTGGAAATGATCAGGGCGCGGCCATCCCTCTTTCCCAAGCCTGACAGAATGGCGTTTTCTAGCGCGTCTCCTTTTTCACGTTCCCAAGCCGCCCGTTCATCCAGAATTGCCAGCGTGGGAGCGCCGCCAAGAATAGACTTACCATCGGCTGCGATGACCCGCGCCAACCCGCCGCCGTTTTCACTTGTCTCCACTTCCAACTTTGAACCGCGTCGAATTGTGAATTGCTGCTGATCGTCCTCCGGTAATCCTTCGATGAAACCCAGAAGGAACCCGAATGCCGTTTTGGCCTGATCCCTATTCCGAGCCGCAAAAATAATTTCGCGTTTTGGTTGCGGTGCAATCTCCCCCATCAAGTGGCCAAGACTAAGGCCAGCCGACAGCGCCGTTTTTGCATTGCCTCGTCCAATGCTGAGACAACCAGCCTCAATGCCTCTGGCAAAAGATCCTCGAACAAATCGTTTTTGATAACTCGCCAGCTTTACCGGCTTTCCAGCAAGGCGCCCCTCTGGGACGATCAGCCTGGGAAGAAAGCGCAGAGCTGCGGTAGCCTCCTTTGACGATCTCACCATTGGCGCCCCTCCAAAATTTTTTTTAAGAGAGAGAAAGGAAGACCCCGCTCCGCGACACCTCCCCAAGTTTGTTTCCGGGCCATTGGGACCAATTTCAGAAGCCGCGAGTGTGGCTGACACGCAGCTTCCCCGCCCTCCCGCTGTGGGATGGCTCCCGGTCGGGTAAGCTGCTCAGTAGAGGACTGTCCAACGAAGTTGTTGGGCGTATGGTTATTAAGGATGTCCCCAAAATTGGGACAGGGCGGTGTCCAAAACAGCCCGATCCGTCCCCAAAATGGGGACAGGCCGTCCCCAAAATTGGGACAGGGGTATGGTGAACTGTCCCCAAAATTGGGACAGGGCCGTCCCCAAAATGGGGACAGGGTTTTAAATTTGCAGATCATGGCTTGCCCCCGTTGAACCGGATGACGTTGGTCGAGCCCTTCTTGCCTTGACCGTTGCTCCCTTTGGGATTGTTGGAAGCGGCAACCTTCACCGGGAAGTCGTGACCTGCCTCCCATTCCCGATACAGTCGTCGCCCTGTGTTTGAGCCAGGGAGCGCAATTTCAGTGATCTCGTATGCGGGTGATTGTGCGTCGCCTCCTGCGCCTAAACTGGCACCCTCGGTTTGAACCAAGAAACCCTTTGCTTGGAGATCGTGAAAAGCGCGCGCTGCTGTCTTTCGATTACAACCTAGGCACTCAGCCGCTTGCCTCACCGACAGGCGTAACTTGCCGTTGTTGTTGGATTTGGGGCCATGCCACTCAAATTTGAGCCATGGATACAGAGCCTGCGCCGTTGTTGAGAGCGCGCGCCAAGCTGGCGACTGCATCGTAGGTCGAATCATCTTGGTCCAATGTTCGGACCTTTGTTCGTTGTTTTTGTCCCGTCCCATTAGGCAATCACCCCCCAATGCATTGCCAAGATGGGGACCGACGCGGTATACTCACCGCCGAAATAGACGCTTTCGACAACGTCTTTTACGCCGTTGACCTTTGCCGAGGTCGCGGCGTTTTTCTTTTGAGTTACGGTTTTATTACGATTTTGGCGATCTAAGTATTTGGTTTCATTTGATGCCCAAGTCCTCTTCTGGGCACCACTTTTTCGATAGAATTACTATTTTTCAAATACTTGCGGTGTTGCGGCCATTTTGTTCCCCTAATACTCCCCATTTTTGTTGGGATTGCTTGAAGCAAGTCGGGGCAGGAAAAGCACTCTAAAGTCAAGGTTGCTCACTCGTCGCCTGCTCCAAGGATTCGTCAAAGGTTATTTGACAATGCCCTAGGGTCAGGACCCATTGATTTCCGTCTAATGGCATGCTTCACGGTTTGAAAACGAGCGGTGAACATGTCTGATCTTTTCTGGTTGACGGACGCGCAGATGGCGCGTCTTGAGCCCTTCT
>Ga0189286_100038_pt1 | contig 114580 bp, 112 predicted proteins | sample UW69minimetaG_FD_130330 | JGI IMG/M metagenome (GOLD analysis project Ga0189286, IMG submission 130330) | Marine microbial communities from the Costa Rica Dome - UW69 mini metaG | ecosystem: Environmental > Aquatic > Marine > Oceanic > Photic zone | place: Costa Rica: the Eastern Pacific... | reverse complement strand
CAATGATCGACCATTCGAAATCAGTCAGTTCGTAGCGACGGTGGGTCATGCGGCTCTCCTCTGTAGAAGAAGTGAATCAGCAATCCCAAAACCACGCTAGTCATTTATGAGTGCGTGACCTAGCGTTCATCAAGTGGCACGACCTGGCACCAGATGCCTCGGTCCTTCAAGCTTGCACACCGGCTTTCTGCTGCGGCGGGGTCAACCGGTCCAGCGACGAGACGCCGATACAAACCATCATGCGCGCTTCGATAGTCCACCACCTTGAGATCGAGATCCGCCAACAGATCGCCATGACCAGCGACCAGTTCGTCCCAGCCCCGCTTGACGTTCTCCGTATCCCGATAGGACGCGAGATGGATACCGACTGAAGGAAAGGCAGTCGCACTTGGGGGGGTGTAGGCTGCGACATCAGTAGATTCTGGCGAAATCGATGCTGTGATAGGGCCGAATGCGCCTTCAATGGCTTGAAGGCGGGCTTCGAGACCGCTTTCAGAAGAAACGATCCGCTCCATCGATGGGCGGACAACTGAGTAGTCGATCCGCAGTGTCGCCAGGTCCCGTTCCAAGCGTTCGACGCGCTGTTCTAGCGTTTCATCAGCGCCGGGCGTCTGCCCCGGTGTCGTGCTTGACGTTGTACTTCCTGTAGGACCTGCGCAGCCAGCAATTCCAACTACAAGCCATCCAAACAGGAGGTAATTGGGCAGAGTTCGCATTGTTCGTGTTCTCCGTCGGGACATTCGTCCAATCCCCAAGCTCATCCATTGCTACCGAAGTGCACTCGGTGATGAACACCGGCGCGAAACCCATGGTTCTGGGTAGAGTGAGTCGCCCATGCGGTCAAATCCCATGGTCGCAGCACATCCTTCGCTCACTTTGCAGGCACTCCGCTTAATATTTCGTCAACCATATCCCTACGGAGCCCAAGAAACGCGCAGTGAACCCCGGGGTTGGCGCTCCGGCCCAACTTTTGCTCTTGTCTCACCCAAAGAGTTTTGGGCAAGCGGTTCTGGCCACAGCAGCAGATAAGGATGGGACAACGGACGATGGGTTTAGACGGATTTTTTTCACTTCCTGCGGCAGCCCAAGCCGGCATTGTCGCTTTCGGAGTGGCTCTATTGCTGTTGATCATTGCGCAATTGCTGATGGCTTCATCTCTTCGAAACAGGTCGCATTCGGCTGCTTTGGAAGGGCTTCGCAAGGAGGTGAAAGCCCTTGTCCCATCGGCGGCTGGCTCGTCGACCATCCAATCGTCGAATGGACTAGCGCCCCCACCGCGCCCCATAAAACGCAAAAAAGTAAGGCGGCAGGCCAAATAGTGCCGCTGGGCCTTGATTTCCCAAGAGCGCACGTATAACTCCACATAAATTAGCTGGATTTTTTAATATTTCCCAATTTTTATTGTGAATAGAGTTACTCGTGGCAAACCCAGATCCGCATACCAATCTCATCGGCACGGACGGGCGCTGCATCGTCTTAGGGAGTGAAAGAAGCAATCCGAGACTGATCGCTGAGGCATCAGCGCAGATGGCTTTTGCAAACCCCACTATATTCAGTGCTGAAGACTGGTTCAGCTCGTCAACTTCCTCTGGAAAAATGGCAACGCCGATAATCGTCCTTGATGCCACGGAAGGAATTGGAGAACAGGACAGGTTTTATGCGCAGCTGGTGAAGTTCTTAGATCTCGCGGACCCCGTCGTCCTGGTCGCCAATCTGGAGTTGATTGGGTATGAGCAGGACCAGTTTGAGCTTATTCAAGAAGAATTCCAAGACGTCCTGGCCACGATAAATCTCACGCCGTCATTTTTTGGCCCGCTGCCGCTTGGACGACCCGATCTCATTCCATGGTGGCAGGATGACGACTTGATAGATGCACGGCGGACTTCCTCAGAGGTTACGCCTCCGCTGCGCATGAAAGTCGTGTCTTCCACGAGTGAAGATGGAAGGTGGATGGTCACCGGACTCATAATCTCAGGCATATTGGACGCCGGTGATGAGATATTGTGCTCGCCGTCAAACCAACAAAGTGTGGTGGTGAGTGTTTCTGAAGCAGACCGTGGCGTGCTGAAGCTCACTTTCGATACACCCCACTTTGCGGAGCCAGGTGAGGTTGTCTCACACCCGGAAGCGCCGCCAATTGAAACTGATGTCTTCAGGGTCAAAGCGTTTTGGTGCGCAGACCAGCGGACACAAGGCGATCGAGTAATCGTTGAAACAGCCTATGGTACCGCTCAGGGCATAATACAGTCTGTGGAGCAGGTTCTATCACCCTCGACATTCAAGATCAGTTCCGACGCTGCAATCGCCGTTGGCGACCTGGTTGAATTCGTTGTGCGCGTCGATCATGTCATCGCACTTGATCACATTGGAAGCCTGCCGATTGCGGCTGGGATCAAGCTTTTGGACGCGAATGATGGTTCCAGTCTGCATGCAGTCGGGCACATCTCGATGGAAGGCTACGCGGATCAGCGCCATTTACTGACATCAAAATCTGCGAACACAACACCTATAGAATTTTCTGTAGGAGAGGGCGCACGTGCAAGGCGGAATGGGCATGAGGGTGGGGTGCTTTGGTTTACTGGCCTGTCTGGTTCGGGAAAATCGACACTCGCCGGTGCCTTGGAAGCACGTCTGTTTGAGAAAGGCTATCAGGTTTTCGTGCTAGACGGAGACAATGTGCGACAAGGTCTTACGTCAAATCTGGGCTTCTCGCCGGACGACCGTTCCGAGAATATTCGGCGGGTCGGGGAGGTGGCGGCACTCTTTCGCCAAGCCGGTGTTATCGTCATTTCCTCGTTTATCTCGCCCTACAGATCGGATCGAGACCGGGCGCGACATGCGGCCTATTCCTCGTTCCACGAGGTTTACATCAAGGCGGACATTGAGACCTGCATTAAACGCGATCCAAAGGGCCTCTATGCGCGTGCCCTCAAAGGTGACATTCCTGATTTCACCGGCATATCCGCCCCTTATGAGGTGCCTGACGCACCCGAATTGGTGGTGGAAACAGGGACCTCAACCATTGAGACCTGTGTTGATAAACTCGTTAATTACGTAGACAGAAACTTCCGGGTATAACCTTCATAAATAAATTGGACCGGGAGAGATGCATGAGCGTTCTAGTTACGGGTGGTGCGGGCTATATTGGCAGCCATATGGTGCTGGCGCTCGCCGACGCTGGGGAAGCTGTCACTGTCCTGGACAACTTGTCGACAGGCCTAAGGACAGCGGTCGATAGCCGCGCTGAGCTTGTCGAAGGCGATATAGGCGACGCAGAGCTTGTACGCGGCATATTTCAGCGCAAGAACATTACCGACGTTGTGCATTTTGCTGGCTCTATCGTGGTTCCTGAGTCTGTTACCGATCCGCTCAAATATTATTCCAATAACACTGCTAAAACCCGCAACCTTATTGAGTGTTGTGTGAAAGAAGCCGTTCCACGTTTTGTCTTCTCATCAACTGCGGCTGTTTATGGATCGCCTGAACAGGTACCTGTCACAGAAGATGTTCAACTGGCCCCCATGTCGCCCTACGGACGCTCAAAGCTTATGAGCGAGTGGATGTTGCAGGATGTCGCCGCTGCCCACGAGCTCACTTATGTCGTCCTCAGATATTTTAATGTCGCTGGCGCGGACCCCGCAGGGCGTTCCGGCCAATCCACCAAAGACGCGACCCACCTCATTAAGGTTGCTGTTCAGACAGCCCTTGGTACGCGGGACCATATGAAAATTTTTGGCGACGACTACGCAACACCAGATGGAACCGGCGTCCGAGACTATATCCACGTTAGTGATTTAATTTCTGCCCATGAAGCAGCCGTGACCTATCTCCGCTCAGGTGGAGAGAGCCTGATCGCCAATTGCGGCTATGGCCATGGATCAAGCGTAAAACAGGTAATTGAAGCCGTTGAACGTGTCGCAGGAAAGAAGATCGATGCCCGTTTGGACGCCAGGCGTGCAGGCGACCCGGCCGAGATTGTCGCAGATGCTGCCCTTGCGCGGAAGACACTGGGATGGAAGCCAGAGCATGACGATTTGGACGAGATCGTGAGACATGCATTTCACTGGGAAAGAAAGCTAATTCAGGCCGCAGGTTAGCCTCAACATTCACACAGAATCCCCAGAAAAGTGGGCTTTTCGGGTCGTTCACTCAGTGACACAACCATGAGAGCCATGCTATCACACCCTTGAGCTGTCGCGGAGTGCGGCGTAATCGGATAACTCGGCGGAGCTATTTTCGCGTGGCAAGCAAAGACCTCCCATCCTCAGGTGCACGGCAACGCACTGCTGTCATTTTCCTGTTTGATGTGGCGCTCGCAGCCATTTCTTTTCCGATTGCGCTCTACCTGCGTCTCGGGACAGGCTTGTTTGCCTATGACTGGGATCTCATCGTGACATCAACCAGCGTTTTCACGCTCGTTGCCGCCGCCGTGATTTTCCAATCAAAACTCCACCGTATTCCTTGGCGCTACATCTCTGTAGATGATGCGATGTTGTTGGGTCGAACCGCCCTCATCATCAACATTGCCTTTCTGGTCGTTATGTTTCTCACCGTCAGGCTTGACGGCATCCCACGCTCCTCGGTCGTTATCGACACAATGGTGCTCACCGCTTTGTTGATAGGCGCCCGGCTGAGTGTTCGCTTGTGGTACGAGAAACAGATAGGCCTTCTGCGGATTTCCGGCGACGGGACCAATACCCAATCTGTTCTTTTGATCGGCGCAACGGATGAGGCCGAAGCCTTCATCAGAAAAATGGCGCGGGATCCAAAGGCGCAATACCGGGTGCTCGGCATTGTTGAGACAGGATCACGCCCGATTGGCAGCCGCATACGGGGCATCAAAATTGTTGGCGACGTCGACAAACTGCCGGGCATCATTCTCAGTTACCGAAACATTCTTTCGAGCCTGGTTCTTGCCGATCCGGATATGCGCGGCGAACCTGTTCGGGACCTTTTGGAAACAGCGCGCAGTCATAATCTCAAACTCGATCGTCTGCCGCAAATTTCTCTTCTGACCAAAGCGTCCGCACAGGAAATAAATGTCCGGCCTGTCGATGTCGAAGACCTTTTGAGCAGGCCGCAGGCGGAACTAGATCGTGACGCAATGGCTACTCTTATTGGCAATAAGCGGGTGTTGGTAACGGGCGCGGGCGGCAGCATTGGGTCAGAGCTGGTGCGGCAAGTCGCTAGCTTCGACCCTTCCCATTTGACACTTTTCGATAATTCCGAATTCAACCTCTACGAGATCGACCGTCAACTTGGCGAAAAATATTCGACGCTCTCGCGCTCAGCAATCATCGGGAATGTTCGCGATACTGATCATGTCGAGCGGGTATTTTCCCAGGAGCAGCCTGAAATCGTGTTTCATGCCGCAGCCTTGAAACATGTGCCCATGCTGGAGCCGCAACCCTCTCAAGCGGTGCTCACTAACGTATTGGGAACAAAAAACATTGCCGATGCGACGGTACGTCATGGCATAGACACGATGGTGATGATTTCTACCGACAAGGCGACCCATCCAGTTAATGCGATGGGTGCCTCAAAGCGAATTGCAGAAACTTATTGTCAGTCGCTCGACATTGATGCCCGCAAGAACAATCAGACCCGGTTTGTCACAGTCAGGTTCGGCAATGTGCTGGGGTCTGCCGGGTCCGTCATACCGCTATTTGAAAAACAGCTTCGCCAGGGTGGCCCCATTACGGTGACCCATGAAGAAATGACACGCTACTTCATGACCATCCGAGAAGCGGTTGAACTGGTGCTTCAAGCTGCAACGCTGCGGGATGACACAGTTGATGAAGGTGGAGCCATCCTCGTTCTTGATATGGGTAAACCAGTCAAGATTCTTGATATGGCCCACGAGATGATCAAGCTCGCCGGGCTCACACCTCGCGAAGATATTGAGATAAAGATCACAGGCCTGCGGCCTGGCGAACGTCTTTATGAGGATCTTTTCGACGATGCTGAAGAACTTCTTCCCACGAGCCATGCCGCCATGATGGCGGCCCGTCCACGGGTTGCGGATCGTGCCTTTGTGGAGAAGGGAATATCGGCAATGGTTCAGGCTGCCGGTGCGGGCGACGATATCGCTGTTCGAGAGCTAATGGCCCGGCTTATCCCCGACTTCACGAGCGCGGAAGTCAAGGTAGGCCAAACTCCATCATCAGCCCAAAGCCCAAACGCAACAGAATGAAACATTAAGTTATTTTGGGCAAAAATGGTGATATGCCATTTTCTGGCGCGGAATCAGGCTGTCTACAGCCACTTACACAGAGATGAATGGTTTAATGAGCGGACGCGATACCACCGTCATAGTGCTGGCTGCTGGCAAAGGCACCCGCATGAAATCGGCTATGCCGAAGGTCATGCACGAAGTTGCCGGGCGGCCACTCCTTGGACATGTTTTGAGCGCGACCAGGGCAATTTCTCCTGGGCGGATCGTGACTGTTGTCGGACCCGACATGGACGATGTCGCCGCCTACGCCAAGTCTTGGGGCGATGAGGTGCAGACCTGCATTCAACACGAGGCCAACGGAACAGGGGACGCAACGCGAAGTGCCCTTAGCCAGGTGCCGAGCGAGCCCGGCGTCGCATTGGTCGTTTTTGGAGACGCTGCCTTCCTTGAGGCGGAAACGTTGATTGAGATGAGGGAAAAATGTGCCAACGGATCCGCCGTCGTCGTTCTTGGGTTTGATACAGACAATCCAACAAACTATGGCCGTCTGGTGCGTTCCGCCGATGGGGCCTTGGAACGCATTGTTGAAGAAAAAGCAGCGACTGACGCTGAAAAGAAAATCACTCTGTGCAATAGCGGTGTGATGGCGATTGCCCGCGAGTTTCTTCATGAGATGATTGCTGATCTCCAACCCAACCCAGTGAGCGGTGAAATTTACCTCACGGATCTTCCGCAAATTGCTCAAGACCGCGGCCTTACATGTTCTACAACCGCACTTGAAATCGGAGATACGGTCATCGGCGTTGACAGCCGAGGCGATCTGGCGACCGCCGAAGCCATTTTCCAAAAACGCTTGCGTGAGAAGTTTCTCGCAAGCGGTGTAACCCTGCATGATCCGGAGAGTGTCTATTTTTGTGTCGATACACAGATCGGAAGAGATGTTACCATTGAGCCAAACGTTGTGTTCAGGCCCAATGTGCAAATTGGGGATGATGTTACGATCAAAGGATTTTCACACCTGGAAGGCGTTCGCATCGAAGATGGTGCAGCTGTAGGCCCCTTCGCGCGGTTGCGTCCAGGAACGATAGTCGGCGAAGGCGCGAAGATCGGCAATTTTGTTGAGACGAAGAAAGCCAATATCGAGTCCGGAGCGAAAATTAGCCATCTGACCTACATTGGTGATGCCAGGGTCGGCGCAGAGGCAAACATCGGCGCGGGGACGATTACCTGCAATTATGATGGCTTCAACAAACACTTCACGGATATTGGAGCAGGCGCCTTTGTTGGCTCAAACAGTTCCCTTGTGGCGCCGGTCACAATCGGTGATGGCGCCTATATTGGCTCTGGCAGCGTTGTCACGAAAGATGTGACCCAAGATGCCCTCGCGGTTACCCGCGCCAAGCAGATGGAAAAGTCCGGGTGGGGCGCTACCTTCAGAGACCGGCATCACAACTCAAAAGAGAAGAAAGACTGAACCATGTGCGGGATCATCGGTGTCGTCGGCGACGAAAAAGCTTCTCCCATCATACTTGAAGCGCTCAAACGACTTGAATATCGCGGGTATGACTCCGCCGGCATCGCAACGCTCCTTGATGGTGAGATCATCCGACGCCGGGCCGAAGGCAAGCTGTCCAATCTAGAGTCGTCTCTGCGCACAGATCCTCTGGAAGGCGTAATTGGCATCGGACACACCCGTTGGGCAACGCATGGAGCACCCAATGAGCGTAATGCCCACCCCCATGTGTCCGATGACGTCGCCATCGTGCATAACGGGATCATTGAAAACTTTCGCGAACTCAAAGAAGGGCTTGTCGCCTCCGGTGCACCTTTTCGGACGGACACCGACTCAGAAGTTGTTGCACATCTCATTTCCTCTCAGCTCAAAGGCGGCCTCGCGCCCGTCGATGCAGCCAAAGCAGCCTTCGACATGCTCGAAGGCGCGTTTGCACTGGGTGTCTTATTCCAGGGCGAAGAAGATCTCATTGTAGGTGCGCGACGCGGAAGTCCCCTTGCCGTTGGCTATGGCGATGGTGCCATGTATCTCGGCTCTGATGCATTCGCGCTCGCCCCGATGACCAATCGGGTCACCTTCCTTGAAGATGGCGACTGGGCGGAAATTCGACAAGCAAGTGTCACCATCCGAAACGCCAAGGGCGAGGCCGTCGAGCGCCCGATTAAAATTACGGATGCCTCGTCTCAACTTGTCGATAAGGGCAATCATCGGCATTTCATGGCGAAGGAAATCTTCGAACAACCAGAAGTCATCGGACACACATTGGGTGACTATATCGACCCGATGACTGAGACCATCAGGCTTCCGCGCTTTCCTTTTGACCTGGCGACTGTTCCAAAGATCACCATCATCGCGTGTGGTACGGCATCCTACGCTGCCCATGTTGCAAAATACTGGTTCGAAGAGAAGGCCAGAATTTCCGTAGAGATCGACATCGCGTCGGAGTTCCGATATCGCGAAGCAGCACTTCCCGATGGTGGTCTGGCGATCTTTATCTCCCAATCAGGCGAAACCGCCGATACGCATGCAGCGCTTACTTATTGCCGTGAGCAGGGACAACATATTTTGTCGATCGTCAACGTAACTGAGTCGACCATCGCGCGGGCGTCGGACGCCATTATGCCGACTTTCGCCGGTCCCGAAATTGGCGTTGCCTCGACCAAAGCGTTTACATGCCAGCTTGTTGTGCTTGCGACCCTTGCCATTGCGACAGGTCGGGCACGGGGCACGATTTCAGACCTGGACGAGAACCATCTTGTTAGGTCGCTGCTTGAGGTTCCGCGCCATGTTTCTTCGGCTCTTGGCCATACAGAAAAACTTGAGGAGCTGTCACACTCACTTTCGCGCGCGCGCGATGTGCTTTATCTGGGACGTGGAACCAACTATCCGATTGCACTGGAAGGCGCCCTCAAGCTCAAGGAAATTTCTTACATCCACGCCGAGGGCTATGCTGCGGGTGAGCTAAAGCATGGGCCCATCGCGCTGATTGACGAAGATGTCCCGGTCATTGTTATCGCGCCCAGCGACAGATTATTCGACAAGACGGTCTCAAACATGCAGGAAGTCATCGCGCGGGGCGGCAAGGTTCTCCTGATCTCAGACGAGCAGGGTATTTCAAAGGCAGCGGACGCTCCCTGGCAGAATGTCGAGCTCCCGACCTGCGATCCCTTTGTTCAGCCACTCGTTGCGACAATCCCGGTGCAACTTCTGGCTTATTTCACTGCGATTGCTAAGGGAACCGACGTGGACCAGCCGAGAAATCTCGCCAAATCCGTCACAGTTGAATAAGAACAACGCATACAAGACGCGCAAAACGTGGTTTCATGCCCCTACAAACCATAGGGGGAAGGGAAATCATGTCTTTTCAAGAAGCAATTTCGTCAGGCCTGTCTCGATATTTCGACTTCAATACGCGGTCGTCGCGTTCTGAGTACTGGTTTTGGGTGCTTTTTGTTTTTCTTCTGTCAATTGTCGCGGGCGCTATTGATGGCGTCGTCTTTGGGATACCCATCTTGTGGCATTTGGTCATGCTCGCGCTTTTGGTCCCAGGGATCGCAGTCGGGGTTCGTCGTTTACATGACATTGACAGAAGCGGCTGGTGGTACCTCATCATATTCATTCCGCTTATCGGCATTCTGGTCCTGATTTACTGGTTTGTGCAGCCAGGATCACCAGGGAGCAACGAGTATGGTGACAACCCTCTTGGGGATGCCGCACCGACCTAAGACGTTACGCCGCCATCTTCGGAATCCGTCGCTTATGCTGAAATCCTGAGGTGGCGACAAAAGCTATGCAGTGACCTACTCTAAATCCCTATAACCGCTGTGATTCGGTCGTTGACCGGCTCATGGAAGATTGGGTGAGAGAGGCATGTTTGTGAACCTGACTGCTGCTAAAGGTGCAACGCGGGATTCCCTGCGCTCTGGCCTCCTTTTTAGCCTTTTTCTTATGAGCGCGGCCTTGATGTCGCAGGCGCAGGCTGCAACCACTGAGGCGGAAGCAGCAGCGATTGCGGCTCTCAATGCCGGAACCGCCGCTATTCAGTCCGGGCGGGCCTTGGAAGCGATCGACTACCTGAACACAGCAATTGAGGGCAATGCTCTCGATGCTGAACGGATGGCTCTGGCCTATCATCACCGAGGCATCGCCAATCAGAAATTGGGCCTGGGTGGCCATGCGGTGGCGGATTACACCCAAGCTATCTGGCAAGGCGGGTTGCCCGCCAGCATTTTGCCACGGAGCTACTACAATCGAGCGGTCGCATATGCTGGGATGGGACAGCAGGAGCGCGCGGCTCGCGACTATGACAAAGCCATAGAATTGGCACCAAACTATGCTTCCGCCTTTCATAACCGTGGCAATTTGCGGCGTCATCTAGGGCGCCATAATGAGGCGATTGCTGATTATGATCGCGCCCTGGCCCTGGGCATGGGGGCCCGCGCGCATCTTACCTATTTTGCACGGGCGCTTTCGCACAAAGAAGTTGGGGATGAGCGGGCTGCTCTCGAAGACGCTGCGCACTCGTTGGAGCTAGAGGCAAATTTTGCGCCTGCCCAAACCGCACTAGCGGAGTGGGATAGTTCGCGCTTAACGCAGACCGCTGCTGCAAAACCCGTAGAAGCACCCATCGTTACCGGGTCTATTCCTGAAACTGTGCAAACACGTTCTGCGCCGCAGACTATACAATCAGTGCAGCAGGTACTTTCGTCTGTTGTGACGGCAGAGACAGAGGCTAGTCGCAGCGAACACACAGAATCCACCGATCTAGATGGCATTCGGATACCCGATGCCGCTTCCAGTGCAGGACGGGCGGTTACTCTTACGCCGCCCAATGTTGCGGCCATTGAGCCCCAGAGTGGCAACGTTACGGTGCGGCCTTTGTCTGAGGCACTGCCACCTCCCCGAGCGACGAATACGGGGTGGAAAGCAACCGTGACACGTTTCGCCCAGCCATCGTCTTCGCCGACAAGCAATTCCGGTCGCGTCGCAGCGGTACCTGCAATCGATCCAATTACGACAGCCTCAATTGACGGTTCCAGTCCAACACCTGTTTCCCGTGATGGAAATCTTCTGACCCCTCCTCGGAATATTCCACGTGTGGAACCGGTTCGGGTTGCTGAAGGAACACCTACAACTGCAAGTGATGCAAGTCCTGCTCCGCGAGGTCTGCGCGTCCAAATCGGGTCATTTCGATCGGCGTCTGACGCCACGAGTGCATGGGATAAGACTGTTGCCGCCCATCAGGAGTTGATCGGACAAAGGCAGCCTTACATTGTTGAGGCAGACCTCGGCGCGCGGGGAATATTCTACAGACTGCAAATCGGTCCGCTGCATTCGGGCAATGAAGCCAAAGCACTTTGCAACGCGCTTAAGGCGCGGGGTCAGGATTGCATCATCGCGGCTCGATAGGGCCAGCCTGTCTTAAATCGACGGCTGGCTCGGTCTCGTTAGGACATAGCTGGCGACGCCAATAAGAATCGAAACCACGCCGAAGACGACGATAAGAGGCGCGGTGGTGCCGAGCGCCAACCATAAACCGCTGATTGTCATCATGGCGACAGCAATGACCTTAGCGCGGACAGGAATGATCCGGTCCCGTTCCCAGTCGGCGATATAGGGTCCGAAATAGGGGTTCTCAATAAGCCAGGTGTGAAGGCGGGGCGATGACCGAGCAAATGCCCACAAGGCGATAAGCAAAAAAACTGTTGTCGGCATAACCGGCAAGACTATGCCGATCGCTCCGAGCGCCACGCACACCCATCCCAGGCCCTGAAGAAGATGCCGTCGGTAGGCTCTTTCAGTCTCAACAGTCATCTCAATACAGGTCCGCAGAATCTCGTTCGCGGCTTCCTTAAGATTGGCCAAGTCAGCCCCCAGTTCGTGCTCCGGCAGACTGACGCAACGTCTGGTTGGTCTTTTCGCGTCTTCATGTCCGCACGCTCCTTATTGTTGTCGAAACCGGAAAACAATCGGTAAACTGGTCTTCAACACCCAGAAACCGGAGCTTTTAAGCCCTAACTATCTGGGACATATAGTGCCTTTTAGCATTCAGGGAAGAGACTCATGGCGCAGAATACGATCGGTCTCAAGGCCTTTGGCGGATATATTCCACGGCTTCGACTGCAGCGGAAATCAATTACAAGCGCAAATGCCTGGATTGCCCCGAATCTTGTGGGTAAAGGCAAGGGTGAGCGCTCAATGGGAAACTGGGATGAAGACAGCCTGACCATGGCTGTAGAAGCGGCCCGTGATCTGCTCGGCACGGATGAGGATCGCTCTCACATTGATGCAGTCTATTTCGGGTCTACGACGCTTCCTTTTAGTGATCGGCTGAACTCAGGGATCATCTCAGCTGCTCTGACGCTTGATGAAGGCATCCAGGCGGTCGATGTCTCGTCAACGCAGCGTGCTGGCACGACGGCGCTTCTCCAGGCGTTGAACGGCGTCGGTGGCGGTGCGAACAAAGAAGCCCTTGTCTGCGCTGCAGATCACCGCAAAGCCCGTGCAGCGAGCGCTCAGGAGCTTGAGTTTGGCGACGGAGCGGCAGCGCTGTCTGTGGGGTCGGATGATCTTATTGCGACCTTCCTGGGCTCCCATACGCTCACGGTCGACTTTGTTGACCACTTCAGAGGCAGCGGCGAAGAGTTTGACTATGGGTGGGAAGAACGCTGGATCCGGGACGAAGGCTTCAGCAAAATCGTGCCCAAGGCTGTTGCAGGAGCGCTTGAGAAAACGGGGCTAAGCGCTTCTGATATCGATCATTTTGTGATGCCGTGCACCTTTGCTCGCCTGCCGCAAAAACTCGCCAAGATGTGCGGTATCAACCCAGATGCGGTTGCTGATCCTTTGGGTGCGGTTTGTGGGGAAACAGGTGCCGCCCATGCTCTGGTGATGCTTGTTCACACACTGCAAAACGCAAAACCTGGAGAGAAAGTGTTACTCGCTCATTTCGGTGGTGGGTGCGATGTGATGATTTTTGAAACCACGGATCTGCTGGCATCCATGTCGTCGAAGCGGGGCATTGTCGGGTCACTTGCCGATCGCCAGGAAGAAACAAACTACATGAAGTTTCTTACCTTCCACGGGCTTGTTGAATGGGAACGCGGCATGCGCGGCGAGCAGGACAAGAAGACAGCATTGACAACACTCTACCGGAACGAAGATACGGTTATGGGTCTCGTCGGCGGGCGGTGTACCGAGACGGGTGTCGTGCAATTTCCACGCTCGCGGATATCTGTTGCACCGAACAAGCCCACGGTTGACACACAAGAGCCCTACAAGTTTGCTGACCGGAAGGCGACAATCCTCTCCTGGTCTGCTGATTTCCTGAGCTTCTCCATGAACCCACCCAACCATTACGGCATGATTGTCTTTGAAGGTGGTGGCCGGATCATGATGGATATTGGCGATGTCACCCAGGGCGAAGTCGACAGCGGCATGGAGGTGCGCATGGTGTTCCGAATCAAGGATTTCGACGATCAGCGCGGGTTCAAGCGCTATTTCTGGAAAGCCGTACCCGTTCGAAATGCGGTCCCTGCTGCCCAGGCTGCTGAATAGAACAAGCAAAGACACTGACAATCTGAGTATCTCATTTCCGGCCCTGGCCGGACGACCCGATGGAGGGAAGAATGGCACGAGGCATTAAAGATAAAGTCGCAATCCTAGGCATGGGATGTTCCAAGTTCGGCGAACGCTGGGACAGTGGTCCGGAAGAACTCATGGTGGAAGCCTATCTCGAGGCGATGGAAGATGCTGGCATTGAACCAACACAGTTGGACGCCGCCTGGTTCTCCACACATATTGACGAGATTGGTACCGGCAAGGGCGGCACACCTTTATCCGTGGCTTTGCGCCTTCCCAACATCGCAGTTACACGTGTTGAGAATTTCTGTGCCTCCGGCTCTGAAGCACTGCGTGGTGCTGTATACGCGGTTGCCTCTGGTGCCGCCGACGTTGCTCTGGCTCTGGGTGTTGAGAAGCTGAAAGACACGGGCTATGGCGGCCTACCTGTTGCCAATCCCGGGACGCTCAACCCACAGCTGACGCCCAACGGATCGGCTCCCGGCAACTTCGCCCAGCTTGCCTCTGCTTACCGTGCCAAGCACGGCGTTGATAAGGATGACCTGAAACGGGCGATCGCGCATGTCTCTGTCAAGAGCCACGCCAATGGAGCGAAGAACCCCAAAGCCCATCTGCGAAATGAAGTGAGTGAAGAACAGGTGATGAACGCGCCCATGATCGCGGAACCGCTCGGTCTGTTCGATTGCTGTGGCGTATCGGATGGTGCTGCTGCTGCGATTGTGACCACACCAGAGATCGCAAAAGCCATGGGCAAAAGCGATATTGTGACTGTGAAAGCGCTACAGCTCTCAGTCTCCAACGGCCTTGAAAGCCAGCACAATAGCTGGGATGGCAGCTATTTCCATACAGCGCGCATTGCCGCCAAGAAGGCCTATGCAGAAGCCGGTATTGAAAACCCGCGTGAGGATGTCTCCATGATGGAAGTACATGACTGCTTCTCCATCACAGAGCTTGTCACAATGGAAGACCTTTTCATCTCCCCTGAAGGCGGCGCCGTGAAAGACGTCATGGATGGCTTCTATGACAGTGATGGTGATGTGCCGTGCCAGATTGATGGCGGCCTCAAATGCTTCGGTCACCCCATTGGCGCGTCTGGGCTTCGCATGGCTTATGAAATGTATCTGCAGCTTCAGGGCAGAGCAGGGGAGCGTCAGCTTCCTAATCCGAAGATTGGCCTCACCCATAATCTCGGCGGTGCACCGTCACAGAATGTTTGCTCTGTCGCCATTATCGGCGCCCATGACGCGTAACTCTCGGTGCGTTAAACAAAAGCCGGGCTTTCAGAAGCCCGGCTCTTTTTATGCCTTTTGGCGACAATAAAGCGACTGAAGGCGTTGTGGTTCTCACTGGTTATGATCTCAAATCCCGCCGCAACAATTTTTGCTTCTACGTCCGACCCTTTCAGGAAGCTGACGTAAGGCGCTTTGCCAAAGAACTGCATAACGGGAATGGCGATGCGCCCAACCGCACGCCATTTCCAATCGTTTCCTACCTTTTCCAAAATGTGTCAATGCGGCGCGAAATATCTGCGCGTAGATTCATGTGGAACAGGTTGTAGTCGTAGATGTGATAATCCCCCCCAAAAGTACCGTAGGTGAAGCCATCATCATCAGTCGGTGGGGACACGATAAGCATCCCGTCTGTGCACGCTGCTCCTGTCGCTTCCCGACGAGGGGCGCGAACCGACTCTTCGCTGTCCGCGAAGGGCTGCGCACCAAGATTTGCCGCTGCTTCCGCAACCCCGCCCAGACTCCCGGTAATCGGATTGACACAGGCGATCTTACGACCATCAATGTGCTGCAACTTGTCATCGATCCAGATCTTTGTCGTTTCCTTCCAACCCATGGTTTCGGCTTCAGACGTGACGGAATTCCAGTTCAGGTAACAGCCGGTTGTATATGCTTCCCGGCAGGGGCCTACGCCATCTGCGCCCAATTCTTCCGGAATTGAAAAACCGACGAGATAGGCTGCCACCAACCGATTGGCGAGACTGGTCCCCCCGATTTTATCCTGAAGTAGCTTCATACCGTGGAGCGATCCCTGACTATGGGATGCCAGGATAAACGGGCGCCCCTCGTTCATATTTTCGATGAAGTAATCGAACGCGCGCTCCACGTCTCCATACGCAAACTCCAGAGCTTTGTAGGTATCAGGCTCTTCGCCCATAAAGGCGTAAAGTGTCGCCTGCCGATAACGCGGTGCGAACACACGAGCGCTGCTGTTAAACACGGCAGCCTGGTGACGAAGAACACCATCCTCGAGAAACTCTTTTGTTTCGTCTGGCTCGTCATAGCGAGCATTCCACATATCATCCTGGTAATAGGTTGTGGGATGTATAAAAAAGACATCGACCATCGCGGTGTCCTGTCCATCGAGGACACCACTATCAGGTGGCACTACGTCCGCCTTATCAGCAGTCGTTGGCAGAGCCGCCCAGGTATCGGCCTGAGAATAGTCAGGGGCAGGAGGAACATTTGCCACATCAAAGGCGGCAGATGGTTTCAGAAAAAGGCGCTGACTAAGCTTTGGGTTGAGATAAAGCGTCAGTGCGCCGACGGCAGCAACAACAACCAGCCCAGCAATTCCGTAGAAAATCTTCTTCAACATGGTCTCTCGTCTCTGCCTTACGTGTTGATGTCTTCTCCGCCCGCCACAAATTCAGCCATCAGGCGGGATGCCTCTTCGTCTTCAAGAAGCAATGCTGAAAAGAGGCCCCGTTCTTTAGCACACCCGTCGCTCAGTGGGGTAGTCGTTGCTGACTTCACCAAAACCTTAGCATCCGCGAGAGCCCTGGCTGTCTTGCTCTTAAAGTCCTCAGCAATCTCAAGAGCAAGCTCAAGCGCTGTTCCATCTGCCAAATGGTGAACCATGCCCAGCTCGGCGGCTCCTTCTGGGCTAAGTGTTTTTCCACGAAGGATGAGCTCGAGTGCCCGGGCTTCACCAATCACACGGGGCAGACGCTGGGTTCCGCCCGCACCTGGGAAAATGCCGATATTGGTCTCTGGCAGACCGATCCGGTAGTCGCCGCGCTCGGCGAGCCTGATGTCGCAGCAAAGCGCAAATTCAAAGCCGCCGCCCTGGCAAAACCCATTGATCGCCGCAATTGTTGGTTTGCTGAGGCGGTCCACGCGGTCAAAGAGATGCGAAATTGCATTGCCGCGTTTCCCTGCTTTCATGAGCCCGGCCGCGTCGAGTCCACTCTTTTTAACCGCATCGGTCGCCCCCTGAATTTCCCCCACATCATAATGGCGAATAAACACGCCAGGAACACCGCCGGTGAATATCACCGCTCGAATATTGTCATCCCGTTCAATCTCATCGAGATGCTCCGCGAGCTCTGTCACCTGTGCTTGGTTAAGATAGCCCCGTGGGGGGTTGTTAAAGGTGATGATCGCCAAACCATTGCCAACATCCATGCCGACCAGTGGGCCACTCATGTGCGGTTTTCCTTCAACGCTTTTCTGTAGGCAGAGTATTTTGGTTGATCAATTGAAAGCTTGGTCAGGGTACTGGTCCAAAGGTGCTCCTTCAGACCTGGCGTCTCAAGCGTTAGGGCGCCTGTTTCGATATGATCACTCAACTTTTTGTTCAGCGTCCCAAGATCGGTTTCTTTTGAAGATACCAGCGCCTGCAGCCGGGCGATCTCCATCACATTCGCTGAGGGGGCAGTCTCTAACTCGCGCCGCACGATATCCAGGGCATTTGCCGCGACGAGGGCATGAAAGCGTGTCCTGCCTTCAAGTTCAGGCAACACCTGCTCACGCATGAAATCACTCACCACGCCGACGATTTCCAATGAGGTTGGTAGATCTTGCATGAATATCCTCTCAATCTGCTGCCAGCAGATATAATAGGTCAATTTCTGTTTCTGACGAGCGTCGACCGATGGCCGCCCGTTCTACCGATCTGTCCATGCCCGACTTGAAGGCTTCATACATGGTTGTGCACATCACGCCCCATTTGAGTGTGCCAAGGACCTCCCAGAACTTCACCCGGTCCGGGTCCACTTTGGGCCCACCTGAAGCCTCGTACCCGGCGAACATATCCTCGCGATCTCCGAAGCCGCCAACCGGCTTATCGATGCTGCCAAAGCGCCATGAGTTCACGCAGATCCAGCCCATATCCTCCATCGGGTCCCCCACATGCGCCAATTCCCAATCAAGGACCGCTGATACGCCGTCTGTTGCATCAAACATGATGTTCCCGTTTCGGAAGTCTCCGTGCACCAAAGTCTGGCGATCATCTTCTGGCACATTGTCGGAGAGCCACTTAAACGCCAGATCGAAGACCGGATGAGGGTGGCCATGGGTTTTGTAGACCTCGCGATATCGCGCGATTTCCTCGACTGCTGGAGATACCCGAAGGGGGGGAAGAGATGTCACCGGCACCGCATGGAGCTTCGCCAGGGCTTCGCCGCATTGGCGGGCGAGCTTCGGACGGACGGAGGCGAAGTCTTCGCTGCGAACGATTTTTGATCCCAAGGTCTCACCGTGCACGTGGTTCATGATAAAGCCACTGCCTAGACCATCCGCGGCTGATGCCACATACCGGACTGTCGGCACGACAACGCCCGCATCCGCCGCCAACTGGATCAGCTTGGCTTCCGTTTCCAGTCCCACGGCGGTGCCGCTCGCATTGCTATCGCCCCCACCGGGCGCTCGACGCAGGATTAGTGCTTCTGCCTCGCCATCTTTGTGCGTTCTAAATGACCAGGTCTCCTGACTTGCCCCGCCAGACAGGCGCTTCAGGTCGGTGATCGTGGCTCCACCGAAATGTTGTGCCGCTACCTTTGTCAGTGCTTCCGCCAATTGTTCCGCTGGTTTTGTCATAGTTACAGAAGTCCGGATGGTTTGCCGTCGATAATCTGATCAAGATATTCCGACAGGCCATATCCGACATGCCCGTCACAGTGATATTCGGTCATGCCTTCAGTTATCCGCGTATTGAGTTGCTGGCCATCTGGTGTCTCGCGTCGATTGCGGAGTGGGATAAGAGAGAGAACCTTTCCGTCAACCGTGTAGGTCGCCCCGGATTTGGTCCTCACGTCTGCCCGAAGCGATGTCTGGTAGAAGTTTTCGTCCCATTCGCTTTCGATTTTAACGTCTTCGATCAGATCATAGGCACCATCCTTCAGCACCATTCCTCCATGGCGTTCCAAGCCTTCCTCATTTGTCACGATGGAAATCATCATGCCGAAATCTCGCCCGAAATTCATCGGAAGCCAGCGATACCAATTGATCGCCTGCCAATGGCGAGGGCCCCAGCTTTTGTCTCTCAGCCCAAAGCCAGAAACTGTCCACTCTTCATTACCAACAGCAATTGTTCCGCTAGCGGCCATGTGCTGTTCGTAGTGAGCCTTGGCAAAAGACTTTTCAGGGTCAAGATCCAGAGAAGACCCATCCTCCTTCACTGTCTCGCCGCCGAACGTCGGGGACACACCCTCATAGTCGAGCGAAACGGTGCAGGCGACTGTCGGGTGGTCCTTGAATGCTTGAGACGGGTTTGCCATGTCGAAGGGCTTATCGAGAAGTAGCACGTTGCCTTCGTACGTTACCTTGAGTCTTTTGAAGGGCTCGATTACATCCACCCTGAGGCCACCGGCATCCATGGCGTCATTGTTTTCGATTTTGGGGCGCCCAAACATAAATCCGACCCTGCCATCTGGCAGATAGAGGCAGACTGACGTCTCCGCATAATGTTCGTTTGGTCGGTTCCCGATGCGAAACCAACCGCCGACCTTCTGGTTAGGGTCGAACATGTTGAAATACATGCTTTCATTATAGTTCGCGGCCGCATCTGGCGTATGTGTGTACTCGTCCTCTGGATCAAGGCGCAGCTTGAGCCCTTTTGCCAATTCTGCCATGTCTTCCTCCCTTTCAATGCTATCCGCTTTATCCGATTTGGGAGCTGCGTAGCCTAATCGCGCTCACCATGTTCGGTCATTACAGGGCCGGGCCTTGTCTCCCGGAAATCACCATATATTTCTGACATGAAACACCGTAGATGGTAAGGGTGACCTAGGGTTAGGTAGAGGCCAAAAATGACAGCCCCGAATGAAGACGATCAGCACCACATCATACAACCTGCCAAAAAGGCGGGGATTACTTCGCGTCTTCGGACATATTTTCTAACGGGCCTCGCGGTTGCCGCCCCCATATGGATTACGATCTATCTGCTCAGATGGTTTGTGGAATTTATCGATACCTATGTAGTCGGGTTCTTTCCTGACCAGTATCAACCAGACCAATTGCTTCCCTTCACGGTGCCGGGCATTGGGGTGATCATCGGTCTGGTCGGACTCACTTTCCTCGGCGCCCTCACGGCGAACTTCCTGGGGCGTCGTATTCTGGCGTTTGGTGAGCGCCTGGTTGATCGGATGCCAATTGTCCGGAATATCTACAATGCGCTGAAACAGATTTTCGAGACCGTCATCTCTCAGAGTGGGACCTCGTTCCGGGATGTCGGCCTGATCGAATATCCCCGCCGTGGGCTCTACGCGCTGGTCTTTGTCACCACACAGACAAAGGGAGAGGTGTTGGAGAAAGCGTCGACCGATGACGAGATGGTCAGCGTGTTTCTGCCAACAACACCAAATCCCACATCGGGTTTCCTTCTGTTCGTCCCTAAAGCCGATATCACAATTCTCGATATGTCCGTGGAAGAGGCCGCGAAACTGGTCATCTCTGCAGGCCTTGTTGAACCGCCTAACGGAGAGGGGAACGCGATCCCACTCAATCAGCCAGATTCCAAATAACGGATCGCTTCATCCCGCTCAAAGAGATAAAGCAGGGTGCGGAGTGCCTTGCCGCGCTCGGTCTGGAGCGTGGGATCTGTCTCAAGGATGAGACGTGTGTCGTCATGAGCCGTTGCAAGAAGGTCCGCATGAGCCACTGGATCGGCAAGCCTGAATTCGGGCAGGCCACTTTGCCGGGTCCCCAAAACCTCGCCCGCACCGCGCAGCTTCAGATCCTCCTCCGCGATCCGAAAACCATCCTCCGTCTCACGAAGTATATTGATCCGTGCTTTCGCGGTTTCTCCAAGAGGTGTTTGATAGAGCAGTAGGCAGCTTGATTTGCCGCTGCCACGGCCCACGCGCCCTCTGAGCTGGTGGAGCTGCGAGAGCCCAAAGCGTTCCGCATGCTCAATTACCATGATGGTGGCTTCCGGCACATCGACGCCCACCTCAATCACCGTGGTCGCGACCAGGATCGAAATCTCGCCGGACTGGAACCGCGCCATGACTGCGTCTTTCTCTGCCGACTTCATCCGCCCGTGAATCAGCCCCACCTTGTCGCCGAATTCTGCCTTCAACGCGGCTGCGCGGTCTTCAGCGGCGGCAACATCCAGATGCTCAGATTCTTCAACCAGCGGGCATACCCAGTAAGCGCGCGCGCCACCGGTGATTGCGCGCCCGATCCCATTCACAACCTCATCCAAGCGGGAGTTGGGGAGGGCGCGTGTATCAATTGGCTGACGACCTGCCGGTTTTTCCGTCAGTCGGGTTACGTCCATATCTCCATAGACGGTGAGCGACAGGGTGCGGGGAATAGGGGTCGCAGTCATAACCAGCACGTCTGCCGGAATGCCGCCTTTGGCAGAGAGCTGAAGCCGCTGGTGCACGCCAAACCGGTGTTGCTCGTCGACAACGGCCAATACCAAGTCCTTAAACGCGACATCACCTTCAAAAATGGCGTGGGTGCCGATCAGAATGTGGATCGCGCCGCTCTCAAGATCAGCCAGTAGTGCCTCACGCTTTTTGCCTTTGTCGCGCCCCGTCAGCACTTCCAGCCGAACACCTACGGCCTCACAGAGGGGCCCGAGACTCGCGGCGTGCTGTCGCGCCAGGATCTCCGTTGGTGCCATCATGGCTCCTTGAGCACCTGTTTCGACGGCATTGAGCATCGCCATCAAGGCGACAGCCGTTTTGCCGCTGCCGACATCGCCCTGCAGCAGCCGAAGCATGCGTTTGTTTGCGGCCATATCGCCGTCAATTTCTGCGAGCGCCATCACCTGGGCATTGGTCAGTTTGAACGGCAGTGCAGCCAGCGCCTTTGAGCGCAGTTTGCCGTCTCCCCGGGTTTCTCGACCGGCTCTGGACCGCATCCGCGTGCGGACGAGGCCGAGCGCCAGCTGGTTCGCCAAAAACTCGTCATAGGCCAGTCGGGAGCGGGCGGGCGTCCCCGGCTCCAGATCAGCAGCACTTTCCGGCGCATGGGCGGTCGCCAGAGCGTCTTTCCAGGCGGGGTATTTTTGTTTGGCGAGCCAATTTGGTTCCTGCCATTCGGGCAGGTCTGGCACCAATTCAAGCGCACCACGCACAGCCTTTGCCATAACCTTCAACGTGACGCCTGCTGTCAGCGGGTAGACCGGCTCGATCAGCGGCATTTCAGCAGCGTTTTCCAGCGCCACGATATGGTCCGGATGGGGCATTTGAGGGTCGCCCTGATAATAGTCCACACGGCCTGAAATGATACGCCGCGAGCCCTCTGGCAGGACCCTTGTCAGGTAGTCCGGACGGGCGCGAAAGAAGATGAGCGGCATCTCACCGGTTTCGTCTGATACATGAACACGGTAGGGCAAGCGCTTGTTTCTAGAGGGAATATGCGTGCCGACGTCCACTTCGAGCGTTGCGATCTCGCCATCCACGGTTTCGGCAATTTTGGGGCGGTTCCGCCGGTCGATCAGGCTTGTCGGCAGATGCCAGATCAGGTCGATGACATGTTTCCCGACGGGCTTTTCAAGCAGCTTTTCAAGGCGTGGCCCGATGCCCGGCAGCCGCGAAACAGGCGCAAAAACAGGAAAGAGGATTTCGGGCCGCATGGGTTTCCGTCAATCAGTTGAACATGTCGTTATCTGAGCCAATCCTACCCGGGACGGGCTGACAGGCAGAGCGGAAACGTATATATCCTGCGGCCAAAGCACTACCACCGATATTGAGGATTTCATGACCGACGAGACGGTAGACGTCCGCCGCAAGCGGCTGCAGTTCCGGGCCTGGCACCGAGGCATCAAGGAAATGGACCTCATTATGGGGCGGTTTGCGGACGCGCATATTCAAGAGCTTGAAACAGCCGACCTGGATCTGTTTGAGGCCTTGCTCGAAGAACCTGACGATCAGGTCTATGGCTGGATTGCGAATCGAGACCCCGTGCCGGACGTCTTCAACACCCCTATTTTCAAACGAATCTGTCAGCTCGACTTCATGGGCACGGCGGTCCCTAAGAGGCCTGAATAGACACTGTGACGCTGCATGATCGCATTTTGACGTCCAAGGGACTGCTCACTCTCGGCGAGACCCCTGAGGGTTTTGACGCATTGGTCTTGGCCGATATCGCCCGCGCATCAGAGGCGCCGGTGCTGCATATCGCACGCGACGATGTGCGCCTGAACGCCCTGGCAGAAGCATTGGTCTTTTTCGCGCCCGATCTTGAGGTGCTGAGATTCCCGGCCTGGGATTGTCTGCCCTATGACCGAGTATCGCCGCAGTCCGAGGTCGTGGCACAGCGCATGGCGACGCTTGCGCACCTCGTCCTTCTTGGCGAATCGAAGAAACCAATTGTGGTGCTTGCGACGGTCAATGCGGCCCTCCAGAGGGTGCCTCCTCGTCAGTTGCTGGAAGAGGGCGCATGGGGAGCGGCGGCTGGAGACCGGGTCGATCTGGACGGTCTCTTAGAATACCTCACCCTTAATGGATATAACCGCACCGGCACTGTCCGGGAGCCAGGTGAATATGCCGTGCGGGGCGGGATTGTTGATCTCTATCCACCGGACGGGGACACAGCACTCCGCCTCGACATGTTTGGCGACACGCTGGAAGCGATCCGGACGTTTGATCCAGAGGATCAGCTCACAACCGGTAAGCGCACACGCATGGACCTGGTGCCGGTAAGCGAAATTCATCTGGATGAGGCAGCGATCCGCCGATTTCGAGCGGGATATGTTGCTGCTTTTGGTGCGGTCTCAGACGCAGATCCGCTTTATGAGGCGGTCAGCGAAGGCCGCAAGCACCATGGAATGGAGCACTGGCTTCCGCTCTTTCATGAAAGTCTGGATACGCTCTTCGGCTATCTTGATGGATCAACAATCACGCTAGACCAGCTGGTGGACGATGCCCGTCAATCGCGGTTAGACCTGATCAAGGACTATTATGAGGCGCGCGAAACTGCCCTCAAAATGAAGAACCTTGAAGGCACCAGCTTCAAACCATTGGCCCCTGCAGCTCTCTATCTGGACGAAGAGGAATGGCAGACGAACCTTGTCGAGCGACGAGTTCGGGTTTTTACGCCGTTCGCGCAGCCTGACAGTAACACATCGCTCAGCCTAGGCGCGAAGGAAGGCCGGAGCTTTGCACCTGAACGCCAGCAGGATGGCATCAATGTTTTCGATGCGCTCGCCGCCCATATTAGGGGACTACGTGCCGCGAAGAAGCGCATTGCCCTTGCAAGCTGGAGTGCTGGCGCACGGGAACGCCTTCAGGGTGTCTTAAAGGACCATGGTGTTGAAAACATCGCTGCAACCGATGATTGGGCGAGTGTGCTTTCGAGCAATCCGGCTATGGTCCACTTGTTGGTGCTGGGGCTGGAAACAGGATTTGAGACGGACGATGTCGCCGTCATCAGCGAACAGGATGTGCTGGGAGACCGGCTTGTTCGTCGTCACCGCAAGAAGCGTGCAGACAATTTTCTGAAAGAGGCATCCAGCCTGTCGCCCGGCGATATCGTGGTGCATGTGGACCATGGGATCGGCCGTTTTGACGGGCTGCAGACGATCGACGTTACGGGCGCCCCCCATGACTGCGTGCTCTTGCTCTATCATGGGGGCGACAAACTCTTCCTCCCCGTTGAGAACATAGAACTCCTTTCCCGCTATGGCTCCGACGACACCGTGGTTCAGCTCGACAGGTTGGGCGGCACCGGGTGGCAGGCGCGGAAGGCCAAGCTCAAAGAACGCATTACCGAGATGGCGGGCGAGTTGATCAAAATCGCCGCTGCACGCGAACTAAAAGATGCTCCCAAATTTGTGCCTCAGGAAGGGGCCTTTGACGAATTCTGTGCGCGTTTCCCCTTTGACGAGACCGACGATCAGCTTCAGTCAATCGAGGCTGTTGTGGAAGACCTCTCACGCGGCCGTCCGATGGACCGGCTCGTCTGCGGTGATGTGGGCTTTGGCAAGACCGAGGTTGCGCTCCGCGCGGCCTTTGTTGCGGCCATGGAAGGCCGCCAGGTTGCTGTCGTTGTGCCCACCACGCTGCTCGCACGCCAGCATTACAAAACCTTCCAGGAGCGCTTCCAGGGCTTGCCGATCCGGCTTGGACGTCTTTCACGCCTGGTTGGCACAAAAGAAGCCAATCAGACCCGCGAGGAACTCGCCAATGGTCAGGTTGATGTGATTATCGGCACCCACGCATTGCTCGCCAAAAGCATCAAGTTCAAAGACCTGGGTCTTTTGATCGTTGATGAAGAGCAGCATTTCGGTGTCTCCCACAAAGAGCGCCTTAAACAACTCAAAGCCGATGTGCACGTATTGACGCTCACCGCAACGCCTATTCCGCGAACGCTCCAACTGGCGCTCTCCGGAGTGCGGGAACTATCGATCATCGCCACGCCGCCGGTCGACCGTTTGGCGGTCCGGACCTATGTGACGCCGTTTGATCCGGTCGTGATTCGGGAAGCTATCCTGCGAGAGCACTATCGTGGCGGTCAGAGTTTCTATGTGTGTCCGCGTATTGCTGACCTTGGACAAATTGAAGAATTCCTGCGCGAACAGGTGCCGGAAGTAAAATTTGTCACAGCCCATGGTCAGATGTCGCCCAGTGAACTGGAAGACAAAATGACCGCGTTCTATGACGGACAATATGACGTGCTTCTGTCCACCACTATCGTTGAGTCAGGTATCGATATTCCCTCAGCGAACACACTTGTCATTCACCGGGCGGACATGTTCGGCCTCTCTCAGCTTTATCAGCTGCGCGGACGTGTCGGACGCTCGAAGTCTCGTGCTTACGCCTATTTCACCACACCGGCGACCCGCAAGCTCACGGCCAATGCCGAAAAGCGTCTCCGTGTCCTACAGTCGCTTGATAGCCTCGGCGCAGGGTTCACGCTTGCGAGCCACGATCTCGACATTCGTGGGGCTGGCAACCTGCTCGGTGATGAACAATCTGGCCACATCCGAGAAGTTGGGTATGAGCTCTACCAGGAAATGCTGGAAGAGGCGGTGGCGCAACTTCGGGGCGAAGAAGGCGAGGGATCCGATCAGTGGTCGCCACAAATCAATATTGGCACACCCGTTCTCATCCCTGATCACTTTGTCACCGATCTCGACGCCCGCATGGGACTTTATCGACGCCTTTCACAGGTAGAAAGCCGCACTGAGATCGATGCATTCGCTGCAGAACTGATTGACCGGTTTGGACCGCTGCCAGAAGAAGTCGACTCACTTCTCAAGATCGTTGAGATCAAAGGGTATTGTCGCGCCGCCGGGATTGAAAAGATCGACGCGGGACCAAAAGGGGCTGTGCTCACATTCCGCGACAATGCTTTTGCAAACCCGATTGGGCTGGTCGAATTCATCAATGATGAGCGCGACAGAGCGAAACTACGTCCAGATCATAAGCTTGTTTTCAAACGGGCTTGGGATCTCTCCGAAGACCGGCTTGCCGGAACCTTTAAGCTCGCCCGGAAGCTCTCTGAACTCGCAGCGGAAACAGTGGCGGCCTAAGCCTTCGCTGCTGGTCGCTCAACTAACCGGTCCTGAACCCGGCTGAACACTTTTGTTAGTGTTTCCACATCCTGGGCGCCAACAACGGAGAATTTGTTTTCAAACAGGAAGCAGGGGACTCCGGTGACACCCATCTCGCGTGCCAGATGGTCTTCATATTCCACCTGTTTGCGGTCCGCATCGCTGACAAGCAGTTCTTTCACCAGATCCGCATCCATGCCGATGTCTGAGGCAACCTCGATCAGCACTTCAGCCTTGCCGACATCCTCTCCCTCTTCAAAGTAACGCTTGAAGAGAAGTTCGACAGCTTCCATCTGAAGTCCGGCGCTTCCGGCCCAATGCACAAGGCGATGACTGTCCAATGTGTTTGGCGAGCGTTTGATTTGGTCGAAAGCGAAGTTGATTCCTTCCTTCTCCCCGAGCTCTGAGATCATCTTTCCGGCTTCTTTTGCACGCTCGGCCCCAAACTTCCGCTCATAGTATTTTTGCCTGTCCACACCCTCAGCTGGAATAGTGGCATCTAACTGATAAGGTCGCCATGAAATGGCAATCTCTACGTCTTTGCGATCCCAGGCATTGACGGCTTTGTCCAGGCGCTTCTTGCCGATGTAACACCAGGGGCAAACAGTGTCGGAAATGACGTCGAGCTGCATGGGGATTCCTCAGGTCAGGTGATTTTAATGGTGATAGTATGACGTTTGGATCTGCTCCACGCAAAACCTGAGCAGTCACAATGACTTGACGGAGGTCATTTGAAACATAGGATGCGCCAAGATCTAACATCAGGAGCTTCCAGATGACTTTTGTGCCCCCGTCGCCACAAGACCTATCAGGCAAGGTTGCCATCGTTACGGGCACAACAAGCGGGCTAGGGCGTCGGTTCGCCCAGGTGCTGGCAAACGCAGGAGCCGCGGTCGCCATTACCGGGCGACGGGTCGATCGGCTGGAAAGCCTCGGAACAGAAATTGAGGCGATGGGCGCACGGGTACTTCCGGTTCAGCTCGATGTCACGGACGTTTTGTCTATCGAGCGGTGCGTCCGCGAAGTCGAGACCGAACTCGGCCACATTGATCTCCTGGTCAACAATGCAGGTATGAATATCCAGGCCGCTGCCGTTGATATGTCGCCTGACGATTTTGACACAATGATGTCCACCAATATGCGTGGTGCCTTCTTCATGGCAACCCGCGTTGGCACGCGTATGATCGAACGCGGCGAGGGCGGTAGCATTATAAATATCGCTTCCATCGGGGCTCATACCGTCCTGCCAGGGCTCGCGACCTACTGCATGTCCAAAGCAGCAGTTGCGATGATGACGCGATCACTGGCACACGAATGGGCGCGCCACGAAATCAATGTCAACGCGCTTTGCCCAGGCTTTATTGAGACTGAACTCAATAGCGAGTGGTTTGCGAGCCCCGGCGGCGAGAAGCAAATCAGAACGTGGCCGCGCCGGCGTCTTGGTCAAGAAACCGACCTGGATGGCGCATTGCTGATGCTCGCTTCACAGCAGGGACGCCTGATGACAGGGTCCGTTTTGACCATAGATGATGGCCAGTCGCTATAGCGCCCAAGAAAATTCCCTCTACGGATCTAATGCAAGGTGTTTCTGTTTCGAAAGCAAAATCTGATTCTACTATTGTCCGAGAACAAACCTATTTGTGATCAAAAACCCGGCAACACGACAGACCCTAGACTGATTTGTCTATTCCCCTGAAACCGTTTGTAGTACTTGGATATAGGTCGATACCGATTTATTTCCCAATCAACGTTGCGCTCATACATTGTCAATAACTCGCCTCTAATTTTCGCTTCTGCGTGGTGGTCAGTGCAGTCCGGGTGGGGTGATTGTGACCTTCACACGGTTTGCGACGGGAGGAGTCAAAGTGTTTGAGGCGAAGGTCAGTGACCTGAAATGGCGGGTGCTCGCGCGATTTGAGCGCGAGCAGAATACGCTCGCCTTTTCTGAAGCTGCCAACGGCCGCGAAAAGCATCACCACTATGAAGGTGAGACACCTTTCGCAGATACCTCATTTTGTGTGTCGACAGTATATGCCCGTAAAAATTTGCAGGGTATTGTGACGCCCTGTGCCAAGCATAAAGCGACACGCCTCATTGTCCGTCCCCATCTGTGTTGGGCGTTCCCGGAGGATTTTGTCTGCGAAGGTGGGGGCATCCCCTGGCTCCACGAAATGTTCGAACTGCATGTTCGTCGCTTCTTCGATGCCTATGCAGGTGCGAGAACACATTCGGGCAAAACGACCTATTTTGTCGGCATTGAAACCATCATGAATGCGCGCGACATTCGCGAAAACTCCGCCGCGCCGATTGAGCTATGGGATCGGGCAATCGCCTCCTATCTTGCAAGGTCGAACAATGATGAAGGTCTAGCTGCTGCTTCTAGCCAGAGGTTTTTGAAAACGCCGCTGCCAATTCGCGACGGAGCAGCTTCCCGTTGGGCGAACGGGGTAGCGTTTCAACGAAGACCACTTCGCGGGGCTGCTTATAGGTGGCAAGGTGGTCAGCCGTGTGGCTAAGGATGGATGCCGCATCTGCTTCATCGGGATCTATCGGCACGATAAAAGCGGCAATGATTGACACTTCGGATCTCACCTGAATTTCGCAAACACCAACCTCGGCTACATTTGGATGGGTCGCAATCGCTGTTTCAACCTCCAGCGGCGATACGCGAAAGCCCATTGCATTCATCACGTCATCCGCACGGCCTTCGTACCAAAGATATCCATCCTCATCGAAACGTGCGAGATCGCCGCCAACGAACCAGTCGCCGCGATAAACGGCTGCGTCTTCGTCAGGACGGTTCCAATATCCAAGCATCAGGCCAGGGTCTGAGCGATGGATAGCCAGGAGTCCTATGCGTTCGCTTATCAAGGGTTGGTTATTGCTCGTGTCGTCTGCATCCAGAATGGCAATCGCTCGGCCGGGTTGTGGTTTGCCTGGGCTGCCCGCCCTGATCTTAATATCGGGGCCTGTCGAGATGTAGGTCGAGCATTCGCTCATGCCGAGCGCTTCGAACAGATCTGTTCCGGCTGCTTTTCGCCAGTTCTTCAGCAGTGCAGCTGACAAGGCCTCTCCAGCAGTCAGACCGTGACGGAAGGAGCTGAGATCAATTTCAGACAGATCGCAGTATTTGAGGATCTGGCGATAGAGCGATGGAACCGCCGCAAACAGGGTCGCCTGGTATCTCTCCAGAAGGAGAGGCCATACCTGGACATTCTTTTTGCCGGTGAAAAGAACTGTTGTTGCACCATTTGCCCAGGGGTCTGTGAGACCAACCCCTAACGTGTAGGTCCAGTTGAAAGCGCCTGCATGAAGGACCACGTCATCACTCCTGATGCCGTACCACCCCTGGTACATAGGACGTCGTCCCCAGGCTGCTCTGTGCGCGTGCAAGACCCCTTTGGGCGTACCGCTCGTCCCGGATGTGTAGACGAGGTAACCTGGGTCGTCTGCACGCGTATCTGCATAATCCGCGATCCGAGAATAGGATGCCATGGCCATCACGTCCTCAGGCGTGAACCGTATTATCGCACTTGTCGGCATATCAAATTCGTCTGCGATCGCGATGGCTGCGGCGGCAGAATCCTCCAGAAGGAATTGCGCTTCGTCTACAGCCAGCTGAGAGGATGCGGGAAGGGGAACAATGCCCGCTGCAAGCGCGCCAAAAAAAAGAAGTGCATAGGAGCTTGTATTCGGCAGCCGGATCATGAGCCGGTCGCCTGGTCTCAAGCCTGAGTCAAGGAGCGCCGCAGCAATGCGCCGTACCGCCTCGTCTAGCTGGCCATAGGTCCACTGTTCCGCTGCGTCCTTTGGCGATTTTTCATTCTGCACCACGATCAGGGCGGTTTTGTCTGGACACTCCGCTGCACTGGTCGCCAGGCAATAGCGCGCCATATTAAACTCAGTAGGCGTGGGGGGGTCTGAAAAAGCTTGGGGTCTTTCCGTCGGTTTCATAAGCTTGGTCTACAGCGGCTGTAGAACATTGCCAAGCACTGGCACGAGTTTTGGGGGTAGTGTGGCAACACCAAATGAGGGAATAACCAGCGTAAATGTAAAGGCTGGGGGATTGACGCCGGAAGGATACCAATTGATCGCGGATGGGGTCGGTTGGGAGCCCCGCACGACCGGTCAGGCTCGTGATCTGATCATCAATGCAAGACATGTCGTAACCGCCTGGGATAAGGGCACGCTTGCTGGCATGGCACGGGCCAGCGGTACGGGCGCTCACTACGCCCACCTGTCTGACATCGCTGTCTTACCTCACCTCCATGGCCGAGGATTTGGAAGTGCTATCCTGCGACACCTGCTGAGACTCGTGGATCGGGAAGTGCGCAATGACGCCACCGTGACTCTTCATGCAACGCCCGGCACCGAACCGTTTTATGAGCGATTTGGGTTCAACCCCTCCGCAACTCCATTCCTCATGACCCGATCACGACAAGAATAGGTAGTGCGCCCCTGCGTCACTCAAGGGCACTTTCAGCATGGTTTACGCGGCCCCTCTCGCAGGGGTAAAACCATATCAAATAACGCAAAATCAGGGAGAACAGCATGGGCAAGGGACCGCTCTCAGGAGTGAAAATCGTTGAATTCGCCGGGATCGGTCCAGGGCCGTTTTGTGGCATGCTCCTGTCTGACATGGGTGCGGATGTGGTGCGCATCGACCGCAAAGGTGGTGGTGGCGGGTCAAAGTTCGAAGTCGGTGCTCGTGGACGTCGTTCCGTTGCGATGGATCTGAAAAAACCCGAGGCTGTCGAAGCCTGTCTGAAACTCATCGAAGAAGCGGACATGCTTCAGGAAGGCTTCCGTCCCGGCGTGATGGAGCGCCTCGGCCTTGGCCCTGATGTGTGCCTGAAGCGGAACCCGAAACTTGTCTATGGGCGCATGACCGGCTGGGGACAATATGGGTCGCTGGCTCAGGCTGCTGGTCACGATATCAACTACATCTCTCTGACAGGTGCGCTGCACGCGATTGGTCGGCCCGGTGAGAAACCAGTGCCTCCGCTGAACCTTGTTGGCGACTTTGGCGGCGGCGCTCTTTATCTCGCACTTGGTATGGTCTCAGCACTCACCAGTGCTCGGGCCACGGGAAAGGGACAGGTCGTTGATTGCGCGATGACAGACGGCTCCGCATCGCTCATGTCCATGTTCTTCGGCTTTACCGCATCGGGCATGTGGCAGCCGGAGCATGGCACCAATATGCTGGATGGCGGCGCCCATTTCTACGACACCTATGAAACTTCTGATGGGAAATGGATTTCCATTGGATCCATCGAGCCCCAATTCTATGCACTTCTACGGGAAAAAGCGGGCCTTACAGAAGAGCTGTGGGACGCGCAGATGGATCGGTCAAAATGGCCTGAGATGAAAGAGAAAATTGGAGCCGTCTTCAAAACCAAAACCCGCGATGAGTGGTGTGCGCTCATGGAGGGAACCGACATCTGTTTTGCGCCTGTTCTCCATCTTGATGAAGCCATTGACCATCCCCACAACAAAGAACGCCAGACGATTATCGAAATTGACGGGGTGAAACAACCGAACGTCGCGCCGCGCTTCTCTGGCACCCCATCTGAAATTCAGGGACCACCTCCGAGTGTTGGTGCCCACAATGAAGAAGCATTGTCCGATTGGGGCTTTTCCTCAGATGAAATTGCGGCGTTAAAATCAGCCGACGCACTCTAGAACACGACGGACACAGGGGTTTTCATGTCTGCACTGCCTGGGACAACAGGCCGTCGGCGCATCTATCTGATGCGCCACGGTCACGTGGACTATTTCGGAAAAGAGATCCGGGAGGCAGGAGGCGACTTCTCCGTCGTGCCCCTAACGCCGCTTGGCCAGGAACAGGCAAAGGCTGCAGGCATAGCCCTATCTCACGTCATCTTCGACCGTGCGGTCTGCTCTGGCTATCCGCGAACGCAACAGACAGCAGAATATGTTCTGGCGGCACAACCCTCTGGCACAGCGCCCGCCTTAGAAGTCGATGCTGGATTGGTTGAGGTGCATGGCGGCGACTATGGCCACGTTAAAAGCCGGGCAGAGATGGCAGCCAAGATGGCGTTTCATTTCGACATTGCTGGCGAAGCGGGAGCATCCATGCTGCCTGGTGGAGAGGTTTTTGCCGATGCGATGGCGCGCTCCGTCGCCTCAATAGAACGCCTGCTGGCAGAACCTGGATGGCACACGCTTCTTATTGCCGCCCACGAGGGGATCAACCGTTTGATCCTCGGCTGGGCGAGTGGGGGCGGGCTCGCAGCGGTCCGCGCCTTTGAGCAGGATACCGCATGTATCAATGTGCTCGATTTCGACATGGTGCCGGATGACAATGGAGGCACACGGATCGAACGGACCATGATCAAAGCCGTCAATTTGACGCCCTATAATTACGTCAAGCACGGCATGAATATGAACAGTCTGGAAGCCATTTTCGCTCGAGACCCCGCCTGACGCGACGTGATTTCAGCCCGGCGTGACTTCTCCCTCCATCGTGATAGGGTTTCCCCCTATGACATAGGAGGAGCTGCGTTATGGGACGGGAACTACATGGAACGGTCGATCATCTTGACGAGATGAAAACTCCGGCACCAACCATCAAGGGCTTTCACCATATTGCCTACCGGTGTCGTGATGCGGAAGAAACCAAGAAATTCTATGGCGACATTTTGGGCCTAGAACCCGCCGCGGCGCTCGCCTTTGATAAAGATCCTAGTGGCACTGACCGGTCCTTCATGCATCTCTTCTTCAAAATGGCAGACGGCAATTATATCGCCTTTTTCGATGCGCCCAGCAGCGCTGAAGATGGTCAGTTCAACATTAAGGATGGCATTGAAGATTATCACTTCGCCTTTGAAGTTGAGACGATGGAAGAACAGAAGAAGTTCATGGACCGTTTAGCAGAAGCGAAAATCCCCTGTGCAGGACCCATCGACCACGAATTTTGCCACTCCATCTATTTCTTCGACCCAAGCGGACTTGCCTGCGAGATCACTGTCCGTGACGAGAGCCACGACGCCTATCTCGATAATGAAGCTGCACATATGGAAAAACACATTCGGGAATGGGAAGAAAAAACGCGCGCAATCAAACAGGCGCGTCTTCAACTTTTCGCTGCCGACTAGCTTACCCGTGCTTCCGGGAAGAGGCGCAGGAAGTTCTCCGCATAAAAATTGTCTTTGATGGTTTCGGGGCTGTCGCCCAAGTATTTCTCGAACTTCCGGATCGGATCGCGGCCGCCCTCCACATGCGGATAATCGCTGCTGAACAGATAAAGCTCTGAATTCGAGTCATCTATCAAGCGGGATACATCTTCGTGCGGGAAGGGCGTGAACCCCATTTGTTGGGTCAGCTGTTCTGACGGCTTGCGATCAAACCGGATGGATTCATCCACCCGACTATAGATTTTCGTGATGTCATCGAGTCGACGGAGCATTTCTGGCACCCAGCCCGCGCCCAGTTCCACTGCAGCACCGCGAAGGTTCGGATGACGCTCAAAGATACCGTCCATCACCATCATGCTCACAAAAGTCTCCGGTGGCTGGTGCATCAGTGCGGCGTCCTTGCTTCGTACATTCTCGCCGCCACCCATCCAGTCCTTTACCGCCTTGCGGCCATTATTGCTCCAGGACTTGAGTGCCTGCAGCGGCGACCCACCGACATGAAGAACGAATGGCGTACCGCTTTCCGCAAGACGGGCCCAGAAGGGCTCCAGATCCACATGCCCGGGCGCAAACCCGATGGGCGCGCGGTGCGGTACCCAGATCGCCTCCATGCCATTCTTTAGCGAAAATTCAAGCTCTTCAATCGCACGCGCTGGGTCATCAAGCGGAACAACGCCGACGCCCATTAATCGGTCATCGTCTGAGCAGAAATCAGCCATGTGACGGTTGTGGGCGCGGGTGGCGCCATATCTCAGTTCTGACGAGGTCTTGGAGCTAGGGTGAAAGGGCATCACAACAGAGTGGGTCGCGAAGACAAGCTGCTTCTTAAAACCCAGCATGTCCATGGCGACCTTTCGGTCCGACTTGTCAAAGGCCCCAAGCGCCTGAATTTCCTTCGACGTGTTGATCAGCGTGTCGCCCAAATCAATCATGCTCTGAACATGTTCGCGACTATGCTTGCCGCCCTGGTCCATAATCACCGCGACCTCTTCGTCAGTGACGAGTGAGGCGCTATAGCTCACTTCCGGAATCTGATCCCTTAGCTTTGGGTCTGCGTAGTCCTTCAGAAAGTTTGGCAGCTCCATAATGTGGCTGTCCGCGTCATAAAACGCGCGAGTGCCTGGGGCATACGCCATGATCAATTCCTCCTATTTTGATTGCAGAGAGCCTAATGGGAGTCAGGCGTACACGGAAGCATAACCGTATTTCTGAAGCGCACTGGTTTTGTGCATTGCAGCAAAAAGAGAAGAAAATAGAAACCGCGAAGGATGTCAGTGGCAGACTTCGGTGAAAGACCTACGCTGTCTGATGCTCTTGCTTCAAGCGGTTGACCAGTGACTTAACACTTTCCACACGGTCAATAACGCCCACTCCGTGTCCCGCCGACCATGTATTGGCCCACCGTTTCATCCCGGACTGAGGATCGGTGAAATCTACATCTGGGTCCTTTTCGAGGGCATTAGGATCCATGCCCGCAGAAATGAGTGATTGACGGAGCCAGTTCGCGTGAACCCCCGTTACGGCATTGGTGAGAATAAGGTCGTCAACTGTACTGTCGACCAGCATCTGCCGATAGTCGGTATGCGCCAGACTTTCGTTCGTCGCAATGAACCGCGTCCCCATATAGGCGAGGTCTGCGCCAAGAACTTCCGCTGCCCTAATTGCGCGGCCGTCACCAATGCCCCCACCAAGGACAATCGTACCATCAAAAAACTCACGCACTGCTGGTACAAAGGAAAATCCGGTCATTTTACCGGTATGGCCGCCAGCTCCTGCAGCAACGAGGACAAGACCATCGACGCCCGCCTCAGCTGCCTTGCGGGCAAAGCGCACGGAATTCACGTCCGCAAACACCGCGCCACCATACGCGTGGACCCGATCAACAATCTTGCGGGGGCTCCCAAGGGCGGTGATCACCAGCGGTACTTTGTATTTTGCAACCAGAGCCAGATCATCTTCGAGCCGGTCATTCGACGGGTGAACGACCAGATTGGCAGCGAGGGGGCCTGCATCTGACACGTCGGCCATCCTGCTGGTAATGTCATCCAGCCACTCGTCGAGGATTGCAGGCGTTCTTGCGTTTGGCGTCGGGAAACTGCCGACAATTCCTTCCTGGCAGGCAGCCACGACAAGGTCGGGCCCAGAAACGAGAAACATCGGGGCCGCAATCAGCGGTAGCTTCAGCTTTCCTTGCAGGCACTCAGGCAGCGGCAATTTAGTCCTCCGCCCACCAGGTGTTTATCTTATATCCATAGAGGGATGTTTCCTCAGGATGCTTTAGTCGTGACCAATGGGCGACCCATTGATCTGGCTGATAAAAGAGAGGAATGACATAGTCACCAGATAGTAAGACCCGATCCAGCGCTCTTACAGCGGCGACGAATTCATCTCGTTCTCGGGCCGCGAGCATGGCTTCTATCATGCCATCGACGGCCGGTTCTTTCACCCCCATATAGTTGCGCGTGCCGTCCTGATTGGCAGCGTTCACGCCCCAGTAAAAGCTTTGTTCATTTCCCGGCGACAATGACGCGTACCAGAAATTGAAAATCATATCGAAGTCGTAAGTCTGGCGAAGTTGCTGATACTGGCTTGAGTCGACATACCGGACATTGCCTTCCACTCCGATGCCCTTGAGGGCGTCGGAATAGTTGAGGGCCAGTCTTTGGTCTTCAGGCGTTGCGACAGTAATCTCAAATGATAGAGGCTGGCCCGATATGGCATCCACCATCACACCGTCCTTGATGACCCAGCCAGTGCTCTCCAGTGCCTTAATCGCCGCCCGTCGGTTTTGACGATTGCGTGCGGTGCCATCACTTAAAGGCGCGGTGAAACCATTGGTCATAATCTCGTCGCTCACCACACCAGCATAAGGGGCGAGAAGGGCACGCTCGGCGTCGCTTGCGGAACGGCCGGTGCTTGCAAGCTCAGAGCCATCATAGAAGCTCTGCGTGCGCTTGTAGGCGCTGTAGTAGAAGTTTGTATTCACCCATTCGAAGTCAAAAACAAGTCCAAGGGCTGCACGAACTTTTGGGTCGGCGAACACCGCACGGCGTGTGTTGTAGACGAGAGCACGCATGCCAGACGGCGTTGCTTTGGGGAAGCTCTGCAGTTCAATGCGTCCATCACGAACAGCAGGAATGTCAAACCCGGTTGCCCATCTAGTCGGATCATCTTCAGGTCGGATGTCATAGAGCCCCGCCTTAAAGGCTTCAAAGGACGCATTGGCATCTCGGAAGTAGTCGTAGATCAGCCGATCAAAATTGTAGTGCCCCCGATTTACGGGCAGGTCTTTTCCCCAATAGTCCGGCGAGCGTGAATAGACGAGACGCGCTCCGGGCTCCACTTCTGTGATCACATATGGACCGCTGCCAATAGGAGGCACGAGACTTGTTTCGTCGAAGGCCCGCGTTTCGTAAACATGTTTGGGAATGATCGGCATCAGACCCATGATGAGAGGCATTTCCCGGTCGCCGTCCGGCGCAAACACAAACCTGACTGTTTGCGGGTCCGGGCGCACAATTTCGGCAACCTTGGAATAATAGTATTTGTGATTGGGTCGGCCTTTGTCCCGAAGTGTCTCTAGGGAGAAGACCACATCATCAACTGTGACAGGTGTCCCGTCAGAAAACCGCGCCTCTTCACGAACACGAAATTCCACCCATGATCTGTCGTCAGGTGTTTCTACAGTCTCAGCTAGGAGGCCATAGAGAGAGAAGGGCTCGTCATAGGCACGCGCCATGAGGCTCTCAAACACGTAGTCTCTTATGCCGCCACCAGATGCACCTTTGATAATGAGTGGGTTCAGACTGTCGAAGCTACCGATAGCGGCAAGCTTTAGATCGCCGCCCTTAGGGGCATTAGGATTGGCATAGGAAAAGTGCTCGAAATCAGGACCATGGAGTGGTGCACCGTGCATGGAGATGCCGTGTTGCGGCTCAGCAAATGCCGCTGTGCTCGCCAGCCCAATAAGCGTGCCAGATATAAATGCCGTGGCTTTTTGCCCGAGACCCATAAAAATCCTCCCAAAACACCAACAAAATGACCTCGTTAACGCTTGTCGCGCTTTTTCCCGGAAGGCGCAAGGCGGGAGTGCATCTTCAGCCCGCTCAGCTTATACTATCGGAATCGACGCGGGGGTCGTGAGGGCAGGTGCCCCTAAGCAGAGGAATTTTTTATGTTTGAATTAAGGCGCGTCGCAGCTGCGCTGTTTGTTGCTGTGTTTTTCCTGGGCAACTCAATCTCTGCACAAGCTGAGACTGTCACGGCTCCGGATGGCTCCACGATCGAAAAATTCGGCAACTGGCGCGGCAAGTGTGCGTCCCCGGATGGCACGAACAATATTTGCACCGTTTCTTTCGAAATTCGCTCTGAACAGAGCCAATCTGTGGCACTGTTTTTCGCGGTCGGTCGCAATCCCAACAATGAATATTACGCCATCACGATTGTGCCACTGGGCACACATCTACCCAACGGGGTGAAATTTACCGTTGATGGTACGGAGCTTGCTGCCATTCCGCTTCAGGTTTGCATCCCCGTCGGTTGCCAGTCGATTTCACCAGTCGGTGCTGACAGCCTTCAGAGGCTGAAAGCTGGCAACAATATGGTTGTCGATTTTATCGATATTCGGAATGGGCCCGTCTCACTTAATGTTAGCCTGTCCGGCATGACTGCCGCGATCAATTGGCTGGACCAACAAACTCCAGGCTGACATATCGGCAGCTAGTCGCGCGACGGCACGCTTATCATGTAGTAGCCAAGAACCAGCATGAACAGGCCAAATGCGCCAGCAACCATCATGAGGTAAGCAAAGTCGGCGTCGGTCATATTTTTGTCCTCCAGTTTGCTGGAGGACAAAAACCCGAATACGCCCGGCGCTCATTGATACAGATCAAATGCGAAGCACCTGGGCAGCTCAATCACGCCGTGTCGGCTTAATCAGGCTGCGCGCCCAAGTGAAGAGCGTGTTGTGGCGAAGCAGGTATCGGCTCAGCTGATCGATTTCATGGTTGAGCGCGTCGCTGTCGCCTAACATGTCGGAGCGCAGGCGAAACTTCTTACTTGGGTCCAGCTCTTTTATGACCTTGGCCGGATTGCCTGCGGCGATCACGTTTTTGGGGATATCTCGTGTCACGACGGACCCCGCGCCAATGATTGAGTTTTTCCCAATCGTTACGCCTTTCCCGACGATCACTCGGCTGCCAATCCAAACATTTTCTTCAAGCGTCACAGGTGCATACTTGTCCCGCTCCGCAGTGCGATCATAGGTATCGTGCCAATCTGAATCAGAGATATAACACCCACTGGCAATCATTGTGTTGCTGCCAATGGTGATCCGGTCCGACGCAATAATCTGATTTCCAGGACTTATCAGAACATAATCGCCAATATTGATTTCCCCGACACGATCTCCGCTGTCCCATGTGGCCAGACGGATCATGTTTCCCTTGGCCGCTCGGAGATGCAAATGTGCGCCTGCATTTATGTTCGCGCCCCACAACTCCACGCCTCGCTGGTAGGCGACGTCCAGTCCAGGCCCAATCTTGTCGAATTGAGGCTCCAGAAAATGACGGACCTGCCACTTTGAAAATGCGTCGCGCACGCGGCGGATGAAATAGGGACGGGTATCGCGCCGCATGGTCCGTGTCCTTTATGGCGCCTTCTTTCGGGCGCCGTTGGTCTTTGGCACTAGTGCGCCGCTTCACCCCTTAGGGTGTAGATACCGCCTTCCATGGGTCCAAACATTTTGGGCACATCTGAATGGCCAACGGGGTCACCTGTCTCATCTTCCAGAAGGTTTTGTTCCGAGACATAAGCGACATATTCGGATTCTGAATTCTCTGCGAGTAGGTGATAGTAGGGCTGGTCTTTGCGGGGCCGGATTTCTTCGGGAATCGACAGCCACCACTCCTCGGTGTTGTTGAAGGTTGGATCGACGTCGAAAATCACTCCTCGAAATGAGAAATATCGATGCTGAACAATCTGCCCGATATGGAATTTTGCTTGTCTGTCGATCATCACGCCTGTACCTGTGCAATGGGCCCCTAAACACCCAACATCTCTGAATTTTACTGTGAATCAGGTCGTTTTGATAGCTGCCTTAAGATCATGCGGCAACCCCTTGGGGAATAAGATCTTTTAGCGCCCGATACCCAATCAGATGAATGCTTTCCTTCGCGAGATGGTCCGCCATCTCTCCACTCAAAAACATTTCGAGATCCATCACCCGAGACCGCCAGTCAGGGCAAATTCCCCTCAATTCAGCGGTGTCGTGGCTTGGGTGAAGAATGAAATAGCTCATTTGTCCCGGTTTGATTGAACTCAACGCCTGTTTCGTTTTTCCCGCGCGGTCCTCTTCTTCAGAGAGAGACACACTCAGTATTCTATCCAGCGTCGGAACGCCCGCAGCTTCCAGTTCCGCCGCGCGGCGCTCGAAAAGCGCACAGCTTTCTTCAGGATAGCCTCCAAATGACCATTGTTCCGCCGTGAGCCGAAGCGCAAATGGCGGAATTCCATACTCCAAGGCGAGGTCAACAAACACATCATAGAGCGGCCCATGCATTACTGAGCCCATATGCGTATCAATGTGAGTTGGCTCAATGCCCGCAGCCTTGGCGTGCTCGATCTGCGCCTTGAGTTCAGCTTTGACAGCCTGAGGCTCTGCTGCTTCCGCGACCGCTTCTGACGTCTTTGGGAACTTTGCCTCACCGTCAGTTAGGCCGCCGACAGCGGCCCCAGACGTAAGGGCCCCCCAGCGATAGGGATGCCATTCGCTGGTCAGCGTCGCATGAACGCCCATATCGACCTCGGGATTCGCCCGACAATAGTCAGCAGCAGCGTTAAACCACGCGCAGGGGACCATGGCCGATCCACATGAAACCGCGCCGACTTGCCACAAGTCGTCGAAGGCGCTTACGGAGGCCTGGCACATCCCGATATCATCGGTATGGACCAGCACCACTCGGTCTGTTTCGGCAAAGCCAAGTTTTTTGAGCGCTGGATTCGGTCCCATTTTATCTCCTGTCTGCATATGTGTCGGCAATTCTACACCAATCTACAGAAACACACCCGCCACCCTTGATCCTGCGCAGAGGTCACGCAATATACGCGACATTGAAATTTATAACCGGGTTCTCCGGTCGTCTCACAAGGAATATGTCATGAGCAACTCAACCGAGAAGCTGTTTTCGCCGTTTTCGTTCAACGGTCTCACCATTCCCAACCGGGTGGTAATGGCACCGATGACACGGAATTTCTCTCCTGGCGAAGTTCCAGGTGCGGATGTTGCCGCATATTATCGGCGTCGGGCTGAAGGTGGTACCGGCCTCATCATCACAGAGGGCACCACGGTGGGGCACCGTGTGTCGACCATGGCGGACACTATTCCTGCCTTCCACGGCCAAGCAGCGCTTGATGGCTGGAAAAATGTTGTTTCAGAGGTTCACGAGGCCGGTGGTAAGATCATGCCGCAGCTCTGGCATGTAGGGACCATGCGCAACCAAAAGGAAGCGCCGAACCCAGATGAGCCAAGCGCTGGCCCTTCTGGTCTTTTTGTGCCGGGAAAACCGGTTGCAGACCCTATGACGCCGGAAGACATTCAGGCATGTATCGACGCCTTCCGTCGTTCCGCTGGCGCAGCACGCGAAGCTGGGTTTGACGGGATTGAGCTGCACGGCGCGCACGGATATCTGATTGACCAGTTCTTCTGGGAAGGAACAAATCAGCGCGACGACGAATATGGTGGTAAAAATGCTGTCGCCCGCACGAAGTTTGCGGTGGACATCATAAACGCTGTTCGGTCCGAAGTTGGAGTTGACTATCCGCTCATCCTCCGTTTCTCTCAGTGGAAACAGCAGGACTTTGACCACAAGATTGCGCCAACATCTGCAGAGCTGGCTGCATTCCTGAAGCCGCTGTCAGACGCGGGCGTCGACGTGTTCCACTGTTCCACGCGTCGTTTCTGGGAGCCTGAGTTTGAAGGGTCAGACCTCAATCTTGCAGGATGGACCAAGAAGCTCACAGGCAAGCCCACAATCACGGTGGGCAGCGTCGGCCTGTCCGGCGAGTTTATCGCTGCTTTTGCGGGAGAAGGTTCGGAACCAACCAGCATCGATAAGCTGCTGGGCCGCCTTAATGCGGATGAATTCGACATGGTTGCAGTTGGCCGCGCTCTGCTGGTTGATCCGGAATGGGCGAATAAGATCCGCGATGGCCGGGCGGATGAGCTCAAGACGTTCACCCGTGAAGCGATGACGGAACTTGCCTAACTAGACGACAGGGACCGTCCCCATATGGGCGGTCCCTTATCACTTGCAGCGTCGGCCTATTGTTTGCCCTACATCGCCGGTTTATAGAAAGACGAGTGGCGGCCCGCCTCAGGAAACTGGCTTCAGGGGACCAATTGTCAGACATAGCTTCTATAATTCTGCCGGTACGTGCACTCAGCCCAAAATCGATCCTCATCTACTCCTGCGAGGAGGTCATCGGCGACGGCATTTTGAAGCTCAGCTTTGCGCAGCAGGTCCGCCGACGCTTTCCTGAGGCGAAAATTACCTGGCTCGCGGGCACCGGCAAAACGGTTTATGCGAGCATTCTCAAGCCCGTCGCCGTAAGGTTTATCGATGAGGTAATAGAGAATGCAGGGGTCGGCGATAAAACCCTTCAGCTTTTCACAAAATGGTCGCCACTGCCGGGGCGCAAGTTTGATCTGATTATTGACACGCAGCGCCTTGTCGCACGGACGATGATCGTGAAACGTATACCTCACGACACCTTTATCTCGGGCACTGCGAACTTCTTTTTCTCAGATGTGAAGCCGCCTAAGAATTTCGAGCCAGACCCTTCATTTGTTGGTGGACTGATCGACATGTTGGACCTGGTTTCACCCAGGCCCGCAGATGACGGAGCAAACGTTTTCGATCTTTCGCAAGAATACCGCGCCGCCGCGGCTGAGTTGCTCCCATCCGGCGCTATCTATATTGGCATTGCGCCAGGAGCAGGTGATCGTCGGAAACTTTGGCCGGTCGAGCGCTATTTCGAACTCGCACGAAAACAATTGGCAATTGGTCGCGTGCCAGTGTTTCTCCTGGGGCCCGACGAAGCTGAACTGGTGGCTGCCGTACGTCGGGAGGTGCCTGGTGCGCTTTTGCCCGAGTGGGACCGGGCGGACGATTATGCCCATGTGAAAGGGCCAATGCTGGTCATGGCGCTTGCCGCGCATATGTCTGCGGCAATTGCGAACAATTCAGGTACTGGTCATATGCTTGCTGTGGGCGGTGCGCCGCTCGTGTCGATATTTACACGGCATGACCCGGCCAAATACGCCGCGCAGGCGAGGGGGCTCAAAATCCTCCACGCGCTTCGTGATTATGGTGTCGACGATGCCTCCCGCATCCCGCTGTCGGCGGCACTCGATGCGATCGACACTTTCGTTAAATATGAAGAGCCCTTGATCAGCTAGGGCTTGCCTATTAGAGGCCGTAGGCTTTGCCCAGCTCCGGATCTCGTTCAGCGACGCGTTTCGCCAGGTCGACGATCACCTTGGCCTGTTTCCAGGTCGCATCATCCTGCATTTTGCCATCCAGCATTACAGCGCCCGTACCATCTGGCATGGCCTCCAGTATGCGCAGAGCAAACTTCACTTCATCCACGTCCGGGCTGAATACCTTTTTTGCAATATCAATCTGCACAGGATGGAGAGACCAGGCACCGACACACCCGAGCAGGAACGAATTGCGGAACTGAACTTCGCAGGCATCTGTGTCCTGAATATCGCCAAATGGGCCGTAGAAAGGACGAATACCATTCGAGAGGCAGGCATCGACCATGCGCGCAACTGTGTAGTGCCATAGATCCTGCTGTGCAAAGACCCGAGCGCTTCCATCTTCTTTCGGATCTTCAATCACGCCGTATGACGGGTGTCCGCCGCCAACGCGCGTGGTCTTCATGCCCCGTGAGGCCGCAAGGTCGGCAGGACCCAAGCTCATGCCATGCATTCGCGGGCTTGCCGCCGCAATCTCATTCACGTTTTTCACGCCTTGGGCAGTCTCCAGGATGGCGTGAATGAGGATCGGTTTCTTAATGCCATGCCTTGCTTCAAGCTGAGCCAATAATTGATCGGCATAGTGGATGTCCCACACGCCTTCCACTTTAGGCAACATAATAACGTCGAGTTTGTCGCCGACGGCACTAACGATCTCAATAATATCATCAAGCGCCCAAGGACTGTTGAGCGCGTTGACACGCGTCCAAAGGCCCGTGTTCCTAAACTCATTCTCGCGCGCAACCTTGATAAACCCGGCCCGTGCCGCTTCTTTGGCATCTGCAGGAATGGCGTCTTCCAGGTTTCCAAGGATGACGTCCACCTGAGGAATGAGATCTGGAATCTTTGCGTGCACTTTTTCATTGTGTGCCGGAAAGAAGTGGATCATGCGCTCGAGCGCCAATGGCAGCTCCTGGAACGGCGCTGGCGCACCGATGGAGAGAGGCTTGTAGAACGATGCTGGAAGTTTCATAGGAGTCCACATATTTGATGTCGATTTGCGCCGCAGCATAGTGCCCGCGCAGCATTTCTACCAGTTTCAATTTTCCATTGAAATTCAGCCAGTTAGGGCTTCCTGCTCGCGCGCCATTGCTACCCTGAACTCAGCGGTCATAGAAACGCGGTGTTCGTCTTTTGAATAGGCTTTGGCGTTCTCGTAATAGAAAGCTGCATTCATGATGTTTGCTTTTGAACTGTCGCGCTCTTTGACGACCTTACCTGGTGATCCCATGGCGATGGAATTATCTGGGATAATTGTTCCCTCGGTCACGATTGTGTGCCCGCCGATGATGCAGTTCTTTCCGATCTTGGCGCCGTCCATGATCGTTGAATTGATTCCGATGAGGCAATTGTCCCCAATCTCCGCACCATGAATGGTACAGTGGTGCGTGATTGAACAATTATCTCCAATAATGGTCGGCGTGGTGTTGCCCACATGGATCATGACAAAATCTTGGATGTTGGTTCGTTTGCCGATCCGCACCTCATACATCTCGCTGCGAATGACCGCATAGGGCCAGAGCGATGCTCCCTCGTCGATGAAGACTTTCCCATAGATGAGGACCGTTGGGTGGATAAAGGCTGGCTTGTTGAGTTCCACTCCCGGACCAAAATCAGACATGTTCATCCTTCTTGTTTTTGTTGCTCGACAGGACCGGCTGCCAGGATTGTCATGAGACCAATGATTGAGGCTGCGGCCCCATATAGGTAAGAGGCAGCGTATCCGTTTGCTGCTTCGAAAATCAGACCATATGCAGCCGGACCACTGGCAACGCCTAATGTCGTGAATAATTGGGATGTGGAATAGATGCGCGCATACGCCACCGTGCCAAATGCTTCTGCAATCAACAAAGGCTGCATCATCAGCAAATTACCTACGGTCACGCCGAACAATGCCGCGACCATGAGCAATGTGGTCGGCGTTGCTGCAAAGGCATAAAGGCTCAAGGCGATCGCCTGCACGATCAAGAGCCCACCCATGAAGAGCCGCGACGAGATGTGGGGGAGAACCCAACCGCCCACCAAGCGTCCGGCGATACTCAAGCCCGCCATCACCGACACAGCCAAGGCAGCCAGATCTCGATCGTCTGCGCGACCCGCCACCAAAGAGAACTGATGGGCGATAGAGCCAACCTGGGCCATCATGGATGTCATGAACGTAATCGTTGCAAGCACAAAAAAACGACTGCGAACGGCTGCATGGTAGGGGACGCCGCTGACTATCGGCTCACCGTTTTCAGAATCGTCGGGCACGGCACCGCCATCTGCGGCCAGCCCCATGGATGCAGGGTTCGGGCGAAAGAGCAGAATTGCCACAGGTGCGATGCCAAAGAATAGGCCTGCGCCAAGCCAGGGAGCCGCACCGCCAAGGCCCAATTGCTGAATCAATTCCGCTGAAATAGGCGTGAGCAAAATCCCTCCAAGGGAAAGGCCTGTAGAGGCAACAGACAGGGCGACAGAGCGCTTCCTCTCGAACCACCGAGCAACAAGTGTTGTGCAGGGCAGAAGCGCGCAGGCCGAATACCCCACGCCGAAGAGCACGTAGAACAGATAAAGCTGCCAGAGTTCATTGACCCATCCCGCGCCAGACAAGACCAGACCGGCAAGCACCGCACCTCCGGCAATCGTCCATCTTGGGTCATATCGCTCGATGAGCCAGCCCACGCCAAGGCCCGCCACACCGGATGAAACAAAAAAGGCGGCCGTCGCTCCTGATGTGTAGCCAACAGAAAAGCCGCGTTCGTCTACAAACGCTTCCAGATAAACCGACAGGTTGTAGAAGCCAAAGCCAGCAGAAATCGTCATCACGACAAAGGCTGCGAAGACAATGTACCATCCATAGAAGATGGGCGGCCTGCCGGAGGGCCTGGCTGACGTAGCGTTTTCTGTCATTCGCCTAACGAGTTTGCAGAATATGGAATGTCGATGCTTAAGACATATCAGACGTACCGCCACTGGCGAGAGCCAATTTGCAACTAATCTACATCCTGACATCGCAATTCAATTTGCGAATTTGTGGCGATGGGGGTCTTCATCGGCTAAGACTCTAGGAAAACAAATCTAAGATAAACACTGGGAGAGCTGCCATATGAAACTCTACAACTCCATTGGACCAAACCCGCGGGTCGTGAAAATCTTCATGGCTGAAAAAGGGATCGAACTCCCTTTTGAAGAAATTGACATTATGGCCGGCGCCAACCGCCAGGCTGAGTACCTTAAGGTGAACCCCGCCGGTCAGCTACCGGCACTTGCTCTCGACAATGGCGACATTGTCACCGAAATCACCGCCATCTGCGAATATCTTGAAGAGTATCAACCAGCTCCTGCGCTTGTTGGTACAAATGCAGAAGAGCGGGCGGAAACGCGCAAGTGGGTTCGCCGGGTTGATCTTGGCATATGTGAACCTCTGGCAAATGGCTTTCGGTTCGCTGAAGGCCTGCCCATGTTCCAAGATCGTTTTCGGTGTTTGCCGGAAGCAGCTGATGGATTGAAGGCTGTCGCACAGGACAAGATCAAGTGGCTCGACGAACAGCTGGAAGGCAAGCAGTGGGTTGCTGGGGACCGATTTACATTGGCCGATATCCTTCTGTTTGGTTTCCTTGAGTTTGGTGCCTCTGTCGGGCAACCCCTTGATCCAAACAATAAGAACATTGTTGCGTGGTACGACCGCGTGCAAGCCCGGCCAAATGTGGCAGCGGCTGCCTGATGAAATTTGAAGGGCCGGAAGTTTTCCGGCCCTTTTCCCATTTTGAAACCAGTATCGGGGTCGGCGATGAACGAAGAAATTCTCTCCATCAAAACATCTGATGGCGATATGGAAACACTTGTGGTTTCCCATGACGACGGCGCTAAGCCACCCGTCATCATCTATATGGATGCGCCCGGCATCCGCGAAGAACTTTATGGCTTTGCGCGGCGCATCTCAGCGGAGGGCTATACCGTTCTTCTACCCGACATGTATTACCGTCTCGGACGTCTGCGCTTTGACATGGCGACAGCGGATGACTCAGCGCGCAAAGAAATGTTTTCTGCCATGCGCTCCCTCAACAATACGCTGGTCATGTCTGACACTGCCGATATTCTAGCATGGATGCAGCAAGACCCCCGGATCAAACAGGGTCCTGTGGGCTGCATCGGTTACTGCATGAGCGGGCAATATGTCGTGTCGGCTGCTGGTACCTACCCAGATCATTTTGCGGCTTCCGCGTCACTCTACGGTGTTGGCATTGTGACTGATGCACCAGATACCCCCCACAAACTTGCGTCAAGCATGAAGGGCGAGCTCTATCTTGGTTTTGCCGAAACCGACGAATGGGTGCCGGATAACGTCATTCCTGATCTTCGCGCAGAACTAGATGCGCACTCTGTTTCCTACACGCTGGACGTTTGGCCAGGGACAGGCCACGGGTTTTGCTTTCCTGAACGCGAGGCCTATGTGAAAGACGCTGCGGAGCAAGTCTGGGAAAAAGTTTTCGATATGTATAAGCGCAAGCTCTGCTAAAAACCCAAACTGGTAAGCGGTCTTTACTTTTTTACTGGCACTACGATAAGCTCCAAGAAAGCGGCGGCGGGCTGTTTAGTTGGAGGGTTTTCGTGCGTTATTTCGCTCAGGCATTCATGGTGCTCGGTGCAGCTATTTTCTTTGCGCCGTTCACAGCCATCTCGGCTGCGGCTGAGCCGACCTATGAAGAGTTTCGGCACTGCCTCGACAGTCCGACACAGGGGAACAGAGCAGCGGGAGACGGCTGGTGGAGCCGCAGGAGCGCGCAAGAGCAACGCTACATGATCGAACTGCCCTGCGAGGAAAAGTACATTGTGGCAATCTGTGTTTTCCTCTACGACCCCGATCTTAAGGGTTGCACCAACAAAGGCGTTGCTCGATTCCGAGCCGACCGGTATTGCGCCGCCCAAGGCCATGAAATTTTGTCAGAGGAAAGAGCCGCGTGCTCGCAAGAGTACGTGGCTAATTTCAAGCCGGTGTTTTAATATCCCTGCATGAACGACCTTCCTCCCGTCGATGGGGAGTCGCCTGCTGCGATGACCCTCGGCAAAGAAGTCTTAGAACTTGACCCGGAACGGGGCTACGTCAAAGCCTCCTATGTTGCTGGCGAAAATTTCGTCAACCGTGGTGGGCGTATTTATGGCGGTTTCCTTGCCGCCATGTTGGACGGCCTATGTGGTCATGCGGTGCGATCCACAACAAGCGCGCCGACGCCTCAGGTGACGCTTGAACTCAAAACAAGTTTTCTCGGCCGCGCAGATCAGGGAACCCTTATCGGTGAGGGTTGGGTTCGTCACCGAGGCAAATCGATTGCCTTCGCTGAAGCAGAACTCCGTCGTGAAGATGGTGAGCTTGTCGCCCGAGCCAGTGCAACCTTCAAACTCGGACGTCCATCGCAGCCGACTGGCTAGATTTTCACTTCTCGAATATGCGTGAGGCGCCGCCCAAGAGTGAATCCTATTGGCAGAATACGTCGCCAGTCATCGCCTGATTGAGCGCGATGATCTTGTCAGGAAAAGGGGGCGGCAAAGGCAGCAGAGGCTTTCTTTGATCCCTGATCGGTGAGGTGTGCCATGAAGATGGAGAGAGACCGGTAAAGGTGCGTTTGGCAGCTGAGAACAGCTTACCTATCACTCCTTCATTGGGCTTTGACCCGTCACCAAGACGCCACTCGAACTCGATGTCGGCTTCCATGTAGTTCATGGCACCGGCTTCGGCGACAACAGTCTCGCCGGGATCAAGTTCTATCTCCAACAACTGCATATCATCGCCGATGATCGTTTAGTCCACCTTGTGGCAGTTCATATTTTTCTGCCAGAGATTTCACTCACCATGTGTCGATGAATGGTCGTTTCGGCGTTGTATCTTGCGAACTAGGCGGCAGCGACTTCAAGCCTCGCATGATCCAGTGGCGTGTTTCCAGCGGATCGATGACCCCATCAATTTCCAGAAAGGACGCCATGTTGATCGCCTTACCTCTGGCGTAGGAACTGGCGACCATCTTCTCGAAGAATTCCTGGCGTTCCGCCTCATCTTCGATGGCTTCCATTTCACGGCGATAGCCAAGGCGCACAGCGCCTTCAAGGCCCATGCCACCAAACTCACCGGTCGGCCAGGCGACATTGAAGAAAGGCGCATGAAAGGTGCCTCCCGTCATCGCCTGCGCACCCAAACCGTATCCTTTACGAAGGACAATCGCGAAGACCGGGACAGACATGTTGGCTGCGATGACAAACATACGCGACACGTGACGCACCTGAGCAGTCTCTTCGACTTCAGGCCCCACCATAAAGCCTGGTGTGTCGCAGAATGAAAGGATGGGCAGGTTGAATGCGTCGCAAAGCTGCATGAAGCGGGCAGCTTTATCCGCTGCATCGGCATCAATAGCACCACCCAAATGGAACGGGTTGTTAGCAATGAGGCCCATTGGGCGGCCTTCGATCCGGATGAAGCAAGTCAAAATCCCGACACCGAAATCTTTGCGAAGTTCCAACACGCTGTCTTTGTCCGCGACCGTGTCGATCACCGTGCGCACATCATAGGCTCTCAGGCGATTTTCCGGGACCAGATGGCGGAGCTCCCGCTGATCGGCCGCTTTCCAGGTCTTGAGCGGCCCCTGGAAGTAGGACAGGTACTTCTTCGCAGCGGCCACGCCTTCTGCTTCGTCGGCGACGGCTATATCTACGACGCCATTTTTCTTATGCACGTCAATTGGGCCGATGTCTTCCGGCTTGTAGGCGCCGAGCCCTCCGCCTTCAATCATGGCAGGACCGCCCATACCAATATTTGAGTCAGCTGTGGCGATGATCACATCACTGCAACCCACAAGCGCCGCATTGCCCGCAAAACATCGACCAGACACAATACTGATGACCGGCACATTGCCGCTCAGCGCTGCGAAACTCTTAAACGTTGGGACATCGAGACCTGCGACACCCGCGGTGTCCGTGTCACCTGGACGCCCGCCGCCGCCTTCTCCGAAGAGAATGAGTGGCAGGTTCCATTGGTGTGCTAGACCCAACATGCGGTCGGTCTTCTTGTGGTTCATATGACCCTGGGTGCCTGCAAAAACTGTAAAGTCGTAGGCAAGAACCATTGCCCGTGAGGCTTCTTCGTCAAAGTCCTCGCCATTGATTGATCCAACGCCCGTGATCATTCCATCTGCCGGGCTCATTTTGATCAGGTCTTCCATAGACCGCCGACGGCGCTGGGCCGCCAAGACCAAGGCGCCATACTCAATAAAGCTATCGGGATCACAGAGGTCGTCGATGTTTTCCCGCGCCGTCCGCTGATTGCGTCCACGGCGGCGTGCAACAGCTTCGGGACGGCGTTCATCCAGTCCGATTGCGTGACGTTCAATAACCTCTTCCAGATCGGGACGGATGCGATCCAGATCCACGGCGGCCGACGCAGCCGCCTCAGACATGCCAACGTCTCGTTCTTCAATAAACAGAAGTGGAGCTCCCTCAAAGACAGTGTCATTTGTCTTGGCGGCAATCTCACGAACAATACCGCCTGTCTCGGCGGAGACGATATGCTCCATTTTCATCGACTCCAGCACTGCAATCTGTTGGCCGGGCGCGACATTGTCACCCTCAGATACGTCAATGCTCACGACGCGTCCTTGAAGGTGCGCACTTAAGGGACGGGTGCCGTCTGGTCCTGTCGCTTGCACGGAAGGAGTCGTCGACGCGCCCGTCTGCTTACCTGCCGCGAACCGTACTGGGCGCGCTCCTTCCTTCACCAACTCTGCACCATGATCTGCGATGAAGGTCGTGTAGACATCGTTTGCAGCAAAGGCAGGCATGCATAAGAGATTTTGGTGAAGCGGAATATTGGTCTTCACCCCCTCAATGAAGAATTCGTCCAACGCCCGTTGCGCCCGCTTCACGGCATCCTGATAGTCAGCGCCCGGCGAATAGGCAATCAGCTTTGCGAGCAAAGAGTCATAGTGGGGGCTGCTCGTGTAACCCGTATACCCAAAACCATCGACGCGAATGCCCGGACCGCTGGGTGCCTGATAGGCTGTCAGCGTTCCACCTGACGGCAGCGCCTCGCCATCGGCATTCATGCTCTCCATATTGATCCGCAATTGGATCGCGTAGCCGCGCGGCTCAGGAACCGTTGCAAGGCCGATTGCGTTCAAGGTTTTGCCTGCGGCAATACGCAGCTGGGTTTTGACAAGATCAACACCGGTTACTTCTTCAGTGACCGTATGCTCCACCTGGAGGCGGGCATTTGTTTCCATGAACGCAAAGCTCTGGTCCGCTTCGTCCACCAGAAACTCAAACGTACCTATATTGTCGTATGACGCTTCTTTGGCGAGCTTCACCGCCGCCTCAGTGAGTTTCGTGCGCATACCATCGCTCAGTGTCGGACTAGGGGCGATTTCCACCAGCTTCTGGCGGCGACGCTGAAGGGAGCATTCGCGCTCTCCAAGATGAATGACGTCTTTACCATCGCCCACGACCTGGATTTCGATGTGGCGCGCTTTGGTGATGAGGCGCTCTACATATACTGCATCATCCCCAAAGGCGGATTTGGCTTCAGATTGGCACCGTGGGTAGGCTTCATCAATTTCGTCTGCCCGGTGAACCGGGCGCATGCCGCGCCCCCCACCGCCGGAGACTGCTTTGATCATCATAGACGCGTTTGAGCCCAGACTTTTGAAGAAGATCTTCGCCTCTTCAGGGCTGGTCGCGCCATTGGTGCCGGGCAAGAGCGGAACGCCCACCTGTTCCGCCAACGCTCTGGCACGTGCTTTGTCTCCAAAGAGGGCAAGGGCGTCGGGGTTTGGCCCGATAAAAGTCAGGCCCGCGTCCTTACAGGCGCGTGCAAAATCAACATTCTCGCTCAGGAAGCCGTAGCCGGGATGAACCGCATCACACGCAGACGCTTTAGCTGCTTCAATGATCTGTTTGGCATCAAGATAAGCTGGAACACCGCTACCCCTTAGAGCAACAGCTTCGTCGGCCACCTGCACATGAAGGGAGGCCGCATCATCTTCTGAAAAAACAGCGACTGACCCAATGTCCATTTCGGCCGCTGCGCGCGCAATACGCACCGATATCTCGCCGCGATTGGCGATCAACAGTTTCTGAAACCCCATGAAGTGTTTGCCCCGTTTGCTCCCCAGCCAGGTAATGTTCGCCCGCTGGTGGTTATTGTGAATTTCGATGGCTTTAAACTACCAGAATGAGGGCGGGGGGATCAAAACTCACGGCTGCCACCGTCGCTTCCTTGGGCTGAGACGATTATTTGCATCAGCGGCGCTCGGTTCAGGACGGTGATTTTCCCGTATGAGACGTCAATCCAGGCCTTCTTCTTCCAGGTGCTGAGTTGGCGGCCTACGGCCTCCCGCGTCGCCCCGACCATCTGACCCAGTTCTTCTTGAGGAAGATGCAGGTCAATGAGTACGCCCTGATCAGCTGGCACCCCGTGTTTGTCGGCGAGGTCCAGCAGGCGTTTTGCAAGGCGGAAGGTTACATCATGAAAAACCGTTTCTTGAAGTAGTTCGGCTACTAGCTGAATTCTGGCCCCGAGAAGTTCAACAATCGGCATGAACATGGCTGGCTCGCTGGTCGCAAATCCCAGCATGTCGTCACGGCTCAAACAGAGAAGATCGGTCGGTTCTGTGGCCCTTGCATCAACCAGACGCTCGCCTCCCTCGAACAGGCCCAATTCACCAAACCACTCGCCAGCGCCTGTCTGATTGAGCGCCACCGTCTTCCCATCCGCTGAGTCGACCGACAGGCGTAGGCGACCTTTTAGGACGCCGAAATACCGGTCTGAGGGGTCTCCACGTGCATAAAGAGGGTCGCCAGCGTCCAAGGAGAGAGGTCTCGCCCGTTCCAGGACAGTCGTCCGGGCATCCTCCGGCAGGACGGAAAAAAGGGGACTCATCATGACCAGGTCGTCAGCGCTGATTTTCTGGCCCGGTTTTCCCATAGATTTTCCCGTTTTTGCATTTGTCCGAGTAAATGTGACCCAGATCGCAGTCTCATTTCCAGCTTCTCTTTAAGAGAGTGCCATGGCCTGACAGAGGCCGCACGCAAACGGAGGAAAAACCATGTCAGTCCAAGAAGCCGCCCCAACCAGTGTTCGTGAAAGTGTCTCCCCAGAAGAATGGGAAGCGCGCGTCAACCTCGCCGCCTGTTACCGTCTCGTCGCCCACTATGGCTGGGATGATATGATCTTCACGCATATTTCCTCCAAGCTTTCTGACGGGACCTTCCTCATCAATCCTTACGGGTTTTTCTTTGATGAGATTACGGCGAGCAGCCTGGTCAAGATCGACCTTGAGGGCAACAAGCTGGATGACTCACCGCATTTCGTGAACCCGGCTGGCTTTACCATTCACAGCGCCGTCCACGAAATCCGCCATGACGCCAATTGCGTCATTCACCTGCACACAATCCCCGGAACGGCGGTCTCGACAGCTGAAGAGGGGCTTCTGCCACTTAACCAGACGGCGATGCTGATCCGCGAAGAGCTCGCCTATCACGAATATGAGGGTGTTGCTGTTGATCATGACGAGCGTCCGCGCCTGCAGGAAGACCTTGGTGACAAGAACATGATGCTCCTGTGGAACCACGGCACGCTTACCGTTGGTGAAACGGTCGCTGAGGCCTTTATGCGCATGTACTACCTGGAGCGGGCCTGCGAAATGCAGGTGGCGACACTTTCGTCCGCCAAACAGCTCCACAACCCGATGCAGGGTATTCCTGAGCGAACAGCGACACAGGGGACCGACCCTGAGCTTGCTCAAAAGGTGACAAACCATCTGGCATGGCCCGCCATGCTTCGGAAGCTTGACCGGATTGATCCGTCCTATCGCGACTAACCTGGACACACCTGCAGACACAAAAAAGGCGGCACAGAATTAGGTGCCGCCTTTTGATTGGTTGAGGAAATGAGCCTTAAGCTTCTACCTCAAATGTCAGGCCTGCATTGGCACGCAGCCGATCAATGATCTCCATGCCAAAAGCTGGCGCTGGTGTGTATATGCCGCCAGGCAGGTCCGCCACGTTCTGGATCAGGCAGATCGCGCTTTCCGAAATCATTTTGGACGTTGAGCCATAGCCTGGATCCTTGTCCCCGGTAACGCCGACTTTGATTGAAGCGCCGTCTGACATCTCTCCGACAAAGAGAACATCATAGTTACCCGCTTCGCGCTCTTCCTTGGAAGGGCCTTCGCCGGGTTTCGGCGCGTCATCTCCGCCGGTAATATCTGTTGCAGCAATTACTTCCGCGGTTTTCTTGCCGGTGTCACCCGGGCCTGCCAGCATCATCTCGTCATACTGGAAGTCAGTGCCATAGGCATTATCCATCAGGAAGTTTGAGCGGTGGATGTTCTTGGTGTTGATCACCGCCATAAAGAAGGGTGCCACCCACATGCCCACTGCTGGGTCTTCATACGGCTTCATGCCATCAGGCTGCTCAATGCCTTCATAGCCAGGCGCCAATGAGTATGGATTGAACAAGTGTCCCATCATCACAGGGTCGGCCTGAGCAAGTTCGAACGTGGCACGGCCACTCGCGGCTGTGCCACCTGAGAGCGTACCGTTCATCGCGCGAACGCGCCCTTTGACCCGCGGTGCTGGCTTGCCGAACTTGGCTTTCGCTCGCTCTTGCAGGAAATAAACACCCATATCGAACGGAATTGAGTCAAAGCCACAGGAGAAGACGATCCGCGCGCCGGATTTTTTGGCGGCTTCCCCATGGGCGTCGATCATTTTCCGCATGAAGGGAACTTCGCCGCAGAGGTCAACATAGTCTGTCCCAGCTGCCGCACAGGCTGCCACGAGCGGCTCCCCATAGAGCAGGTACGGGCCGACAGTGGTGATCACAACCTTGGTGCTCTCGACCATTTTCTTCAAAGCTTCTGGATCAGCTGCGTCTGCAGCAATCAGAGGCGTATCCGCCGGTGCACCAATCAAATCGCGGACAGAGGCGAGCTTTTCCGCACTCCGACCGGCCATGGCCCAGTTCACCGAGCCATCTGCATATTGTTTGCTCAGATATTCTGCTACCAGGCGGCCGGTAAACCCGGTGGCGCCATATACGACAATGTCGAACTCTCTCGTCCCTGCCATCACTTTTTCTTTCTTCTATTGTACGTTCCTCACCGCAGAAAAGCGGCTGAAGCCTTAGGGAACCTATCATGGGGCAACCATATTCAACAGGGACCCCAAACTACGATTAGCGGTTTTCCTCAAAACCATATAAGACCCGGGTTTGCCAGCGCGGCAGCTCCCTCGCCAGCGCTCAGAGCCGGAACATAAAAAGCTATGTCAGACCCCCATAACATCAACCCTGTCCTCGCGCGCGCGCTTGAGAAAAAGGGATATGCCTCTTTGACAGAGGTGCAGGAAGCGGTCATCGCACCTGAAACTGATGGCAGCGACCTGCTGGTTTCTGCCCAGACTGGCTCAGGTAAGACCGTTGCCTTCGGGCTTGCAATTGCGCCAACCATTCTCGGGAACCAAGAGACATTCGGCCCTGCGGTCTTGCCTCAGGCTTTGGTCGTCGCGCCAACACGTGAGCTCGCTATTCAGGTACAGCGGGAACTGACCTGGCTCTTTGCCGAAGCAAAGGGGAAAATTGCGTCCTGTGTCGGCGGCATGGACCCTCGTGCGGAACGCCGGGCACTGGCCCGTGGGGCCCATATTGTGGTGGGCACACCTGGGCGTCTGCGGGATCACATTGAACGCGGTGGGCTGGACATGTCTGGCCTTCGCGCCGTTATACTCGACGAAGCTGATGAGATGCTCGATTTTGGGTTCCGTGAAGATCTTGAATTTATTCTCGACACCGCGCCCAAAGAACGCCGAACACTCATGTTCTCCGCGACAGTACCGCGCACCATCGGCAATATGGCGAAACGCTACCAAAAGGATGCGCAGCGCATTTCGACCGTCAGCGAACGCGAACAACATAGCGATATTGAGTATCGGGCTTTGTCCGTCGCCCCGAGCGACAAGGAAAACGCCATCATCAATGTGTTGCGTTACTATGATGCGGAAAGCGCCATCGTTTTTTGCAAGACACGGCAGGACGTTAATCGCCTCTCCAGTCGATTTGGAAATCGCGGATTCTCTGTTGTCTCTCTGTCAGGCGAACTGAGCCAGAACGAACGTACCCATGCGCTTCAAGCCATGCGCGATGGTCGGGCGCGTGTCTGTATCGCGACAGATGTGGCTGCGCGCGGGATTGATCTGCCAGGCCTGGAACTTGTCATCCATGCGGACCTGCCCACGAATAGCGATGTGTTAAAGCACCGCAGTGGCCGGACAGGCCGCGCGGGCAAAAAGGGCATTTGCGCCCTTATTGTTCCCCACACCATGCGCAAACGCGCACAACGGTTGTTGCAGGGTGCACGGCTTGAAGCAGAGTGGGCGTCAGCGCCCAGCCTGCAGGAAATCCAGGCAATGGATACAGAGCGCCTCCTTACAGATCCGTTGCTCACGCAAAGCTATGACGAGAAAGCCCTCAAGCTCGCTCAGGAACTTTTGGAGCGCCATGGGGCAGAGCAAGTGGCCGCTGCGTTCCTGCAACAACGACAAACAGACACGCCGTCAGCTGAAGAACTTCTCGATGCGCCCGTCCACAAGGAAACCCGCGCGAAACGAGAAAAGCAGCAACAGCAGCGCGAGCGTGAGCCGTTTGGCGACAGCGTCTGGTTCAAAATGACAGCGGGTCGCAAGGAGCGGGCAGAACCCAGCTGGCTGTTGCCGATCATCTGTCGTCTCGGCCATGTGACCAAGCGGGAGGTCGGTGCCATCAAGATCGGCGAAACGGAAACCCGATTTGAGATCAAAGCGAAAGATGCTGGCCGCTTCATCGATGCCGTAGCGGCCTCAGGCGGTGGCGAAAAATCTATCCGCATCACTCAGGACGCGGGCGAGGCGGCTGAATGGGTTCCCGAAGTCACCTCGCTTGAACGTCCCAAACCACCTGCGAAAAGGCAAGATAGGGAGCGGAGCAAGTCCAAACCACGCAAGAAGGAAAAATGGACGCGCGCGCAAAAGAACGCCGCCAAAAAGCAGCGGGCCAAAGAGCAATCCAACACCAAGAAGAAGGCTCGAAAATCTGATGCCGGTTCCGGCGGCATGGACGCTCTCATCCGTAAACCGAAAAGAAAACCGTCCTAAGCGGTCTCTCGTCGGTATCGCTCAATCCATTGTCGGCTTTCTTCGTCGGCCATTTTGGCTGTCACCGGTTTGATACTTTGCGCAATTGCGCGATCATGCCCCGACACTTCTAGGATTTCGGCAACCATAGCCTGCGGATCTTTGGCTAGGTCCTCATAGGTGACTTGCAGGGGTGATAGGCCCTGTGTTGCGAACCAAGCCTGCCACGCGGCGTCATCTCGGCTTAGGGATGTAATCTCTTTACCAATCGACTGAGCATCATAGGTGACAGGCTTGCGCTCCTCTGTTCCCTGACGCACCGAACCATCAGTTGACAGGTGCCATTGACCGCTTTGTTCAGCCCTAATGAGCGACACTGCCTGCGCCACTTTATCTTTTCTTACGAGGTTTACGTATAGAGGCTGACCGAAGGCTCGTTCGAACAAGGCGGCATCACTTAGTTGATCTCCGAAGATGGGCAAGAGGCGGTGGGCAAGACCCTCCACACTGTCCCACATAAGGCGAAGACCAAATGTGCCTGAGGTGTCTGTGCCATGTTTCTGGATCGCCGCCAGATAGCCACGCTCAAACTCTGATGAGCCGGTCGCATGGTCGCCTTTGACGCTCAACTGCTGCGTCCATAGGGTGATCGATTCTGGCCGATAAAACGATTGAGGCTTGCCAAGAACACCGGTCGCGGCCATCAGGTCGCACAGCATCGTGCTCCCGCTTCGCGGGTTCGCGCAGAGAATGATGGACTGGTATTGGGACATAGGCTCAGCCTAGGACTGCCGCTTTGCCCTTGGCAACGTCCAAGCAAAAAAAGGCCGCAGCTGAGCCGCGGCCTTTGTCGATTGTGTTTGGTCAGACAGTATGCGTCAGACCTTATCTCATTCATGCAAGATCAAAACGATCCAGGTTCATGACCTTGGTCCAGGCAGCCACGAAGTCGGTCGCGAATTTCTCGCTTGCGTCTTCACTTGCATAGACTTCGGACAGTGCTCGGAGTTCCGAGTTCGAGCCGAAGATGAGATCGGCCCGCGTCCCTGTCCATTTGACCTCACCACTTGCGCGATCTTTTCCCTCGAAGACCGCATCATCATCCGACGTCGCTTTCCATGTGGTGCTCATGTCGAGCAGGTTCACGAAAAAGTCGTTGGTGAGTTTGCCCGGCTGATCCGTGAACACGCCATGCTTCGCACCGTCGACATTGGTGCCAAGGACCCGCAGGCCACCGACAAGCACCGTCATCTCAGGCGCTGTGAGCGTCAACAACTGTGCCCGGTCGACCAACAGTTCCTCCGCGGAGACCGTGTATTTGGCCTTGAGATAATTGCGGAAGCCGTCAGCTGCCGGTTCCAGCATTGCCACAGAGTCGATGTCCGTCTGTTCCTGCGTGGCATCTGCCCGGCCTGCGGAGAAGGGGACTGTCACATTATGCCCAGCATCCTTTGCTGCCTTCTCAATAGCCGCGCCGCCTGCAAGAACAATCACATCAGCCAGCGATACTTGTTTGTCGCCACTTTGAGAAGCGTTGAAGGCGGTCTGGACTTCTTCCAGTTTGCCCAACACGTTGGCCAGCTGAGCGGGCTGATTGACTTTCCAGTCTTTCTGAGGGGCCAAACGGATGCGTGCACCGTTGGCGCCACCGCGCATGTCCGACCCACGGAAGGTGGAGGCGGATGCCCAAGCTGTCGACACAAGTTCCGACACGGTGAGGCCGACCGCCAGGATTTTTTCCTTCAGGTTTGCAACATCCTGATCATCGATCAGCGCGTGCGTCACTTCAGGGATTGGGTCCTGCCATGTGAGAACTTCCGCAGGCACCTCTGTGCCAAGGTAGCGCGCACGTGGCCCCATGTCGCGATGGGTCAGCTTGAACCAGGCCCGGGCAAATGCATCGGCAAACTGGTCCGGGTTTTCGTGGAAGCGCCGTGAGATGGGCTCATAGATTGGATCCATGCGCATCGCCATATCCGCTGTTGTCATCATGAGCGGCACCCGTTTGCCGGATCCATCAACCTCTGGGGCATGGTCTTTATCAGCCAGGTCTTTTGCTGCCCACTGGTGGGCACCCGCGGGGCTCTTGGTCAGTTCCCATTCGTATCCGAACAGCACGTCAAAGTAGCTATTGTCCCAGGTCGTCGGCGTCGGAGTCCATGCGCCTTCAATGCCGCTGGTGATCGCATCAACGCCTTTGCCCGACCTGTGAGTGCTGAGCCATCCCTGGCCCTGCGCTTCAATTGGCGCTCCTTCTGGCTCAGGACCCACTTGCGCTGTGTCGCCTGCGCCATGCCCCTTACCGAAGGTGTGCCCACCTGCTACGAGAGCCACCGTTTCTTCGTCATTCATGGCCATGCGCGCGAAGGTTTCGCGAATGTCACGGCCTGATGCAACGGGGTCCGGATCACCGTTCGGGCCTTCCGGGTTCACATAGATCAAACCCATCTGCACAGCGGCGAGGGGGTTCTCCAACTCGCGATCACCGGAATAGCGGTTATCGCCAAGCCAGCTGTCTTCAGCACCCCAATAGATGTCCTGCTCTGGTTCCCACACATCGGCGCGACCACCAGCAAACCCGAAAGGTTTCAGGCCCATGGACTCAATGGCACAATTGCCTGCGAGGATCATGAGATCGGCCCAGGACAGCTTAGCGCCGTACTTCTTCTTCACTGGCCAAAGCAGCATGCGCGCTTTATCGAGATTGCCATTGTCGGGCCAGCTGTTCAGCGGTGCAAAACGCTGCGTACCGGTGCCAGCTCCTCCGCGACCGTCAGCCGTTCGATAGGTCCCGGCGCTGTGCCAGGCCATGCGGATGAAGAGGGGACCATAGTGTCCGTAGTCAGCCGGCCACCAGTCCTGGGAGTCTGTCATCAGATCAAAAATGTCTTGCTTCACAGTGGCCAGATCAAGCTTCTCGAACTCCGCTGCGTAGTCGAAGTCTTCGCCAAGCGGGTTGGACTTCGCGGAATGCTGGCGAAGAATGTTCAGCTTCAGCTGATTGGGCCACCAATCCTGGTTGGATGTGCCTTCACCTGCCGTGTGTTTGTTCGCGCCACCTGAGTAGGGGCATTTACCGTCACCGTCCATCGTCGCCTCCGATTGCTATCGAGATTCCAATTTAGAACCCCTCTAAACAGTAATATAGCTACTTAGAATTATTCTAACAAGAGGTATTCGGCGAATTTCTGTGAAAAAGGCGCCTCAGACAACGTTATGGGCTATGAGCGATGCAGCACCGATTTTGATCGACTCCGCTGCCGGGCGGAACGTAACGCCAAGCATGCGTTGAGCCTTTTCGTTTGACGCGACCCGCTTTTTATCAAGTTCAGGTAGAATTTGCTTCAACACCGGATTGAATATGGCGAGCACAGGAATGAGGAAACTTGGCAGCGAGCGGCTTGGTATCTTCTTGGCGTAGTCTGGATATTCGTCCCGCAGTGTCCTCGCGATATCTCGGAACCATTGATACTCGCCCGCAGCGATAAAACGCTCGCCAGCGGCTTCTGGTGTTTCCATCGCAGCGACATGGGTGGCTGCCACATCGCGCACATCAACGATCTGAAAGCCAAGATTGGGTGTGGCCGGAAGCGCCCCACTCAACAGCTGCGTCAGCAGCTCAAGCGACGCTGAGAAGTCACCGCTGAGTACAGGCCCCAGAACGGCGGACGGGTTGACGGTCGCAAGCTCAAGCCCCGCACCTTCCCCCTTCACATAATCCCAGGCGGCTTTCTCCGCGATCGTTTTTGACCGGGTGTAGGCTGTGTTGTCCTTAAGATAGTCCGGGTTGGACCAATTCTCTTCTGTCAACAGTACGGGAAGTCGTTTGTAGCCATAGCCGACCGCTGCGACCGACGATGTCAATACAACTCGCTTGACGCCCGCTTTCTTTGCGGCTTTTAGCGCTCTCAGCGCACCGTCGCGGGCTGGTTCGATAAGATCATTGGGGTCCTTCGGCAACTGCGGCGGGATAGGGGATGCCACGTGATGAACATAAGTACATCCCGCAGTTGCCTCATCCCAACCATCGTCCGACGTTAGATCTGCCGCAAACAATTCTATTTCATCAGCACGAGAGTTCTCTTTCGCCAAAAGTTCCTTCAACGCCGGGCCTTTGTCGAGGGAGCGGATCGTACCCCGAACTTTGTAACCCTTCGCCAACAGCGCCAAGATCACCTGCTGGGCGATGTATCCCGACGCCCCTGTGACAAGGACAGTGGTATCTGCATTGGACATTATGGTTCTCCCTCAACTGATGCGGTCTAACAACAAGATGGGTCCTTATGCGCTATCCGCCAATGTAGGGGAGAGCGTTCTGGCGTGAATTGCTAATCTTTGGCGTTTTTTGCCGCCTAGCAGCACCGCGGCATCAGAGTTTCGGCCTGTCAGACAGCCTACAATAAAGGCGCCACCTGAAGGCCGGGGCGTTTGGTTGGACAGGAACAATGGCGGAGGGAAGGGAGCCCATCGAACCTTCTATCGGGAAGACAAGGTCTTCCGGTCCTCCTGAAAAGTTGCCAAGACGCGGAAAGGCTGCCTGAGTTTGCAAGTTTGGGATAAATTATCCGGCTATTGCGTAAATCTTCCGAAGCCAATATGTCACGCAATTGCTCAAACATTGCACACCTTTTCCGACAATTCGTCGATTAGCACACGTTTGTTCTCTGAATAGTCGACTGGCACTTCGACCAAATGCACTCCACCCGCTTCAAAACAGGCCTTCAGCAGCGGTACAAATTCCTCGACCGCTGTCACCCGGTGACCGGTCGCCTGGTAACTCTCCGCGTAAGTGACAAAATCGGGATTACCGAAAGTCAGCCCCCAGTCATCAAGTCCGGCAATTGCCTGTTTCCAGCGGATCATGCCGAATGAATCATCTCGCAGCACCAACACCACCAGGTTCAAGCCCAGTCGAACAGCCGTCTCCATTTCCTGCGAATTCATCATGAACCCACCATCGCCGCACACCGCCATGACGCGTTTTCCCGGGTTCAGAATGCTGGCCATCATTGCGGCGGGCAAGCCTGCGCCCATGGTCGCCAGCGCATTGTCCAACAAAACCGTGTTGGGCCAGAACGCAGGATAATTCCGGGCGAACCAGATTTTATACATGCCATTGTCGAGTGTTATGATGCCGTCATCGGGCATCACTTTTCGCACATCAGAGACAAGGCGTTGCGGCACTATCGGAAAGCGTGGATCGTCGGTGTTTTCGCCGATGTGGCCCTGAACATGATCGCGGACACGCTGGAAATATGACATTTCTTTGTCTGGCAGCGGATCAATGTTTTCACGCAGCCAGTCAAAGGTCGAACCGATGTCGCCAACCAGTTCAAGCTGCGGAAAATAGACACGATCCACTTCGGCGGCATTGAAATTGACATGGATCACCTTTGTGCCGCCATGTTCCATGAAGAATGGCGGTTTTTCAACGACATCGTGCCCCGCATTGATGATCAGATCGGCGTGATCAATGGCGCAATGGATATAGTCGCCAGATGAAAGGGCGGTTGTGCCTATGAAATTCGGATGCGCTTCGCTGATCACTCCCTTGCCCATCTGGGTACTGAAAACCGGAATGCCGGTTGCGTCCACAAACTGCCTGAGAGCATCAATTGCATTGCGTCGGTTGGCCCCGGCCCCGACCAACAGCAGCGGATGCTGGGCCTGCCGGATCATCTGAACCGCCGATTGCAAAGCTGCCACGCTGCACTCGGGCTGTTGATATGCATTGACATCGAACAGGTGGTCATCATCCGTTGTCTCGGCTGCGATGTCTTCGGGCAATTCAAGATGCACGGCACCGGGACGCTCTTGTTGAGCGATCCTGAAAGCCTCGCGAACCAGCGCGGGGATGCTGCCAGCGCTGACGATCTGGCGGGTGAATTTGGTCAACGGGCGCATCATGTCGACGACATCGACGATCTGGAACCGGCCCTGCTTGCTGGTCTTTATCGGTTTTTGTCCGGTGATCATCAAAAGCGGCATCGCCCCAAGCTGCGCATAGGCGGCGGCGGTCACCAGATTTGTTGCTCCAGGCCCCAGTGTGGCCAGACAGACCCCTGGCTTGCCGGTCAACCGCCCGTATGTGGCGGCCATGAAGCCCGCCGCCTGTTCATGCCGGGTCAGGATGAAGCAGATGGAAGAACGGCTGAGAGAGTCGAGAAAATCGAGGTTTTCCTCTCCCGGCACGCCAAAAACATGGCTTACGCCCTCGTTTTCAAGTGCCTTTACAAAAAGATCCGAAGCTTTGATTGTCACCTGATACCCTTCCTGCTGCTGTTGTCGGCCGCAGCGAACGCTGCGACCGGGTCCTGGTTTGAGGTTCCACTCCTGACTGCCATCGCATAGTCCGCCAATGACAGACCAATGCCGATGACTTCAAACCACGCCGACGGTTCCTTAAAGAACTGCGCGCCCAGCAACGAAGGCGCTACCGAAACAATTCCTGAGCATCAGCGGTCCCGAAGCTTTGTTTTGTCTGCAATGTCGCTGAAATACGTCACCAGCCGATTCTCGTCATTTGCGATGTAGTTCCGCGTAACCAGCACTGTCTCAACTTTTTTCGCAAGCTGAATTTGAAACACGACGAAGCCGCTGTAGCGAAATCCGGCTTCGCGGGCCGCCAGATAGAATTCGCATATCCGGCAGAAACACTCGTTGTAAATTTCGATCGCTTTTTCACGGTTGGCCATGAAGCGTTCGCGCCATGCTTTCAGTGTTTCGGCAGGGCGCAGCGGCAAAACTTTAAGATCCCTGACATTCAGCCCGCTCCGCTCTATTTTGGAGGCGATTTCCGACAGGGGCAGGATGGACCCCCGGAAAAAGGTCTATGCGGATCCAGGGATGCGGCGCAGCAGGCTTGCCGACGCTCCCGATCGTACGGGTCAGAGCGATCCCGTCATCGTCCAGAAGATCGGCCAGTCTCTGAAAGTCGGGATGGCCGCGAACAACTGGCTGATCGGTGATTGATAGGTCTCTGTACCGCAGCAAACATATGAACAAAGCGTTGCCCCCCAAAAGGGAGTTGAAATCGGATTTCGATGTAATTATATGACTGATGCGTCAGTCATATAAGGAAAAACGATGTCAGCACTCCAGAAATCTCCCTCCCATGAGCGTTTGTTGCGGGCGGCGACAGAGGTTTTTGGCGCTCGCGGCTACCATGCAGCGCGGGTATCAGACATTGTCGCCCAAGCTGGCGTGGCCCAAGGCACGTTCTACCTCCACTTCAAAAGCAAAGAGGCGATCTTTCTCTGCCTCATCGACGATTTCTTCGGCCGCCTGCTTGGCGAAACACTGGGCCGGTTTCCGGCGTCGGCCGTAGCCGATACCGGCGAACTTGCGGTTCAACTGCGGGAAATGTGGTGCGCTATTCTGAAACACTGCCGGAGCGAGGCTGTTTTGACATCGCTGGTGCTGCGGGAGGCGCGAGCGGTCGCGCCCAAGACGCGGGTGCATGTGGAGGAGTGGTTCTCGCAGATGGTCGGCGACATCAACGGCTACCTGCGCGCATTGTCAGCGCTTGGTCTGGTTCGCAAAGGCCTGACCGATGCGTCCGCATGGGCGATTTTCGGGCTCATAGAACGAGCCATACACTATGCCGTCGTAGTCAATCGCGAGATCGAGGTTGAAGCACTGGCAGACGAGATGCTGCAGCTTGAACTGACCGGTCTGTTGGGGGATCGGACAGACGTCGCTACCCCCTGAGTAAAAACAACCCGGGCCACACAAGACGTGAGCTCGGCCTCCAAGGTTCACAGAAAGGAAAACCCATAACATGGATATCAAGATCAGACGTGCCCGAAACGACGACGTACCGTTCCTCGGGTGGGTGATGTACACAGCCGCGCGCTCTCACCTCGAAACATGTCCCTGGAACCAGATTCTCGACGAAGCGGACCAGGGAACCCGCACTCTGCTGGAACACGTATCCCAATCAGCGAACGCCCATTGGTGTCACGTATCAAAATTCTGGATCGCCGAGGCGGACGGCCGCCCCGCGGCCGCCCTCTGCGGTTTCACGCCGGCGACGGAAGGCACGGCTATCTTGGCCGAAGCTGCGCTCGGAGTCGCGGCGACCGAGCTTGAGTATAGCGAGAAAAAGCTGGCAGGCATCGGCGAACGCCTGGTGGTCGCAATGTCGGGCCTGCCCGAGGACCTGCCCGATGTTTGGGGCGTCGAAAACGTGGCGGTGCTGCCGGAATATCGGGGCAAGGGCCTTATAGATCGCTTATTCGACCATGTGCTCGACGAAGGGCGGGAGCATGGTTTCAAGCGGGTTCAGATCCTTTGCCTGATCGGCAACGAACGGGCCGAGCGCGCTTGGGTTCGGAACGGCTTTGAGGTTTTGACCCAACAAACCAGCCAGGAGTTCGAGCAACTAATCGGAACACAGGGAACCAAGTTGCTGGCACGAGATCTATGACCAGAACGGCCTCCGAAATCGGCTTTGTACGAGGAACATAGAAATGTCGTCCAATCTTCGAAACGAGCAGCAGGAAACTGGCAAGATACTGATCGTTGGCGGTTATGGCGAGGTCGGCCTCTCCATCGCCGAAAGACTTGCACCCCGGTTTCCCCGGCGCGTGGTTATCGCCGGTCGCAATCCCGACAAGGCAAAGGCCGCCGCGGCTGAAGTCGGACATGGTGCCGAAGGGCGTGCCGTGGATATTTTTGCCGCCGATACCGGCCACGCGCTGGACGGGGTCGCCATGGTGATCGTCTGCCTAGATCAGACCGAGACAAGGTTTGTTGAACACTGCCTGTCACGCGGCATCCATTACGTCGATATCAGCGCGGAATATTCCTTTCTGTCGCAGGTCGAAAACCTCGACGATCTTGCGCGGCGCAATGGCGCCACGGCGCTGCTCAGCGTTGGCACTGCGCCGGGGCTGACAAATCTTCTTGCCGCCCGTACGCGTGACAAGATGGACAGCGTGGACCGAATTGACATTCTTCTAGAGTTCGGGCTCGGCGATCACCACGGCCGGGCGGCGGTGGAATGGATGTTCGACAACCTCGATGCATCGTACCAGGTGATGGAGAACGGTTGCGCCACCCCGGTTCGAAGTTTTGGCGACAGCCTGGGTCTTGCTCTAGCGGGGCAAGACAAGAAACGCCCGGCTTACAGGTTCAATTTCTCTGACCAGCACGTGCTGGGCCGTACCTTGAATGGCCCCTCGGTATCGACCTGGGTTCGGTTCGACGACCGCTTTTCGACATGGCTTTTCGCCGTTTCATCCAGGGCTGGTCTAGGTCGGCTGCTGCGGCGGCCGCTCTGGCGGAAACTGGCAGTCTGGTTGTTCATGAATGTCCATATGGGATCGGACATTTGCGGCGTTTCCGTAAGAGCGATAGGTCGGACAGGGGCAGCATCCGCCGAGACGGTGGTCGGTGTGACCGGTCGGAAAGAACCGTTGATGACCGCGATCATCGCCGCCGAATCAGTCCGTCAGATGCTTACCGAGTCCCTCGGACCAGGCGTTCTTCACAGCGATCAGGCTATTGAGATCGATCCGGTCGTCGCGGCGCTGAGGGCGGAGTACCCCGACCTTGTCGTGGCCATCTGACCAAACCTCCTGCGTTGCCCGGACGTATTTCATCCTCGCTGCACCTGTGCCGGATGTCTTGGGTGCTCGGTCGCACCTGCTCATGTGTCGGTCGGACGGCAATACCTAAATCGGCACTCGACTGGGTCGCTGCAATACCACCCGCCGACATGCGACCGAAGCCAAATTCGACACCGGTCACGTTCGCTAATGGCGGAGGGGGTGGGATTCGAACCCACGAGACGCTTGCACGCCTGCCGGTTTTCAAGACCGGTCGATTCAACCACTCTCGCACCCCTCCGCAGGGGTCTTTAGCCGACTCACCGAGTACGCTCCCGGCGCGGTGATCGTTTAGCAAATATCGCTTCGGTGTACAAAAGAAAGCTTCATCAATTTTCTAGCGCCTGATATCGCTGATCGGGAGCGGGACTGGTTGAACCCAGTCTGTCTTGCTCTCAATCGCCAGTTCGACGCCTGTGTCGGTTACAACGATGCGCTTCCCGGCCCGAGCAGGCAGCGGCACCTTGTTTTCGATGCAATAGGCGATCAACGAAGCAACGATGTCGCTTTCGGTGAAACTGATGGTCTCTTCATCGTCGAAGGTAAGTTCCGTCGATCCAGCCCCGGTCTTATCAACCCCGACGCCCCTGATCTGAGGCGCGCGATAACGAATACCGCCGCGCATTTCGTTGTAGCGCATCAATGCTTCCAAAAATTCATTCATTGAAAAGACGATTTCACGTTTTTCATGCGGCATGGTGAATCCGACCGTTCGACACTGATGGTTAAAGTGGCTTAATCAAACCCGAGGGAAACAAGGTTAACGGGCGTTATTTTGCGCTCATTGGGTGAATAAATCTGTAAGAAATGGACTTTGCCAAGTTTCCCGCAGTTTGCCACAATGCGCCGCAACAGACCGGCGTCAGGGGGCGCCGCAAAAAAAGAGTGAGTTGGGTGGAGTTTATGGCGATCGATTTTACGCAGTGGTGGGTACCCGCGATCATAATGCTCGTATTGGGCACAGGGATTTTTATTGCTGGCCTGCGCGAATACAGAATGCCGACACCTGTTGCGCCAGCCCCTGCAGAAACGGAAGAAGCCAGCGCCGAGGCAGCTGTTGCTCCAACGGCTAAACAGAAGAGCGGCTTTCTCATCCGGACAAGTTGGATCTGGGGATCAGTGCTTGTAGGTGCAGCGGCACAAGCCTACCTGAGCTACGTCGCGGTTTAACGACAGCCTCTTTCGCTAAAGACCATCAGGCAGGGCGGGCAGCTCACCGCCATCGGCAAGAGCCAACACCGCCTCGATAAACCGGACGGGCTCCGGCAGGCGCGCATGGTTCAACAACATGGTCGCCTTATCGATCATCTCTTCTCGCGAGAGTGCCGCTTCTGGATCACCTTTCGCGTGCGTTCGCGTCTCCTCGATAGTTTCGCCCGATTTTAACGTTACAGTGACCGAACTTCCCCAAGCTCTGGGATAGGCAGCGGCATAGGGTTCTTGAAGGGAAGGGCAAACCTTTGCCCTCACAGATTGAAGGTCAGCTCGGGCTTTTTCTCCAAATGCCGCAAAATCCACCTGATCGCATAGAAGGCCTGCCGCGACCGTGTGATGCAGTGAAAACTTGGCTTCATACTCCGTCAGCGGATCAACCCTGTCGCAGACATCAATAGACGCCTGGTAGACGCCTATGCCTACGGCCTCAATCATATCGTCACTGAGCGTTTGTCCCTGTGTCTTGAGCTTGGCTCGAATGGCTTGAGCGGCATCAATCGCTGGATGCGTATGCCTGCATGAGGGCCAGGGTTTGATGGAGGTGTTCGTCAGCTGCCAGGGCGCGTCCGCATCGGCGAGGACAGCGGAAGGGTTGGCGTCAGGGCAGGCAGCTTTGAAGAAACCTTTGTCGCCTTCAAGAATTTTCGGGGGGCCTGTGAAACCATGTTTTGCGAGTTCGGCAGCGCGAACACCAGCCTCCGCCGCATGGCCAGCATGGAGGTGTTTCGTCATCGCCCCTGTTTCAAGAAACTCCCAGAACCCTGCCGCCTGACTTCCCGCATTGCCAAGCGCATGGGTGGTCTGCTCGTCGTCCAAACCCAACAGTGCGGCGGCAGCCATGGCGGACCCGAAAGGACCGCAGGTCGCGGTGTTGTGCCAAATTCGGTAATGCTCAGCGCCCACCGCCATGCCGACACGGGTCGTTGCCTCAAATCCATGGAGAACTGATGTTAGAAACGCCCGACCCGTAATGCCGTGCTTCGCAGCCAAAACCCAGGCAGGCGGCACCACAACGCAGCCTGGATGAACAACGGACCCTCGATGCAGGTCATCCGTTTCCAAAATGTGTGTGAGCGCGCTCAGCAAGAAGGCACGCTTTCCGGTATCGGGCTGAATGTTCCCGGTGCTCTCAGAGCCGCTCCAGGCAAGCAGAGCTTGGCCTGGTTCAGAGTTCTGGCCGGCACAGGTATTGGTGATCGCGTCCAGCACAAACAGTGCTGCGGCTGAGAGATCTGCGGCTGTTACCGGTTTTGATCGGATCAGGCTCACTAGAGAGCGGGTCAGGGACGGTGCCGGACGGGTCAATTCTTGAACTCTCGTAAAGGTTTTGTTCGCACTCACGGGACAAAATTGAGCTGTCCCAGACTACTCTGTATTGGGGCGCCATACTGACCTCCAGGGACGAGAGACGCAATGAGCGGCCTCTCAGCGAGGCTGAGTTTCATAGCGCCTGGAAATTTGCGGCGGTATAAGAGAGTTCTGAGGATTTGACCTGATTCGGCTAAACGCAGGCAGCGCAAAACATGGACAGTCAGAAAGCCACCGATCATTCATGCCACTATGGCAAGAGCAGGAGAGCGCCGCCGCTACCAAAACGTCCATCTCTTCGTCGGCTGTCGGCGGTGGTTGGCTTGTTGATGAGCCCCTTAGTCGCTGCAGGATGCGCTGAAGCACAGCTGGGCGCCCATGTCGCAAAGTCCCTTGGACAAGGCACCGGGGGCGGTGTTTATAAGGTTGGCAATCCGTATAAAATTGATGGTGAGTGGTACTATCCGGCAGAAGATGAAAACTATGACCGGAAGGGCATAGCTTCCTGGTACGGGCCCAATTTCCATGGAAAGCCCACCGCAAACGGCGAAGTATTCGATCAGAACCTCGTAACCGCTGCCCATCCCACGCTTCCTATGCCGATCTATGCGCGTGTAACAAACCTCGAGAACGGTCGGTCGCTTGTTGTCCGGATCAATGACCGGGGTCCGTTTGTTGCTGACCGGGAAATTGACCTCTCAAGACGGTCCGCCGAGCTATTGGGATATCTGAAACAAGGCACGGCGCGGGTCCGAGTTCAATATTTGCGGCGCGCTCCCTTGGATGGCGATATTCCAGATGTCCAATCGGTCGTTGCTGAAAACGAATTTACATCACCACCACCTGAACAACCGTCTGATCGAGAGCGCGCCACCGCAGCTCCAACCGAAGCAGTGCAGGTCGCATCGCTCACGCCGACTTATCCGGTGAGGGCGGCGGCAGGCACATTGCTTCCGACGGACATGGCACCGATCCCTGATACGCCTGCAGCAACACGGTCGTCATCCATCCAATCTTCTAATGTGGCCGCGCCGGTGCTGCCGGGTACATATGTGCAAGCTGGCGCATTTGCCAATCAGGCCAATGCCGAAGCTCTCAAAATCCAGCTGTCTGACCTCGGGCCTGTCGATGTGAACCCGATCAATGTTAATGGCACAGACCTCTACCGTGTCCGCGTCGGCCCGGTTCAGGACCCGCAGGCGGCGAACAGCCTGCTCCAACAAATAACGGGGCGTGGTCACACAAATGCCAGAGTTGTCATCGAATAATGTATGGCGCGCAGATAGTTTGCACGCCTTAACATCCAAAATCTGAAGAGTTTCATGATCGTTCGTCTTATTTCTCATAGCATTATCGCACTGCTTTTCGTCGTCGGCTCGTTTTCTGCGGTGTCCGCATCGGGTTTTGAAACCAAAGCCACTTTCGCCGTCCTGATGGACGGTGAGACCGGCGATATTCTCTATGAGAAAGAGGGTGATGTCCTGATGGCACCCGCCAGCATGACAAAGCTCATGACCATGACGCTCTTGTTCGAGGCGCTGAAAGAGGGACGTCTCAGCCTCACTGACACGATGAGCATTAGTGAAAATGCCTGGCGCCGCGGAGGTGCCGCGTCTGGATCGTCTACTATGTTCGCAGAGGTGAATTCACGCATCCCGGTTGAGGACTTGATCAGAGGTGTGATTGTTCAATCGGGCAATGATGCCTGCATTGCGATTGCAGAAGGCATGAGCGGCTCAGAAGAAGCTTTTGCCGAAGAGATGACCCGCCGGGCCAGAGAGCTTGGTCTCGCGCGCGCTGAATTTCGGAACTCTACCGGCTGGCCACATGCTGAGCATCAAATGACTGCGCGGGAGCTTGCCCAGCTTGCCCGCCATCTGATCTATAATCTGAGCGACTATTATCCCTATTACGCGGAGCGGGAATTCACATGGAACGGGATCACCCAATCCAACAGGAATCCACTGCTTTACATGAACCTGAATGTAGATGGACTGAAAACCGGTCACACAGAGGCTTCTGGATATGGTCTCGTCGCATCAGGGGAGCAGAATGGTCGACGCCTCATTCTGGTGGTGAATGGTCTTAGCTCCGAACGCGAGCGGTCGGAAGAAAGTGAAAAGCTTCTTCGGTGGGGTTTCCGGGAGTTCAAGACCTATGACCTTTACGCCGCCGGTGACGTCGTGGAGAACGCTGAAGTCTGGCAGGGTGTCTATGACCTGGTGCCACTGGTCGTCGCTGAAGATGTGAGCCTGACGCTCACCCGCGCGGCGCGGCGCGACATGAAAGTGTTGGCAAACTGGGACGGCCCGATTGCGGCGCCCATCAAGGCGGGCCAGGAGGTTGGGACGTTGACCATTGAAGCGCCCAATGCGCCCACACGGCAGTTCCCCATCTATGCCGGTGCCAATGTCGATCAGATCGGCCTGTTTGGGCGCGCCATGAGTTCGCTCCTTCAGATGGTTACGGGCGAATAAATCCTCATGAACGCCGGTCGCCCGCAATCAGGACACTTCATCACGTTTGAAGGCGGCGAAGGGGCGGGCAAGTCAACTCAGATCCGCCTTCTCAGTGAAGCCCTGGAGAAAGCCGGACACGCTGTATTGCAGACACGAGAACCTGGCGGATCACCCGGTGCTGAAGAAATACGATCACTGCTTGTGACCGGAGATGGCGACCGATGGACCAGCATAACGGAAGTCCTGCTGCACTTCGCTGCACGGGCAGACCATCTGGAGCGCGTTGTTCGTCCCGCCCTGAGTGAAGGGAAATGGGTTCTGTGTGACAGGTTCGTCGACTCTTCCATGGCCTACCAGGGCATCGCGCAGGCGTTGGGCAAGGATGTCATCCGTGGTCTCACCAACCTTGTGGTCGACACCACCATGCCCGATCTCACCTTGATCCTCGACCTTCCGGTGGCCGATGGCCTTGCGCGCGCCGGTGCCCGCGGGGAAGGCGAAGACCGGTATGAGAAGATGGGGCAGGCGTTTCATGAGACGCTGCGTCAGGCCTTTCTGGACATTGCAGCTGATGCACCTGATCGCTGCAAAGTGATTGACGCAACAACCGACATTGATGGTGTTCATAAGGCGATCTGGGCGGAAACAACGCGGCGCTTCGTCCTCTGACAGACTCTGACAGACTGGGGCAAGCCATGCTAAGCTTGATCCATGAGTGACCTTCCAGAACCCGACCGACTTGGTGATTTCAAGCACCCTAGGGAAACCAATCTTCTCTATGGACATAACCATGCCGAGAAGAGCCTGTTTGATGCATTTATGGGCGGACGGATGCATCACGCCTGGCTGTTGACCGGCCCCAAAGGGATCGGCAAGGCAACACTTGCATACCGGATGGCCAAATTTGTGCTCACCTATTCAGACGCTGAAAAGGCGCGGGCCATGGGCGCGGAAAACCTGTCTCTTGCTGAGGACATGCCTGCAGCGCGTCAAATTCTGGCTCAAGGACATCCAGACCTATTGGTTATTCGCCGTCCCGTCGATGAGAAGACGAAGAAAGCTAAGTCTGTCATCCCAGTTGATCAGGTCCGAAAGACTGCTGGCTTTTTCGGCAAAAGCGCAGGGGCGGGCGGATGGCGCGTCTGTATCGTGGACAGCGCGGATGAGATGAATGCGAATTCCGCAAACGCCCTGCTCAAGGTTTTGGAAGAGCCCCCTGCAAAGTCTTTGTTTCTGCTTGTCAGCCATCAGCCTGGACGGCTGCTGCCCACCATTCGGTCTCGATGTCGGCAACTGCCTATGCCAGCGCTCAGCAGCAGCGCCATGGATCAGGTGCTCAGCGCCAATGGGGCTGATCTCAGCGCGGACGATATCGCAGCTATCTATGTTTTGGCCGAGGGAAGCGCCGGGAGAGCACTTACCATTGCGTCAGGCGATGGTCTGGCGCTTTATCGATCCATGGTCGGGTTGATCTGCCAGCTGCCAAGGCCGGACATAGCGGCAATGCACGCACTAGCGGACAAAGCCGCGCGGCGGGGCGCTGAACAGACTTTTGATATTTTGATTGATCTGATGCGCGATTGGATCGCCAGGGCGGTGCGTCAGGGTGCCGGTGGGCCGCCCAATCCAGACATTGTACCTGGAGAGAGCGCTGCTATGGCCAAGTTTGTCCATGGCGGAAACCTTGATCGTTGGGTTGAGGTGTGGGAAAAGATCGGCGAATTGGCCACCCGCGCAGGCGCGCTGAACATGGATCGCAAGTTGGTGATTTTGAACGCATTTTCGATGCTCGAGGCGGCCGCTTCCGGCATGGCCCAATCTGCCTAAATTGTCGGCCTGAGCTGTTGCCTGCACCCGTTCCATTTCCACATGTCATCCTGAAAAGTGCTTCTCAAAATGTCCGCCGCAAAATCCTTCTACATCACAACCCCGATCTATTACGTCAATGACGTGCCACATATCGGGCACGCCTATACGACGCTCGCGTGTGATGCGCTGGCGCGCTTCAAACGGCTTGATGGCTATGACGTTCTCTTCCTGACCGGAAATGATGAGCACGGCCAGAAAGTGGAAAAGTCAGCGGAAGCCCAGGGCATCACCCCGCAGGAATTGTGCGCTCAGATTTCAGGGCGCTTTCAGTCTCTCGCGGAGATGATGAATTTTTCAATTGATGACTTTATCCGCACGACCGAAGAGCGGCACATCAAAGCGGTGCAGGACATCTGGAAGCGGATGGAGGCCAATGGGGACATTTATCTCGACTCCTATGCCGGGTGGTATTCCGTCCGCGACGAAGCCTTCTATGGCGAAGATGAGCTGAAGGAGGCACCCTCTGGCGACAAGATCGCGCCCACAGGTGCGCCGGTCGAATGGGTAGAGGAGCCGAGCTATTTCTTCCGGCTTTCGGCCTATCAGGACAAGCTCTTAGAACTCTATGCGCAGCCGGGCTTCATTCGACCGGAAACGCGCCGCAATGAAGTTGCGAGCTTTGTTAAAGGCGGGCTGAGAGACCTCTCCATTTCCAGAACGACCTTTAACTGGGGCGTGCCGGTACCTGGCGATCCCGATCACATCGTCTATGTCTGGCTGGATGCACTCACAAACTATATCGCGGCGGCTGGCTATCCTGACGCTGAGAGTGAGATGTTTGAAAAATTCTGGCCTGCTGACGTGCATGTCATCGGCAAAGATATCTTGAGGTTTCACGCGGTCTATTGGCCAGCGTTCCTTATGTCTGCTGGCATTGAGTTGCCGAGCCAGGTCTTCGCCCATGGCTGGTGGACCAATGAAGGCGAGAAGATTTCCAAGTCGCTTGGCAATGTGATTGACCCGTTCGAGCTGGTGGACACGTATGGGCTCGACCCGGTCCGCTACTTTCTGCTGCGTGAAGTGCCGTTCGGCAATGATGGTGACTTCTCCAAGACCGCGCTCATCAACCGGATCAATTCAGACCTCGCCAATGATCTCGGTAATCTCGCCCAGCGTTCGCTCTCCATGTTGAACAAAAATCTCGGCGGTATTGTTCCCGAACCCAAAGATTTGCAACCCCAGGACAAAGCCATTCTTGCGCAGGCGGACGCAGCGCTTGATCTCGCGCGAGGTCACATGGAAGACCGAGCCATCCACAAAGCACTCGGCGCCATCTGGGATGTAGTCGCGGAGGCCAACCGCTATTTCGCGGGCGAAGAGCCCTGGGCATTAAAGAAAACAGACCCTGAGCGCATGGGCACGGTGCTCTATGTCACCGCCGAAGTCGTGCGCAATGTGGCGCTTCTAGCGCAACCGGTCATCCCGGCTGGGGCAGCGAAACTGCTCGACGTGTTGGCGGTGCCTGAAGATGAACGGAGTTTCGCCTTTTGCGGGTCCGACCATCGTCTCAAAGCCGGCACTGAGTTACCCAAGCCAGCGCCTGTCTTTCCGCGTTATGTGGAGCCGGAGGCGTCCTCATGAGTGCGCGCCTGGTCGACAGTCACTGCCATCTGGACTTTAAAGACTTTAGCGGCGAGTTGGATCAAGTGGTTGCGCGCGCGGGCGAGGCTGGCGTCGGTCTGATGGTCACCATCGGAACCACCCTTCGCGGCTTTGAGGGCGTGTTGAAGGTTACAGAAACCTACGACAATGTTGTCTGTACCGTCGGCATCCACCCGCATGAGGCGGAAGCGGAACCTGATGTTGATACGGCGCGGCTCGTTGATCTGGCGCAGCACCCTAAGGTTGTCGGCATAGGCGAAACCGGACTCGACTATTTCTACGAACACAGCCCGCGCGACGCACAGAAAGCGAATTTCCGCGCTCACATTGAAGCGTCGCGGGAAACCCAGTTGCCGCTCGTTATTCACACCCGTGATGCGGACGAGGACATGGCGGAGATCCTGACGGAAGAAATGGGGAAGGGGGCGTTTCCCGCACTCCTCCACTGTTTCAGTTCAGGCCGCGCGCTCGCCATGACCGCGCTTGATCTTGGCCTCTACATCTCGCTTTCCGGCATTGTCACGTTTAAGAGCGCAGCGGACCTGCAGGCCACGGCGACGGACGTGCCGCTGGAGCGCCTGCTGGTTGAAACCGACGCGCCTTATCTCGCCCCCGTGCCCAAGCGTGGCAAACGGAATGAGCCCTCCTTCGTGGCCCACACAGCTGCGAAAGTGGCCGAGCTGCAGAATATTGAGGTCGAGCGGCTCGCCACCGCGACCACGGACAATTTCTTCCGGCTCTTCACCAAGGTCTCGCGGGAGCGCCTGGCATGACCACCCGCTTTACAATTCTGGGCTCGGGTTCGTCTGGCGGTGTGCCGCGTATCGGAGGTTATTGGGGCAATTGCAACCCGAACGAACCGAAGAACCGACGCAGCCGCTGCTCGCTTCTGGTGGAGCACTGGAAGGATGATCCAGAGAAAAAGACGACGGTGCTGATCGATACCTCGCCGGATATGCGCGAGCAGCTTCTAAAAACTGGCACTCAATGGATCGACGGCGTGCTCTTCACCCATGATCATGCGGACCAGAGCCACGGAATTGATGATCTGCGCATGGTCGCCATTAACCGCATGCAGCGGGTGAATGTCTATATGGATGCTTATACGTCTGAAACTCTGATGACGCGTTTTGGCTATTGTTTTCAGACGCCGGAAGGCTCCAACTATCCGCCGATCCTGAATGCGCATCTCATCCGACCGGGTGAACCTGTCACCATTGACGGGGAAGGGGGCGCCATCACCGCCCTGCCGTTCGATCAGGACCATGGCGACATCCGCTCACTCGGGTTTCGCATTGGCTCTGTTGCCTACTCTGCCGATCTGGTGGGGTTGCCGGAAGAGAGTTTCGCGGCGCTTGAGGGCGTTGAGCACTGGATTGTGGATGCTTTGCGCTACAAGCCGCACCCAAGCCACGCTCATGTGGAAATGACGGTGTCGTGGCTCGAGCGTCTGAGGGTCGCCCACGGCGTGCTCACGAACCTCCATGTGGATCTGGATTACGCGACGCTGGCGAAAGAGCTGCCAGAGGGCCATGAGCCCGCCTATGACGGGTTGACGATCGCTGTAGAAGACTAGGGCGTCGCCACAGTATAAGGTGAAGATATGTCGATAAGCACCTGGAAACATGAAGGTTTTGAGATTTCGACAGATCTCGCGCGACTTGATAAAGACTGGCTTCTCGGCGCATTGGCCAAAACCTATTGGGCCGCTGAAAACACCCCTGAAACACTCTGGAACAGCATTCAACATGCCCGCGGCTACGGCATTTATGGGCCGGACGGCGCCCAGGTGGGCTTTGCGCGCGCAGTGACCGACATGGCACGATTTGCCTGGATATCAGACGTGGTGATTGACGACGCGGCGCGGGACCGGGGGCTTGGCAAATGGCTCATGGAGACCATGGTGAACGACCCGGCGCTTAAAACCGTGCATCTCTGGACGCTCGCCACGGATGATGCGCACGGCCTCTATGAAAAGTCCGGGTTTGAGGTCACTGCCCAGTCAGCCTTGGCTGAGCAGTTCATGCACCTCAAACGTCAGAAGATGTAAGCGCACTCTGGGCTCAGAGATCCCCAGGTTCAGAGTTCATTGTGGGCGCCGTCGCAGAACGGTTCACGTTTTGTGTGTTTGCACTGACAGAAGAAAAGCGTGCGGTCTTTCTCGGCTTTGTACTCCATGGGCTCGAAAGACGTGCCCTGATGCGAGCCATCGCAGAAGGGCTGGTTGGCTGATTTCCCGCAGCGGCACCACCAGTAGCTTTCACCGGCTTTCACATCGATCTGAGCGGGCTCTTTTGCCGCGATTGTAGGCTTGTCCATAAATGTCTCCTCCAGACGTGGAATTTCGCAGATTCCTTGCGGTCTATAGAAGCCTAAGCTGGACGGCAGGTCGACTGGAAAGATGCAGCGAAGGCGTCTCATAGGCCGGGCGCATTGCGGTCAGTGTCTCGTGCCAGTCATCGGTTGTCAGGCCATCTTTTCGGGTGCCCATGGTTTCAGCTCCTATCTTGGGGGATCGGAAACAAAACCTATTTCTGCGATCGCGGCAACATTCTAGGGGCCGTGATTGTCGTCGTCGTCGTCTTCTTTGTTTAGGTTGCTGGCTATAAAACCAAGCATGAGTACCAGGAAGGTGACACCGACAAATAGTAGCAGGTAGAGCCCGATGGGTTCTATTTTTTGAGCCATGATGGCGTCTTCGGCTAACGTCGCCATTTCGTGAGCAGATGCATTTTCGCCATTTAGTACGGTTTGACGGAACGCGCCGTATGCAGCTCGGAAGGCTGCTTCCACGGCGGAATTCCATATGGCAATTGTCACGAACAGCCCAAGAAGGATCAGATACAGATAAGCAGACAGGACCTGATAGTCCTTTGGGTGTTTGTAGGCGATGAACCCAAAAGCAGAGATGCAACTTACTGCGATGGAGGGCACAAGGATGTTCAGTACGAGAGCAATGTCCAACTGCTGTGCCTTTTCCTATTGTCTTCCCAGTTTCCGGCTGATGATGCGTGAAACCGATTTTTCGTGCAAGGAACCGCCATTCCAACGGTCAACGACTGGGTGGCCGGCAATCTCTTTGTTGGTGTATCCGAGAGCGGCGAGGCGCATGATTTCCTGATTGGCGTTCATATGCGTTCCAGCGCCAAGAGGTAGAGTGATTTGGCTAGGAACGGCAGTTCGGGAATCGCTGTGACAAAACTGATGTCGCCGAGCATGATCAGCGCAAATGGATTAAGCAGGAGCATGATCCCAAAAGGCCAGCGCTGGTCCGTATATCGGGTCATCGCTGCTGCATTTGCCACAAACATGGCCGCGACCGTCAGATATGCGATCCATGTCCGATGGTTCGGTTCGAAGCTCACTAGCGCGAAGATAAGAAGAACAGAGACTGGAGAAGCCAGGTTGATTGCGGTCCAAGCGATTAGAAGACGTTTCAAACTGCGGTCCTCATCATTTGTCGCAAAAAAACCCAGTAAATGTACGACTGGACGTATAACAATATCATGAGTTCATCATAATGTGGCTCCCATCATTTATTTTCCATAATATAAATTATGCGCCTTTTGGATCTGAGATGCGCCATTGCTTCAAGGGCTTAAAACGCCTGCGCCTCGTTACCCCCCCAGCGCGTCGATCATCTCGACCCGCGGCGCATGGCGGTGTGGTCGCTAGAGAGGACGATGCGGTTATTGGCGGTCATGAAGAAATGATCCTGTTTCTCAATGCAATTTGGACCTCATAGATGCCAGACCGCCCGCCGTGACACAAACACTTGCGCTTCCCCCTCGCCTCAGACATCGTTTGGTAAACACATTCCAAAAAAGAACTTCAGGGGGACCCTTCCATGCTCAAGCTTCATTTCGCACCCAATTCGCGCGCGCAGCGCTCACTCTGGTTGCTGGAGGAACTGGGTCTCCCGTATGAGCTGAACCGGATGGACTTCCACCCAAAAGACCTCAAGTCAGATGACCACAAAGCCCGCCATCCCCTTGGTCGCATTCCAGTTTTGGATGATGGAGATACCTCCATCTTCGAGAGCGGCGCAATTGCCGAGTATATTCTGGAGCGTCACAAGAATGGCGGTCTGAAACCAGCGGTCGACGACCCACTCTACCCGGAATATCTGCAATGGTTCCACTATTGCGAAGGCATGGTGATGCCGCCGGTCAACACGATCGTGGTGCACACCCTGCTCCTGCCGCCCGAACGCCAGGACGAGACCGTGCGCGGCCAGGCCCAGCGCCTGCTCACCCGCGCGCTGGCCCCAGTCAATGAAGCCATGGAAGGTCGGGAGTATATTATGGGCGACTTCTCCGCCGTCGACACAATGCTCGGCCACGCTATCTACATGTCCAATCGCCTTGGGTGTGTGACTGACGAGATGACAAACCTCAAAGCCTATGTTGAACGCCTTGAGACCCGGCCCGCCTTCCAGAAAGCCATGTCTGCGTAACAACACGGTCTACCAAAATGCCTGTTTCTCATCATTGCCCCTCTGTTTGATATAGGACTATATACCTATATCAACAATCCCACAGTAATGGAGGGCCGCAATGGCGACAGGCAGGTATAAGGGCAAAAAGGACCGGATGACCCCGGATGAATGGCATGACAGCCTCATGGCCATGCGTCCGGCCTATGGGGAGCTGGTGAAAATCACCATGACCCACCGGATTCAATCGGTTCAATACAGCGCAGCCCTTATCTGCATGAACGCCATGGCGGACCTCGCAAAGCTGCATGGTCGGCACCTGCACCATTATTTCGGCTCGATCCCGGACCATAAGAGCTATTAGGGCCGCTTTCCTTTGAGGCGTCTGACCCGCTATAAAGCCCCATCTTTATAAAGCGTCATCAGTATTGAACCGTTCCAAGGTGAGCCCATGTCTCTTAAAGCTGCGATTATCCCCGTGACACCGCTTGAGCAGAATTGCTGCCTCCTCTGGAATGATGAAAACATGCTGGGTGCCGTCACCGACCCTGGGGGTGATCTCGAAAAGATCGAAGATGCGATCAGCCAAATGGGTGTGAAGCTCGAAAAAGTGCTGCTAACACACGGTCATCTGGACCATGCCGCGGCGGCTGGCGAGCTTGCCAAAAAGCATGGCGTGCCCATTGAAGGGCCCCACCGGGACGATCAGTTCCTGATCGATGACCTGCCCGAGCAAGGCGCCAAATATGGCATGCCGAGCTATGACGCCTTTCTGCCGGACCGTTGGCTGGAGGATGAGGACACAGTTGAGCTTGCGGGCCTCACACTCCGCGTCCGCCACTGCCCCGGCCACACACCCGGCCATGTGGTTTTCATCCACGAGCCCTCAAAGCTCGCTATTGTGGGGGACGTGATTTTCCAGGGCTCCATCGGCCGCACGGATTTCCCACGCGGCAACCACGAGCAACTTATCTCCTCTATCCGCGAGCGGCTGTTTCCGCTCGGCGGCGAGATTGCTTTCGTGCCGGGTCATGGACCGATGTCGACTTTTGAGTTTGAGAAGAAGAGCAACCCGTTTTGCTCGGACATGGCTGTTGGGGCGTAGAGTCCTTGGCTTGTCGCATTTTCGAACCGCAACACCGCTCGCGCCTTCTCTGAAAGCGCTTTAGGAGACCAGCAATCCGCTGCGGGCCGCGTGTCCGAGCACGCGCATGGTCGTTGCTTTCGCGCGTGCCTCAGGTGTTCTGTCAATTGCCGCGAGTGTGAGCTCGCCTTTTGAAACTGCCGCCGCCAGCTCGTCGGCGATTTGCCCCACTGTCTGCGTCCCATCAAGCCGACCGAGGATAAAGCGCGCGGTGTTGTCGACGGCGATGGAATGCGGCAGGAGGCTTGCCAGATGTGAATCCCCACGACGTGCCTGCAAGAGAGCCAATGGTGCAATGACTGGACGTTCTGACAGCCGGGAAACAGCTCTGTTCTCTGACAGGTGCGCGACCAGGGCACCCGCTGGCAGAAGTTTCTCGGTCACGGCAAGCAGGACTTTCGATACTTCGGCGCTGTCGGCAGGCTCAATGACGGTCGGTTTCAGCGCCGCGACAATGTGATCGACCAAGCGGTCGCCGCGCACGGGAAAATATTTGTGTCGCTCCATCAGCGCAAGTGCGACGATCTCAATCGGGTTTGTCGTTCGATAGACCAGCGGTCCAACAAAGGTCACCGGCGCGCCTGAGAGAAGCGCCTTATCCGATAGAGACTTGTCACCCCTTGTGAGCTTGCTTGTGAAGTTGAGCGAACTGAAGCTGGCCCCTAAATCAAACTCTTCTTTCGACCGTTCTGCATGTACCAGAAGGACTTTGCGCCGTCTTACATTCGTATGTTGGTCAATCAGAGCGAGCAGATCAGCCCTACTAAGCGCTGAAGCATCGGCAGGACGCTTCGTCGTTGGTATCCGACTGAGATTGGACTTTGCCGGATCAAGGTCGCCGATGGGCTTCAGCTTCGCCGCGTCGGCCATCGCCAGGAATTCGCCGATGGAGAGAGACTGACGTTGGGGATGGAGCAGATCCCGATAGATTTCCGCATCCGACGCGCGCGCCAGACGAACCAGCTCGGCCAGGAGCGGGCGCTGGTCGTCAGCCGTTTCAGTGGAGATTGTTTTTGCAAGGTTCGTCACACGGGTCCGGACTATGTCTACCTGATCTTTCAAATCAGCAGTTTGGTTCCGGTCCGTGCAAAAGCGGTCTTTCAGCCCCTCAATCAGATCCCAACCGGGACTGACATCAAGGCCAATGCAGGCAACCCCCTTCTCGCTCAGATGCTTCTTTGTCAGCACAAGCAGCGCCATACGCTCAGCCGTCGCAGCGGTTGAGAAAATGTCTACCGCGGAGACGAAATCAAACGTCCCCAGACCCTCGCTTTCGAAATCGGTGAAATTAATTTCACCCGAGGTGAGATTTTGTGTCCCCACTTTTTGACCAAGGTCTGCAATTTCAGAATTCGGTGTAGTCGATGCAGTGGTGAAATGAACCTGCGGATATGCAACTGCGTGGGCTGTCAGGTTCACGGCCGCGCGACTGGCAATTTCAAGGTAGCTTGCCCCGTCAAGAGACGGGACAGGATAGCCTTCGACGAGCACGCGAGCGCCCAGTCTGGAGGGAGACATATCCGGCAGCACCTTTTGGAGACCCGCATCAAGATCCGCCGCGCGCTGAGGCGTGGCGTTGTTTTGCTTATCTGTGGCGAACGTGGTCACCTTCATCCCCCAATCGGTCAGGCCAGTCGCTAGTAAGATAGGGCTATAAGCTTAACGCGGGGTGGACATTTCGGCCCGAATAGGCTTCCTTGTTAAGAAATGACAAAAAGTCAAAAAGTACGGACCATCCGTCCCTAAAACGGTTAAATACCCGGGGAGACACAATGAGTGACAATCGACTGCCACGTTGGCGGATCGCAATGTTTAGTTTGCCTGCAATTCCAATGTCAGCGTTGGGCCTGCCTATCATGGTCTATCTGCCGCCATTCTATGCTGGCAAGATGGGCCTGTCGCTCACAATGGTTGGGACCATCTTTCTCATCGCCCGATTTTGGGATGTCTTCACCGATCCAGTGCTCGGAATTGTTTCTGACCGTGTTCCCAGTCGGTGGGGGCGCCGCCGTCATTGGATCGCGATATCCACGCCATTTCTTATGATCTCGGCTTACATGTTGTTTATGCCGTCTGATCCCTTATCTGCAATGTGGATGTTTGGCTGGGTATCTGACGTCTGGTCATTTTTTGGCGGCGCGCCGAACGATACAGCTGTCTATCTTCTGAGCTGGATGATCGTTCTCTACATCGGTTGGACGCTTCTTACGATCTCTCACATGAGTTGGGGCGCTGAATTGTCGCCGGACTATGACGAGCGTTCCGTTATTCAGGGATGGCGCGAATTTGCGCTGATCTTCGGTATGTTCACCGTGCTTACGCTCCCTGCGATCCTTGAGAGTATCCAAGGAGAAACAACTGGCGCCTCGGGGGTTGCTGCGATGGGATGGTTCATTATCATCCTGCTTCCAGTCACCATCTTCCTAGCCGTAACGCTGGTTCCCGAACGCCCATCCGTCAAGGCCAGCAGATTCGACCCCAAAGAAGCGCTGCAAATTCTCCTGACCAATCGCCTTTTGCAGCGGATTCTCGTAGCCGACCTGCTGGTTGGCATCGCGCCGGCAATAACCGGCTCTCTCTATATCTTTTTTGCGTCCCAGGTGATGGGATTGGGCGACAGTGCCAGCCTGCTATTGCTCGTCTATTTCATTGCAGGCTTTGTTGGTGTTCCCATGTGGATCAAGCTTGCCACCACATCCGGCAAGCACCGGACCCTGGCTTATGCGATGATCTATGGCGGCACCACTCTGCCCTTGGTCGTCTTCTTTCCGACAGAGAGTTTCTGGTGGCTGTTTATCGGAAACACCACCTATGGAATCGCTTACGGCGCCGGGTCTTTCCTGCTGCGATCCGTCATGGCGGACGTCACCGATTATGACAATCTGGAAACAGGCGAACAAAGAACGGGCATGTATTATGCTCTCCTCTCCATGACCAGCAAGATTGGCTCTGCGCTCGCCATCGGCATTACCTACCCACTTCTCGATTGGATCGGGTTTGATGCGAGTGGCGGAAACTCACGCGAGACGCTTGATCAGCTTCTCTATATTTATGTTGGGTTTCCTGCAGTCTTTATGTTTGCAGCTGCTGCGGTGATGTGGAACTTTCCTCTCAATAAAACGGAACAAAAGCTGTTGCGCGAGCGCATCGCTGCCCGTGACCAACATAAGTTGGACGAGCACCCTGCGACCGATGCAGCGGCTGCCATTGCACAAGTAGGCACTGCGGGTGGCGTCGTCGACGAACCAACCAAATAGGGGAAACTAAGTGAAGGGTATTCCCAAAGATTTCCGGTCGATCGACACACTGCTCACAATCATGGCCGCCCTACGCGACCCTGATGGCGGATGCCCGTGGGATCTCCAGCAGAGTTTCCGTACCATCTCCCCCTACACACTGGAAGAAGCCTATGAAGTCGCGGACGCTATTGAACGTGGCGATCTTGATGACCTGAAGGAAGAGTTGGGCGACCTGCTTCTTCAAGTCGTGTTTCATGCTCGAATGGCAGAGGAACAGGGTTCGTTTGCCTTTGACGATGTGGTCGAGGGTATTTCATCGAAAATGGTGAGGCGTCACCCACATGTCTTCGCAGACGGGCCGTCTGATACACCCGAGGGTGTCGCGACGACATGGGATGAGATCAAGCAAGCTGAAAGGGACGCAAAAGGCAGAACGTCGTCGGGCTTGCTTGACGATGTCCCGGCGGTGCTTCCTGCGCTCATTCAAGCAGTGAAGCTTCAGAAACGCGCGGCCAAGGTCGGGTTCGACTGGCCGAACGCGGCACCGGTGCTCGACAAAATTCAGGAAGAAATCGCAGAACTCAGCGTTGAAGTCGCCGCGGACGATCCGGACAAGATTGAGGAAGAGTTTGGCGACTTATTGTTTGTTCTCTCAAACTATGCGCGTCACCTGAAGGTGGACCCTGATGCGGCCCTCCGCAGGGCAAACCAAAAATTCAGAAGCCGGTTTTCCATGATGGAAGAATCCGCTGGGTCTCGGGATATTAATCTTGCGGACCTATCGCTGACTGAGCTTGAAGAGTTGTGGGTTCAAGCAAAAACTAATGAGAAGAAGATCTAAGCCATCACCTTCTGAGCCGCTCGCCAAAGTTCTTCGTTTGCAGCTAATACGTGTGGCCCTTGCAAAAATTGTGGACGATAGTCTGTTAATGTCTCAACATTTCGAACCGCACCACCTGTCTCACTTAGGATGAGACTGCCGGGCGTATGGTCCCAGGGCAGCATTCGATGGTAGATTGCAAGATCCTTTGCCCCGCGTGCGATGTCAGTATAATCACGCGCAGCGCACATTTCATTTTGCGTTGAGGCTACCTCGCCCTTGAGCCGCGATATCCGTTCTTCCCACCCTTCTGGATAATACTTGGTGTAGAAGGCCCCCCTCGCCTCACCCAGGTTTGTGGGTGATGTGCGAACAGAGAGTTTGGTAGAACCTTTCTCGTCGATCAGTGTGGCTCCTGCGCCGCGCTCAGCGAGGAACAGCTCATTGAGAACCGGAAAGAAAATCGCAGACTGCAATACCTTGCCTTTGTCTGCGAGCGCAACCATGGCTGCAAACCCAGGGTTTCCATCCACAAACAATGACGTGCCATCAATGGGATCGACATACCAAGTCGGGCCCATGCCGGTGGACTTGTGGAGCAGTTCCGGAGTTGCTGCAGTCGCTTCCTCACCTACAACAATCGAACCGGGTACCATTTCCAGAAGCCGGGGCGTCAAAAACTCTTCCGTCTCTCGGTCTGCAATAGTGACAAAATCGCCCCTGCTCTTTTCCTCGATGTCCCGCGAGGAAAGTGACCTAAATCTTGGTAAGATCTTCTCAGCAGCTACCTCACGCAGCAAAGCAGCGAGTTGATCCAGATTTAAGCTCATTCAGCCGCGTCCACGAACTCAGTCAGTGCGTCTTGAACGATCAGGGGAAACTTTTTTTCAAAGCGACCCATCTCCGGACCTGCAAGATCAACATCAACATGCGTTATGCCTTCGCCATCCGGCTCGCTCTGACGGACATTGCCGTGTCGGTGCAACCATGCAATCGCCTCGCCGTCTTGCGGCGCGATCGCAAGATGCAGACTTGTTGTGTCGCTCCCGAGCAGTTCATCGAGGCGGTTCAACAATTCCTCTACACCATCGCCATTAAGTGCGGAGGTCAAGATGGTGTTTCTTTCTCTGGCTGCCAGTTCAGCAAACGCGGCTGATCCGTCGTCGTCGAGCAGATCAGACTTGTTCAACACCTCAATCAACTTACCCTCGTCGCGGGTCTCAAGATCGACACCCAAACTCTTTAGAACATCCGCGACGTCAGCCTTCTGGGCCTCTGTCTCGTCATGCGCCACATCTCGCACATGCAGAATAATCTCTGCTTCCAGCACCTCTTCCAAGGTTGCTCGGAACGAAGCAATCAGGTGCGTCGGCAGATCCGAAATAAAGCCCACCGTGTCAGACAAGATCACCTTTCGCCCGCTTGGAAGCTCAATCGCCCGCATGGTCGGGTCCAGCGTGGCGAAGAGCAGGTCTTTGGCGAAAACATCGGATTCCGTGACCAGGTTGAATAGAGTTGATTTTCCCGCATTGGTATAGCCAACGAGTGCGACAACGGGGTATGGCGCAGACCTTCTGGTTTTGCGATGCAGTTCACGGGTCTTCTTGACCTTGCCAATGTCTTTTTCAAGCCGGTTTATTTTGTCCTGCAGTGCGCGTCTATCAGCTTCGATCTGTGTCTCACCAGGACCCCCGAGAAACCCCACACCGCCACGCTGGCGTTCCAGGTGAGTCCAGGACCGCACCAGGCGGCTTTTCTGATAAGTGAGATGAGCAAGTTCAACCTGCAGACGCCCCTCTCGAGTCCGTGCGCGTTCGCCAAAAATCTCCAGGATCAACCCGGTCCGATCGAGTACCTTGACCTTCCAGGCCCGCTCGAGATTACGCTGCTGCACTGGCGAGAGTTGCCCATCAACAATCACAAGGTCGACATGCTGCTTCTTAATCTGGCCACCGAGCTCTTCAACCTTCCCGCTTCCCAAAAGGGTTGCAGGTTTAATCACATCAAGTGGGATAATATCTGCAGACTGGATATCCAGGTGTATTGCCGTGGCAAGACCAACGGCTTCGGCGAGCCGTTCGGCGGAAGACCTACGCTGATCAGCCCCCCGCTTTAACCAAGGAAGTAACACGAGAGCTTTGGTTACAGGTTGGTTGCTGACCTGAAAGGATGGCCGAGAGCGCTTTCCGCCCTCGTTCCCGTTCATGTCACCCAACTTTAGATCGTCAGTCGTCAAGCGACCTCAGCTTTCCTCTTCGTCCCCTTCGAATAGAGAGACGGGTTGTCCCGGCATAATCGTTGATATTGCATGCTTGTAGACGAGCTGAGAATGCCCATCACGGCGCAGCAATACGCAGAAATTATCAAACCAGGTTATCACACCCTGAAGCTTAACGCCGTTCACGAGAAAGATTGTGAGCGTCGTCTTATTTTTTCGGACGGTGTTGAGAAACGTATCTTGGAGATTTTGCGGTTTATCCGACATTTTTTTCCATTCCAGGTCCCGCCAGTATCATCTTTTGCCGAATTTTCCTTCTTTGGCAGGAGATAAATACTGCACGAACCTTATTTAGCAAGGCCGCGTTATTTCCACATCAACGCTGCCTTCCTCCTGATTTAGCGGGAGAGGGCCGCCATCCCGCTGCGATCACTCCAACCCCGACCTGGCCCTGTAACATCATATAGGCCAAATCGACATGTGGTCAGTACCCAAGCAGCCAAAAGTTGGAAATCTCTCAAGTTAAAGTATGTTTCCTGCCCTCTCTCGATAAAAACCATTCAATTTTTGTGTCATTGGTCCAGGTCTTCCATTTGATACCTGATTCTTATCGATCGAGATGACGGGCAACGCCCCCACGGTTGATGCGGAAGAGAACGCTTCTGCAGCGTTGAGGGCTTCGGTTCTTGAGAAAGCGCGTTCCTCAATCGAGATGCCTAGGCTTTCCGCACACTCCAGCAGAGCCCGGCGTGTGACGCCTCCCAGAATATGATTGTCCAGATGCCGGGTGACCAGGATACCACCCTCCGTAACGATCCAGGCATTTGTCGATGTGCCCTCGGTGATATTGTCATCGGCATCGACAAGCCACGCCTCATGGGCTCCGGCGTTTCTGGCGCTTTGTTTCGCCAGCACATTGGCCAGCAGACCTGTCGACTTAATGTCACACCTTTGCCAGCGTTCATCCGGCCGGGTCACGACGGCAACCCCTTCAGATCGGCGTTCTGCAAGAGCTTTCTCATCAATTGGTTTTGCCGTGACAACGACCGTTGCAGGCGCCCGCTCTGCCGGGAACGCGTGATCGCGACGAGCAACGCCACGGGTCACTTGGCAGTAGACGATCGCGGTGCAAAGGCGATTTCTTCGGAGTACCTCCCGGTAGATAATGCCCAACACATCTGAGGCGACTGGGACCTCGATTTCCAACTGATTGAGCGACCGCTGCAGCCTGTCGAAGTGCCATTGCTCGTCGACCAAGTGTCCGTCTTCAACGGTACAGACCTCATACACGCTATCTGCAAACTGGAAGCCACGGTCTTCAACATGTATCGCGGCGCGTGCGTGGGGCATATAGCGGCCATTCACATAGGCGATCCGGGTCACGTCAGTCCATCCTCTCTCAGCTTTGCCATTGTTCGCGGCTGAATAGCGCAACAAGTGCGAGAAGTTCCAGCCGACCCAGGACCATTCCAACCATCAATATCCATTTTGTGATCTCTGCCATCTCAGGATAGGCGGGACTTTCGCCCACCATTGAGGGCCTAACCAAATCATACGCCGGGCCCGCATTACCGATCGCCGATGCCGCGGCGACAAGAGCCGCTTCGAACCCCAAACCGGAGGCTGCTAAAAGCGCCGCCAAAATTGCGTAGACCACCAAGAACAGAACGAAAAAGCTCCAGACGGACTTCATAATCTGAATGGTGATGGAGCGCCGTCCGAAATGGGTTCGAATAATGCCATGAGGATGCGTTAGACGCTTTAGTTCGCGAGAACTTTGTTTAACCAGCAGCGCAATGCGCATAAGCTTGATACCGCCCGCGGTGGACAAGGTCGCGCCCCCGATGAGGATTAAGCCGATAACAAAAACACTCGACAAACCTGAGTTTAATGATGGATCCGGTGACATGTAGGCCGTTCCGGAGATGAGGCTCATGGCAAGAAATAGCCCGTTGCCCAGTGCAGCGACCACATCGCCCGTCTCGCCAAGTGCCAGAAAGGCAAACAATACACCGGCGGTCAACACAGCAGCCCCAAGGTAGACCAGTTCAGGGTCTTCGCGGTATTCGGCGCCCCTCCCACGAAACCCTGCGCGATGAGTTGCAAAATTTGTGGCCCCCAACCCCATGAACACAAAGAGAAATGCCATGGCCCATGGCGCTCTAAACTCCGAAAGCGCGGTGTCTGACGGCATGAAACCGCCTGTTGATATGGTGGACAACGCCAAACAAAATGCCTCAAACGGCGGCACTCCGCCGGCCCAAATCGACAAAAAAGCCGCCACAGTAAAGATTGCGTAGATGCCACCGACAGCTTCGGCCGTACCGCGGAACCGGTCCAGCGCGCGGGATTTGTCAGCCCGGGTCAAAGGCGACACGCGCAGCTCCATCCCGCCAACACCAAGTGGTGCCAGGACGGCCGCCCCCATGACGATGCTTGCCCATCCGCCAAACCATTGAAGAACTGCCCGCCACATGATGATGGCTCTATCCACCTCATCCAACCTGGGAATGACAGAAGCGCCGGTAGTCGTGAAACCGGATATGGCTTCGAAATAGGCGTCCGTCAGGTTGCCCAAGAAGCCTGAGATGTAAAATGGAACAGCCGCGAATAACGGGACCGCAAGCCAGCCCACAACAACAAGCGTCAAAAGGTCGTACTTGGAGGGGCGATGCTTTACGTCACGAAAAGCCATGATGAGGGCACCGCCGACAAACCCGACAAGAAGCAGGGAGAGCGAAAATGCAATGATCGACGGCCTCTCGCCATTGTATATAGCGTTCGCCAATGGCAGCAGATTTGCGCCAGCCAGGAGCAGCAAAAGCCAACCGAGGGCATGCAGGACAGTGCTGTAACTCATGGTTCTGCCCGCATTGGCGTAATCAGAAAAATTCAAGGCTGACGCGGAACATCTGTTCGACAGTCGCGACCTGGTCGCGCTGCGCAAACATAACGACCTTGTCGCCGGATTGAATCTCTGTTGCACCGTTCGGCGTAATGACTTCACCTTTTCTCGCAATCGCTCCCACGATCAGACCATCAGGCAATTCCACTTCGCGCAAGGGTTGCCCAACCAATGGCGAAGTTTCCAACGCTTCCGCCTCAATCACCTCTGCGGCACCATCCTGCACCGCCTGCAACCCTCGAATACGTCCGCGCCTTACATGACGCAATACATGGCTTACAGTGGTCGAACGCGGATTCAAAAACGCGTCAATCCCCAGGGATTGCATAAGCGGTGAATAGGTCTGGTTGTTAATGAGACTGAGGGCGCGGCTCGCCCCTTCTCTTTTCGCCAGGACACATGTCAGCAGATTTACCTTATCATCGTTGGTCAGCGTCACGATCGTCTCTGTCTCCTGGACGCCGGCTTCACGCAGAAGCTCAGGGTCAAGCCCATCACCATTGAGAACAATAGCGCGTTGCAACCTGTCAGCCGCAAATATTGCGCGATCTCGGTCGCGCTCGAGCACTTTCACACGGACGCCGCTGTGCTGCTTCTCCAATTCCTGAGCAACATAGAGACCGATATTCCCGGCGCCTACGATCAGAACTTTCCGCGCCTCTTGCTCTTCATGTCCGAAGATCGAAAGTGTGCGGCGAACTTCGGCTTTGTCAGCGGCAAAATAGACCTGATCTCCTGCAATCATTTGATCTTCTGAATGCGGAACAAAAAGGTTGCCGTTACGGACAATCCCAACAACTCGGGCCTTCAGGTCCGGAAACAGTTCGGTGAGCTGCCTCAACGGGGTGTTTACGATGGGACAATCTTCATCCAAGGCGACACCCACAACATTCACGGCACCGTCAGCGAATTCAAGAATGTCAAAAGCACCAGGCACTGCCAATCGACGCAAGACTGTACGCCCAACTTCCAGTTCCGGTGAGATGATCACATCGATCGGCATATGATCGCGAGCGAATAGGTCTTGAAAGCCCGCTTGCAGATAGCTCTGCGCTCTGATCCTTGCGATCTTGGTCGGCACGTTGAAAACCGAATGTGCGAGCTGGCAGGCGACCATATTCACTTCGTCATGGAAGGTCACCGCGATCAGCATGTCTGCGTCAGGTGCGCCCGCACGTTCAAGCACGTCTGGGTGCGCGCCATGCCCCACAATGGCTCGCACGTCGAGGATATCGGACACTCGCTGCACCAATTTTGCAGATTGATCGATGACTGTTACATCGTTGTTTTCTGCGGCCAATTGTCGGGCGATGCCAAAGCCAACCTGCCCGGCGCCGCATATGATGACTTTCATATCATCTGTTCTTTCTTGAACATATTGTGGGGTGTGGTTCCAATAGGGCCCACATTTCTAGACCTGTAGTGAGGCGCGGTCAGACGTGTTGACGCCAAGTGATTTCAGTTTTCGATGAAGCGCTGATCGCTCCATTCCTATAAAGGCAGCGGTTCTGGAAATATTTCCCCCAAAGCGACCAATCTGCGCAATCAGGTAATCGCGCTCAAAGGTCTCCCGTGCTTCACGCAATGGCATCGACATAATGTGTTCGCCGCCCGAACCGTTCATTCCATTGGACGGCATGGTGCTTTCATCCGTCGGGAGCTTATCGGCTGTGATCACAGCGTTGGGTTCCGACGATGTCAGGATCATCAAACGCTCAATATTGTTCCTTAGCTGGCGTACATTCCCGGGCCAGGAATAGGACTGCAGCGCGGCCATTGCATCTTCGCTCACTCGGCGTGGCGGAAGGCCTGAAGACCTGGATATTTGCATAACAAAATGATCAACGAGTTGTGGGATGTCATCTCTGCGTTGTTCCAGCGACGGCACGTTGATCGGAACAACATTCAAGCGATGGAAGAGATCTTCACGGAACCGTCCTGCGGAGATTTCCTCACGAAGGTCTTTGCTTGATGACGAGACGACGCGCACATCGACTTTTACCTTGTTGCTGCCTCCCACACGGACAAAGGTCTGCTCAACAAGAACACGCAGGATTTTGCTCTGCGTTTCAAGCGGCATGTCAGAGACTTCATCCAGGAAGAGCGTTCCACCATGGGCTTGCTCAAACACCCCAACCTTGCGTGGACCATCGGTTCCCTCTTCTGTTCCAAAGAGTTCGACCTCCATCCGGTCTGGGGCCATCGTCGCTGCATTGATCGCCACAAAGGGGCTGTTTGCGCGTCTGGATGACGCATGAAGTAATCGGGCAACAACTTCCTTCCCACACCCAGAAGGCCCACAGATCAAGACGCGACTTCCCGTGGGGGCGACTTTCTCCACAGTTTGCCGAACGATATTCATATTTGGAGAGGCGCCAATCAGGGTCGTTTCCTCTCCTACTTTTACGCGTAGTTCGGCATTTTCCCTGCGAAGGCGGTATGCCTCAATTGCTCGCCTGATGATTAGGATCAACCGGTCAGCCTTGAAGGGTTTTTCGACGAAGTCATATGCGCCCTTCTTTATCGCCGAAACTGCAGTTTCGATATTCCCATGACCGCTGATGATTACGACAGGCAAGTCTGGATATCGCTCTGAGATCACATCCAGCACTTCGAGTCCGTCAAGGCGGCTTCCCTGGAGCCAGATGTCGAGCACCACAAGACTCGGCATGCGCTGTTCCAGGGCCTGCAGCACACCGTCACTATCAGCAGCCGCGCGTGTGTCATACCCTTCATCAGACAGGATGCCGGAGACCAGTTCGCGAATATCCGCTTCATCGTCAACAATTAGTATTTCGGAAGCCATCAGCCGCCTCTACCTGTTTCTACTAAACTCAGTTGGTCCGTTTGGGTGGACTCGTTGCTCTCATTGTCGGTCACGTCATCTGACTGGTGATTGATACGGGGGAACCGGAGCGCCACTCTTGCACCGCTCGCCCATCCCTCTTCTTTCGGAGCGTCCAAAAGGTCAAGGGTCCCACCATGGTCTTCCATGATCTTCTTGACTATCGCCAAGCCTAATCCTGTACCTTTTGCACGCGTTGTCATATAGGGCTCGGTCAGCCGCATCCGCCCGGTGTCCGGGAGTCCGCGGCCGGTATCAGTTACCAATACCTCAATCGTGCGCCCATCAGATGTCACGCGGGTTTCAATTTTATTGGAACCGCCTACCGTCTCTTCTTCTTTACCGTCGACTGCCTCCGCCGCATTTTTCAAAATATTGGTAAGCGCCTGGCTGATGAGCCGCGCGTCACCTTGAAAGCTGATAGGCGCTTCTTGCAAGGCGAGGACATATTCGATTTCGGGATGCGCAACACGTTGCAAAAAGACGGCTTGGCGAACAATTTCGCCAAGGTCGGCGTCTTTCATTACAGCTTCGGGCATTCGCGCGAAGGATGAGAACTCATCGACCATCCGTCCAATGTCTCCAACCTGGCGTATGATCGTGTCTGTGCACTGCTGGAACACTTCCGGGTCGTTTGCAACTTCGTCGGCATATTTCCGGCGTAGTCGTTCAGCTGATAGCTGAATCGGGGTCAGCGGATTTTTGATTTCGTGAGCGATACGGCGCGCAACGTCCGACCAAGCGGCGTTGCGCTGTGCAGCAACGAGTTCCGTAATGTCATCAAATGTCAGAACATATCCCTGAAGATCGCCACTAGATTTCTCTCCAGTGACCCGAACATTGAGCGTTCTCTCTCTGCCAGAGCGAAGCAAGACGACTTGGTCTCTCGCTGAGCCCCGGACCTGGGTCATAGCAGCAATGACGACAGAAGACAGCTCAGGCGCGGCTTCTGACAAAAGAAGGCCATCGAGCGATGCTTCATCAAGGCCCAAAAAGTCTCGGGCGGCGCGGTTGGCGTGGTTGATGCGCATGTCAGCGTCGAGGCCGACCACACCAGCGCTTACGCCCGCAAGCACCGCTTCAGTAAAACGTCGCCGGTCATCAAGCTCATAATTAGCTGTCACCAGCTCATTTCTTTGATTTTCAATTTGGCTCGTCATGCGATTGAACGCCCGGCCAAGCGTTTCAATCTCATCATCATTGTTCCCAATATCGACCCGGGTCGAAAGATCCCCGCCACTCACGCGTTCGGCGGCGCTCACAAGGCTCCCGATCGGCGAGACGATGCGGTTTGCAGCCCACAGCCCCAACCAAATAGCCGCCAACAGAACAATGAGCGCCAAAGTTACATAAATAAGCGCGAAAGTAACTTGAACAGAACTCAGCCCGCCTTCAAGCGTCTCATACTCAGTCACCGCCGCTTGCGTGAGCGCAAGATGGTCGAGCACGCGTGCATCAACAAACCGCGCTACATAAAGATATGTATTGTCGAAAGCCGGGAGTTTCACCAGTGCCCGAATTTGATCACCATCATTGGCCGTGTAGAGCACAACCAAGCCCTCATCCGCCTTATCAAACTGATCTGCGCCAGGAAGTCCCATCGATGGCGCCACCGCAGCGGTCGCCCGCAGCACCGTTTTGCCATCCCGATTAAGCAAATAGGCTGCGGGGAGAGATCGAAGGGCCGCTTGGGTTGCCAGCAGTTGCTGTCCGCGTTGATAATTCGAGGTGAGATAAGGGGCGGCACGGTTGAGGTCGTTCGCCATCGCCAACACATCCAGCCGCAAAACCTGATGGTGTTCGTCAAGATAGGCTTCTGCGACTTGCAGGGCATGATTGATAATAGCGCGAGTCCGCTCGCTGAACCAAGTATCAAGCCCGCGATCCAGGGTAACCACAGCAAAAACAGCCACGGTAATCGCCGGGAGAATAGCAATCAAAGAGAACATGGTCACCAGCCGGGCGTGAAGCTTCGCGCCGGCGATGCCGCTATGCCGTTCCATCACCAGTCTGATGACTCGCCACCCAATGAGGCCAGCAAGGACCAAGGCAATAAAGAAGTTCGCCAGCAAAAGAGCGGTGACAACGCCTTTGCTTGGTGCGAAGGGCGTGAGCCCCGTCAAGGTCATATAGGTGAAGGTGCCCAGGAACACCGCTATGACAACAAGGCTGATCGGCAAAGTTGTGCCAAGGCGAAGGCGTCGGCCAAGATCGGACTTCCGTACCCAGCCGGACCAAGCCGTCATATAGTCAATTGTCGCCATTGAGGCTTCGAACCATCCTAAACTGTTGCCGCCCTGCTCCAAGCGGGGTGGGATATGTATCGCGAAGGTAACGGACCACCAACGACCGGCGCATTCTGGCGCTTGTTGCGCGCCCTTTCAACAACAATGTTGCAGGATTACATCAGTTTGATTGACTCCTTGGCGAGGAGGTTAACGCGGCATTCGCACGACTTGTACATCCAATTCACGTATTTTTTTGCGGAGTGTATTGCGGTTTATCCCAAGCAGTTGCGCGGCTTTGATCTGGTTGCCACGGGTCGCCGCAAGGCTGATCGTGAATAGTGGTTTTTCAATATCTTTCAGAACTCTCTCATAGAGCCCCTCCGGCGGCAGTTGATCGCCATGCGATGCGAATTCTCGGCTAAGCACTCTTTCCACCATTTCCGCCAACCCTTCGTCGACCGCAGCAGGTTCGGACAAGGGGCCAAAGGCGGGTTCGGTCAACTCTGTCTGCAAAACAGACAGACCAATCGTGTCCTCTGTGTATAGAGCCGCCAGACGGCGAACGAGATTTTCAAGCTCGCGCACATTCCCTGGCCACCGATAACGCTTCAGGAAATCCATGCCGTCCGTATCAACTGTTTTGGGCGGCAACCCTTCTTCCTGCGCCAAGGTCAGGAAGTGCCTCACAAGGTCGGGAATATCTTCCGTACGCTCGCGCAATGGTGGGAGTCTGATTGGAACCACGTTTAACCGGTAAAACAGATCTTCTCGAAACAATCCCTGATTGATGAGTTGCCTTAAATCTCGGTTGGTGGCCGCAACAATACGGACATCCGTTTTGATGGGGGTCCGTCCGCCAACCGTGGTGTATTCCCCTTCTTGAAGAACACGCAGCAGCCGCGTTTGTGCTTCCATTGGCATGTCGCCAATTTCGTCGAGGAAGAGTGTGCCCCCTTCTGCTTGCTGGAACCGTCCGGTGCTTCTTTGACTGGCACCGGTGAACGCGCCCTTCTCGTGACCAAAGAGCTCGCTTTCAATCAGTTCGCGGGGAATTGCCGCCATGTTGATGGCTACGAATGGACCATGACGTCGTTTTCCATAGTCGTGCAACGCTTTGGCAACCAGTTCCTTGCCGGTACCGCTTTCACCTGAAACCATCACTGAGAGGTCTGTCTGCATGAGGCGCGCAAGGACCCTGTAGATCTCCTGCATGGCAGGCGACCGGCCTATCAATGGGATCTTGTCTTCATCATCCTGCTTGACGGCGGGCACAGCACTCACGCCAGGCGTCGACAATGCTCGCTCCGCAACAGCCACCACTTCGTTTAGGTCAAACGGTTTTGGAAGATATTCGTAAGCCCCGCGTTCAGCTGCGGTGATCGCTGTCATCAATGTGTTCTGCGCGCTCATTACGATAACAGGGAGTTCAGGCCGTACCTTCTTAATTCGCGGGAGCAGATCAAATCCGTTTTCATCGGGCATGACGACATCGGTAAAGACCAGGTCTCCATCTCCCTGGTTCGCCCAGCGCCAAAGCGTTGCGGCGTTGGATGTGGTCCGCACGTCATATCCAACCCGACCAAGTGCATGACTCAGGACAGTTCGAATAGCTGCGTCATCATCTGCGATGAGAATGGTCCCAGACGGCATAGGTTACTTGTCCCTCAGTTCGGTCACTTCATCTACCGAGTGCATCGGCAGCAACACACGAAAAATGGTACGCCTCGGCTGGCTGTCACATTCGATGATGCCGCCATGATCCCCAATAATTTTTGCAACGAGCGCCAACCCCAATCCTGTCCCCGACGCCTTCGTGGTGACGAAAGGATCGAAAAGGTAGGGCACCAGGTCGTCAGGCACCCCAGGTCCGTTATCGATAATGCAAACCTCAATGGGCAGGCCAACACGTTCCTGACTGCCAGGAACGGAAAGACGCACGCCTGGCCGAAACGCTGTTGTTAGCGTGATCTCGCCTTCCAGTTTGTCGATCGCTTCGGCAGCGTTCTTCACGAGATTTAGAAACACCTGGATGAGTTGATCCTGATCTCCGGGAACGGGCGGCAGCGAGGGGTCATATTCTTCGCTGATTTTGATCGAACTCGCAAAGCCATTGGCTGCCAATTGTTTTACACGTCCTAACACGACGTGAATGTTGGTCGGCACGCGCGGTATCGGCCGGTCATCGGAAAAGACTTCCATCCGGTCAACCAATCCGCAGATACGATCCGTTTCATCACAGATCAGACGCGTCAATGCACGGTCATCTTCGCTGGCTGCTTGCTCGAGCAATTGCGCAGCGCCGCGTATACCCGAGAGCGGGTTTTTGATCTCGTGAGCTAGCACACCCGCCATGCCAGCAACCGACCGTGCAGCCCCTCGGTGAGTAAGTTGCCTGTCCATTTTATGAGCCATGGTGCGTTCTTGTAGAATGACCAGCACAGTTCCAGGTGCATCAATGATTGGCGAAACCTGTATATCGACAGCGCGTTCGCCGAACCGAGGCGAGGCAAGCTCCACGCCATACTCATTTACTGACGTCTTATTCTCCATAACCTGGCCAATCAGGGACAGGAGAGGGCTTCCGAATGAAACAAATTCAGATAACGGATACCGGGTGAGCACCGCACGACTTGCGTCAAAAAACTGCTCAGCCGCGTCATTGACGAAATTAGCCTGCAGATTATCACCAACTGAAATCACCGGGTGCGGCATGGCATTCAGCAATTGAGCGGCGTCGGGCGAAACGCTGCCGCCATTGGCGGTCAATTCATGAACACTCATGCCGCTGTCCTTTCGGCTTCATGTGTGAAAAACCGCTCAAGACCTTTCAAGACAAATGTCGGGTCATCGCTTGGAAGGATTTGGGCTTTGAGTGAGGTCACGTCGCTTTGCCAATCAGCAGCAGCGGCATCCAGATACCAGCCTAGATGCTTTCGAATGATCCGACTTCCAAGCCGTTCTCCATATAGCTCCAAAGCGTCCATGTAGTGAGAACTGACAATTTCCCATCTACTCTCAGCATCTGGCGCGTCGGTCACCTCCCGGTCGGACAAGACATCGTCAATCTGGCGAAGGAACCAAGGACGCCCATTGGCACCGCGACCGACCATGACGCCGTCAGCTCCAGAGGCATTCAGGCAGGCCTCTGCGTCTTCAATTGACAGGATATCGCCATTGGCGATCACGGGTATGTCGACAGCTTCTACAACCGGGCGAATTGCTCCCCAGTCGGCCTCGCCTTTGTAGAATTGGCAGCGCGTTCGCCCATGAACTGTTACGAGTTTCACGCCCGCCGCTTCTGCCCGCGATGCCAGTTCAGCGGCATTAAGGGAATTGTGATCCCAGCCAAGACGCATTTTAAGAGTGACCGGAAGCGCTGTCGCCTCAACCGTGGCCTCGATCAGCGTGAGCGCATGATCCAGATCCCGCATCAAGGCTGAACCTGACAATCCGGATGTCACCTGGCGTGCCGGACAGCCCATATTGATGTCGACAATGTCGGCCCCTGCCTGATCGGCAAGCTTGGCACCCTCTGCCATCCAGTGGGCTTCGCGTCCTGCGAGCTGGATCACTAATGGATGAAGCACCCCACTGCCTGCCGCTCGGCGCACCACATCGGGCCGAGCGCGCGCCAATTCCTCACTCGCAACCATTTCAGAAACGAGAACAGCCGATGACGTCTTCGAGACAGCCACACGGTATGGCAGATCCGTTACGCCGGACATGGGAGCCAAAAAGACCCGACTTGGGTAAATATGCGTACCGACAGAAATGGTCATTATTTAAGCATATCTCATATTGCTTATTTCTTGAGCAATTAGTACCTGTTCCGACACTCAAGCGCAATCTCTAAGTCGGAAAAACCTCAAAACCCGCGGGAAATCCCACGCTTGCCAAGGCAGCAGTTAGGTGCGAAACGAAGAATATGCATATAGTTGCCCTTATTGTTGCCGCAGGTCGTGGGACCAGAGTAGGCGAAGGCTTACCCAAGCAATACCGTCCTGTGGGCGGCACGCCTATTCTTGCTCGCACGCTGAACGCATTCTGTGACCACCCAGACATCAAGAGCGTCCTCGCGGTGATCCATCACGACGATCAGGCGCATTACAAAAAAGCTGCTCGTGATCTGCCGAAATTGCTGCCACCGGTTGTTGGCAGAGCGACACGGCAGGCATCGGTGTTTGCCGGGCTTGAGGCTTTAGCCGATATCGACCCCACCCATGTGCTGATCCATGATGGCGCCCGTCCCTTTGCGGCGTCTGACATGATCAGCCGCGTTGTGGCAGGTCTTGAGCACTACGAAAGTGTACTGCCTAGCCTGTCGGTTACAGACACGCTGCGTGAGCAGGTAGACGGTGTTGCTGGCGAGACTGTTGATCGATCCAAACTTGTCCGCGCGCAGACACCCCAAGGCTTTGCCTACAAGGCCATTCTGGATGCTCACCGGACCCATCAATCCGAAGAATTTACAGATGATGTCGCTCTCGCATTGAGGTCTGGCATTCATACTCAGCTCGTGGACGGTTCAGAGGACAATTTCAAAGTGACAACGCCAGAAGATTTCGACAGAGCTGAGCGTTTCTTGAGCGCCTCCAACGAAACACGGTCAGGGTCCGGGTTTGACGTGCACCGCTTTACAGGCGGCGATAAAGTCACCTTGTGCGGTGTGTCCGTTCCCCACTCACAAAGTCTCTTGGGTCATTCCGACGCCGACGTTGGGCTGCATGCGATCACCGACGCCCTGCTCGGCGCAATCAGTGCTGGCGACATTGGCGATCACTTCCCACCCTCCGACGCTCAGTGGAAAGGCACACCCTCGAGAGTTTTCCTTGAACACGCTGGAACATTACTGGCGAAGCAAAGCGGGCAAATCACAAATGTGGATGTCACGCTTATTTGTGAAGCGCCCAAGATTGGGGCCCACAGAGAGGCTATGCGCACTGCCATCGCAGAGATTGTTGGTGTCTCCAAAGATCGGATCAGCGTCAAAGCGACAACAACCGAAGGCCTTGGGTTCACAGGCCGTGGCGAAGGCATTGCGGCGCAAGCCCTTGTCACTGTGACGCTCCCTAGATCGGCGGGCACGGAATGACCCGGCTCGCAGAGCTGATTGCAACATGGTTTGGATCTGGCTACCTGCCTAAAGCTCCGGGCACCTGGGGTTCGCTCGCCGCACTCCCTTTCGCTTGGGTGATCCTAAGTTTTTTTCCAGGCTCTTATTTCCTTCTGGCTGCAAGTGGCGTCCTGCTGGTCATAGGTGTCTGGGCGTCGGCCCTGCACAGCGAAACTCTGGGCACACATGACGCTGGACAGATCGTCGTCGACGAAGTGGTTGGCCAGTGGATTGTTCTCGCTGTTGCCCCCTTTTCCCTTTTGGGCTGGCTTACAGCATTCGTTTTGTTTCGCATCTTTGATGTTGTGAAACCCTGGCCGATTAACTGGATAGACAAGCGCGTGTCAGGTGGGTGGGGTATCATGCTGGATGACGTTGTCGCCGGAATCTTTGCCGCCCTTGCTGTTTCATTGATCGTTTTCGTCGTTGGAGATTTTTGAATGTCTTTGTTTCCTCGCCCCATTCTCCAGTTGGCGGAACTCGTCCTGGCAGATGCCAGCGAAAAATCTCTGAAGATCGTCACGGCAGAAAGCTGCACAGGTGGGCTGGTTGCAAGCTGCCTCACCGAAGTAGCTGGGTCATCAGCTGTCGTGGAACGGGGCTTTGTGACCTATTCCAATGAAGCCAAACGGGACATGCTGGGCGTGCCTGGCGACATGATCGCCGACCATGGTGCAGTCAGCGAGCCTGTAGCACGAGCGATGGCCGAGGGCGCCCTGGAAGAGTCCCGCGGTCACGTGAGCGTCTCTATTACGGGCATCGCGGGACCCGGCGGTGGCACAGCGCTCAAACCTGTCGGCCTGGTGCACATGGCGGCAGCGCGGCTGCGCTACAGCATCATTCACGAAGTTTACCGGTATGGGGATGTGGGTCGGGACGAAGTTCGGATACAGGCTGTGCAGGCCGCTCTGGAGCTCATTCGTCGACAGATCGACCGTTGAGCTTTACTCTTCAAGGTCTCCGTAGAGCTCGTCGGCGCGAACAAAAAAAGCGGTGACAATTTTGTGCACGGCTTTGTCGAACATGCCGGCAATCATCCGCTCCATCATGCGACTTCTAAACTCAAAATCGACAGCAAAATCGACCTCTGTTCCCTCTGCTGTCGGTTCAAAGCGCCAATGATTGTCGAGATGTTTGAAGGGCCCGTTGACATATTCAACGTCAATTGTCCGATGCTGCGGATTCAACGTCACGCTGCTTCGAAACGTCTCGCGGAACATTTTGTAGGAGATCAGGACATCCGCGACGATGATCTGGTTCTCGCCTGCGGTTCCCCGGCTCCGGATACGCACTCCCATGACCCATGGCAAAAACTGCGGATAGCTTTCGATATCCGAGACAAGTTCATAAAGCTTCTGTGGTGGATGCGCGACGAGACGGCATTCTTTATGTGCGGGCAAGGAGTCAGCTTTTGGAAAGTTGCGCTTCTCGCGCGGCACGCAATGCCGCGAAATCTGCATCAGCGTGATAGGACGAGCGCGTCAACGGTGTCGCAGACACCATTAAAAAGCCTTTTGACCGCGCGGTTGTTTCATAGCCTTGAAATTCCTCAGGCGTTACGAAACGGTCGACGGCCGCGTGTTTGCGTGTCGGCTGCAAATATTGTCCCACCGTCAGGAAGTCGATATCGGCGGAGCGCATATCGTCCATCACCTGCATCAGTTCTTCGCGGGTCTCGCCAAGACCAACCATAACGCCTGACTTTGTGAAAATTGTGGGGTCCAGTTCCTTCACCCGTTGCAGCAAACGGATGGAATGGAAATAACGCGCGCCCGGCCGGATCGACAGGTAGAGCCGTGGCACTGTTTCCAGATTGTGGTTGAATACGTCAGGACGCGCTTCGACGACAACCTCAAGTGCCCCCTCTTTCCGTAGGAAATCAGGTGTCAGAATTTCAATGGTTGTCTCTGGCGTGCGATTGCGAATGGCACGAATAGTCTGCGCGAAATGCTCAGCGCCACCATCATCAAGATCATCCCGATCGACAGACGTGATTACCACATGGCGCAGACCGAGCTTTTCAACGGCATTAGCGACATTCTCCGGCTCGTCTGAATCGAGAGCGTCCGGCAAGCCGGTGCTCACATTGCAAAATGCGCAGGCGCGGGTACAGGTGCCACCCATGATCATCATTGTGGCGTGCTTCTCGGTCCAGCATTCGCCAATGTTGGGGCAACCGGCTTCTTCACACACAGTGACGAGCCCATTTTCGCGAACGATTTTTTTCGTCTCAGCGAAAACAGCTGAGCCCGGCGCTTTCACACGGATCCAGTCCGGCTTGCGCAGCACAGGCGTGTCCGGCCGGTGCACCTTTTCCGGATGTCTCGCTCTCTCTTTGGGCCGCTTTTGCTCACCGCCGACTGTTTTTAGGACCGTTACCATGAGTTTCTATCTGCTGAGTCTCGAAATCTCTATATGGGAGTATAGACCAAAAAAGTTAAGATCGGCGGTTGAAATCACCCATATCCAAGCCGCACAAATTGGTCATCGGGGGCGTCGACCTCACTCAAGGCTGCGTGAAGCTTGTCCGCATATTCCCCGGCTAGAGGCGTATCTGACAGATCGGTCTCCTCGTTTGGGTCGTTCTCCAGGTCGAAGAGCAGGTTGGGCCCAAGTTTTGGCGGCGCCCAATAGGGAAGCCGGTCGTTTTCGCCCCAGGGCTGCCGGATCACGGGCACATCGCTGCCGGGCATTCGGTCCAAAGCGGCCCTGTCGTCCGGCAGAGGCAACTCGTCCTCCCGACGCAGGAAGTGGGTCGGCATTGTCGACCAGCGGTTGGAGAACATGGAAATGGGTCGATTGGTCCCACCAGCACCGCGCGCATATTTATGAGTGCCATCAATCAGATGTACTTCCCTGCCCCACACACCGGCCAGGAGCCAATCGCGAACGGATGCCTCACTCCCGTCCAGCAGCGGTAAGAGGGAGCGCCCGTGGGTGCGCTGCCGGATTTTCTGTTCAATGCCGAACAAGTCCGCCAGAGTGGCAAAGAGATCAACGCTGGTCGTCAACGCGTCACATGTTCCAGACGCCACGCCTGGCGCTGAAATCATCAGGGGGATGTGCCCCAGGGTCTGATAGATCGGCACACCGGGCTTGCCCCACAGATCTTTCTCACCCAGATAGTGGCCATGATCGGTACAGAGGATGAAGACCGTGTCGTCCCACAGACCTTTAGCATCCATGACTTCGAGCACTTTGCCGAGCCAATGATCGATCATGGTGAGTTTCGCGCCATAGCAGGCTCTAATCTGCTGTGCCTGGCGTTCGGTCAGCACCCCCTTATCCAGCGCGCCTTTCATGTAAGGCGGCCAGATCATGTGAGCGCCTTCCCAATCCGGGTCATACATGGAGGCATAGGGTTCAGGCGTGTCGAAAGGTTCGTGCGGATCAAACTCATCTACAAACAGGAAAAACCGATCATGATGCCCAGCATTGTCTTCTAGCCAGGTGGCGGCCGCCTGCATGGTCCGTGGTCCAGGAAAGTCAGCTTCGCCCTTGAAGTAACCGCGGCTGTCATCATAGGGCATGTGCTTGCGATAGAAATTCGGTGCACCGGCCCAGCTGGGGTCAGGCTTTGTCTTCCAGAGGTCGCCTTCATGGCCGCGCTGATAGTCCCAAGCTGAAAAATCGACGTGATAGTTTTCGCCGCCGGTCTCAAAGAGATGCGGGTGATCCGAAATCAGCTGAGAGGTAACACCGGCCTTTGAGAGCTCATAGGTGATGGCATCTTCCCAAAGTTCGATGGACCCCCAGGGACGCCAGAGAAAATCCCAGGCGCCACACAGAATATCGTGCCGCGCAGGCATGCAGGGAAGCGATCCCACATAGTGGTTCGTGAATTTGGTGGACCGAGCACCAATGCGATCCAGATTGGGTGTGCGAAATTCCTCGCCACCATAAGCGCCCAGCATATGTCGGTTCAGACTGTCGAGCAGGATGACGACGGCGTTCTTTGGCCTTGTTGACACTGGTTGTTCCTGATCTTCCGTCATCAACCATCCTCTTGCTCAATTAGTGGCAATTTTTGCTTCAGCTTCACGCTTGCGTTTTCTCCGTGCGGCGGCCCAAAGATTGAGTCCTTCCACCGAAATGGAGAACGCAATGGCAAAATAGATGTAGCCACGTGGAATATGAAAATGCAGCCCATCGGCGATGAGCGAGGCGCCGACCAAAATCAGGAAGGCAAGGGCCAGCATTTTGACCGTGGGATGCCGTTCCACGAAACCGCCAACCGGCCCCGCGGCAAACAGCATCAAAGCCATGGCGATGACAATGGCGATCACCATCACCTCAACATGTTCTGCAATGCCGACGGCCGTGATGACACTGTCCAGGGAGAAGACGATGTCCAGGACAGCAATCTGAGCAATTGCCATGGCAAATCCCATGGACCGCGCGTCGGGCTCATGCTCCTCACCTTCGACCGTGTGGTGAATTTCTGTCGTACCTTTTGCCAGCAGAAAAAGCCCGCCGAAGAAAAGCACCATGTCCCGCCAGGAAAAATCCATCTCGAAGGCACTGAAGACCGGCTGCACGAGGCTCGCCACCCAGGCAATGGAGAATAGCAAGACAAGCCGCGTTAGCAGCGCTCCCGCAAGCCCCCAGCGGCGCACGGCGTCGCGCTGATGCTCCGGGGCACGTGACGCGAGAATTGTCAGAAAGATGAGATTGTCGATGCCAAGCACGACTTCGAGCATGGTAAGCGTGAGCAGGCTTGCCCAGACTTGGGGGTCTGTCAGAAGTGCAGTCATGACTCTCTGGTACTGTTACGGATCAGATGTGCAAAGCGCGCCCGAAAGCATCTAGCACGGATTCATGCATCATTTCACTCAACGTCGGGTGTGGGAACACCGTCGCCATCAAATCTGCTTCGGTGGTTTCCAATTGCCGAGCAATTGTGTAGCCCTGGATCAGTTCTGTTACCTCAGCTCCCACCATATGAGCGCCCAGCAGCTCGCCGGTTTTGGCATCAAAGACTGTTTTAATCAGCCCCTCAGCCTCGCCCAGCGCAATGGCTTTTCCGTTGCCGATGAAGGGAAAGCGCCCCACTTTGACCTCATGACCCGCCTCTTTGGCGGCCGCCTCTGTCAGGCCGACGCTCGCCACCTGAGGATGGCAGTAGGTGCAGCCAGGGATCTTGCTCGTGTCCATGGGGTGTACACCTTTCACACCCGCGATTCGCTCTGCAACCATGACGCCTTCATGACTGGCCTTATGGGCAAGCCACGGAGGCCCAACAAGATCTCCTATGGCGTAGACGTTCGGCACGCCAGTCTCACACCATTCATTCACGGTGACGTGGCCCCGATCTGTCTTCACACCGGCTTTTTCCAGACCAATGTCTTCAATGTTCCCGGTAATGCCAACAGCGGAAATCACTTTTTCAGCTTTGAGAGTTTCAGTTTTTCCACCGACGTCGATGGTCGCTGTGACGCCTGACTTTGATTTTTTGAGTTCTGTTACTTTTGCACCCGTCAGCAGGTTCATGCCCTGCTTCTTGAAAGCCTTTGCGGCGAAAGCTGAAATCTCTTTGTCTTCTACTGGAAGCACGCGATCAAGCAGCTCCACCACAGTGACGTCCGCACCGAAAGTTTTGTAGAAACTCGCAAACTCAATACCGATGGCGCCTGACCCAATGACCAGGACGGACTTTGGAATGGATTTCGGCACCATGGCTTCGCGGTAAGACCAGATCGTTTCGCCATCTGGTTCGAGGCCAGGCAATGTCCTCGCCCGCGCGCCGGTCGCCAGGATGATGTTCTTGGCAGAAATCTCTGTCGCTTTTCCGTCCGCCTCGATTTTGATCTTGCCTTTGCCTGACAAACTACCGTTGCCGACGATGACATCCACTTTGTTTTTCTTCAGCAAGAACTGAACACCTTGCGAAAGCTGGCCTGCGACAGCGCGAGACCGCTCAACGATTTTTGTTCCGTCAAAGGAGAGGCCTTCGACCTTGAGGCCGAACTCTTCTGCCCGCTCTATATTGTGAAAGATCTCTGCGGACCTGAGCAATGCTTTGGTTGGAATGCATCCCCAATTGAGGCAGATGCCGCCAATCTCTGAACGTTCCACAATAGCTGCTTTCAGCCCCAGCTGAGACGCCCGGATTGCCGCGACATAGCCGCCAGGGCCCGAGCCGACGACAACAACATCATATGATTTTTCAGCCATTGTCGTTCCTCACAGCAACATAGAGGGTGGATATTCGATGTAGGACTTGAAGGCAGCAAGAAGCTGCGCGCCCAATGCCCCATCGATCGCCCGGTGGTCACAGGAAAGCGTGACGGTCATCACCGTCGCGCCTTTCACTTCACCGTCCACAATAATAGGCCGCGGCTCACCCACCCCTACAGCCATGATGGCAGCCTGTGGCGGATTGATCACCGCGGTGAAGTTCTTGATGCCAAACATGCCGAGGTTCGACACGGAGAAACTGCCGCCCTCAAATTCAGCCGGGGACAGCTTCTTGTCTCTCGCACGAGTTGCCAGTTCTTTCGCCTCGGCGGAAATTTCAGCGAGACCTTTTTCGTCAGCGCGGCGAATGATCGGCGTGATCAGTCCGCCTTCGAGAGCCACCGCAATGCCCACATCCGAGTGATGGTGCCGGAGAAGCGCATCGTCTGCAAAACTTACATTAGCCTCGGGCACTTTTTTGAGCGCTAGTGCTGCAGCACGGACAATGAAGTCATTGACGGAGAGCTTTACACCTGCATCTGCGCCTTCAGTGTTCAAGTGTTTGCGGACCTTCAGCAACTCATCCAGAACACAATCAATGGTGAGATAGTAGTGCGGAATTTCCTGCTTTGATTGCGTAAGGCGCCGCGCAATGGTTTTGCGCATCGAATTGAGCGGGATCTCGTCATAAGTGCCCGGTTCGTAAAATGCTCGCGCATCGATTGAAGATGTTGGCGCTTGCGCTTTGCCTGCTGATCGCGCGGGTGTTTTTGGTGCGCCTTCGACGTCGACCTTCACAATCCGACCGCGTGGGCCACTTCCCGTGACTGCGGCGAGATCGATGCCTTTATCTTTTGCAATGCGCTTTGCCAAGGGACTTGCGAATATCCGCCCGCCGACTGGCTTTGTCTTCGCTGGCGCGGGTGCAACTGTAGCTGTTGCAGGCCTGGCTTCTGGGGCGGGACTTGTTTGTGCCGGTGGAGCGGGCGCTGGCGTTGGGGTTGCGAGGTTGTCGGCAGCACTTGCGTCCTCGCCTTCTTCCAGTATGACGGCAATAGGCTCGTTCACCGGCACACCTTCCGTGCCTTCGGCCACCAGAAGCTTGCCGACCGTTCCCTCATCAACGGCTTCCACCTCCATGGTCGCTTTATCGGTTTCAATCTCGGCAATCAGGTCGCCGGAACGAACCTCGTCGCCTTCCTTCACCAGCCATTTGGCCAATGTGCCTTCTTCCATGGTCGGAGAGAGGGCAGGCATGAGAATTGGTATTGGCATGACGTCCCTCCCTAGCGATACATGACTGAGTTTACGGCGGCGACAACCTCTGATGCGCTTGGCAGTGCCAGTTTTTCGAGATTGGCCGCATAAGGCATCGGAACGTCCTTGCCGGAGATGCGAAGGATCGGTGCATCGAGGTAATCAAATGCCTTCTCCTGAACCTGCGCCGCAATTTCCGACCCGATGCCGCAAATGGGCCAGGTTTCCTCCACCAGAACAAGCCGGTTCGTCTTCTGCACTGAGGCTATGATCGTATCCGTGTCCAGGGGACGCAAAGACCTTAGATCGATCACTTCTGCCTTGATGCCTTCTTCGGCAAGCTTGTCGGCTGCCTCGAGCGCGTAAGTAAGTCCCATGCTGAAGGACACGATTGTGACATCGGATCCTTCCCGCAGCACTTTGGCTTTGCCGATCGGCACGACCCACTCATCTGTCTCCGGCACATCAAAAGATCGGCCATAGAGAATTTCGTTTTCCAGAAAGACGACCGGGTTCGGATCGCGGATTGCGGCTTTCAGAAGACCCTTCGCGTCGGAAGCTGAATATGGTGCGACTACCTTCAACCCAGGCACATGAGCATACCAGGCGGAATAGTCCTGGCTGTGCTGCGCGCCGACGCGGGCTGCCGGACCATTGGGTCCGCGAAAGACAATCGGACAGGTCATCTGCCCACCTGACATGTAGCGCGTCTTGGCCGCTGAATTGATGATGTGATCAATCGCCTGCATGGCGAAGTTGAATGTCATGAATTCGACGATGGGCCTCAGGCCCGCCATGGCGGCGCCAGAAGCCAGACCTGCAAAGCCATGCTCTGTGATCGGCGTATCGACAACGCGGCGCGGCCCAAACTCCTCAAGCAGGCCTTGAGTGACTTTATAGGCACCTTGATACTCAGCGACCTCCTCGCCCATGACGAAGACATTCTCGTCTGCGCGCATTTCCTCAGCCATAGCATCTCGGAGCGCTTCGCGCACGGTGGTGGATTGCATCTCTGTACCGTCTGGAATTTCAGGGTCTGATACAACCACAGCCGTTACGGGTGCAGGTACAGCCTCAGATCCTGCGGCTTCAGCAGCCCGCTCAGTTGAGGGGGCATCCGGCTTTTCCGCTGTCGTTGATGATGGAATATTTTCAATGGCGGTGGCGTCTTCCCCGTCGAGCAACAGGACCGCGATTAAATCATTGACTGGCACGTTTTCGGTGCCTTCCGCAACAACCAGCTTACCGATGCGGCCTTCATCAATCGCCTCAAGCTCCATTGTCGCTTTATCAGTCTCAATTTCAGCGATCACATCGCCAGAGCGCACTTCGTCTCCTTCTTTAACCATCCATTTGGCAAGCGTGCCCTCTTCCATGGTTGGCGAGAGCGCGGGCATTAGAATCTCGATACTCATGCCTGCACCTCTTCAATGATATCTGTCCAAAGCTCTGAAGGGTCCGGCTCAGGACTTTCCTGAGCGAAATTGGCCGCTTCCGTGACCATGGTTCGAACTTCGGCGTCGATTTCTTTCAAGCCAGCTTCGTCGATCTTCTTTGATTTCAGCAATCGCGCTTTCACCTGCTCGATTGGGTCATGCTCTTCGCGCATGCGGTTCACTTCTTCTCGCGCACGATACTTTGCCGGGTCGGACATTGAGTGCCCGCGATAGCGGTAGGTATTCGTCTCAAGGATGAAAGGACCATTGCCGGATCGGCAAAACTCAGCAGCGCGAGCTGCCGCATCCTTCACTGCGCGCACGTCCATGCCATCCACCTGTTCGCCCGGAATGTTAAAGCTGACACCGCGCTTGGAGAGGTCCGTTTGCGCGGATGCCCGGCTGATGGCGGTGCCCATCGCGTATTGATTGTTCTCGATCACATAGACAACCGGCAGCTCCCAGAGCTCCGCCATGTTGAAGCTCTCATAAACCTGGCCCTGGTTCGCGGCGCCATCGCCAAAATAGACAAAGGACACGTTGCCATTATCTTGATAGCGATTAGCAAAAGCGAGGCCTGTGCCCAAGGACACCTGCGCGCCAACAATGCCGTGACCGCCGTAAAAATGTTTCTCGGCGGAGAACATATGCATGGAACCGCCCTTGCCGCGGGAGAGGCCGCCTTCGCGGCCCGTCAGCTCTGCCATCACCCCTTTGGGGTCGAGGCCCATCGCCAGCATATGACCGTGATCCCTATATCCGGTGATCATCTGATCGCCTTCAACGGATGCCATCTGCACGCCGACGACCACGGCCTCCTGACCGATGTAGAGATGACAAAACCCACCAATGAGCCCCATGCCATACATCTGACCCGCCTTTTCTTCGAAGCGGCGGATGGTGAGCATCATTTTGTAGGATTCCAGATCTTCATCGCTGGTGAATGCTGGAACTTCGGGCTGTTTTCGGGGGGCAGTCTTTCTATTTACTGACTTCTTTGCCGCTGTCTTTTTGGGAGCTGCCTTCTTGGTCGCCATATATCCGGGCCTCGCGGTTGTCATAGACGGGAAATGCCTCAATTCCACCACCCAGGATACGGCTCAAATGTTTGATTTGTATGAAAAAATTCGTGATGAACCAAATTTCAGTTAAACTGGCCAAAATGCGGGCTGTTTACTGAAAGTCAGTTTCGACCAATTGGCCAAAATCACTTTGGATCACGATAAATCGTCAATTCGTCTGGCCGGGAGACCCCCAAATAGGCACGGGCGCGTTCATCAAGCAGGTCCGGATCCAGGCTTTCAGGACGCAGGAGTGCCACCTGACGCTCCAGACGGGCGCGGTCAGCACTCACAACTTCCAGGTTCTCACGTAGCGTCTCAATTTCACTTGAAAGAGCAGACCAAGCGCGTAGTCCCTGGTCCCCCTTCACCGCATTTACGACAAAGTAGGTCAGCAAAAGCCCACACAGGATCGGCAACACCAAGAGCCGAAGCCGAAGAGGTTCATGAGTAGAGACGAGACCAAAGCGTTCCATAGAGATCAGAGAATCACAGAGTGATTCGTCCAGTCAAGTGGAAATGATTCGCGATTCTCTCAATGAGTCCAAATAGTTGGAGGTGTGTCCGCGGGGACTCACTCACGTCGTCGGGAAGGTCGATTCCGGGTCCCCGGCGCTCCACCGAGGGTATTTATTCATGACCGCTTTGAACCGGTCGGACGCCAAAAAGCCTTCCAACCAACCTTGGAGATGAGGCCAGTCTTGCGCATCAAACCAGGCACGGTCGGTATTTGCGAATTGTCGAACGAAGGGCAGGATCGCATAGTCGGCAAAGCTTGCTTTGGAACCGCAGAGCCAAACGTTCTCCGCCAGGCAGGCATCCAGATCTAACAGGATCTTCGACGCCTCTGCCCTATGCTGCTCGGCTACAGCACCCTCGTAGCGATTGGCATATTTGTAGCGATCCAAATGATGTTTAAAGGGACCATCATTCTGCGCCACAAGCCTGTCCATCAGCACACCATCCGCATCCAGCCACCCTTCCGGGTCCGCCTGCGCCAACGCCCAGTTCATTACATCAAGACTTTCTTCGAGCACGCCGCCATCGCCGAGCACCAACACTGGAACTGTCGCCTTGGGAGATGCCTCAATCATTTCTGGCGGCTTGTCCCGCAGCAACACTTCGCGCAAAGCCACCGATTGGCCGCTTGCTGCCAGAGCCAGCCGGGCACGCATGGCGTAGGGACAGCGCCTGAAAGAATATAAAATGGGCAGGTCCAGGGTCATTCGTTCAGTTGTACCGGCTTCTCGTATTTGGCGCCGAGATGTTGTTCGTTACGGGCCTTCGCAAGGTCAATCTGCTTCTGGCGGGAGGTGAACCTCGCCTTTTGTTCCGGGCTCGATGCATCAAAACAGTGGGGGCAACTCACGCCACGCTCATATTCCGGTGCTTTCTTTTCTTCCTCTGAAATTGGGCGCCTGCAAGCGTGGCACATGTCGTAACTACCCGGTTTGAGCCCATGCTCAACAGAGACACGCTGGTCGAAGACAAAACACTCGCCCTCCCAGAGACTTTCTTCCTCCGGCACTTTTTCCAGATATTTCAGGATGCCGCCTTCGAGGTGGTAGACGTCCTCAAAACCTTCCGCTTTCATATAGGAACTTGCTTTCTCGCAGCGAATGCCCCCGGTGCAGAACATGGCGACCTTGGTTTTTTCGCCTTCACTCACCCGCTTTTTCAACGCTTCTACCCAGTCTGGGAATTCCCGAAAGCTTGCTGTCTTCGGATCCTCAGCGCCCTGAAATGTGCCAATCGCCACTTCATACTCATTGCGGGTGTCGACCAGAATGACATCAGGGTCTGATATCAGGTCGTTCCAATCCTCAGGCTTCACATAGGTACCAACCTGCTTGTTTGGATCTGCAATGGGTTTGCCAAGCGTCACAATTTCTCTTTTCAGGCGCACTTTCATTCGGTGGAAAGGCATATCATCTGCGTAGGAGTATTTGAGGCTCATCCCGTCAAAACGGCTGTCAGATTGAATGTGGGTAATTGCCGCCCGGACGCCCTCTTCAGGCCCAGCGATGGTGCCATTCACCCCCTCCTTCGCAAGAAGGATCGTGCCCATTACACTGTTTTCCCGGCAAACGGCCTGCAGGGGCGCCTGAAGCTCCTCAAAATCGGGCAGCGTAGTGAACTTGTACATCGCCGCTACTGTGTAGGTCTGTTGGGTACTCATCTTTCTCGTCCTGCAGAGTTTCCAGTTTGGTTACCTCTCCCGGCGCAAATCTGCAAGCTCAGGCGACAAATCACCAGTAGAAATGGGCTTTTCGGGGCGACGGACCACCAAGACTGACCTAGCTTCATGTTTTGTAAAAGGGATAATGTAAATCTGTTTGGTGCCCTGAACTTCGCGTTGGGAAAATCAGGTGGTGACATGACGTTCGACGAACTAACCGCAGCGGCACACGACAAAGAGGGATTTTCTCGCTTTTTTTCGTGCTATCAGGCTGCACAAGCGGGAGCTGTGCCCGCAAGCCAAGAAGCCCTTCCAATGCGGCAGCTTGCCAAAATTATGACGCATGTCACGTTGCTTGAATGGGTCGCTCCTGACCAAATCACCTATCGCATTGCAGGCGACGCAATAATTGAACGGTTAGGTTTCAACCCAACCGGCACAAACTTCCTCGACCTGCTGCATGCAGATCAACGAACAACCTCGATTGAGGGCCACCAAACCATGATGGCTCACCCGTGCGGCTGTTATCTGCTCTATGAGAATGAATTCGAGAATGGCAGCCGCGCGGTGTTGGAGACGATTACCCTTCCAATGCGGAAAACGGCGGACGATGAGGCGAAATTCTTTTTCAGTTTTCATGCGCATCACAGCACCACGGGTGTGGCGGAAGATATCACTGACACAGCACTTGTCGTGAACTGGCGACGAGTGGAACATGCTGATATCGGATGTGGTGTGCCAGCGGAAAAAGCATTGCTCCCTTCATCAGTGAGCGAAGCGGCAACCACCTAAGAGTATTGATTTTCGGATTTTCAATTCTGGCCGACTTGACCTAATCCAGGATCGGCTTGCCGCGGAGTTTCTTTTTGTCACCAAGCTTAGCCTTGGAATTGAGGCGTTTGCGTTTAGAAGCTTGCGTTGGCTTGGTCTTCACCCGGTACTTCTCAGGCTTTGATGCCTGCCGCAGCAGATCGAACAGCCGCGCGCGAGCCGCTTCTCTATTTAATTGCTGCGACCGGTGTTCCCGTGCAGTGATGGTCAACATTCCATTGGCGGATAACCTTCGGCCAGCAAGGGGCACCAATCGTCGTTTGCTTGCTGGCGTCATCGATCGGGCTCCAGCGACGTCAAACCGAAGCTGCACCGCCGTCGCAACCTTGTTGACGTTCTGACCGCCAGGGCCGCCTGCTTGAATGAAGGTCTCTTCCAACTCAGACTCGTCTATTTCGATTCTGTCGTTGATGCGTATTTTGGCCATCACACACCTTTAACGGGATTTCAAATAGCTGTCTGCCGCGACCCCACATGAGCGGCCAAGAGCCATGCAGGCGTTCAACAAATAGCCACCGGTTGGTGCTTCCCAGTTCAGCATCTCACCAGTGCAGAAAGTCCCTGGTTTGGACGTCAGCATAAAGCCCTCATCCAGCGCCTCAAAGGCAACGCCACCGGCTGAGGAAATCGCTTCCTCTATTGGTCGTGCGCCGGTCAGTTTGATGGGCAAGCTTTTGATTGCTTCTGCAAGTCTCTCCACATCATCCAGTCTATCAGGCGCGCACTCTCGCAGAAGATTGGCTTTAACGCCGGATAGGAAAACCGTTTTCTTCAAATGATTGGAGAAGCTCTTCGACCCGCGCGGCTTGGAAAGGCGCGTGATAACCTTATCAAGCGATACATCAGGCATCAGATCAAGACGAAGCACTGCTTCGCCTTTCTCTTCGATAGCTTCGCGCAGGGCACGCGCATGCTGATAGACACCACTGCCTTCAATGCCATATTCAGTGACCACACATTCGCCATTTAGACGCACATCGTCTGTCGTGAGCGCGACGGCCTTAACCGGCTCACCAGCGAAACGCTCTTTGAAATGATCTGACCAGGTAATATTGAATCCGCAATTGGCAGGTTCGAAGGGCTGAACCGCAATGCCCGCCTTCTTCATGTAAGGAACCCAGCTGGCATCAGACCCAAGTTGGGGCCAACTTGCGCCGCCGAGCGCAAGAATGGTTGCATCTGCTTTGACGTTCTTTTTGCCCTCTGGTGTTGCAAACGCCAAGCCCCCCACATCGTCCCAGCCCACCCATTCGTGGCGGACATGAACGCTCACGCCGCGCGCTCTGAGCT